>Ga0164297_10001360_pt1 | contig 26234 bp, 14 predicted proteins | sample GEODES058metaG_FD_113539 | JGI IMG/M metagenome (GOLD analysis project Ga0164297, IMG submission 113539) | Dystrophic lake water microbial communities from Trout Bog Lake, Wisconsin, USA - GEODES058 metaG | ecosystem: Environmental > Aquatic > Freshwater > Lake | place: USA: Trout Bog Lake... | reverse complement strand
GCCAACTGCACAACCACGGCCAACTGCACAACCACGGCCAACTGCACAACCACGGCCAACTGCACAACCACGGCCAACTGCACCGAAACAAATGAAGTATTTAATATGTAATCCTAAAGACCCTGGCGGTACCTTTGGGTGCTTTAATTGTATAGGCACATCTATATATGATTTTATAAATAATGAACGTAGCTCGTATAATTTAATATCATTTACGCCTCCTTTAATAGAAAATACTAACTGTATGTATCCCTATGACTATCCGAAAGACTCACAAAAACAAATGGAAATGAAAGATAGATTAATTTCTCTTTTAAATGATGGATATTGTATGAAAATTTTTAAAGTTCAAGAGAACAATTTTTATAAAACCATTTATTTGAAGAAAGATCTGAAGAAAGATCCTATATATGAACTTATATATGATACTATTTATAAAAATCCTAGGTATATTTTTCATGGTAATCGTATAATAAAAACCAACAAATATTATGAAATTAAATATGATATATCTACAAATGAATCATTAATTGAATATAAGAATATACTAATACTTTCAGAAATATTCAAAGGAAATGAAAATTTATTAGTATATCCAGAAAATAAAAACGATATTTTATTTTGGTTATATATTCCAGATTCAACAGATAATGTATTTGAATATCACAACAAAAAGAATAACTCTTATGAAAGATATCGATATTATATTCCAATGATTTTATCAAAAAAATGTACATCAATTCATGATGAAATTGAAATAATTAATAAAGGTCTGGATGGAATTATAAAATATAAAAAAGATATATTAGAATCTTTAAATATTTTGCATACACAAGATTATATACACGCAGATTTTAAAATTCAAAATTCAGTATTATGTGACGATACATATAAATTAATAGATTTTGGTTTTTTAAAGAAAACATGTAGTGGGAATAAAAAGTTATGTGGTACTTATATGCTACCTTTTAACTCTAAATTTTTAAATGTTGACACAAAATACAGAGATTTTATTGATTTATTTACACCTGAAAATATAAATCTTAGAGATGCTCAATCAAACTTAGGAAAATATAATCGTAATATATGTACGACCTTAAACATTATAGACGAATATCAAGGACACTATTTATGGCCATTTGTAATGTTATCATATATGTTATTTCATAATATGTTTTATTCTAAATATAAATATTTGATAACATTACAAAATCTAAATACACCTACTGTTCAATTAATTAATTCATTTAACTGTGAAGACATAAAAATAATCGAGAAAAAAACAGATGAATATCCATTGGCGTTGTCATTAGCTTATGCGTTATTATATATCATTGAAGAAAATGCAAAACAAAACAAAAAAATTTTTAATATAAATACTATTTGTCTCGTTCTGCAAGATTATTGTAAAGGTAAAGATGATATAAACAAGCCCTATGGTTTAGATAGAAAAATATATGAAGAATTAATAGATATTTGCAAGTTATTAGACCCTGAATTTTTAAATTTACAACCTATTCGTGTCGGCGCTACAAAAGGCGGAAGAAAAAGAAGAAACAATAAAAATGTATAGATTTTTATTTTTGTTTATTAATTATAATGGCTGATAAAAAAAAACCTACTCCTGGTCCATATGCTCGAGATTCATCATCTCCTAAACCTCCCCTAGCACCATCGAGTGGTAGTATATTTAATCGAAATTCTCCTATTTTTTCTGAAGAAGAAAAAATAGCTATATTGAAAGCCGCAGAAGATAAAAATTATGAGATTATAAAGGCTAAAATGCAAGCAGCCGCAAATAAATATAGAAAATATCCGGTTCCTCCAAGATCCCCGAGCGCTTCATTGCAGCCTAATGCTCCTCTTCGCGGCGTTCCTCCTTCAAGACAAAGACACCTGACCGCCTCATCGTCTACTGCCATTCAATATGAATATCATATATGCCCTCCAACAGAACCTTCGGGAACATATGGGTGTTTTAGCTGTAAAGACACATCTATTTATAATTTTCTTAAAAACCATCGCAACTCATATCAATTAATGAGTTTTAATTCCAAGATTAATGATAAAACAAATATATATGAGTATACAACAGAACCTGCAGAATTGGATAATTTATTTAAGTTATTTGATGTCGAGGGATATTGCATGAAAATTTTTAAAGAAACAATACAAACAAAAGAACACACATATTACACCGATGATATTCCTGATGATATTCAAAAAAAATTTGTATATAGTAGTTACTTTGTTGGAACTGAACTTAAAGATAATACCCAAGAAATAGATAGTTCTACACACGAATCGCTAGTAGAATATAAAAACATAATAACACTTTTTGAAATATTTAAAGGAAATAAAGAATTACTTGTATATTCAAATGTAAATAAAATCTTATATTGGTTATATATTCCTATTCCTGATTTAAAACCATTTCGCGCAAATATAAAAATATTTGAATATAAAAATAAACGTGCAGTATTAAGCAATAGATATTTTATTCCCATGATTTTATCAAAAAAATGTGATGCAATTGATAAGAACTATTTATATAATAAAATAATAGAATTTAAAGACGACCCTATTAAGAAAGTTATTTTAAAATATCAAAATGATATTTTAAAATCTTTTAAAATATTACATAATAAGCAATATGTTCATGGAGATTTTAAAGTAGCAAACTCAGTATATTGTCATGTTGATACATTATGTAAATTAATAGACTTTGGCGCTTTGAAAAAAGTTAGTGGTCTTACAAAAATCAGCCAATGGCCAATGTCTACTTATATATTACCTTTCTACAGTAAATATTTGATTAATGATATACGACATTATGATAATATTGCTAATATAACTAGTATAGAAACCGTAGCAAACTATCTTAAAACAAGATATACAGAAAAAAGTAGAAACATTCTAGATAGCGATAACAGCACTCGAGATAATCGTTGGCCATTTGCAGTCTTATCATATGTATTATTTTATAGAAAAACTAATAATTTTAATAATGTTAAAAATGAAAAATGGTATAAAAATTCTAATATATTAGGATTACTTGAAAAGAAAAATGATGAATATTCACTTGCAATAATATTAGCCGATATGTTAATATATTATATAAGAGAGACATATCCTAATGAAATTGACAATTATAGAAACATTCTAGATGTCTTTATCATTAACTATTATAAAGATTCAACACTTAATCTTTATGATCAAAACGACTCTTTTTATGTTGCATTACATAATATATGTAAATTGTTAGATCCAGACTATTTACATTTAGAACCTATAGCGGTATCTTCTTCGGGAGGACGTCGGGGTAGAGGGAAAGGGAAAGGGAAGAGTACTAAAAAACCCCCTGCAATAAAAGTAAAAAATGATAAAAAGAAAAAATCCAGTATAAAATAATAGATGAATTATATTATAATTGTAGCATGTGATGTAAATGGAGGTATTGGGAAAGACGGGAAATTACCCTGGTATATACCTCCTGATATGAAATATTTTAAAACAGTTACTACCGAAGCCCCCGAAAATACAATAAATGCCGTCATTATGGGACGAAAAACATGGGAATCCTTAGGAAAGAAAACTTTGCCAAATAGACTAAATATAGTTATTTCTGCAACTCTCGAAGATAGCTACATTCCCGACGCCGATGCACCTATAATAGCACGGTCTTTTGATCATGCTCACACAAAATTAAAAGAATTCAGTAATGGTAGTGGTGGCAATTATAATAGTAGTGGTATATGTAAGATTAATAATGTATTTGTAATTGGTGGTGAAAGTATTTATAAAGAAGCATTATATGATTATAGATATACAAAATTATATATAACATATATTTACAATGCATACGATTGTGATGCATATTTTCCGATTCATTCTGCTGAATTAAGATATAAAGTACATATGGAAAGTCCAGAACAAAAAACAGGTGACAATATATTCTACAAATACTTTATTTATCATCAAGACCAAGTATATCCGCCGCCATTATCCCATCCACACTAGATTACTCGCGCTCTCGCGCTTTCGCGCTTTAACTATAGAGTTTATCACATTTATCATTGATAATATCATGGTATATTTGATTTTGTTCAATAAGTTCATTAATTTTTGTAATATATAGATTATCATAATAATATCTAAACAGGTAATCAATAATTCCGGCCATAGTTATTTTAATAATCTTTATATGTGAGTAAAATTCTTCGAAATTTACAGGAGGCGCATTCGTATTCGGATCAGGTTCAACCATATCATCAAATGCCTGTTTAATTTCCGATTTACGCGGATAATCAAATTTGATGATTTTATCAACACGACCGGGACGAATAAGAGCAGAATCGAGTCGGTCAGGATTATTTGCAGTAATGAAAGTAATGCATCCACTGGTAGAACCATAGATTCCATCCATAACATTGAGCAAAGCACTGAAACTGATATTGATTTTTTGAGGTTCGCGGTCTACAAAGAATGCATCGATATCTTCAAAGAGTATAATACTGTCATTCTTAATTTCGCGCATTAGATTAATCAGTCCCTCATCATTGAGTTCTTTCGTAAAATTAAACACATACACTGGTCTATCATATTTTGATGCGATTGCTTTTACAATAGAAGTCTTACCTGAACCTGGAACACCCGTAAGCATTATTGAAGTTTTATAGATTCTTCCATATTTAAGATATCTTTCTTTTGTTTTTGGGGATATAAAATTTTCTATATGAGAAATAAGACTACTTTTAATATCTTTTGGAATATATACATTATTATCAATATCTTGTGCATATACTTTCCCGCAATTTTCAAAATATCCTTTGCTCGATGACCTATATACAAGAATTTTCTTATTCTCTTTTTTCTCTTTGTATTCAATGGCCCTTTCTATAAACTCTTTAAGAATATCAAGATTCGGATGAGATACTTTCATTCTTTTAAAATAAACAACACCAGAGAGTTCCATACTTGTACCAACTGGATTGCCTTCTTCAATATATGAAACAACAAACTCATTATTTTTAATTTTATCAATCCAATGAAATTCTCCATAAGATGGTGCTATACCAACATTACTCGTTTCTTCATTGTTAAAAATCAATAGAAAATTTTTAATATCAGGAGAACAAGATATATCTTCTTTCAGAAATGTACTTAGATATTTCATAAAACTCGATCTTGCTACAGCATTCTCTATCTCAATTGTATTCATTACAATATCTTCTTTATTTGGCGGCAGCGCCATACTATATTTATATGTATATGATTGGGAAAACAAAAAGAAAAATCAAATTTTACAGAGATGTTTTATATGTAATTCTGAATATTAATGTAAATATTAAACGGTATACTTTCCACCAGAAACAGTTTGTGGAAGATTTTTTATGAATCCTGATTTGCTTTCATTGAGAAACTCTTGGAGACATGATTTTTGCATCATACTCCTTTCACGTTCAGGTATTTTGTATGCATGATACGCTTTAAATGCTTTCATAGCATTCAGGTAATAAAAAGATGCTTTTGCTTTTTCATCTATTAATTCATATGTATATTCATAAATGATACATATGTATTTATTTGCATTCTCTTGAAGTTCTGAGTCTTCATCATATATTATTGTAATACCATCAATCGAATATTTTTGAATAACTACTGAGAATAGATATTTATCTAAAAATGTAAGAAAACCATCATTATCAAATCCTACACCTTCATACATCTGTTTTCTCATACCTCCAATATATTTGCGAATATTCCCAACGCGTATATATGTCCCACCTCTTTTTCCTTTATGAATATTATATTCCTTACCTTTGTGCATATAATATTTTTTAGGAGGAGTCCCGCCCCCAGTCTGTATACCTTTATATATATCAGTTATCGTCTTAATAATTGGAATTGCGAGTGGTTCATTACGATATTGTGTACCCATAGATTTTCTCGAGGTACATTGAGTAGACTCATTAATAGATTGCTTTAGAAGAAAATTACAAGTATCTTCAAAGCGGTCATATTCAATATTTTGTGCTGCAGTTTCTTCTACATAATATGTCTTATGACTACGTACTAATAAATCATTGGGGTATCTACTGTTCTCTATACCAACTGTGATATGATCACCAATTATTCCCTCAATTTCACTACTATTATCATCAGAAGTAATCTGCGATGGAATAGAACTATTATCTATAGGAGCGCCAGGTAAATACTTCTCAAAGGATACAACTCCTTTATTATCGACATATACTAGACGTTTTAATGTTGTAATACCATAATTATAACACCACCCATTATCAGTACATATACTATATATTACTGACCCGTGAACCATCCATTCACGTAATCTATCTAAAATATATGGAGTACACTTTTTTGTTGTTCTGTCATATCTAAAATATATATAATGTATATTTGTAACCTTGAGTTTTTCAAAATAATTTTTTAAATGAGAGATAGCTGACTCTAAATTCACAGCCATTCCCTCTATAATTGGGGGAAAGATAAAGAAAAATCAAATTTTACAGAGAAAAGAGGTCAATATTTATTGCCGTTTGCACATACATTGCTTTAGCTACATTTTGGTCCATTCCTTTTAACGAATTCCATTGTTTCCACTTAGATTTACCTTTGAAATCGAGCATTCCTGGTTGAGACGTATTACAATCTCCTACGGTCCCCTGTTTATAAAACCCATATAATGTAAGCATATCATTATTTGGAATAATAACACCTTCACGGACAGCGTCCTCCAACATTTTTGCACAATTTTCGAAATATAATGCGAGTTTAAGATTTAAAGCCGGAGATATGCTCATTTTTGTGCAGATATATTAAATAGAATGTCAAACGCTTAAATACTTTTCGACGGAAAATTTGATTTCATTTGCGGAGTTGCTTCTTATATCAAAAGTATTATGACCAGTGGCCTTCTGAGTCTTGGTATAGGTAAAATGATTGATAAATCTATTGTAGAAACGCTCAATACATGTTTTGCGATAAAATATATACAAGACGAGTATAGAGAGGCATTTACTATTATTAAAAATTCTTATACACATGAAATAGATATATCAGGATACTGCCGATATACTTATGATGATGATGGGAATATTGTTGCATATTATTTCAATTCTAAAACCAGAAAAATATTTGATAAACATACAAATGACAAAAATGAATTGTTAGAATTGCAAAATATTATAAGATATGCTGAAAACTATCTTTCATATCCTACGCGAATTCCTTATGCAGAACCTCATTATGTCCGATGGATGCTGTAATGAATCAGCGCTCTTACTCTGCTAACAGTCAAAACATTTAACTTTGGTTGCATTGTAAGCAGCTGATGGGTCTCCTCCTGAGCGCGCTATCATATCTTTTTCGCAATCATAGCATTTATTAGATTCTCCCATCCAACGTGTATTCTGATTAAATTGTTTTTCACAACTTATGCATTTTCCTGTATTTTGATATTCAAGATTTGAATCTGACAATATAGCTACATTTTGAGATTTTCTTTTTGTGTTTTTTGAACTCAATTTTAAAATTATGTAAATTAAAAAGAAAATTATGAAAATTAAAATTAAAAATGTAGCTATATATATTGTTCTTGGTTTTACTTTAAAATTATATTTCATCTTACTAAATTAAGACTCTCATTTTCTTTTTGTAAAATCTCTATTATGGTTTCATACTCATCTATCGTCTGGATTGCAGATTTGTAAATATCATTTATCAGTTCTAGACGACTCTCCGGTGACGAATAAGGATGCGCAACAACATTTTTTGATAATAATATTTTAGCTACAAGACCTTCAAACGGATTTTTGGAATTTCTAGTATTTCGAGTATTTCGAGTATTTTGTACAAGCATCGGATTCTTATGAGGCTGTGAAGGGGTTTGTTGGGAAGTGTTCGGAATAGATGCCTTTATTTTCATTCCGAATATTCTTGATGACGATAATGCTAATATATACATATAATACTAATCTTATATAATCTTATATACTTTATAAAAATAAATTGTTTAGACGCTATACACTACCGGATTTAGATATGTAAATGCATTAATCCAAATACAATCAGGAAGAATACAATAGAGTGTAATAAAAGACCGGCAGTTGTTGGGCATCCGGATGGAGATGCAATTGGGACAATGCTACCTAATATGGCATTTACAAGTTTGAACATAAATGGCGATGCAATTATTAAAAATACAATAGTGGAATATAGAGAATAACGGGCTTTGTCGAGTTCTGTTTTATGAGAACCCATTTGATTGCTACTATTATTACTTAAGGAAATATTTATTTTTAACATATAAACATTGATGGATAAAATTATTATTAAATTGGTTCCTGATGATTCAGTAAAAAATAATAATAAACCTTCAATAGTGATTAAAACAGCGATTTATTTTATAATTATTGGAAAAAATAATGGTAATATAAATTTAGAAATTCATACCACTGATGATATTGAAATAGAAAATAGAAATAAAATTATCAGTTATTATGTATGCGTAGATAAAGTAAATGCTTTTGCGGATTTTCTAAGGAAACATCCGATTTTTCTTGCTGCTAAACAAGATACTGATAGTTATATATTTTCAGCGGAAATATATAAAAAGGTTATCAGTTTATGTAAGAAACAACATAAATTTTATATCAATCGAGTTGCGGGCGCTGGTGCGGGCGGTGTTGCTGGTGCAGAGGACCCTGTTATAGTTAAAGAATCTACATATGAGAATGAATGTTGCGATTGCTGCGATAATAACGATGAAAAGAATTGCAGGGAAACGTTTGGGGATGTTGCAGAGTGTGTTCCTAAGCAAATTAATATTAATAGAGGGAATAAAATACAGAAATACTCTATTGAAGGAGAATTATTAAAGACATATATCGGAATAAGAGATGCTACGAGAGATGCATCTATTTCCGATACAACTCTTAAATCTGCAATTATAAATAAAACGATTTATGCGGGACATAGATGGTTGTATTTAGATAGGGGTATGGATGACGCTACAGTTCAAGATATTGGAGAATCTGTAAAAGTGAACACGCCAAAAAATGCATTTGTAGCTATGTTGGATATAGATAAAACGAGAATAGTAAGTGTTTTCCAAAATCAAAAAGAAGCGAGTATTGCAAGAAAGCTCAAATCGTCGTCTGCTATATACCAAAGTATCACGCGCGGAAATTTATCAAGTGGGCATTATTTTAAATATTATGATGACTGTTCTGATGATATGAAAACCGCATTTATTAATTCTGGAGGAATAATGCCAAGTCCTCACGTCAATAAAGGTGTAGGTGTAAAACAAATTGATTATATGACAGGAGAAGTCATTAAAGAATATCCGAGTATACTTGATGTCCAGAAAACATTTCAAATATCAAGTAAATGCATTAAAAAGGCAATTGCAACTGGTGAGGTTATTAAAGGTTTTAAATGGGAATTTTGATACGGTTTATGGTGCGGTTTTATGGTGCGGTTGTGGCGCGAGTTTATTCTATTTTTATACATGCTATTTACCCAATTTTTTTATCTTTGGGGAAATTGTGAAAAAGGCGATAAAGGTGATAAAGGCGATAATTAAATTTAATTATTTTTATTAAATACTTTTATATAAAGATTATTAGATTAATACAATTAATACAATTAATACAATATGAATAATAGTTTAAGATATAGCGGTTTATATGGCAGAGGTCCGAGTGGCGGTGTGCCGCCTCCATATGGGGCATTTATAGTATTTTTAGGACTATTTTATATTATGAAGAAAAATAAAAATAATTAAAAATTTAAAAAAAATGAAAAACCTTTCCACTCTCCTGTAACACTCAAAATGAATACATTCAGCAACAACTCCGCTGCCTCAATTACTCCGATTGACTGGGTTCAGCAAAAACCCGCTAAAGTTACATTTCGATGCATTCAAAGTGCAATTAAACGTGCAAACCGCGCGACCCACTCTGTTGAAAAGAGAATTGCTTGGAGTCACGTATATAAACTCTCCAACCAATATAAAAAACAAGAAGAAGAAAACCATCAGTAACTGAATTATATATTTATTTATCGCTAAAAAAATCACTTTTTGGTTTTATTAGATTTAGATTTAGATTTTGGTTTGCCACCTTGAGGGCGTGTGCTATTATGGACAGAAGGTGCATGGTTTTCATGAGCCATCTGTGCATTTATAAATTGTATGGCCATTTGACTATAATTTTCATGCCATTGGCGCACTGCCGCTCTCGCCGCTTTTTCTGCATCACCTGGTTCTTCACCACCGCGGCGAGTTTGCTTTTTTTTGCCGCCTGCACCCTGGTACATATTTACTGCAGATAATTGAGCCGCAGTTGCAGGATATTGCATATTTGTAGATAATCCTACATCCGAATTAAAAGGTGTTGAACCCGCCATAGGTGTTACAGGACCCGCTATTGCTGGACCAGGCCATGCATCTCCTGCCGCACCGCCTTTTTTTGCACGAGGTTTTGGTTTTGCTGCTCCCTTTTTTGTAGAAGGCATTTCTTATATTACACCAATATAATATTAAATATGACAAAGATGAAAAATTGAATTTAAGAGTAATTCTTTTACTAAATATAATAATGGCTTCCCTCTTGACAAAGAAACTTGCTCCAGGAAATAAACCATATATTTATAGTATATGCGATAATTACGCAAACCCTTTTACACTTCAATTGAATAAAAAAGAGAAAAAAAATATAAAAAAAACTGCTATTGTCGCTTTTAATAATAAATCTGAAGCTATTACGATGGCGTATCTATTAGAAAGTCATAAACGAATTCGCAAAGAATGGCCAAAGAATATGTTCGACACAGATGAAGATGAAGAATTTTCACTCTATAGTGATATTAGAAGCATTAATTATAGTGAAGCACTCAGTGAACTCTATATCAATATTTGGGAAAAAGAAGAATTAGAAGAATACTGTGTGAGGAATATTATGGATATTCTCTATATCGAAGAATTACAAGATACAAAACATAATTTCTCTCTTTCTGGAAAACTTCACATAATTGAAGCTGACTATAAATATTATATTAATTTATTTAATGATAGGATAAATGAGCTGTAAAATCATGGAATAATGTGTGATTGTGAGGGATACTTAACCTGATAATGTTGTTGCAGTTAAAACGCCGGAATTTTGTGGTGTAAAAATATTAGCTACATTTGCAGAATTATATGCCGTCAATGTATATGTATATGTCGAATTTGGTGTCAAATAATTATTTATATACATATTTGAACTACTCGATATATTGTTTATTGTTCCTGATGTTGGTCCACCTGTACCCGTCCATGTTATATTTAAATAACTATATGCTCCAGACCATTGTAACTGCATACTTCTCGCTGTTACAGATGTTATATTAAAACTATCTATTAAAGGAAGTGTATATATTAGTGGACTTACAAGAGCAGGACCAGGCAATGGTGTAACATTATTATTATATGGCGTCGCTGTTATAGTATATATTCCATTTGTTTGTAATCCAATAATTGGAAACGGCGATGTTAACGCATTTAAATTACCAGTTGATGTACCCGTCCAAGAAAATACTATGTAATTATAATTTCCACTCGACCACGATGCTGTCACTGAATTTATTGAAGGAGACCCATATGTTACCGGACCTAATGTAGCTAATGTCGTGGCATATAATACTTTTACATCACCTTGGAGAGGATTTGCCGCATTGTTATAAGGATGTAAAGTAAACTTATACTGCATATTTACTGATAACGCAGGTCCCGCAGTATATGTATTTACAGATGACCCAGTATATCCAATGACATTCCCTTGTGTACCATCGTCACCTAACCATGTAAGGTCAACCTTCGAAAATGCACCAGTCCACTGAACAGATATTGAATTCGTCGTAACTGCCGTAATTGTAAATGAATTTATAACTGGTAATGTATTTCCAACAATTACATTTGTTACCGATGATTGTTCAGTATTTACTACATTTGCGCTATTTACCGCAAATACACTTAGAGTATATGTTGTCGATGGTGTTAAATAATCCGAGAAATCATAAGTATTACCTATTAAATTATTTATATATTGAATTGTACTTCCTCCTGTTGCTACCTGAATATTTACTGTCGTGAATAAACCGTCATCCCATTGTAATTTCAAATTCGTTGTAGTACTCTGTAATATACTTAAATTACTAATGAGTCCAAGTGTTAATATTTGCGCAGTCGTATAACTATCACCGGCTCTATTCTGACTATTATATGGTGTCACTGTTATTGTATAATATGAATTTGGTATTAATGTAGAATATAAAGCAGGACTTGTTATTATCGAAGATGATGGCGTTTGAGGTGTCGAAGTTCCATTTACTATTAAATTTGGCGTTATTATAATATGGTCATAATCACTAGGATAAGAACTTGTCCAACTTGTTGATATTGTTGACCATCCCGCAGTAGGCGATAATACACTTGTTATATTTTGTATTGAATTCGGCAAAGTTATAATTTGTACACTTACTGTTGCCCCAGGATTATCATTCTGATCATATGGAATTACATAGAATGTATATGACGTATTTGCATTGAAATTATTATTAAATTGATATGTATTTCCACTTGTTACTTTTTGTTGTGCTGATACATAACTATTATACACTTTTACGTAATAATATTGTCCGACCCATTGTATTGTTACCGTGTTTGTGGCTACACTTTGCGCTGTCACTGATGTAATATATACAAGCGTTGTAACATTAAAACTCTGTAATTGATTTGCCACCACAGGGTTCGCAGAATTATACGCAGTTATTGTTATTGTATATGTAGTATATGAAACAAGCGGATTGTCTAACGGATTTATTATATATGTTCCATTATCATTTGTTGTATACAATATATGCGGTGAATTACCTGCAATCGCTGCAGGAGAACTGCCAGATATTGGCACCCATGAAATAACCAAGTAATTATAATTACTGGCATTTTTATTCCATGTTAAAGTTATTGTTTGTGTCGAACTCGTATATGACGGAGGCATAGGAACATATGCCAATGTTTGAACAGCTACAAGTGTCGGCGTCGGTGGCGTCTGATTTGCAGAATTATATACAGAACATAATAAACCATAATATGTATCTGGATTTAATCCACTTATCACATATGAAGACAACGCAGATTGTGTTATATGTCCACTTGACTGCCCTCCACTATAATTTATAATAACATATGCATATACACCTTCAATATTTATATTACTAATAGTGGAAGTTGTTACAGTATATGTAGGTGTGCCTGTTATATCACCATACGTTACAAGCGACGACAATGTTATTGTATTTCCTGGTGCTGATGGTGTATCTGAATTATACGGAGTAACACTTAAACTATATGATGTATTCGGTGATAATGACTGAATCGTGTATGGAGATGTCGTTAAACCCATTATAGGCATTATAGAATTGAGAGAGGACCCAGTCGTCTGAATAGTTATAGTAGCATATTTGTCATTTATACTGCTAGAACCCCATGAAATTGTAACTGTTCTATCAGTATATGAAGTTATTGAAGCTGCTGTTAAACTTGGCAACGAATATTTAGAGACAACTTGTGTCACACCTATTGCTGTACTACTAAATGGTTCAATATAAAATGTATAGTTAATATTTGGCGCTAATCCTGATGTTATTGTAACATTATTCTGAGGTATTTGTTGATTAATAGTTTGCAAAGAAGACGTATGCGCAGTACCATTATAATCATTATATGTATAATAATATTTAATAGAATTAAATGTACCTTGACAATTCAATGTAGCTGTAGATGTATATGCCGTTGGTGAATCTGCTGTCATAGTAATAGTCAGGTTTGTTAGATTCGTTAATGTGGTAAATTGCTGTGAAATAGCAGACCCAGGTAAACCTGTTTGATTATATGGTACAATCGTAAGACCATAGAGTGTATTTGCTGTTAAATTTGTAATAGTGTAATTTGTAATACTACTCGGGAGATTAGAATATGACTGTCTGTAATTATTATTAGACCAATATATATTTACATTACAATAAGAAACATTTGTCCATGATAAAGCCACCGTTGTATCTGTAGGAACTATACTCGTCAAACTTCCAATTATAGGTAATGTATTAATATATATCGTAGGCGAAGCAACTCCGTATTGATAATAAGAACCAATATGCGCTAATCCATGAGGATTTAAGAATAATGTATATAAACTATTTGGAATAAATGTATACGTAGGAGGACCAAATGTATAAGGATTGTTTACACTTGTCAATATAGGATATGATGGCGGTATTGTAGGACTCGGTGATATATCTACTTCCACGTTTGTATACGTACCCGTTGATGTCCACGCTATACTGAAAGAATTTGTCGCTATGTTTGTAGCTATCACATTATTTATTATACTTAATGTATTGATTACATCCGATACAAATGATGAACCTATTTCATTACTTGTATTATAAGGCGCAACGCTAAATGTATATGGTGTATTCGCATTTAATCCATAAATAGGTAAAGGAATATTTGAATTTGTAGATGGACCAACTATAGTTATATTTGATGCTATAGATGATGATGTATATGATACTATTGCATTACTATAAGTACCTGTAACATTTAAATTTAGATTATATGCAGATAATGTTGCATTATCATCAACACCTACAGCAGTTATTTCTCCATATGTACATACATTTACAGATGTCTGTCCATATATATTTTCAATATTGAATATATTCACAGGAATCGCATTTATAGTATATGATGTATTCGGCATTAAACCAGTTATTTGATAACTTGACCCATATTGAGGAGACGACGAAATTCCATTATATCGAATTGTGACGTAATCATTACTATATCCAATTGTAGGCCATGATACATTTACAGTACGAGATGTATGTGCAGATACATATATTTGTCCTACAGTTGCAGAAGCAGCGACTCGTGGTATAACAAAGAGTGCACCAGGAATATTGGAATTATTATACGGTTGATATGAGAACGTATATAATGAATCTGCGTTAATATTTGACGTTATAAAAGTATTTGATGAGTTTGATTCTGCAATGACATATTTAGAATATGTAGGTGATTGTGCAAGAGAGAGATTAGACCATGATATTAATAAATTACTATATCCGCCATATACTATATTACTTGCGTAATTTGCACCTAATATAGGTATTACATTTGTTACCGCGGCAGATGTAAGTATATTGCATGATATTGAAGACCCTGGCATAGACGCGCCATTTAATGGAGTAGCTGTAAATGTATATTGTACATTTGGACTTAATCCTTGTGCAATATATGTATCTTGTGAAGTTATTATTATTGGTGATAAAGGAAGTGAATCAGGTGGCGACCATTGTATCGCGACACCTCCACTCTTTACATTATTCAGATTAAACCAGTCTAATGTCACATTCGATGATGTTAGAGCATCATAACTTAAACTATATATAATCGGTAAAGTATATATTGAAACAATTTGGGGAGATGATAAAATCCCATTATTGTTACTTGGCTGTAAAATCACACTATATTGTTTATCTGCTTGAGCAGGATATGTATACGTATTTCCTGTAATAGTATTTGTAGCTATATTTGTAGCTATATTCATGGTAACTGCATATATCTGTACAAGAACATTACTGTATCCTTGTGTATCCCATCCTACTGTAAAGGTAGTAACAGCTACATTGCTTGTTACATTTTGCAGGTCAGCGTATGTTGTTATTACTGTGTTATCATAGTAGACATTATTTGGAACATTCTGACGATTATATGGAACAATGTTTATATTATAATTTATATTTGGAGATAATCCTGTGATTGTATAATTTCCACTATAAATAATTGGCGAATATGATGAATTATTTAGAGATGGAGGAGACCATGATACTATAGAATAAGATGAATTGGATACATCCCATGATATGTATATAGACGATGTAGTTATTGTAGGCGTGTTAATAGTTCCAAGTATTGCAAGAGATGTAAAAGATAATGGATATACATATGATGTATTTGGTATAATATTACTGTTATATGGAATGATAGTAATATTATAATTATTATTAGGCACTATACCATTCGTTATATTCAAATTACATCCATAAATATTTAAAAATTGGGAAGTCACTAGTAACGTGTCATTGTTATAAAGATTAAGATTATAAGATAAATATTCACTTGATAGATTTCCATTATTTATTAGAATAGACGCAGAATTATGCGTTATGTTTTGTATCTGTATATTTGTTATTGTAGCTAATGTAACAATTGGTATTGTAGAAAGACTTGTATTATAAGATAGAATATTATCAATATTATATGGTACAAGTCTAAATATATTTGATGTATTTGGTAATAAACCAGTTATCTGATAAGATGATAAGGATGCATCAGGATTTATTATATTCGGATTTGTGATATCATGTGTCTTGTCTGTCCATTGTATTGAAATTGCATTATATGTACCACCACTCCATTGAATATTTGCTGTTATGACTCCAATATTTGTTATTAAATAATTCTGAACTGTAGCTAAAGTTGTTATATTTGCAATAGAAGGTGTCCCTTGAGGTAATTGAGTTCCCTGAATAATAGCAGAATTATCAGGATAGACGCAAATTTGATATCTTCTATTTGAAATAAGATTCGTTACATTACACGAACTTGAATAAGGACAATAGAGTGTCTCGTATAATGTCGCAGATGCAATATCCTGTATTTGTATTGTTATTTTAGAATATGTACCAGTGCCCCATTGTATTGTAACTGATGTATCTGTTAAACTCTGTGTAGGTATAGAAATCGCGCCAACTGTAGCTAAAGTTGTAATAGAAGATGATAATGTATCACCTGTATCTGGTATAATCGCTGAATTATATGGAATTATTGCTACTGTATATGTAGCATTTGATATTAAATTATTAAATATATAGCTATTATTCTGATAATTTACTACATTGAATTGTAAATTGTTTAAATTATCATAAAGATTCAAAGTTACATAAGCGAAAGATTGTACCGGACCCCAAGATATATTCAAACTCGTCGTATTTGCAGTATAAAGTATGTTTTGACCAGCATACGGTTTTGTAATTATATTATTTGTATATAAATTCAATGTTGGGTAATAAAGCAAAGCATTGAGAGAGACTCCAAGAATATCATTATTATATGTATTTACAGTAATATTATATTGAGTATTTGGGTATATACTATTATCTTGTATTGTATATCCATTCTGTAAGATTGACTTATTGTGACTATTTCCGTTTTGATCTGTCCATATTAAATATATATTATTATACGTGTTTGCAGGCGACCATGAAACTACAATATTTGTTGCAGAATAACTTATTACTGAAGCAGTAGCGATATATGATTGAGTATATATTATATCACTGTATATAGTATTTCCAAAAGAATATAATTGATTTTGAATAGTATTGCTTGTATTAATAGGTAAATTATAAGGTTTTATGCTAAATCTATAAGGCGTATTGGGAGGTAAATTATTTACAGTGTAACTGAATGGTCCTTTTTGTATATAATATGTATTAATAATTGTATTATTTTGAATAATCGAAAGATTGATATATTCATAGAGAGATCCTGTGTCCCAATTTACACGAATACTTGTGGGAGTGATATCTGCAGATCCTATATTAATACTGTTTACATTCGGAATAGTTATTATGTTGATAGAAACAGGATTATTTGTTATAGCATTTGAACTATTGATTCCACTAAATTTGAATATATAATTTGTATCTGCAGAAAGATTTGTAACAGTTAGATTTGAAGTATACGCAGGATACGCGTCGGGGGCGGGGGCGGGGGCGGGATACGTGGCGGTGGCAGGTAATCTTGTTATAGCATATGGATTTGTTGATGGATAATAAGTTATAATTAATGATTTATAATTTGGTATCCAGGAAAAATCCACTGAATTGACTGTTATATTACTGCTTATTAGATTTGAAAGACTTGCGAAAGTTGTTTGCGACAAATAGAGATTGTTTCCTGGAACGTGATTATTGTTATAAGGTATCAGTTTAAATTTATATGGAGTATTTATTTGTAAATTATTTATTACTATATCACTTGTGAAAATTCCTAGATTTGATCCTATATATGTATTTGAAAGCGCAGGAGTTCCTATACTCCAATATATATCGCCAGATGTAAATGAATGATATATATTATCCGAACCCCATTGTAAATGCATTGAATTTGACGAAATCGCATATTGATCCGTTGATGACAAAGACAAGAATGGTATTGACGGTAATGTAATTATGCTGATATTTGATGATATATTACTTGCACCAAAAGAATTTATAGGATAAAGATTAAAAGTATATTGCATATTTCCATATAATTGTGGTATCAATATTGATAATATATTACTATTTGCACTCTGTTGGTTCGCTATATTATAAATATTACTTGTTTGATAATTATTACTTGAATAATAATATAGATTTAAAGACGTGTATGTACCTGCGCCCCAATTTAATATAAGATTCGCATTTGTAAGACTCGTTATACTTACTGGACCAACTGTGGCTAGAGTTGTTATAGGGTCCGTATATATAGCTATGCCTCTCATATCATAATTATAATTAGGTATTTGTTTACATAATGGTATTACTTTGAATTGATAGATTGTATTTGGTAATAAATTATAAATATCGACATATGTATTTCTTATAAGCAATGTTTGTTGTTGAATAACGCGATTTATTAAGGTATATACGGATACACTATAATAATTTCCGGTGGTCCAATTTACACGTACACTATTGTTTGTAATATTAGTTATATAGACTCCACTTAATGTAGCCTCGGTTGTCCATTGAAAAGTTGATGGATTTGAACTGGAGTAATGTGCGGAATTATATGGGAATAAAGCAAAATTATATGTTGTATTTGGATTAAGATTTATAACGGTATAATTTGAGGTTCCAATATTTGATGCAACACCATATGGATTTAATATAGGATTTGTTGCATCATTTGCTAAATCTTGAGAAGTAAGAGCAGTACCAGATGCTCCGTCTAATAATGTAGGAGTCCAGTATAAATTGAGTGTTGTATATGTTGCGCTACCTAACCACGATAATTTAATAGCAGATGTTGTTGTATCATTACGATTACATGTTATAGGACTCACAGTTGCAAGGGTTATTATAGTAGGTGTCGTAATAGATGGCGTAGGGACATTATCAGTATTATATGCTGTTATAGAGAAGAAATAAGGATTATTTGGTATTAATCCAGTGATAGTATTTGAAGAACTGGGGACATTGTTTATTTGCCCAGTGACATATTTATTATTAAAATTTATTGGTTGAGAATAATAATATTGCAATAAATTTGTATTTATCCATGATATATTGATATGATTATATGCATATGCTAAACGGTCCCATGCAATTTCCACAGATGTTTCATATATATTGCGAACATCAAAACTACCAATGACTGCAAGAGTGGTGATTTGTATAGTTTCATAGTATTCTGGATTATTGTTATAAAATGGCGTTACTGTAAATGTGTATGTTGTATTTGCTAATAAGTTTCCTATAGGAAATTGCGGATTTATTAAATTACTTGAGGTATGTAAAACCATCTAGTATATCGTCATATACTATTTTTAGATTCTTTTGCTTAGAAAAGTATAAAAACGAATAAATTACATAAATTACATAAATTACATAAATTACATAGGTAAAAGTATTTCTCCTTGGGTTAGTGCTCTATTATATATAGCTAATTGATAAATTTGTGCTCCAAGATATGCATCTGCACTATAAGATGACCGTCCAATATATGTATAAGAATACGTCTTATCAGTACCTTTATAACTCATACTGGTTGATGTGGCTACATTAACGCCATTTACCCATAAATCAAGTTGTCCATTGGTTCCACCCGTATTTGGATTATATACAGCAGCAATTGTATATATTTGGTTAAGATTCATTGGTCCAGCATAATTAATTTGCTGTTCTAAATTGTTCTCTTTATATTGGAATCGCAATGTAGAACTAGTACCTGGAAGAGTTAAAAACATATCTTGATTACCACCTGAACCACTATTGAAATCAATAACACGAGACCAACTATTATATCCTGTCCATAAAATTTTAACTTTTACTGAAAATCCAAGAGTTCCTAAATTAAAGTAATTAGAACCAAAATCTATGTATTGATTGCTTCCCGAATTAAATGTTATATATGTTGATGAAAAAGTTGGTGTTGTACCAGCGTATGAACTAGGTAATGTGAAACTTGGCGACAAATATAGTGTGTATGATGTAAGTGCGCCAATACCAATACAATAATATATACGTGTCGAATTACCAGGTAATGAATATGAAACATCCAAACCATACCCATATCCTCCTTGGGCATAACATATAAGCATTGAATAATAGTTTCCTGATGTCATACTATATGTTCCTGATGCAACTTGCATTCCATGAGTACCATCATTATTAACTATACAATTTGTAGAATTATATCCTGAATCTGCATATTGACCAATCCAGCACATACTACCATCATCAGAATCAGTATAAAATGTATATGTACCTGTTGTAGATGCATAAAATTTACCATATAACATAATTGAAAATGATGTTCCACTATTCGGATATCCTGTAGAATTGTAATAATAATTTACACATGTATCCATATTTATAAAATTTGAAGATATACCAAATGCCAGAGCATTTGGTGAACTGGGTAATGAAGAAAGTTGACCTGTATAATTACCATTAAATACTGTCCATGCAAATCCTATATTATTATAATAATATCCATTTCCAATATATGTCTGTGTTCCACTCGGTGGTGTAAATGAGAAAGAAAATCCAATATTACCTGCATTTTGTCCACATACTATACGAATTGAATAAAATTGGCCTGCTGTCATATTATATGTACCAGTTATTGTATACATGCTTCCATATGTATTTCCTTGGGAAACAACAGCATTTCCCATAATATATCCTGCATCGGCAGTTGGACCTATCCAACAATAACTTGCAGCATATGCACTCATTGTAAATGTCCAACTACCTGTAACATTTGCATAGAATGTACCATAATATTGTGTTGAGAAAATTCCATTATTTGGATATCCTGAACTGTAATTATATGAAACAGATGTGTTGAGTGAAGTTAAATCATAACTCGTTCCAGTATTTAAAACCGTTGCTGTACTAAAAAACCCAAAATTATTATTGAAATATCCATTATACATAGTCCATGATAATCCGTTTGCGGTGGCTATGGCTGCTATTGAATTGAAAGCAGAAGATTGTGTACTAGTTGCATTACCATATGTAGTATTGGTAACTGAAACACCTACAGTATATAATACTTGCGAGGTACTTGGAGGTATTTGTATTGTATATGATGAACCAGATGCTAAAAATGTAATTGTTTGACCAGACACAGCCACACCACCACTATAGAGAGTTATTGTTCCGGTTGATCCAACTGAATATTGTGTATATGTAAATGTAACAGTTGCTGAATTGTATGTACTAGATGCAGCAGATGGCGTACCAAGTGCACCACGTGCAATTGAATTGAAAATTGCAGATTGCGTGGATGTAGTTAATGGACCGTAATTTCCTGCAGCAACAGAAATTGTCGCGTAATATTGTACTATTGATGATATACTTGAAGATAATCCTGTAACTGTTATTGGCGAAGCTGTAGTTCCAAGTAGAAAAGTAGCCGGTGATGTTCCTGATATTAATGTATTCGCTGGAGAATTATAAATATTGAGTGTAGCACTCGTACCAACTGGATAATTTGAATATGTATATGCTATACTTAAAGTATTATATGTAGATGCCGATCCGGTTGGTGTACCGAGTGTGCCTTGTGCTATTGAATTGAAAGCAAAAGATTGTGCAATAGATGGACCATATATACCTCCAGCTCCTGCAGTAACAGAAAGTGTTGTATAATATGCTGTTAATGTTGTATTTGCAGGTATTGACAGTGAATATGGTGATCCACTCGATAGACTAAATGCAGACGATGTACTTACAGGTGTAGATGGTGATGCAACAGCATAGAGACTTAATGTTGCTTGCGGTATTACTATATAATTTGAATATGAATATATTACTGTTGCACTATTATATGTATTTACAACAACACTATTTATTTTTAATGCACCCTGTGGTATTGAATTAAAAGCTACAGATTGTGGAGATATAGTGAGCGGTCCGTATATTGATGATGCTACATAAATTGTCGCATAATATTGAACTGGATAATTTGATGTATTCCCTGGTATACCTGTTACCGATATTGGAGAAGATGTAGTTCCAAGGGTAAAAGTCGCAGGAGATGTACCAGTCACAACTGTATTTGTCGCATAATTTGAAATACCCAGCCCAGCAATAGTTCCAACTGGATAATTAGAATAAGCGTATGTTATGTTTGCTGTATTGTATGCAGTAGATGATCCAGATGGTTGTAATAAAGCGCCTTGAGGTATTGAATTGAAATTTGAAGATTGTATAGTTGTTAATGGTCCATATATTGATGAGGGAACTGAAAGAGTCGCATAATACTGTACTGGCCAATTTGATGTATTTGCAGGTATACCTGTTATTGTTATTGGCGTCGGCGAAGCTACAAATGTTAAAGATGTTGGAGCAGTCCCAGATACTATCGTATTCGTTGCATAATTAGAAACACTCAGACCAGCAGTCGTACCAATGGGATAATTCGAATAAGCATATAATAGACTTGCTGTATTATATGTAATTGCCGTTATAGCAGGTGACAAAAGAGTACCTTGAGGTATAGAATTATAATTTGAAGTTTGAACAGTTGTTGCAGGACCATATATTGATGGTGAAACTGAGAGAGTGGCATAATATTGTACTGGCCAATTTGATGTATTCCCTGGTATACCTGATACAATTATTGGCGAAGCTGTAGTTCCAAGTGTAAAAGTCGAAGGTGTTGTTCCAGATATTAATGTATTCGCTGGATAATTATAAATATTCAGCGCAGCACTCGTACCAACTGGATAATTTGAATAAGAATACTTTATACTTACATTACTATAACTTGTTGCTAAAGCATATGGTGTTGTAAGAGCACCTTGCGGTAATGAATTGAAATTCGAAGACTGTAAACTCGTCGTAGGTCCATATGTCCCCCCTGCAACAGAAGCAATGGCATAATATTGTACTGGCCAATTTGATGTATTCCCTGGTATACCTGACACTGTTATTGGTGTTGGCGGAGATGTAAATGTAAACGTAGATGGAGTTGTCCCAGCAATAAGGGTATTCGCTGGAGAATTATAAATATTTAGCGATGCATTCGTGCCTACAGGATAATTTGAATAAGAATATGAAATATTTACACTATTATATGTATTCGACATTCCTGAAAGTTGAGTTAACACACCTTGCGGTAATGAACTAAACGGTGATGACTGTATTGTCGTAACTGGCGCATATGTTCCTGTAGGCACAGTGAGAGTTGCATAATATTGCACTGGTATATTTGATGTATTTGGAGGTATACCTGATACAATTATTGGTGTTGGCGGTGATGTAAAAGTAATTGTCGTAGGTGATGTAGTCGCTGAAAGAACTGTATTTGCAGGATAATTTGAAATACCAAGTGTCGCAGTCGTACCAACAGGATAATTTGAATATGAATAACTTATGCTTATAGTATTATATGTATTTGATGTTCCTGTAAGTTGAGTCAACGCACCTTGTGGTAATGAATTAAATGGTGAAGATTGTATTGTTGTGAGTGGCCCATATGTCCCAGAAGGTATTGAAAGAGATGCATAATACTGCACTGGTCCATTGGACGTATTCCCTGGTATACCTGACACTGTTATAGGTGTAGATGGAGATGCCAAAGTAAATGTCGCAGGTGTTGTCCCTGATATGACTGTATTTGTAGCATAATTAGAAATACCGAGTCCAACAGTTGTACCCACAGGATAATTAGAATATGAATATGATATATTTACAGTATTATATGTATTCGAAACACCTGCAAGTTGAATCAATGTTCCTTGTGCAATTGAATTAAAAGACGCAGATTGTGCTGAAATAGTCTGGGGTCCATAAAGAGTTGTCCCTACAGAAACTGTCACATAATAAGGCAATGATATATTTGATGCAGGTATTGCAATCGTCAATACAGGAATTGCCGAAAGAGTAAATGCTGTCGTTCCAACCAGTGTGAAAGGTGCAGTACCATTATATAGACTTATTATTGCATTTGTTGTCACCGGAGGATAATTTGTATATTGATATGTTATATTTGCACTATTATATGTATTCGCCAAACCAGATGGTGTGCCAAGTGTACCTTGTGGATACGTTGTTATTGTACCTGTCGTTAATTGGTCTACCGTATCAATATTTGTTACATTGGATGTAGCTACTATAAATTTATAACTCGTATTCGGTGCAAGACCTGTAAACGTTGCTGGACTTGTCGAGAATAATTGTCCTGTTGTTGCTGGTACTGATGTAACATATACATTTGAATATGCATATACGGGTGCCCATGATATGGTTGCATTAGAATAAGATGCAGAAACTGCATTGACATTTGTGAGTAAATAGGCAGAAACTATATTTGCAGTATATGTGAGTCCTGGTCTATAATATATATCATATGGTGTCAGTGAAATACTATAATTTGTATTTGGTATTAAATTTGATATTTTATAGGTATTTACAGGATACAAAGAATTGAATGTATAAGAACCGTTTATATCACTCCAAGATACTATTACATTTGATACACTTGATGCTAAAGGATTAAAAGTGAGATATACATTTGTTGCCGTTAAATTGCTTGTAAGGTTTGTAAGACCTGTAAGGCCAAAGATATTTGATGGCGATAATTGGCCTGTTATAGGTAGAGTAACACTTGACGCAAATGGATTTGTAGCAGATGAATTTGCAGATATGCCTGTTAATGGTGTTCCCGCAGAATATAATAAATCATATGGTGTTATGCTAAATGTATAATTATATGGAATACTTGGCGAATATTTAAGTGTTGTAAGTACTAAAGCATTTGTACCATAATATACATTTGATTGACCACTATCATATCCTGTATTTACATCACCGGTCCATGCTACATTTACATATAGTATTGCGGTAGGGTCATATGCACCCCATTTTATTGTAACAGCGCCCCATGATATGTTTGTTATTGGAGTTATAACTGAAACTGGTAAAATTGGATATAATATAGTTGATATACTTATATATCCATTTCCATTATTATATCCAACAAATGAACAATTACTGGAGTATGATACAGCCATATTAGCAGCACCTCCGTATCCTCCAGAATTCGTGGGTGTATTTGCGCTTCCTAACCAACTTCCACCGCCTCCACCACTTTGAGATGTCCCTGAAGCCCCACCACCAAAGCCACCAGGAATACCACCTGTACCACCCAATCCTGTGTATAATGAAGAACCATATAAAATTGGTTGTGGAAATCCATTTGCAGTTGTTCCGAGAGGTCGGTTTACACACGCAGCAGCGCCTGCAGTATTATTTGTGCCAATGTATACAGATGTTGTCGTCTCATTTACAAGAGTTGTATACGCATTACTGCTTGAATTTATAAGAGTTCCAGTTCCTCCTCCGCCTGCAGCAACCATTAAAGGTGTCGGATTCGCAGGTGGTCTTACTCTAAATAGTGCAGATGCACCACCGCCACCTGCTGCAAGACTAGCATTATTTGTAGATGTACCCGCTAATCCTGGAATTATTATTAAATTATCAACTGAAGTATCAAAATAAAATGTCGCAGTTATTATTGCGCCATATCCATTTTGTTGTGATAATGCTAAATTACTTCCGCCGGCCGCACCAGCAACAATAATGCTATAATATCCTGACGCTGGCAATGTAATATATTGATATCCTGTAATAGTTGTTCCGAGTATGCTATAATATGAAATATTTGCACTCGTCCATGATGCCGCTCTATATGACGGTAAATTTAACAGTGATGATAATGGTAATGCATTTGCACCAACTGCAATATTAGAATTTGTTATAAAATTAAATGATGTAAATTGATATGTGCCCAATGTTAGAACATTTAATGGATATGT
>Ga0164297_10001358_pt1 | contig 26264 bp, 28 predicted proteins | sample GEODES058metaG_FD_113539 | JGI IMG/M metagenome (GOLD analysis project Ga0164297, IMG submission 113539) | Dystrophic lake water microbial communities from Trout Bog Lake, Wisconsin, USA - GEODES058 metaG | ecosystem: Environmental > Aquatic > Freshwater > Lake | place: USA: Trout Bog Lake... | reverse complement strand
GGGCTCATCAGCCCCCTATTATGGAACCCAGCACGTCTGGATGATGCAGGAGCGGTGACATTCATGAAACGAGACAAGATCGGGGCGTTGTGCCGGCAAATCGTTCTTGGGACAGGGACCTTAGCGGCCTCTTTATCCTCAGCATTGGCAGAGACAATCGGCCACGCTGAACCCGGGCAGATGACATTCCAGCAAGCGGCTTCGCCAATCGCGCGCGAGCTGCATTTTATGCATGATTCAATCTTGATGCCGATCATCACCATCATAAGCCTGTTTGTATTGGCTTTGCTGGTTTATGTGATGGTGCGCTTCAATGAAAAAGCGAACCCCAACCCTTCTCGCACCACCCATTCCACCGCGCTTGAAGTGGCATGGACTTTAGTTCCCGTCCTCATTCTCGTGGTGATGGCTATTCCATCCTTCCGTTTGCTCACGCATCAAATTTCCATGCCTGAGTCCGACATCACTGTGAAAGTGACGGGCAAACAATGGTATTGGTCTTATGAATATCCAAAAGATCAGGGTGATTTTGGTTTTGACTCCCTGATTAAGGCTGAGAATGAACTTGACCCAAGCAAAGGTGACATTCGCTTATTGTCCGTGGACAATGAAGCCGTTGTGCCCGTGGGCAAGATCGTGCGTTTGCAGATCACCGCTGCTGACGTCATTCACTCCTTCGTCATTCAGTCCTTGGGCGTTCGTATGGATGCTGTCCCAGGCCGTTTGAACGAAACATGGTTTAAGGCAGAACATGAAGGCATGTATTATGGTCAATGCTCCAAGATTTGCGGCAAAGACCATGCCTTTATGCCCATCGCTTTTCGTGTTGTGAGCCAAGATCAATATCAAGCTTGGCTCAAGGACGCGAAGAAGAAATATGCCAGCGCACCATCTGATGCGCTGACGTTTGCTGATGCATCAGCTCAACTCCATTAATTGTCGAAACCTCGAGGTCACAACACATGGCAACGACAGCAGATCACGCACATGACGCCCATCCGCTTCCTACGGGATGGCGTCGCTATCTTTTCTCCACCAACCATAAAGATATCGGCACGCTCTATATCTTTTTTGCTATTTTCGCGGGCATTTTAGGTGGCGCTCTTTCAGTCGCTATGCGCGCTGAATTAATGCATCCGGGCATTGGTATTTTTCCTGCCATTTCTCAATTCTTGAATGGCGATGGCTCAATTGATGCTGCGAAGAACGCTTATAACGTTTTCATCACAGCCCATGGCGTGATCATGATCTTCTTCATGGTGATGCCGGCGCTCATCGGTGGGTTTGGTAATTGGTTTGTGCCGATCATGATCGGCGCGCCTGATATGGCCTTCCCCCGCATGAACAATATTTCGTTCTGGCTGCTTCCTGCCGCTATTGGTTTGCTCATCATCTCATCTTTTGTTGAAGGCGCACCGGGCATGAAGGGGTTTGGCGGCGGCTGGGTGTTTTATCCGCCTCTGTCCTCCAACACAGGCCACCCCGGCCCTGCAATGGATTTTGTGATTTTGTCACTCCATGTGGCGGGTGCATCATCTATCCTTGGTGCGATTAACTTCATCACCACCATCTTTAACATGCGCGCTCCCGGCATGACTTTGCACAAAATGCCGTTGTTCGCATGGTCCGTGTTGATCACAGCTTTCTTGCTGGTGTTGGCTCTGCCTGTTTTGGCTGGTGCGATCACCATGCTGCTGACCGATCGTAATTTTGGCACAACATTCTTTGATCCATCAGGTGGTGGTGATCCGATCTTGTTCCAACATTTGTTCTGGTTTTTCGGTCACCCTGAAGTGTATATCCTCATTCTCCCAGGCTTTGGCTTGGTCAGCCATGTGGTGTCCACATTCTCACGCAAGCCTGTGTTTGGTTATTTGGGCATGGCTTACGCCATGGTCGCCATTGGCTTCGTCGGCTTCATCGTGTGGGCCCACCACATGTACACAGTCGGCCTCTCGCTCAACACACAACGCTACTTTGTGTTTGCAACAATGGTGATTGCGGTTCCAACTGGCGTTAAAATCTTCTCTTGGATTGCAACGATGTGGGGCGGCTCAATCTCATTCCGCACACCCATGGTCTGGGCTATTGGCTTCATCTTCTTGTTCACCATTGGTGGCGTGACAGGTGTGGTCTTGGCCAATGCAGGGGTTGATCGTGCCTTGCACGAAACCTATTATGTTGTGGCTCACTTCCACTACACAATGTCACTCGGTGCTGTGTTCACCATCTTTACGGGCTTCTATTATTGGTTCCCTAAGATGTCGGGCTATATGTACAATGAGACCTTAGGCAAGCTGCATTTCTGGCTCATGTTCATTGGCGTGAACTTGACCTTCTTCCCGCAGCATTTCCTTGGCCTTGCTGGTATGCCACGCCGCTACATTGACTATCCCGATGCCTATGCCTTGTGGAATTACTGGTCATCTATCGGCTCGTATATTTCAGGCTTCAGCGTCATTGTGTTCCTCTATGTTGTCTATGAAGCCTTCGCTAAAAAGCGTATTGCTGGTGACAACCCCTGGGGTGTTGGCGCAACAACTCTGGAATGGACATTGCCTTCACCACCTCCATTCCATCAATTCGAGACCCTGCCACGCATCACAGGCTCGGATCACTAATAAGTCTGACCAGCAGCTCACATGGGCTGCTGGTCTCTTCTTCAAAGCAGGGTGCGCCCTGTTTTGAAGAGGACGACCTCTTCCCCTAATCAGGCTTTGTTCATGAGTCTTATCAGCGATCAAGACACTCATCTTGCGGGCGAGCTATCTCTTGCTGAGCCCAAGGATTTTTTTGCGCTGCTCAAGCCACGCGTGATGTCACTTGTTGTCTTCACGGCGCTTGCGGGTTTTGTCATTGCGCCTCATGGCCTGCATCCCGTTTTAACATTCGTCTCTTTGTTCGCCATTGCTGTCGGCGCAGGTGCGTCAGGTGCGCTTAATATGTGGTATGATGCCGATATCGATGCGCTGATGACGCGCACGAGCACGCGCCCCATTCCCTCAGGCCGCATCACAGCTGACGAAGCCTTTGGTTTTGGGCTGACTTTATCAGCCTTATCAGTGGGTGTTTTGGGTTTGGTGAGCAATTGGCTTGCCGCTGGCCTTCTTGCTTTTACGATTTTCTTTTACGTGGTTATTTACACCATGTGGCTTAAACGCTGGACGCCCCAAAATATTGTGATTGGTGGCGCGGCAGGTGCCTTTCCTCCCATTGTTGCTTATGCGGCGGCGACTGGCACAATCGGTGTTGAAAGCCTTATTTTGTTTGCGATTATTTTTATCTGGACACCACCCCATTTTTGGGCACTTGCACTTGTGAAAAGCGCTGATTATGGACGCGCGGGTGTGCCAATGATGCCAAATGTTAAGGGTGGCGCGCGCACACGTCTTGAAATTTTGCTTTATTCACTTCTGCTTGCTCCAGTGGGTGTCCTGCCCTTTATCATGGGCTTTGAATCCCCGATCTATGGTCTTGTTTCAGCCCTCATGGGGCTTGGTATGGTGGTGTTCGCCCTACGCGTCTTCATCACAACCGAAGCCCGCGCTGATAAGGCCAGATGTGACCGCGTGGCGATGCAGCTCTTTGCCTTTTCCATTCTCTATCTCTTCTCTTTATTTGCAGTCATTGTTGCTGAGGGCATGGTGCCTTGGCTGATGGCGCATATTTTTGCGTGAGCCTTAACAGATGAACCCTCAAAGCAATGATTTGACCCCCCAACAAATGCGCAGCCGCCGTGCACGCAACATTGCCATCGCTGTGGCGGTTGGTGGATTGGTTGTGCTGTTTTATGTTGTCACCATTTTCAAATTAGGCGCATCTATCATGCGGCCTATTGAGTGAGGTTGAAGTGAGCACGCCATCATCACCACCACGTTCATCACGCCACATCGCTTGGGTGGTGCTGGGCGTTGTTGTTTTGATGGGTGGGCTGTCCTATGCTTCTGTGCCACTCTATCAAATGTTTTGCCGCGCCACAGGCTATGGCGGGACGACACAAGTGGCTAAAAACGCGCCGAGCTTGCGTGGGCAAAGATCCCTCAAGGTCCGCTTTGATAGCAATGTGGCCACTGGCCTGCCTTGGAGCTTTAGCCCCGATGTGCCTGAAATCAGCCTGACCACAGGCGACACTGTGACCGTTTTCTTTAAGGTCACGAATCATTCAGATCATGCGACCGCCGCCACCGCGGCCTATAATGTCGCGCCCGATCAAGTCGGGTCCTATTTTAACAAGATTTCCTGCTTTTGTTTCAGCGAACAAACGCTTGGGGCCCATGAAAGCGCCGAATTGCCGGTGGTTTTCTACCTCGACCCAGCCTTGGAGCATGATGAAAGCATGAAAGATGTGGGGCAAATCACCCTCTCCTATACCTTTTTCCCAGCCAAGCTTAGTCCGGCCCCTGTGGCCTCAGCTGGGGATGGAGGCAAACCAAAATTGTAATGAGCCGCTTCTGCGCCTTGACCGCGGACGCGAAACGAGTCAAACGGCCTTATGGCCACTTGAAACAAAGGGAAGCTGCCATGGCTGATGCCCATAGCAAACCAAATCACGATTATCACCTCGTTGACCCGAGCCCATGGCCTTTGCTTGGCTCTGCCTCAGCGTTTGTCACGGCCGTCGGCCTCATCATGTGGATGAAAAAACTCTCCACAATGGGATTGCATCTGGGCGGCTATGTCTTGGGTGCTGGCTTAATTGGCATTCTCTACACTATGGCAGCATGGTGGACTGATGTTGTCAAAGAAGCGGAACATGGCGGCTATCATACGCGCGTGGTGCAAATCAGCCATCGCTATGGCATGATTTTGTTCATCGCTTCGGAAGTGATGTTCTTTGTTGCGTGGTTTTGGGCGTTCTTTGATGCAAGCCTATTTGCAAGTGAAGCTCACCAATATGCCCGCCTTGAATTCACAGGTGGCATTTGGCCGCCCAAGGGCATTCACGTTCTCGATCCCTTCCATCTGCCTTTGCTCAATACATTGCTGTTGCTCACATCCAGCACCACAGTGACATGGGCGCATCATGCTTTACTGCATAATGACCGCAATGGTACGAAACTCGGCCTTTTGATCACCATTATTTTGGCTGCGATGTTCACCTGCGTTCAGGCCTATGAATATGCGCATGCGCCTTTTGCTTTCAAAGGCTCGATCTATGGCGCAACCTTCTTCATGGCAACAGGCTTCCATGGCGCCCATGTGCTCATCGGCACCATCTTCCTGACAGTCTGCTTGTTGCGCACAATGGCCGGCCACTTCACACCCAAGCACCACCTTGGTTTTGAATTTGCGGCTTGGTACTGGCATTTTGTGGACGTTGTCTGGCTGTTCCTTTATAGCTGCATTTACATTTGGGCCTCATGGGGCTCAGCAGCTATCGAGGCTGCCCACTAAGGTCTCACACTTATCTGAGCAGGGCGGCGCGAGCCGCCCTTTTCATTTGCACTCGTAGAGTTAAGCTCATGTCTGATCTTTATGCCCCTCAATCACCCACCTATACGGGCCTGCGTGGTCTGTGCCCTCGCTGTGGTGAAGGGCATATCTTCAAAGGCTTTTTAAATGTCGCACCTCACTGCGATCATTGTGGTCTTGATTTGGCCTTTGCCGATTCAGGTGATGGGCCTGCAATTTTCGTTATGTTAATTGCTGGCTTTCTCGTCTTAGGATTAGCGCTTTATATTGAATTTACTTATGAGCCGCCCTTTTATGTGCATCTGCTCGTGACTATGCCGCTTGGCGCTCTCATTTGCCTTGGCATGTTGCGCCCTCTCAAAGGCATTTTAATCGCCTTGCAATATCGCAATAAGGCCGAACAAGGACGGCTCGAGACGTGAGTGCGCCCGCCCCTCGTCCATGGCTTGCTGTGACCATCAGCGCGCTGATTGTTTTCAGCGTATTGGTCAGTTTGGGCCTATGGCAACTCGAGCGGCTGGAGTGGAAAGAAACTCTGCTCGCTCATATTGATGCGCGTATTCATGCTGCCCCCATTGATCTTCCACCTGCCGCACAATGGGCGCAATGGCCCGTTGATGACTATGATTATCGGCATGTCAAAATCAGCGGTGTGTTTGATCACGAAAAAGAAATAAGGCTCTTTGCGAGCGCAGGCCATATTGGCGCCGAGGTTGCCCAGCCCGGCTATTACATCATCACCCCCTTCAGGCTTGATGATGGTCATCTGATATTGGTCAATCGTGGTTTTGTGCCACTGGATTATGAGCTGCCGCACAGCCGCCCCCAAAGCCTTGTAGAGGGCCGCCAGACGCTTACCGGCCTCTTGCGCGGGCCAGAAGCGCGCAATCTCTTCACCCCCGCCGACGAGCCCCAGAAGCGCCTGTGGTTCACGCGCGATCCCCAAAGCATTGCCACGGCACTCGGGCTTGATCAGCTTGCTCCCTTCAGCCTTGATGTGGACAGGGGCCCCGACCCCAACCTTCTGCCTGTGGGGGGAACGACACTTATCGCCCTGCCCAATAACCACCTCGGCTATGCCCTGACATGGTTTGGCCTCGCCGCCACTTTGGTGGGGGTTTATGCCGTCTTTATGTGGCGGCGCTTTGCGAAAAGCTCCCGTTTGTGAAAGCTTCATGCTAAAAGCAGCCCAACTTCTATTCGCTTAGGATTATATCGTGCTCTATCAATCCACCCGTGGCCAAGCCCCAACCCTGCCCTTTACCGATGCTTTACTTGCAGGCCTTGCGCGTGATGGCGGGCTCTATCTGCCTCAGAGCTATCCACGTCTGAGCGCGGCGCAGATCGCTGATTTTGCCGGACGCAGTTATGCAGATGTGGCAGAGGCTGTTCTCGCCCCATTTTGCGGAGGTGAGATTGATGCGGACTCATTGAGTGAAATGATTGGCGAGGCTTATTCGACCTTTCGTCATCCTGCCATTACACCACTTGCGCAAATTGACGACAATCTTTTTGTGCTTGAATTATTTCATGGACCAACTCTCGCCTTCAAAGATGTTGCCATGCAATTGCTTGGGCGCATGATGGATCATGTTCTCAAGAAACGTGGCCAACGCGCAACAATTGTGGGCGCGACTTCAGGCGATACGGGTGCGGCAGCGATTGAAGCTTTTCGCGGTCTTGATCAAGTCGATGTCTTTATTCTCTACCCGCATGGGCGTGTTTCAGATGTGCAGCGTCGGCAGATGACAACTATTGCTGACAGCAATATCCACACCATCGCGCTTGAAGGTCATTTTGATGATGCGCAAGCCATCGTCAAAGGCCTGTTCAATCACCATGCATTTCGTGATCGTTATCAGCTCTCGGGCGTGAATTCGATCAATTGGGCGCGCGTGATGGCGCAATCAGTTTATTATTTCACCAGCGCTGTCGTATTGGGGGCGCCCCATCGCAAAATATCCTTCACTGTGCCGACTGGCAATTTTGGTGATATTTTGGCGGGCTGGATTGCCAAACGCATGGGCTTACCAATTGATCGTCTGGTCATCGCAACAAATGAAAATGATATTTTGGCGCGCGCGCTCGCCACGGGCACTTATGATGTTAAGGGCGTTCAGGCCACGCAATCCCCTTCAATGGATATTCAGGTCTCATCGAATTTTGAGCGTCTTTTGTTCGAAGCCTATGGACGCGATGATGCGGCCATTCGCGCTTTAATGAATAGTCTTCAGCAGAGCGGGCGCTTTGATATTGCTGCTCCCGCATTGGAGGCTATTCGTGCGGAGTTTGATGCCTTACGCACTGGCGAGATTGGCACCACGAAGGAAATGACACGCACCTATCAAGAAGCGGGCTATGTGCTTGATCCCCACACAGCCGTGGGTGTTCATGCCGCTCGTAAAATTGCCAAAACACATCCGTCAACACCCATGGTGGTGCTCGGCACGGCCCATCCCGCAAAATTTGTTGATGCTGTCACGCGTTCAACTGGCATACATCCGCCCTTGCCTGCTCATTTGGCGGATTTGATGGAACGTCAAGAGCATTTTACTGTTCTGCCGAATGAGCAAGGCGCGATTGAGGCATTTATTGCTGAGCGCACGCGCTCATAGAGAGATTTATGACCCCTCGCATCACACAGCTTCCCTCGGGCCTGCGCATTGTAAGTCATGCCATGCGCGATCTCGAAACGGCCAGTGTTGGCGCATGGGTAAATGCGGGTGCGCGCCATGAATTAACACATGAACATGGCCTGTCACATTTACTCGAACATATGGCGTTTAAAGGCACGCGCCAACGTTCAGCGCAGCAAATTGCGGAAGATATGGAATCGGTGGGCGGTGAGCTCAATGCGTCAACCTCGGTTGAACAAACAACTTATTTTGCTCGCCTGCTGAGCTATGATGTGCCGCTCGCTCTGGATATTCTGGCTGATATTTTAAACGAGAGTGTATTTGATCCCCATGAGCTTGCACGCGAACAAGATGTCATTGTGCAAGAAATTGGTGAAAATCAAGACACGCCTGATGAGATGGTTTTTGATCTCATGACTCAAGCAGCCTATCCCGATCAATCCATTGGGCGGGCTATTTTGGGCACGCCTGACACAGTCAAATCACTCAACCGAGATGCTCTTATCTCTTATCTTAAGCGCCATTACACGGGCCCGCGCATGGTCATTGCTGCGGCAGGCGCTGTTGAGCATGATAGACTTGTCGATCAATGCGCGCGTTTATTTGAAGGTCTGAGCCCTCATCAAAGCGCGCCTTATGAACCTGCAGCCTATCAGGGCGGGCAGATGATCTTACCCAAAAAAATTGAGCAAACTCATATCGCCCTTTCATTTAATAGCGTGTCCTTTCGTGACCCACGCACTTATGCGGCCCATTTATTTGCGCAAGCTGTGGGCGGGGGCATGTCATCGCGTCTTTACCAAAGCGTGCGCGAGCAGCGAGGCCTCGCTTATTCCGTTTATAGTTTTCAATGGGGCTATGAAGATGCGGGGCTCTTTGGATTTTATGCCGCCACAGCGCCTAAAGATGGGAAAGATCTCATCCGCCTGTCGCTTGATTGCATCAAAGAAGCGAGCCTCAATTTAAGCGAGCAAGAGCTTCATCGCGCCAAAGCGCAACTCAAACTCTCATTATTGACGGCGCTGGAATCCCCTTCAGCCCGCACCGACCAAATCGCGCGTCATGTGCTCGCTTTTGATCGGGTCATCGAGCGTGATGAGATTATCCAAAATATTGATGCCCTAACTCTTCACGATGTGCGTGCTATGGGGCAAAATCTCCTGACATCGCGCCCAAGCCTTGCGGTCATCGGGCCATCCAAAAATATGATGAGCGTTGAGGATATAAGCGCGCACATCAACTGATGAGAGCACTATGTCACTGTTTAGCATGAGCCGCTGGAGTGAACCCAATCTAATCCTTGAGGGGGATGGGATTTACCTGCGTCCCTTTCAAATGCGTGATTTTGAGGAATGGGCTGACGTGCGCGCCAGCAGCCGTGCCTTTTTAACGCCATGGGAGCCGACATGGGCCGAGGATGATCTCACACGGCCTGCTTTTCGGGTGCGCATGCGCCAATATGCCCGCGATATTGATATGGATGAAGCCTATAGTTTTGGCATTTTCAGACGCAGTGATCACAGACTGCTCGGTGGAATCACTCTTGGGCAAATCCGGCGTGGGGTCACCCAGACCGGCACTTTTGGATATTGGATTGGCGCGCCTTATGCGCGGCAGGGCTATATGTCACGCGCCCTGCGCAGCTGTATTAAATTTGGCTTTCAACAGCTTAAATTACACCGCATAGAAGCAGCCTGCCTGCCGCATAATGAGCCATCCATCCATCTCCTTGAAAAGACTGGCTTTCAGCGGGAGGGCTTGGCCCGCGCTTATCTCAAAATCAACGGCCGCTGGTGGGACCATATTCTCTTTGGACTGCTTGAAGACGATTATATCATTCCATATACGAAATAGATTTCCCCTTTATTAAGCTCCAAACACCCCAATAATGCCCCCCTTGGCTTGCCCTCATCGATGGCCCGTTCTACCAATCACATTTCTGACAAGGTCGGGGCCCACATCCCCGCACAGCAAACTTCACTTTAGCGGCTCCCCGCTTCACTCTTGATGGGACATCGTGCGTCGGCTTTTAACCCCATTCCTCACAGGCCTTTTGTTTGTGTTTTCGGCAGCTCCGCTTTGGGCGATCGAATCCAGCCGTGTGCCTTTGGATGCCCAAGCCATTGACCTGACACAAGTTGTGGAACGCTACAGCCAGCAAGGTGATCGCTTGCAAGTCTCCACAGCGCCGGGATCTGATGGCATTGTGCGGCGTATTGAAGTCAGCGCCCGCGAAGTTGGCACCCAGCCTTCATGGATTGTGTTTGCGCTTACTAATGATACGGATGAGCAAATCGAACGCCTCATCGTTGTGCCCCATTTTCGTTTGGTGGGCTCAGGTGTTATCTGGCCTGATCTGGGATCAACACGCTTATCGGCCATTACAGCCAGTCAGGGCTTTGCGCCTGAGCGTGAAGATTCAGATGATGCCGATGTGTTTCGCCTGACTCTCGATCCCGGAACGACAGTGACTTATGTCGGTGAATTGCGCACGCCTAATCTACCCCAAATTTATTTGTGGGAGCCAGATGCCTATAAAGATAAGATTACAAGCCTGACACTTTACAAAGGTATTGTGATCGGTATCGCCGGTCTTTTGGCTTTATTCCTCACCATTGTTTTTGTTGTCAAAGGCGCTGTCATCTTTCCTGCTGCCGCGGCCCTCGCATGGTCTGTGCTGATTTATGTCTGCATTGATTTTGGTTTTTGGGGCAAATTAATGGGCGCTGTGGGCGAGAATGATCGCATCTGGCGTGCGGGCGCGGAAACTGTTTTGGCTGCGACCTTGCTGGTGTTTCTCTTTGCCTATCTCAATCTCAACCGCTGGCATGTGCGTGCCTCATGGTGGGCGATTGGCTCGCTGAGCTTTCTGACCGCATTGATCGGCCTTGCTGTTTATGATGATTCAATTGCCGCAGGCGTGGCCCGCATTGCCATTGCCTCTGTGGCTACGATTGGTTTTATTCTCGTCATTTATCTTTCAACACACGGCTATGATCGGGCCGTTATGCTTATCCCCACATGGTTTTTATTATTCATCTGGGTATGCGCCGCCGCCTTCACTGTCACTGGCTCCTTAACAGGTGATTTGGTTTCACCTGCACTCGTGGGTGGACTTGTGCTGATCGTGATGTTGATTGGCTTCACTGTGATGCAACAAGCCTTTACGGGCGGTGGGTTGGCATTGGGCGCTGTATCTGACTCAGAGCGGCGCGCATTGGCGCTGACGGGCTCGGGCGATATCATTTTCGATTGGGATGTGGTGGCCGATCACATTTATGTCAGCCCAGAGGTTGAGCAGCAATTGGGCTTGCGGCGTGGCGATCTGGAAGGGCCAGCTGCCGCATGGCTTGATATTTTACATAGCTATGATCGCGATCGCTATACCGCGGCTCTTGATGCTGTGCTTGAGCAAAGACGCGGACGAATTGCCATTGATTTTCGTTTGCGTGCGATAGATGGGCATTATCTCTGGTTTATGCTCAAATCACGTCCCGTTGTCGGCCCTGATGGTGAAGTCGTGCGCGTCATCGGCACCTTAAGCAATGTGACGGAAAGCAAAACCTCTGAGGAGCGTTTGCTGCAAGATGCTGTGCATGACAATCTCACGGGCCTGCCTAATCGCGAATTATTTTTTGATCGACTTGAAGCGGCACTCATTCTTGCGCAAGATCAGCATAACCCTCCCACAGTGCTTGCCATTGATCTCGATCGCTTCCGTCAGGTGAATGACACGATTGGAATGACAGCGGGCGATTCCATTTTGCTCACCTGCGCTCGTCGTTTGGGACGCTTGCTTAAACCACAAGATAGTCTTGCGCGCATTGCCAGCGATCAATTTGGCATTATCGTGCGTTCTGAAACGAATACAGATGCCATTATTCAGCTTGCTGACACTATAAAGCGTGCGCTCTCAACACCCATTTCATTTAGCGAGCATGAGATTGCCCTCACAGTCTCAATCGGCCTTGCGCTGTTTGACGCGAAGCAACATGCCAAGCCCGAGGACATTCTCAAAGACGCTGAAATTGCGATGGCGAATGCCAAAAAATTTGGCGGCAATCGGATTGAAGTCTTTCGTCCGGCCATGCGCTCACAGCGCTCGGATCGCCTCACACTTGAGGCGGATTTGCGCCGCGCGCTTGATCGCTCAGAAATCAAAATTGTGTTTCAACCCATTGTGCGTTTGCAAGACCGCACAATTGCGGGCTTTGAGTCTCTAGTGCGATGGGATCATCCACGCCTTGGTGCGCTGGGCGCGCATGATTTTGTGACCATTGCTGAAGACAGTGGTCTCATTGTCGATATTGGCGCATTTATTATTGAGCGCACAGCACGCGAGCTTGCTGCGTGGCAAAAGGCTCTACAGGTTGATCCGCCTATTTTTGCCAATGCACTTCTTCCGTCGCGTGTGCTGCTACGCCATGATCTCTTACATGATGTTAAAACCGCACTCACACGCCACCATACGCAACACGGCTCAATTAAAATTGAATTGCCTGAAGATGTGGCCATGGAAAACCCAGAATATATTGCGCAAATGCTCCATAAGGTGCGCGATATCGGGGCTGGCATTGTGCTCGATGGCTTTGGCAAGGGCTATTCGTCTCTTACCTATATGCAAAAATTTCCATTTGATACGATTAAAATTGATAAACACTTTACCCAGCATTTGCCCAATGGTGAGCGCTCGCCCCTGCTGCGCTCATTGATTGCCTTGGCGCATGATTTGGGGGCGCTTGTCATCGCTGATGGTATTGAGACCGAAAGTGATGCGATTGAATTATCCCAAATGGGGTGCGAATTTGCCCAAGGCCCCGCTTTTGGCTCACCCATTTCAACCGCCGATGCACGCAAGCTCATGGGCGCAGAGGCAGAGCCCCTCGTGTAAGCCTAAGCGCGCCCTGCTATTGACGATAGCATTGCGGGATCAATGCCCAATGCGCGCAAGCAGCGATTATATTTTCCATTAAAATCATCATCAAACACCAGATCTGCGCTTGCAGGCACAACAAGCCATGCATTTTGCTGCAATTCATTTTCGAGCTGGCCTGATGCCCAGCCTGCATAACCCAAAGCCAACAAGGCCTGTCGTGGCCCCGCTCCTTGCACAACCGCACGCAGCACATCAACATTGGCGGTCAATGTAATGCTCTCATTGATGATGAGCGAACTCGTGCTGTCGCAATAATCAGGGCTGTGCAGAACAAAACCACGCCCGACATCAACAGGCCCGCCACTCAAAATAGGGAAGCGCGCAAGCGATGGCGTCATAATTTCATCTTGATCGCCGTCAATAATTTTAAGCTGTGTCAATAATTCTGGAAAAGTGATGGCATGGGTTGGCTGATTGATAACTAATCCCATTGCCCCTTCGTCCGAATGGGCGCACAGGTAAATAACGCTGCGTTTGAATTGGCGATCTTCCATCGAGGGCATGGCAATCAGAATATGCCCTTGAAGATAGCTCGGCGTCGGCGTCAGAGGAGTTGATTTTGATTTTGCCATAAGGGCAATGTTACGCTCAGATGCGCAAATGGACAAGAAAGGTTCTGCATGAAACATTTGCTTTGCAGCGACAAAATGGGGCTTCACCACATTATAGGCTGGCTCGCTCTGGCTGCTATGTGCTGCAGCTCTCCGCTTTATGCGCAAGAGGGCGGCAGCTCATGGCAAAATCTGACCCAATCACGCCTGCGCCTACTCACCTCCGGCCCTCCCGTTCAAAATCTCTATCATGCCGGCGTTGAGCTTGAGCTCTCGGGCAATGCCCTGACATATTGGCGCTCCCCTGGGGATGTAGGCGTCGCACCTGATGTGAGGGACGAGGGCTCGGATAATCTCTCCGCTTTCAGCCTGTCGTTTCCAGCACCTCACCGCTATGAAGAAGCGGGCGCGCAGGCCTATGGCTATAAAAATCATGTCCTCTTTCCTCTGCTGCTCACACCAAAAGACTCGTCACGCCCCATCAATCTGCGTTTAGTGTTTAGCTATGCGGTCTGTGAGACATTATGTATTCCCGTTCAATCTCATCTGGCGCTGACATTCAGCCCTGATGCTGCGCAACCTTCCTTAGCTCCCCTTGTGGCGGAGGCTGAAGCGCTAGTCCCCAAACGCATCAATGACGGGCCTGAGATCAAAGTGGAGGCGTCATCGGCAAGCAATAAAAAGCGATGGAGTCTGCATCTTCCTGCCAGTTTTGGTGAGATCAAAGATGTTTTTGTGGAGACCCCTGAAGAATGGTTTGTTGCCACCCTTGCCTCAACACCCACTCCAGTGCTTGAATTAGCTCAAAGCCCAAGCGCACCAAGTCCCGAGCCCGTCCCTGCGGTTGTCACAATCGAGACCTCTGAAGGGGCCTATGAATGGCACACACATATTGATATGAAACCCTGAACTGAGCGCTGGACCAAAGAGAAGACCATTACGCATATCAGAACACTCTGTTTATATGTAAACATCATGGAGAGAATAATGATTAAAGTAGGCGATAAACTCCCCGCAGCAACTTTTATGGTCATGGGCGAAGATGGTCCAAAACCACTTGCCGCGCATGATTATTTCAAAGGCAAAAAGATTGTCTTATTTGGCGTACCTGGTGCATTTACGCCGACCTGCCATCGCAATCATTTGCCAGGCTTTCGTGATAAAGCGCAGGAGATCAAAGCGCATGGCGTTGATGCAATCGCCGTTGTCTCCGTCAATGATGTGTTTGTCATGAATGCATGGGCCGAGAACACAGGCGCAAAAGGCGCAATTGATTTTCTTGCAGACGGCAGCGCTGCTTTTGCCAAAGCCATTGGCCTATCACTCGATCTGACCGAGCGCGGTTTGGGCATGCGTATGCAGCGCTTTTCCATGTTGGTGGTTGATGGCGTTGTAACCAAACTCAATATCGAAGAAGGCACAGGCACGACGGCACTCTCAGGCGCCGAGGCAATGTTGGCTCTTCTGTAAAAAATGGAGCGCGTGGCTCAAGAGGCCATGCGCTCTTTGCTTTGCATTTGGCTTTGTGATTGTAAAAATCTGACCTCAATGCGTTTGGTCATATAAAAACTCGTGATAATCGCAGCCATGCCAAAAACGGCAGCTCCCAATAACATCCCGACAAGCCCGCCCTCTGGTCCCCAATAATGCGCGCCCAGTGTAACAAAGGGAATTGTTCCCAAGGTCGCTCGGCCCCAATTAAACATGGTTGAGAACATGGCAAAGCCCAGATTGTTAAAGGCGGCATTGGCAACAAACAGCGCGCCCAAAAACATCCATGCCGCAGCACCCCATGTGCAGAAAAATTCAACCAGCGTTTGCGTTTCGCCATGCGCATTAAAAATACGCACCACAAGCGGCGCCATGAGCCATAAAATCAACCACACTGAGAGCACATAAACAGCGCAAGTCAAAAAACAATCGCTTAATGTACGACGCACACGACCCATCAATTGCGCGCCGTAATTTTGCCCGATAATAGGACCTACCGCGCTTGAAAGAGCAAACAGCACACCAAAAGCGACGGGCGCAACACGATCAATAATTGAAAATGCAGCCACAACTTCAGCGCCAAATTGCGAGAAGACAGACATTGCATAAGAATTGGCAACGGGAGTAGCGATATTGGTCAAAATCGCGGGGACGGCAATCACAGCCAAAGGCATGATATCGCCCCAGACTTTCTGCGCATGCGGTGTGCGCACCAAATCATGTTTGGTCGCTGCGCCCCATAAGCCAACAATCACAAACATCAGGCGCGAGAAAATGGTGGAAATAGCAGCGCCTTTATACCCCAAACCAAAGCCAAAAATAAGAATGGGATCTGCTACAGCGGTCATCACAGCGCCAAAAAGCGTAACATACATAGCACGGCGCGCATCACCTACCGCCCGCAGGACACCTGAAAAGGTCATGCCAATGCCCAACAACACATTGGCGGGCAATGTAAAAGCTAAAAATTCACTGGCGACATCATGGGCCAGATCGCGCGCGCCTAATAAAGAGATAAGCTCTCCACGCCAGATAAAGCCGAGAACCGACACAATCAATGAAATGACGAAGGTCAGGATCAGACCAGAGCTCACGAGCTCGCGCGCGCGTTCTCTATTGCCTGCACCCAAAGCACGCGCCACCAAGGCTGAAACCGCAATTGACAGACCAATGTTAAGGGATGTGCCAAAAAATAAAATCTGCGTGGCATATCCAACCCCCGCAGTAAAAGCGGGATTATTGAGCCATGAAACATAAAGCAGCGATAAAAAATCAACGACGAAAATTGCCACAAGCCCAATTGAGCCTGTTGCTGTCATAATCAGCACATGACGTAAAATCGGGCCTTCAGTAAAAACAGCGGGTGGCTGCCGTGATTGAGTGGACATGTGAACCTGTAACGAGCTTAACAAACGGGCCAGAGGGTAACTTTGGCGGCACAATAAACACAAATGAGCCAAAAGCGAGGCGAAAGACTTGACCCACGCGCATGACTTACGCACATAGTCCTTATGTCTTTACAGCAAAATGACAAGGCAAAAGACTTGCCTCAGCTTGATATACGTCTGTGCGCGCCACGTGGATTTTGCGCAGGGGTTGTGCGCGCCATTGATGCCGTTGAAAAAGCGCTTAACCTCTATGGTGCCCCCGTCTATGTCCGTCATGAAATTGTTCATAACCGCTATGTCGTGGATAGCCTCAAAGCCAAAGGCGCTATTTTCGTTGAAGATTTAAAAGATGTGCCAGATGGGCCCGCTCCCGTCATATTTTCGGCCCATGGCGTGCCCAAAAGCGTGATTGAGACCGCCGATCAACGCCATATGCTCGCCATTGATGCAACCTGCCCTCTCGTCACCAAAGTTCACAGAGAGGCCATGACCCACCACAAAAAGGGGCGGTTAATTTTTCTGATTGGGCATAAAGGTCATCCAGAAGTCATCGGCACAATGGGGCAATTGCCCGATGGGGCGATCGTGCTCATCGAATCAGTTGAAGATGCGCAAGCAATCACCCCGCCTGAGGGTATTGAACTCGCCTATGCCACCCAAACAACTTTATCCGTAGATGATACGGCTGAGATTATCGCCGTTTTAACCCGCCGCTTCCCTCAGCTGCACCAGCCGCCCCGCGAAGATATTTGCTATGCCACCACAAATCGGCAGGAGGCCGTGCGGATTGTCGCCCCGCAGGTTGAGGCGATGATTGTCGTGGGCTCGCCCAATTCTTCTAATTCGCAACGATTACGCGAAACCGCCGAACGCTATGGCTGCCCCAAAGCCTATTTGATTGAGCGAGCAGCCGATCTCGACTGGAACCAGCTTAGCGGGCTCAAAAGCCTCGGGCTGAGCGCAGGAGCCTCCGCCCCCGATGTGTTGGTGGATGAGATCATTGCGGCCTTCGCTGCGCGTTATAACGTTAAGGTCGAGACAGTAACTACCGCGCAGGAAGATATGTTCTTCCCATTGCCGAGGGAATTGCGATCCCCAACCCCGATTTGACCTTCACAGCTCGGTTCAGCTAACACTTGGGCTCATTTGAGCAAGAGATGATCGACCATGGCTGTTTATACCGAGGTGTCGGACGACGAACTCGCCACATTCATCGCCAATTACGATATTGGCGAGGTGCTGTCGCTCAAAGGTATTGCGGAAGGTGTCGAGAACACCAATTTTCTGCTTCACACCGAAAAAGGATTTTATATCCTCACTCTCTATGAAAAGCGTGTGAAGCAAGAGGATTTACCTTTTTTCATCGGCTTAATGGAACATTTGGCCCTGAATGGACTCACCTGCCCCCAACCCGTCCGCAATCGCAAAGGGGAGGCGCTTGGTCATCTTGCCGGTCGAACTGCGGCCCTCGTCACCTTTCTTGATGGCATGTCTGTGCGCAAGCCTGAAGCGCGCCATTGTGCCATGGTGGGTGAAGCGCTTGCGCGTGTGCATCTCTCCAGCGCTCATTTTGACATGAAGCGCCCCAATGCGCTCTCTGTTGAGGGCTGGGCGCAATTGGTCGATCATGCTTTGCTACGCGCGCATGAAGTCATGGCAGGTCTTGATGAAGAGATCAAAACCGAACTGGCTTTTTTGCGTGCGCATTGGCCCCATGATTTACCTGTTGGTATTATTCACGCTGATTTATTCCCCGATAATGTCTTTTTTCTTGGTGGGCATTTATCAGGCCTGATTGATTTTTATTTCGCCTGCACTGATGCGCTCAGCTATGATCTCGCTATCTGCCTCAATGCATGGTGTTTCGAAGCGGATCATTCTTTTAACATCACCAAAGGCACAGCGCTGATTGAGGGCTATCAACGCCTGCGCCCGCTCTCTGTGGCAGAGCGTGATGCTTTTCCTTTGCTCGCGCGCGGCGCAGCATTTCGTTTTATGATGACCCGCCTAGTGGATTGGCTCAATCAGCCTGTGGGTGCTCTTGTGCGTCCCAAAAACCCACTCGAATATTATAAAAAATTACGCTTTCATCAGCGTGTCACATCAATCGCAGCTTATGGCGTGATCGCATGAGCGGAGATAAGGTTGTGATTTACACAGATGGCGCATGTTCGGGCAACCCTGGCCCAGGGGGCTGGGGTGCTATTCTCACTTATAATGGAACCGAGAAAGAATTATGCGGCGGGGAAAGCAATACCACCAATAATCGCATGGAATTAATGGCCGCGATTATGGCGCTGGAAGCGCTTAAACGTGGATGTAGAGTTGATGTTCATACCGACTCCCAATATGTGCGCAATGGCATCACCAGCTGGCTTGCGAATTGGAAGCAAAAAGGCTGGCGCACCGCCGATAAAAAGCCTGTTAAAAATCAAGAACTCTGGGAAAGACTGGATGAGGCTTGCCAACGCCATCATGTGAGCTGGCATTGGGTGAAGGGCCACGCTGGCCATGACATGAATGAACGGGCAGATGCCCTTGCCCGCAAAGGGCGCGAGGAATGCAGGGAGTAAAAACTAGGTTTTTTGCTAATTTCAGGCCTATCCAAGGCCAAGCTCGCCGAAGTGATTGCCTCGCACCATCTTACTGCTTAAGAATGCACCCACCGTATGCGTCACCAATGAAGGATAGGCATGGCCCGCGACGTTACAGACACAGAGCCCGTTACTGATCGCCGCCAGCTCATCGAATGGCTGGAGGCGGGCTGCAAGCCACATCATGCCTATCGCATTGGCACTGAGCATGAAAAATTTGCCTTCTATAAAGATACGCACAAACCAGTGCCTTACGATGGCATTGCGCGTGAGGGGCGCAAGGGCATTAAGGATCTGCTGGTGGGTTTTCGTGACGCCACGGGCTGGCATGAGATTCGTGATGGCGCGAATCTGATTGGCCTTTATGGCGAAGAAGGTGGCGCTATTTCACTTGAACCCGGCGGGCAATTTGAATTGTCAGGCGCACCGCTTGAAACACTCCACGAGACCGCCGCTGAATTGCACGCGCATATTGATCTGTGCCATCGTCTTGCTGATCCCATGGGCATTGGATTTCTTGGCATTGGCGTCACACCCGAATGGCATTTATCTGATGTCCCAGTGATGCCTAAAAGCCGCTATCAGATTATGACCGCTTATATGCCAAAGGTGGGCACACGCGGACTTGACATGATGTATCGCACATCAACTGCGCAAGTGAATGTCGATTTTTCATCTGAAGCAGATATGGTGAAAAAATTACGCGTTTCACTGGCCTTACAACCTCTTGCCACCGCGTTTTTTGCCAATTCGCCTTTCATTGATGCCCGCCCATCAGGGCGTCTTTCTGAGCGCTCAGAGATTTGGCGCGATACGGACAACCAGCGCGCGGGCATGCTGCCTTTTGCATTCGATGCAGGGATGGGCTTTGAGGCCTATGTGGACTATGCGCTTGATGTGCCCATGTATTTTATCAAGCGCGGGGATCATTATCATAATGTTGCCGGCGCAAGCTTTCGTGATCTGTTAGCGGGACGTTTGAGCGATGTGGCGGGGGCGCACACAACCTTATCTGATTGGGCCAATCATCTCTCAACTATTTTCCCTGAAGTGCGGCTCAAACGCTATTTAGAGATGCGCGGCGCCGATGTTGGCTCACAAGCTCACATTCTAGCAGTCTCAGCCTTTTTTACGGGATTTTTATACGATCAATCCGCCCTTGATGCCTGTTGGGATCTCGTCAAAGACTGGACAGCGCAGGAGCGTCAGACATTGCGTGATGATGTCCCTCGTTTGGGCTTTGATGCCACAATCAAAGGGCGCTCGCTTGCACAGGTGGGGCAACACATACTTGCCATCAGCCGTGCTGGCCTCAAAGCACGTTCACGACTAAATCAGGTGGGCCAAGATGAAGGCGTATATCTTGACCTCCTTGATGAGCGCTTAGCTCATCATAAAACCAATGCGCACATCGCGCTTGAGGCCTATGAAGGGCGCTGGGGCCATTCTTTTGACGGGCTTTATGATGAATTTAGTCTTTAACTAAAGCTTAGAATACAAACCCCATGTGGCAAGTTTTTAGAAAGCCTGTTGTTGACTTAGATTTTTTTAACGCAAAAAATTAGCATCCTCTCCATGTCTTGCGCGCACTCTCCCCTGATAAAGGAGAGATCAATTATGAGCGCGTCTTCTGAGCTTCCATTAGCGGCTAACCGCATCTTAAATGATTATGAGCGCGGATTTTACGGCGTGCGCTTATCCATAGAGCCAGCGGACGAAGGGCTGTGGGATTATGTGATCACAAAGGCACATGAAAACGCTTATGAAAGCATTGTGCTGGGACGATATAAGGATGATAGCTGCGTTATCGCGCATTGGCGGAGATGGGCGGACAAATTACAACTGCCTTTATGTGTGGAGCGCGAGGCTGGACACACAACACAGCTCGAGACATTAATCGGTCAAGTCAAAATAGGGCCGCATGCGCCCTTGCGGCGCGTTCAGAGATTTGGTGCGCGACGTTCACCGCGCCGGCGTATGCGGCGCTTTGGCGCATGGCGTCCGACTATTAAAAGAGCGGGCTGATATGCAGTGCCACATCAACCAGTAAGCCTGCGCATATTAGTAGGCCCGCGCTTTTATTTGACCGAAATAAACTAAGCGCGCGCTGGGGTAGAGCGAGATCAAGAGTGTAAATTTGCCATAAGAGATGAAACGCAAATAAAGCAAGACCGCAATAAGAAGCTATGCCTGCGTTGACGCCCCAAAGCGCGGCGCTAAGGCATATCAAGGTCAGGCCATAAAGAATGGCTAAAGCTATTTTGACGTGACCGCCAAATAAGCGTGCGGTGGAGCGCACGCCAATGATGGCATCATCACGCGCATCTTGCAGCGCATAGATGGTATCATAGCCCATTGTCCATAAGACTGCGCTGAGATAGCACGCAATGGCTGGCCATGAGAGCGTGCCAAAAAACGCAGCCCAGCCCATTAATCCACCATAAGCAAAGGCAAGACCAAGCACAGCCTGCGGCCATGATGTGATGCGCTTCATAAAGGGATAAATGGCAATGATCAGGAGAGACCCCAAGCCGAGAGCAATTGTAAAAATATTAAAGCTCAGAAGTACGAGAGCACCAATGCTGGCTTGCAGGAGCAAAAATAATTTTGCGGCTGTGAGTGACACGGCCCCCGAAGGCAAAGGACGCATTTTGGTGCGCTCAACATGCGCATCAATTTCGCGATCAATCATATCATTATAAGTGCAGCCAGCCCCGCGCATGGCAATGGCACCAATCATAAATAAGAGCAGATGATCAAAGCGCGGCGCCTGTTGTGCTGCTATTGCTGCAAGCAGGGATGACCACCAACACGGCAGGAGGAGCAACCACCAGCCGATGGGGCGATCAAGGCGAGCTAATTGAATAAAGGGATGCGCAAAAGACGGCGTTAAACGCAAGATAAAATGATGTGCAACTGAGTCAGGCAAAGCCCTTTGCGTCATAACCGCGCATCACTCACAGGGGACCTGCGGGCAAACGCACACCCGTTGGTGCTTGGTCTGCGCCACCACTCTGCTGTTGCTTACGAATATCATTGGCAATTTTACAGGCTTGCTGTGCCATTTGACCCGTATGGGTTGAGCCTTCAGTCACCTGCTCAAGCAAGGCATCAGGCACATTGCACCAGTCTTTATTTTTGGTCATGTAATTTTTCAACTGCACTTCGACCGCTGCCAAATTACGTAATTTTGGGCATGATAAAGTGGGATCAATCTTACCTTTCCCAGCTTCAGCAATTTTGTTGAGATCGGCAATTATGCTCATGCGCTTTTGCTGGATGGTCGCAATATCAGTATCGCAATCGCCTGTTGAGGGTGTATCCCCTGCAGCCAAGACCGGTGTTGTCAACATAAGGCATGACGCACTCACCAGAGCCACGCGCTTCAGATCAAAACTTGATGCGTAAGGCCGCATTGACAAGGATTGTTTTAAAATTGACATGACGCAACTTTCCCTCAGATCTGCACAGGTCATACAAGCGCCTGCCCTAGGGCGCAAGATAAATGCGCTTTTGGACCGGCCAAATGCCCATTTACCCCTATAAATAAGCCTAAAAAAGGCCATGTCATGGCAGGGTGGTAAGATCTGCGCAAAATTGCTAGATCAGACCAGTCAAGTGAACCCAAGGTGCGCATCGTGAGTTATGATTTCAATGCTCCCCGCCTCTATGTCGATGCAGATTTAAATGCTCAGGCCATCATTCCACTGAGCCGCGAGCAAAGCAATTATCTGAGCAATGTCCTGCGCCTGACGGAAGGTGATGATGTCCTGATCTTCAACGGGCGGGATGGGGAATGGCAAGCCCATCTTGCGGGCTCACGCAAACATCTTGAGCTCATTGCGCTCCAATGTGTGCGTGCGCAAACAAGACTGCCACATATCCATTATGTGTTTGCGCCTCTCAAACATGCACGTCTTGATTATATGATCCAGAAAGCAGTGGAAATGGGCGCAAGTGTACTGCAGCCCGTGATGACCCGCCGCACACAAGTGACACGCGTCAACCTCGAGCGCATGCATGCCAATGCCATTGAAGCGGCGGAGCAATGCGGCCTGCTCTCATTGCCTGAGATCAGATCTGTCTGCACATTGGATCATTTCATAGGTGCATGGAATGAAGACGATGTGCTGATTTTTTGTGACGAAGATGTTGAGGCCAGCAATCCCATCACCGCGCTCACACACCACTCAATTTTACCACTTCAACCCCATCGTTCAATCGCTGTCATCATTGGCCCCGAAGGGGGATTTGATCAGCACGAACGCGCTGCCCTAGCTGCACGCAAAAATTGTATCCGACTTTCCTTAGGGCCGCGTATTTTAAGGGCTGACACAGCAGCTGTTGCTGCTTTAACGCTTGTTCAGGCCTGTTTAGGTGATTGGTCAATTTAATTTGTTCACTTCAAAATGCACGCAATCTGATATTGCCAAATGGTCCGCATCATGGTGTTGTGCAGCATCATTAAAATGCAAAGCCATGGAGGCATCAATGTGTGCCTGTAAGACGTGTGGGCGTTTGTATGGTTTAGCGTTTGGTTTTTTTATGTTTTTAAATCCGACACTCATTGGCAATTATGATGTGTTAGCTGATGATTTAGGATCCACTGTGCCGGAGCAGCCCTTATTGCATGTGGTACGGGATGATCAGCGTTTTTTACACGCACAATCCCCCACGCATGTGGTTGAACGCATGCGCATATCCATGCACATCACTCCACCTTCTGAGCATAGCATGACTCATTCGCTCGCTGCGGCGCCCGCCCCCCGCGATACCCAGCATATTAAACTTGAGCCCATGCCCGCACATTGACATTGGCATGAGCACGCCTGTCAGGTTAACATCCCCCTGACTCCACAATCATCATGTGGATTAGGCGCACTCATGTCACTCATGCTTACATCGCCCTCCCTACAAAACACCCTGAGCTGTGTCGCGGCAGCGGGCGATATTGCCATGTCTTATTTCCATCAGGGCGCGCCAACACATGCTCATATCGAGATGAAAGAGGGCGGCTCACCCGTCAGTGCTGCCGACACAGAGACAAATGCATTTTTGCATCATCATTTAAGCGCTTTATGGCCTAATGCGGCTTGGTTGTCTGAGGAAAGCGTGGATGACCCCATTCGCCTCACAAGTAAGGATGTGCTTATTGTTGATCCCATTGATGGCACCCGCGCCTTTATCAGGGGCGACCCTCAATGGGTGATTTCTATTGCCATGGTCAGCGAAGGCGCTCCCCAATGGGGCATACTTCACGCCCCTGCCCTCAATGAAACATTTATCGGCATTCATGGCCAAGGCGCCTTTTGCAACAATGCCCCCATAAAAGTCAGCACCCACCCCGAGCTTAGCCAAAGCCGTATTTCGGGCCCAAAACCAATTCTCCATCGACTTTCAGAGCAACATATTGATTTCAAAACAGAACCTAAGATTCCCTCGCTCGCCTATCGTATGGCAAAGGTTGCAAAAGGACAGATTGAGGCAGGGTTGTCCTCGACCAATCCCCATGATTGGGATATAGCGGCTGTGGACATCATCCTCCGGGAAGCCGGCGGGATTTTAAGTGACCTTTGGGGGCGGCAACTCATCTATAATTTGCCGTTCCCTCAACATGGTGTGGTCGTGGGTGCAACAGCCCATCTACATCGCGAACTAACCATGCGGCTGAAAATGGCGCATGAGTTTCCTTAAGCAATCTTGCCTGCGGGCACTTTGATTTTTAATAAGCTGGTGTGAGCTATGACTGAAACAAAAACATCTGCGCTGGAGTCAAAACAACTACTTCACATCGTGTTTGGTGGAGAGCTAACACATATTGATGGAGCTGAGTTTCGCGATCCCTCACAAATCGACATTGTCGGCATTTTTCCAGATTATGCGAGTGCCCATTCTGCGTGGAAAGCAAAAGCACAGATGACTGTCGATAATGCATTGATGCGTTATTTTATTGTGCATTTGCATCGCTTCCTTGATCCGGCCTGAGCGGTAACAGGCACAATGCTCAACAAAATGGGGTTCAAAAAAATTGGGAGGTCGCATTTTATTCAGTCCCTCCTCAGCAGACTTGCTGTGGGGTATTTGAATTTTGTGCAGGCAACAACGCGCTTTAAGTGTGAACCCAATACTTATGCTGACATGATCAGCAATGACCTGCCGGCCATTATTGCGATGTGGCATGGGCAACATTTTATGGTGCATTTTGCTTGGCCCAGAACATTTAAACTCAGCGCACTCATTTCACGCTCTGGTGATGGCGAGCTTAATGCGTTAATTGCTGAGCGCATTGGCGTGCGCGCCATCAGAGGTTCAGGCGGCCTTGGCAAGGGTTTTAAAATTGCCAAAAGAGGCGGCGCAGGGGCTTTACGCGAAATGGTGCAAGCGCTTGAAGATGGCTGGACAGTTGCGTTGACTGCCGATGTGCCCAAAGTCTCGCGTCAGGCTGGGCCAGGAATAGTGGCGCTCGCCCAAATGTCGGGGCGGCCTATATATCCGGTCGCCGTTGCAACATCTCATCGCATGGATTTTAATTCATGGGACCATGCCAGTCTCGGCCTTCCTTTTGGGCGGGGCGCCATTGTTGTGGGTGAGCCTATTCGCATTGCCAAAGACGCAAGCTCTGAGGAAGCTGAGATGAAGCGTCAGCTTGTTCAAAAAGGCTTGGATGAAGCCCATCACCGCGCTTATGCTCTTCTCGGCGCTGAAGATCCCGGAGCCGCACGAGGGCAAGCATAATGACTTTGCGCATCCCTTTGCTGTTTTTATATCGCGCACTCTCAACCTGCGCAGCCCCGCTGGCACCGGTTGCTTTGGCGTGGCGACTTCACAAAGGCAAAGAAAATCGTGCGCGGCTCGCGGAGCGGATGGGCTATCCCAGCCGCACACGTCCACGTGGGCCCCTTGCATGGCTTCATGGCGCGAGCGTGGGTGAGGGCCTTGCGCTTTTGCCTCTTGTTGATCAGCTCATTGCCCGCGGGTTTCATGTCTTGGTTACAACGGGCACTGTGACATCAGCCGATGTCCTAGCTGCGCGCTTACCTCCCCGCGCCTGCCATCAATTTGTGCCATTGGACTCCCCAATCTTCATGCGCCGTTTTTTAAACCATTGGCAGCCCGATCTCACTTTGATTGCGGAATCTGAAATTTGGCCCAGCATGATTAGTGAAGTTCATGCGCGCTCTATTCCACTTGTGCTGGTCAATGGCCGTATTTCTGAACGCTCTTATGGGCGTTGGAAAAAATTCTCTTATGCCATT
>Ga0164297_10001356_pt1 | contig 26266 bp, 24 predicted proteins | sample GEODES058metaG_FD_113539 | JGI IMG/M metagenome (GOLD analysis project Ga0164297, IMG submission 113539) | Dystrophic lake water microbial communities from Trout Bog Lake, Wisconsin, USA - GEODES058 metaG | ecosystem: Environmental > Aquatic > Freshwater > Lake | place: USA: Trout Bog Lake... | reverse complement strand
TGGCCTTGCAATTGCTGATGGTGTCGCTCGACTCCACCTCCAGCGTGATGGTCTTGCCCGTAAGCGTCTTCACGAAAATCCGCATGGCTGCTACGTGCGATTAGAAGAGGGGACCCCGCTTGTCACGGTGACACGTCAGTGGGGTGGTCAATCACTCTAGAGTGTGATTGATGCTCACACACAACTCTCGCATTTCACTCAGGCTGTGCATTCGTCTGCCCACTCGACCTCCGTCCCGTCTGCGCAGCGTATCATGCCACCATCTCCAACAGCAAAGAACGCGTGCATCAGCGCCCGCCGCGCCGTCACCCGCGCTGCTGGATCCCAACGCAGCAAGTGGCGCAGCATGCGGAGAGCAACAGGAGAGATGCCCAGACCGGTCGGGTCTTTCCCGCGCAACAGCTCAAGCAGTCGAGTTTCACTGCACTGCTGCGCGCGCGCCAGACTCGCGTTGCTGCGCTTGCTATCGCTCCCCCACGGCGTGATGCACAGCTGACTCAGTCCCTTGATGGCCAGCAACATGGCGGCGGCATCAGCATGCAAGCCAGCTGCTGCTGCGCTGCGGAGCGTCCGCTGGAGCACATCTGCTGGCAGTGCGAACACATCCTCCGCGCCGGTGACGAGAAGCTGAAGGCCCACAACACCAGCTGACCACACGTCGTAGGCTTGGAGCGCAGTGACTGATCCACGGCCATGCCAAGCGGTGCCAGCGAAGCGGGCTTCCGGTGGCGCGAATGCGGCTGTCTCCTCCTCAGGTGAGGGCGAGCCGCCCGGGTACATGTCACCCTGGAGCGCGACATCGTCTACTGCAGAGCCGAAGTCGATGAGCGACACCTCCATCGGAGAGGCCTGTGCATCACTTCCAGCATGGGGCAGTTTTACAACAATGTTCTGGCCCTTCACATCCCGATGTGCAACGCCAGCCTCATGGATGTCTGCCAGCGCACGAAAAAGTCCAGCCATGATGTCGCGCAACGCGGTACTATTGCTGCTCGACCGCTGCGCAAGCCACCAGGGAGACGGCGTCACCATTGCCGCGGTGGTGGCACTGCCAACATGGGGCGGTGGCGGTGAGCCGCTGAACATGAGAGCGTCCAAGCTGGTGCCTCCGTCCAGGAAAGCCAGCCACAAATCAGAGGTTGTCTCTGTCCGGATGCTCTCCACAAACAGTGACCCGGCGCCTTGCAGCTTCTCCCCGAAATGTATCTCGCGCAGCGCGGCGTACACCTTGGCAGGCGATGCTGCTGCAGGAACGCGCTTGATGACATACCGCCTGGTTGTTGGGTCGCCCAGCCTGCGCGCCCGGTGCACCTGGCCGTAGCCGCCGTGACCCAGCGCACCATCGAGAGTGAATCCACCAGCCTCTGGCAGCACATCGTCGCCGACGCCGACGGGCAGGCTGAACAGTATGCTGCGAATAGAGGCGCATGCCGTGCTCCCGTCCTCATGTCCGTCAGGCAAGGCGAGCACATCGGAATTGGAGAGCCAGTCGCACCAGGCAGCGCTTTCCCGCGGACCAACTTGCTGGAGAGTGTCTGTGCGTACGAGCGCGCCTGCACTGCAGCTTTGCGGCGCTATAACAAGTGGTACAACTTGTTCGAGAAGCACGTAGCTGCCTCCCGCACCATGAATAACCTCATCCTCGTCACCCCAGAGACACACGACCACAGCCGCGTTATCGTAGCTCGCAGCTGCATCAGCAAGCGCAGCCGCCACAGTACCGCTCTGCATGCCAATGTTGGCAACACAACTCGGCTCCAGCTCGTGCTTGCTTGGCGCATCGTGCTGAGCCCCTGGAAGCGCGATGGCGGCACCACCATGTTGGGGCGCACTCTTCGTAGGGAAGCCATCCTCAGAGAGGCCCGCGTGTACCCAGTCGCCGAGGGCCAGAGCACACAGATGCTCAGCAGATGTAGCCTCCAGTGCGCCATCAGAGAGGAGCAACAATGCGTCCCCCGGCGCTATGGAAGACATAGTCACCTCTGGGTCAGGAATGAGGCCACTTGAGCGATAGCCGACATCACCCAGCGCTCTGCTCACTGCAAGCTCGCCATTGAGTCGCCATCGTCCCCGCAGAGACGCACGCGTGACAGTGCCTCCGGCAGCGAGCAGGCGACGACGTTCATCTGCTACTTCAGGCGTGTGGTCTCTCGTTAACAGGTGCGCTGAACCGTCCGCCAGGCAGACGTACGCGCGACTGTCTCCCACCCACGCAACCACCAGACGGCCGTCAGGCTGCAGAAGCGCTGCCACTGCCGTGGTTCCACCACTCTGCTCAGCAAGCTGCGCGTCCACTACGAGGAGCGACTCGTTCAGCGCATTCGCTAGCAGAGTCACATTCCACGACTTGCCTTCCTCATCGCACGCGTCACTCAACCGTGGTTCCAAGGCTGGCGGGAGACGGTCGGCTGCTTGAACACTGATTGTTGCGCCGTCGTGGCCATCAAACACGGCCGCGAGGTGGAGTGCTGGACAGGATGAGTTATTGGCACGCAGCTGGACACTCAGCACGACATCCTCTTGGCGCTGACGCTTGCCAGTGCGTGAGGCTGTATCGCATCGTAGACTCGGCGACGAGAACGCTGATGCAGCGGTGCAGAGCGGCAGAGTCAGAGCAAGGCGGAGAAGACAACTCCGTGGGCCTGTTCTCATGTTGTTGGCACCTCCAGTCGCCGACAGCGAGCAGCTTCATGTCGCAGCACTGTACGAGCACGCATATGCGGCACGCGAACGAACGTGCGAGCGCCACGTCAGCTGCTGACTTGCACTTCTTCCCCCGTCGTGAGGCGCGCAATGCAGCAGGCCAGCGTCTTTGCGGCCGCCCCGGTTGTTGCACAGCGTCGCGGCGCAGCCCGGCGGTTGCCTGCTGCCGTGTGCGCAGCGCAGAAACCGCAGGAGGTGGAGGTATGCCTCGCCGGTTGCCGGCGCACCGCCTTCGCCTCGCGTTGCTTTCTGCACAGCACGCGTCCGCCGGCACTGTATCACGCCACCGCGTCCCGCATTGGAGCCGCAATCGCACCGGCGGCGCTCGACACGTGCTCTGTCCATCCCGACTGACTCCCCCTGCACTGCGCAGGCGCCCTCGCGTCGAGCGATTAGCCTCGCTGGCGCGGCACTGCTGTTGAGCGTCGCTGCACCCGCGCAGCAGGTGCGTTGTGCCGTCCGGGAGGAGCAGCTTGGCATCGCTCTGCACCTCGCTCCACGGTCTCCGCCCCGAGTGCTTATCGCGCCGTGTTTCCCGCAGGCGCACGCGTTCCTGGGTTTTGGGGAGAAGTCTCAGGAGGAGATGTATGCGGACGACACTCGAGGCGTGATCCTGCAGATGCGGGTGCGCGCCCTCTCCGCGCTTTTCGGCGCTTGTGGCCTCGGGGCATAAGCCTCAACACATTGCTCCTCAGCCCCTCACGCGCGTCCCTGTATGCGCCCCCAGTCGACGCTTCAGATGACGAAGGACGACCCGGGTCTGGTGGACAGCGTCGCGGCCATGCGGAAGGTGACCAACGACTGGGTGGCCAAGTACCGCCGCAACGGCAGCTTCACCGGCCGCGCCTCCTACGGGAACACGTACAGCGCCCTGAACGCCGTTGCAGGGCATTACAACAACTTCGGGACCAAGTACCAGATGCCCGTCAAGCGCGCGGAGCGGGCGCTGAAGGAGCTTGATGATGCAGAGCTGCTGCTCTCACGCGGCCGTTGAAAAACGGCCACCACATGTGTGTAGTTGTAGCTACTATCACCTCTCTATCATCATGTCTTGTCTTTTGTGCCCGCAGCAAGGGCATCAAGTGCAGTGACGTACACGCTTGGCCGGTGGTCGCTTAGCATGCGGACGCCGAGTCTGATGTCTGTGAACGCGGTGCAGTGTCGTGGCTCTACACGCGGCCCGCGTGCGGATGTCAGGCTGCGCATGTGCACGCAGTGGCCAGCAGGGACCAAGCATTGAGGGGAGGCATGGTCAGACAGCTCCGCTCCTCCGCGGGCGACAGACCACACGCTCGGGTCGCCATCCTCGTCGTCATTCTGCACGGTTGTGCGGCTGACGGGTCGCCATGCAGCCGCGAGGCGATTCGCGAAGCGCTTGGCGGACAGCACACTCAACCTGGGTACAACATCACGGCCAGCCACGACCGAGGTGACGAACTCCGTCATGGCTTCGGATAGGCGCACACTAGCTACTGCAGGACATGCGAATGCGCATGCCCGGGCGTGTCTGATGGCCGACAGATAAGCATCAACATCAGTGCCGCCGGGGCCGGAAAGGCTTTCGTAGGCGGTCTGCGCGCCCCTTAAAGCTGCGGCCTCGACATCTGCATCGCCGCTGCGACACAAGGCAGCTGTGAGTGCGGCGATGGCACCACCCGCGGAGTGGCCAGCGATTACCAGGCTGTACCCGGGCCGTGTGGCTAGTTCACGTGCGCACACTGGCACGTGTTGACGCACCACCTGCCATGCAGCTGCTAGGAAGCCAGCATGTGCGTGTCCGCACAAACAGGGGCATGGCTCGCAGCAGGCGTCTGTGAGAGTATCTTGCCCTGACATTGTGCCCCGGATGGCCAGCACAATCCATCGGGAGGCCTCATCTACAGCTACGTATGCCACTGGCTGGAACTCAGACGTCGGACGCCAACATGCAGCCACGATCGCATGTGCAGGAATGCCAGCTGCATTCGCGGTTGCAGTCACTTCCACCTCGTCGTTGTGGCTCACATTCGCAGCAAGTCCCGTGGCGAAGTGACCTAGCCCCGCGTCGTTGCGTCCAAATGCAGCTGCGAAAGAGCCGTAGATTGCAAATGCATGGCGGGCACACGTGCGCACTTCCCCAAGTGAGAAGCACCCCCACGAAGCGCTGCTGTCGCTCATCAGTCCCAGATATGCGCGCTCCTCGGCTGTCAGTTTCCTGCGTCTCTGCGCTCTCCAAGTCAGCAGAGTGGACACCGGGTCCGCTACAGCTGTGAGGTTCGACACAAGCAGTGCCCACCGCGGCGTCGCCAGCTGTCTCGCGAGCGTGGTCACCACGCCGAGAAGTGTGTGCTCGTCCAGCGACCTCGCGCTCTGCAGAACAGCTTGCGCGTTCCGTGTCAGCTCGCGCTGCACTCGGTCCGCCAGCAGCGACACGTCTAGTCTGACTCCGCCTCCTCCAGCTTGTTCTGCGAGCGCGCTATCCACGCGTTGAGACGCGCTCTCAGAGTCCAGCAGGCGGCCGAGGAGCAAGTCCGCTGTCTCGTCCAGACGACGTTGAGGTGACGGCGGGACTGTTCCAGCCATGACGAGGCGCCAGCAGCGCAGCTGCGCTGCACAGCACGCGCTGCTCACATGCCGCTACACGTTCACACGCGAGCTGGCGAAGGAGCGTCATCGATGATGATGTCAGCGCGCTGATGACTCATCATCATCGTTCCCTTCGCCCCTTCCCTGTGACGTGCTCAGCGCCATGCGCAGCCACCTGGCCAGTCCGTCAACTCTGCACTGTAGTGGCTACGCGAGCGTGCCGCCGCCGCCGCCGCCGCAGCAGCGCCATCGGCGGCCACGCCCCGTCCTCTCCTGGGTCAGCTGCTCGTCGGCTGTACCTCAGGAGCCGCAGGCTGGCGTGCACACACCCTCTCCGTCCAACTCCTCTCGCCGCCGAGTCGCGCTAGCAGGCGTCGCGGCTGCTCTGTTGCCGTGCACCTTGGTCGCAAGTGCAGCCTTGTCCGTACCGCCGCCTGCCCGTGCTGTAGAGTCTGACGTGCTGGAGAAGGAAGTGAAGGAAGGCACGTCCGAGTGACACTGGGGCAAACAGAGTGAGGGCTGTGCAGAGGTGGGCTGAGGCGCGCCGTGTGCGACACACATGGCGGCACACACGAGTTTTCCCTCGTGAGGCCGGCACCTCCCTGTCTCTATCCGCTTTCTCCGTCCTGACGCGCGTCTCACGCACGCGGCACCGCAGTGGAGGAGCTGCTTGGAGTGCAGACACTCGCGCTCGGCCTGGTGGCGGCCAGCGCGCTGCGCGTGGGCGGGGCGCTGAAGAGAGATGACGACAACATCGCCGCGGAGGCCACCTCGCGAGGCGCGCCCCCGCCACTGACGCTGACCGCCACCGGCGCGCGGCGGTCGCTGAACATAAGCCAGCCTGCGGGCGGAGACCCGCTCCTGAAGGAGGTGCTCAGCGCGAAGGTAGACCCCACGCAGCCCGTGTCCAGCGTCATGGCCAGGACAGTGCTCACCTGCCGCGCCTCAGACACGGTCGCCTCTGTCCTGCCCATGTTCAGCAACGTCACCGGTCTCGCAGTCGTCTCGGACACAGACCCGCTCGCGGTGGTGGGCGTGTTCAGCAAGAGGGACGCCTGCAAGGCGCGCGATGCGGACCCTGTGGCGCTGTGGATGACCAGTCCGGCGCTGACGATCGCGGAGCAAACGCAAATCATGGAGTGCGCGGCGCTGATGCTCAAGTATCAAGTGCACCGCCTGCCGGTGGTTGATGCTGGAGGCCGCCTTGCGGGGATCATCACCAGAAGTGATGTCTTCGGCGCGTTGCTCAGCAAATATGGGTACAGCGGGGAGGAGTGCCCCTTGCCTCCCGCCTGAAACGTGATACCGCGCGTGTGTAGATGCTGAGCTTTTACGCACTTTTAGATTTCTGGATGTCCCTTGAAGCCTTCACCTCCCCACTTCCTATCCCGTTGTGTTTTGCTGCCCCATTCTATGCTCGCACAGCGCACTTAGCGCCCTGGAGGCTTGAGTGAGCCCCAGCCACCGCGCGCACTCCCCATTGTCACCTGGCTTGGCGGCAAGCCCATTGTGCCCTGCGATGGCGGCGGCGGCGCAGACTGCGGCGCGGCTGCTGTAGTGCGCGGTGCCTTGGCTGTCGGCTCATCATCCCCGCTGTCGATGAGATCAATCACCTCCGGAGCCCCGCCTCCGACGGCCGCCGCCGCGCCAGCAGCTGGCTTGCGCTTGCGCGTCGCCGCCGCAGTCGGCGTCGCACGACCCGCCCCGCGACCCGCACCACGCGCTGCACTTTTGCCTCCACGGCCACTTGGCGCCCCCTTACCCCGACGGGGCGTCGGCTCGTCTTCTAGTTCGTCCTCCTCTTCCGCATCCTCCTCCCCATCCATCATGGCGTCATCATCACGCTCGGTGACCGCGCGGGCAGCAGCCGCAGGCTTGCGCTTGCTGATCGGACGGATGGCGTCGTCGTCGTCATCGTCGATACCGTCGCCCTCGTCTTCGCTGTCGCTCTCGTCCACCACGGCAGCTTTCTTGGCGGCGGCGCGGCGAGGGGCAGCGCGACGAGGCGCCACCTCCTTGGCAGCGACTGCACCCGCGGCTCCTCCGCGAGATGCGCGGCGGCCGGCTGGGGCTGGCGGCGGATGCAAGTCGTCCTCGTCCATGGGCGCAAGCGCAGCTTCACCTCGATCGAAATCGCCGTCCTCAGCTCCACGTGCCACGGCAGCACCAGAGGGCCCGGCACGCGCCGCCGCTGCCGCCGCTTTTGCGCCGCGCTGCTGCTTCTTGGCGTCCTTCATCTCGGCCACGCTGCTGTTGATCGCCTTGAGCAGGTCCTTGTCCCCATCGCCCATGGCACCGCCGTCGCCAGCTGCCTGCGCGCCCTTGGCGGCGACTCGCTTCTGAGACTCCAGCAGCGCGGCGCGCACAGCCTTATCGATGGCATTCTTCTCGTCCTGCTGCACGAACGCCTCCAGCGCGGCAGCCATGTCGCTCTCCTGTAAGATGCTCAGATCCGCAGGCAGGTGCTCACTGACCAACGCGTCGATGCGGCGGAAGTCATCCAGCTCGGGCACGCCGCCCAGCTCGATGTCCTCGTCGCCTCCTCCGGGACCGGGTGCCATTCCGTCGTCTTCGCCGTGGGCGCGTCGCGCGCCAGCGCCGGCGCCGCGCTTGGCGGCTGCCTTGTGGAACTGGAGCAGCTCCCAGGGGTTGGCCACCCGCTTGACGAAGGACTGGCCGAAGCGCTGCTGCGGAATGGTGGGGTACCCTCCGCTGTGGTCCACCCGCAGGCGCACGAGGGGCAGCGTCGCCAAATCAACGTCACCTTGCTGCGCCGCCGCGTGGCCGCCAGCAGTGGCCGCGGTGCCTGCATGCTGCTGCTGCTGCTGCTGCGTGGAAGTGATGGAATTGTTCACCGCCTGCTGGAGGAACGCAAACACCGCTTCTGCATCGTCTGCTCTGTCTTTCAGCGCCTCGCAGTCTTTCAGCACGATGTTCCGGAACACGAACGGGCGGCAGGTGGTGAGAGGCAGCGGTGTGTGGCGGTACATTTGCTGGCGGAGCTCGAGGAGGAGCACCTGCTTGGGAATGGACTCGTCCTCCGACAGGCTGACCACCACGCTGCTTCCCGGCTGGCTGACCATGAAATTGCCGCCGCCCTCCGCGCTCGGCTGCGGGTCCACACGGCACGCGTGCTCGTGGCCCCAGACCACGAAGTCGAGGAACTGGGGCAGCATCTTCTCGGACACAAAGTTCTTCTGCGCCCGCGCGGCCCGGTTCTGGTGGATGAACATGAGGTTGAACCAGCTGGACTCGTCCTCCGCGGGACGCTGCCAGGTCACCTCGCCGGGGGTGTTGAGCATGCGATACAGGCGCGCGTCGCGCATGTAGCCCAGGCCGTACAGCGCCAGCTTGGTGTCGCCCTTCTGCAGCAGCACGGGCGACACGGTGCACTTGCCCGCGCCCTGGCCACTCATACTCTGAGCAAGAGGCAGCCGGGGCGATGCAGGCGCCGTGAGTGTCAGCGCGTCACAGGTGCGCCCGAGAGGTGAAACAACAACACAGTGCGGTCTCATGCACTCTGTGCATCGCGCACCAGCTTGCCGTAGTAGTTGACTAGGTTGCACGCCGCGAGGATGTCCACCGCGCTCATGTTCTCCGTGCCTGCAGGCTCGTCGTGGTTGCCTGGCAAGCGAGGGCCACAGGGCGCAAGGCGTCTGTCAGGACCCGGGGACCAGTGGACGGTCCCACTGCGCGCGAGCGACGCGCCGTGGATGATGAACACCGGCAGGCCGACGTTGAAGTTGTCGTCCTCGTAGTTCACGCGCGTGTTACTGCGCAGCCCCGGCAACGCGCGCGTCAGTTGAGCGCTTTTCCAGAGGGGCAGACAGGCAGTGCCTCGTGCCGGCTGAAGTTCGCCGCCTGGTCGCTCAGTACTTGCAGCTGCACAGGCGTGTCACTCAAGCAGTACTTCCGCAGCAACTCGATGGTGCGCACGAGCGTCGGCCTGCGGCGTGGGGGGCGCGTCAGAGCTGTGCCTCGTCCTGCAGGGCTGTGTGCCCACCACCTCCTCCGCTGCGCCACACCGCACCGGCTCGGCTTATTCTCGTGGAAAATGTCGCCACCAAGCATGAGGGCGTCCACCTTGTGGCGGATGGCGTGCTGAAGTATCTCCTCGAACGCGATGAACGCGTCGTCCTTGCGCACAGGGTCCTCCTCGTGCACACCCAGGTGGTTGTCCGTCGCAACCAGGATCTTCAGGTCGCTCGCCATCGAGTCGCCAAGATGCACAACGCGCCCTGCGACGGGGCGAGGAGAAAAGCGAGGGGAGCTGCTTGCCGGCGCCACGCTGGCGGGCTGACATCGAGACGCATTTCGCGATGCCTGTGCCGGTCAGCGTCACCGGATGGAGCGAGCCGGATAGTACCACTGGCGTGGCGGAGGAGCTTCAAACAGCTGGCCCATTCGCGAGGCTGTCAGCCTCTGCGTCCACAGCCAGTCCATCCACAGCCACTGCGCCGGCAGCCACCGCCGCCGCTGCCACCGCCCCCGCTTCTTCTAACAATGCGGCAGTGCTGGACGTGCGGCACCTGACTTTCCAGTACTGTGGCTTGGACGGGCAGCCCCTGCAGACCTGTGCGCCTGTGATCCGGGACGCCTCTCTCTCGCTCGCTCCCAGCGCGCGTGTCCTTCTCCTGGGTGAGAACGGATGCGGCAAGTCCACGCTGCTGCGCGTTCTGGCCGGCAAAACACTGGTGCCCCGGGAGTGTGTGGCTGTGTGTGGACGTAGCCCCTTCCACGACACCGCCCTCATCTGCGACGGCCTCCTCTCCTACGTCGGTGGCTCCTGGCAGAAGGAGGTCGCGTTCGCGGGCTACAGCGTGCCACTGGCCGGCGACTTCCAGGCAGCCAAGATGCTGGACAGTGTGCCCTGCGACCCTGCGCGCCGTTCAGCCCTGTACGCGGCGCTAGAGGTGGACCCCACGTGGCGCATGCACACCGTGTCTGATGGCCAGCGCCGCCGCGTGCAGCTCTGCTACGGCCTGCTGCGGCCGTATACGCTGCTTCTCCTGGACGAGGTGACTGTGGACCTCGATGTGTTGGGACGAGCGAGTTTCTTAGACTTCGTACGCGAGGATTGCATTGCCAGAGGCGCAGCCTGCGTGTATGTGACGCACATCTTCGACGGCCTCGCGGGATGGGCCACACATCTGGCACTCCTGGAACAAGGCCAGCTCAGCGTGGCGCCCATGGAAGAGGTGCTGCCCCGGGGAGCGCGGCTGTTGCCCTTTTTCGAGACGTGGCTGCGCGCAGCAAAGACAAGGCGCCTTGCTGCGCGGCGGAATGACAAGACAGCTGATAGTGTGCCAGCATCGATGCTGCTCCGCAACAACGGCTGGGGCGATGGCCGCCTGATGCCCACGAGAGACATGCGGAACGATGCTGACGCACCCTTGGGGTCCGTGGCAGCATGAAATAGCGATTAAGACTAGATTTATTCCCTCACTCGTCGTCCAAGCCAGCGAGCACGACCCGTGAGGACCTCTCCAGCGCGCTCTTCGCCTCCGCTTGAAGTGCATCGTGAGCAGGGAAGCGCGCGAGCGCAGCACGCGCGAGGGCCGGCACGCCTGCTTCCCTCTGTCTGCGCAGGATCTCTGGCCGCCCTGTGGCTGCCATGACCGCACACGCGCCGCATCCTCGCCACTGGACGCCCGCCTCTCCCGGGTGCTGTCTCATGCCTGCCGCCAGGGCTTCCACGCCGCCAGCGGCAGCTGCTCGGAGCGCGTTGTCGGCGTTGCAGCAAGTGTTCCACAGGGCCCCAGCAGCAGATTCGTGCAAGCGTGCATTCGGCACGCCGCTGCGTAGCGCGTCGCAGATGACTTCGATCCCGCCGGCACGACCAATGGCTCCCTGGTTCACAGGATCCACGGCCAAGCTCCACAGCGCCTGGCAAGCAGCCTTGAGCACCGGGGCAGAGCCGGCGTGCTGTCTGCACGCGGTCACGCATGCGGCGATGCCCCCCGCGTGTGCGATGATGCCCTGATTGATGGGGTCCACGCCCAGGTTGCGCACCATCCAGCAGCAGTGCTCCTGCACTCGCGCAGACCCTGTGTGACCATTCATGGCCTCCACCAAGGCGGACACTCCGCCAGCAGCCACGACGCGGCCGATGGCGCCCGGTTCGAGGACGAGACGGAGAAGTGTGCGCGCGCAGCACTCCTGCAGCTCCGCGCTCTCCGGGTGGCGCAGCATGGACGCAACACAGGCCTCCACCGCGCCAGCGGCGACCAGCGTCGCGCAGTTGTCTCTGCCCACGCTGAGTGTGGCAAGCACGCGCATGCAATCCAGCGCCGCGAGCTGAGCAGCAAGCTCGCTCCTGAACGAAGATAGGGCGTCCACCAGCACGGTGGCTGCCCCCTCCCTGCACATGGCTGCACGCTCCGAGGCGCCCAGGCTGGCGCGAGACTCCGCCAGGGCGCAGGCATTCACGAAGTCGGTGGCGCTGCCCCGGCCAAGGGCGGAGCGCAGGGCGCTGATGCTGCCGAGAGGCACATCATCGAGGGCGTTGAGCGTGGAGCCGTTCATGGGGAACTCCTCGCCGACGGCGTCATGCCTTCGCTCAGTCGTATCAGGAGCCGCGACGTCGGTGGCTGGGGACGCGGACGCGACAGCAAGCACCGCGTTCGCCCGCGATGTGGGGCCACCTGCACTGCCATTGGGCTCCCTCCTCTGCACCTGCTGCTGCTGAATCAGCCGCTCCTGCGCCAGCGCGTGCTCCAACGCACGCTCACCCAGCGTCTGCGCGGACTCCAACCCCGATTGAGACTGAGCGGGAACGACAGGCACCTCTGTGGCTGTCCTGGCCTTCACATTGCCGCCTGCAGGCGCTGGCGGAGTAGCCGCGCTTACTGGCTGCTGCACTGCCGCGCGAGGAGGTGCTTGCTCATAGTGCTCCGTTTCCATGGACCGCAGCTTCCGAAGGAGCTCGGCCACTCGCTTGCGCTCAATGCGAAGCTCCTTCTGCAGAGTCGCCACATGGCCGTGGCTCTCCGTCAGCGCCGCCTGTGCGCGCGCCATGTCTGCTGCGCTTGCGTTGCCGGCAGAGTGCAGTGCGCGCATGGCTTCCGCATAGCGCTCCCGCTCTTGAGCAAGAGCAGTCTCCGCCGCCTGCAGCGCCGCCTGCAGCGTGTCTCGCTCTGCACTCGCCGCCGCTGCCTCCGCCTCGCGCAGAGAGCGCTCGTGCGCAGCTGCAGCGCCGTCGGATGCGATGTGAACATCCACTTGGTGCTGCTGAGCTTGCTGCGCCTCTTTCAGACTCGCCGCTGAGGCAGCAGCGGCTGCAGCCTCCGCCTTGGCTGCGGCCAGCAGCGCGCGCGCCTCTGCAAGTGCGGCACGCTGCTCACTGGCAGCGGCGGCACTCGCATCTGCGGCTTGCTTGGCTGCGTTGAGCATGTCCCCGTGCGCAGGCTGCAGCTGAGCCACCGCCGCGGCTGATTGAGCGCGCTCTTGAGCAAGCTCGTGACGCAGCGCTTCAAGCGCGCCTTGAGCTTGAGCTGCCACTTGACGCGCGGCTTGAAGCTCCGCGGCCACTTCCTGCCTCGCAATGGCGGACGCTGAGGCTGCCTCTGTCTGGGCCGCGCTCACATCCGCGCGCAGCTGGCCCATCTGCAGCTGGGCGGCTTCCAGCTGAGCGCTCTGGCTGGCCAGCGCGGACATGGCGTCCGCCAGGCGAGCGCGCTCCGTGGCCAGAGCGCCCAGCGTGGCCTGCAGAACGTCGGACGCTTCGCCCAGCGTCGCAGCCGCGGTGCCATCATCGCCTTGCTGCTGAGCAGCACGCACGCCGCGAAGCTCGGCTGCTAGGCGCGAGCAGTCTTCTGCGGCTGCGTCAGCGCGAAGGCGCTCGCGAACCGCATCGGATCGAGCAGACTCGAGCGATGCGACGAGAGCGTCCACCACCGCCGCTGAGGACGCCACCACCGCGACTCCAGTAGCTTCATCCAGCACAGGCGGCGCCGTCACGTGGGTGGTTGCCTCCACTCCTGGCTGGCTGGCCTGCAGCGCTGCATGCGTGCCATCCCCAGTGGCCATCCCCTGACCGCCGTCAGCAATCATTGGCGTCGGCGTGACATGGACAGGCGCTGGAGGTGCTCCGTCGCCGACTGCCCCGCCTCCAGACACATGGGCGCCGTCCCCTGCGCGCTCCTTGGCCAGTGCCTCCACCAGCAGACGCAGCTCCCGCAGCTCCGCGGACAGCGACTCCGCGCCGCTTGCAGGCGCAGGCGGAGAGCTGGACGCGGCGCTGGGCACCGCCTCCTCTTCTGCGGCCTCGCTTGCGCGTTCCCCACTCCCCTGTTCCTGCGCTCCCCTCGTCAGAACTTCTCCAGAGCCACTGGGCGCGTCGCCACCCGCCACTGCAGCAGCCTGCACCGCCTCTTCAGCCGCGCCGGGCTGGTCAACAGGTGCAGTTGCGCCAGGCTGCGCAGCTTCGACCGGGTGGTCGACTGCATGCACTCCGGCATTGGCCGAACCCCCCGGCACCTCCTCAGCTGCCGCCGTGTCTTGAGCTTCACACGCAGAGCCGTGTGCCGCAACAGCAGCGGTCTGAGGGCCAGCACCAACGCTTGCGGCGGGGGGCTCCTCCTGCGGGGCTGCGCTGGTGGTCGACCCACTGTGCTCCGACTCCGACGGTGGTGGATCCCTCCCCGAGGCGCCGTCCTCCGCAATCACGTCCGGGACGACAACCTCGGGTGCTGCTTCTGCCACTGCCTCGGTGGCAGAGCTGGCTGCGCCTGAGTTTTGAGGCGCGTCCGCCGCCGCAGCAGCACCAGGCTGTTCCTGCGGCACTGCTGAGGAGCCGCTCTCCTCGCCGCCTGCTGCCGCTGCACTGGCCGCTTTCTTCACTTTGACCACCTTCTTCACCGTGACACCCTTCTTGGGAGGCATCACCTCGCGGAAGAGCAACTGCGCTGGCGAGGGAGGGCGAGTCCTGCAGTCCTAGACTCTCTAGTGCTACCCTTCGCGCAATTGCGTTATCCCACTGTGTGCTGTGTCAATGCATTCCCATGGCTGCGATTGCATCGAAGTCATCACTTGCGGTGGCCACCATCGCTGCGAGTGCAGCCCTTGATGCCACAGGGTCCGGACTGCCAAGGTCGCTTACGACGCAACTATTCAGCACGAGTGGCTCAACGATGTGCGTGCGATCGCCTTGAGAGGCTGCACGCAACATGGTTGCCGCCCCCTCCACATCACCCCGGTAGACTGCGGCAACCGCGGCATTGTTAGCCGAGATTGGCAGCGTGGGGGCGGCAACGTAAGCCTGATGAAATGCACGCGCAGCTCCCACAAAGTCACGATTCGCCAACAGCAACTCAGGTACATGTGATACGCCACCGGCAGCAGCAGCAGCTGCCTGGGGGTCGCCCGCTTGCAAGCACAGATGCGCCGCTGCTTGTCTCGCGAGCAGCACATGATGCGGCTCGCACAGCGCCGTGTCTCGCGTGTGTATGTCTAGCCATGCAAGAGCGCTACGCAGTTCGCCGCGGGTTGTATGGAACACAACCACTCTGCAGACGCAGCTCCACGCACGACGTCGCCAGACTGCAGAGCCATCAGTCGCGCTCCTCGCGTGGCGGACGCACGTGTCGTGCAGCATGCATAGCGCGTCGAGTGTCTCGCCGGGACGTCCGAGGTGCTGGGGCAGCTCTGCGCGCAATAAGTGCAGTGCAAAGGGAACGCATTGCTCTCCTTGTGCCTGAATAGCGTCACGCAACGCCGCCGCCATTGCTTGTCCGCGGAGAATATCGTCCGCGGCGTTGTATAAGCGCTGCTTGGACAGTGCGAGCGCGTGCATAGTGACGAGAGCAAGCACCTCTGAAGGCCGTGTGGAGGTGTCGCCCAGCTGCCTCACGGCTGCAGAAGTGACCTCTGCCCACCGGCCGCGACATGCGAGCGCGTAGAGCAAATCTAAGCCGCGCACATGCGGCGGCAGTGGCGTCTGCGGTGGCGGAGGCGCTTGTTGGTGCACCTGCGGCACGCCAGCGAACACGGGTGAGCTCGGCTCGCTGCCACCACCGCCCGCTTCAAGCGGGTGGCGCTCAGCAGCAGCGGCCTGCAGTGGGTGATCCATCCAATGGACGCTCCGTCGAAGGAAAAGAGTGAGACGCTGCCAGGTCATCACGTCACTGTGAGCCCCGCCTCGCGTGCCCCATGTGATGCCAAACACTGTGCTGGGTGCATCATGGCCAGACAGCTGCGTCGCGGTCTTCGCTGACGCGCTCCCAGAGCCTCTCCTTGCTGCTGTCGCCGCAGACAGCGACTCTCTGGCGGCATGTGAGCCCAATTTCTGGGTGCCCCGGAGCGCTATACTGCCGGTGAGTCGCGAGAGTGACCCACAGCGCACGTTGGTGGAGACTGTCGTGTGCTCCCTGTGGGACAGGGTGCTCTCCACCCTGTTGCCTGCTGACAGCTGGGCTGGCGCAGAGTGGTGGTGCCAGGTGTATAACACGCCCGGCCGTGGACTGGACTTCCATTACGACAAGGACGAGCACAGGATGGCAGCAGCTGGGGTCATGGCCAACCCGGAACTGAGCTGCGTGCTTTACCTCAACACGGACGCAGAGTGCGCAAACACCCAAAAGCTAAACCTCGGCGCGACAGCTGTGCTGGAGCAGCGCTACGACAGCGCGTCACAGACGAGCGTGCCGGAGACGTCTCGCAACGACGTGCTCGTCTGGCCGGCGCATAACACACTGTGTGTCTTTGACGGCCGCCTGTCCCACGGGGTTCTTGATTGGCACGCTGCTGGCCCACTGCGCCGCACGCTGCTTGTAAATTGGTGGACGGCGCAGCCGCAGGAGGTGCAGCGATGCTCTGCAGTGACGTATGCAAGTGTTCACGGCCTGGCAGCAGCAGGCGCTGTCGATGCAGTTTCTAGCGAGCCGCATGCACGTCGCCTGTGCATTCCCGTTGTGAATGCTGAGCTGTCTGAAGAGCAGGGGCCGATGGCGGTGGATGACTTGGTGCGCGATGCGGGACACAGCGGTGCAGTTGCTGTGGCCATTGCCCACCCCGGAAGCACACTGATCCAGCTCGAAGACGCAGCGGCAGCAGCTGTAGCAGTGATTGTGCCGGACGAGCTGCTGCAGTCAGGTGACGAAGATTGACAGCTGCCGCACTGCGGTCGGAATTTTGGCTACCTGAGCGGCGAGGTTGGCAATCTGTGCGAACCTTCGTGAAACCAAAACCAATGGCACCACGCGTGCGCACAAAACACAACAGCAGTAGACGTGAGGTTGTGTCATGATGCGGCGGTAGCTTGGCGCTCGCCAAGAGCTTTGTCGGGACCACAGCGTCGCGATGCACAGCCTCTCGTCGCCGAGGGCTTTCGCGCGGCAGCAGCCGCTGCTGCTCCTGCTCCTCGTGCTCACCAGCATACCGGTGCGCGCACGTGGTTGCGCCTGCGCGTGGCGTGCGAGCGCAACAACCTAACACCTGTCTGTGTGTCACTCTGCCCCCTACAGCTGGGTGCCCCGGCGAGGGAGCCTCGACGCACGCTGCTGCAAAACACGCAGCCGATAGCCTGCTACTGCGCCGGTGTCTGTCTCGCAGCGCCACCGCCGGTGCGCACAGAAACCTGGCTTGCATTTGGTGTAGCACAGCACTCACGCCCCTTCCTTCCTCGGTCTCCTCAGCCGCCGCCGAGCCCGCCGCTGCCGCCGTACATCGCCCCTCCGCCACCGATACCTCCAGGGTACGCGTTTCAGCGACTCTGTCTGCGCAACGCGTGCATGGGCTGTTTGTCGTTGCTCTCCTTCCGTGTACTCCTCTTGTAGTCAGCCCAGCGCCAGTGCAGCAAGCGCAGTAGCCTTGCTGAGCTAAGCACATAATGGCGTGTCGCTGACGCGTCAACCCGCTTTCTTGCTGCGCAGGCCACCACCCCCAAGGCCGCCACCGCCGTCACCACCCCTTCCACCTTGGGCACCCGCGCCCTCGTTCCCTGGCAACGGCGCGCCACTGGTCATCGGCGGGCTTTTATTCAACACCAGCAGCTGGTCAGCTGCAGTGCCGCTCAGTCCAGATGGCTACATGTTTGACGTTGCCATCAACGCCTCCAACCTGGTCTTCACCGCCATGTACGTCAACTCCGGCGGTGGAGCGTACAACATCGTCGTCTGGGCGGCTCCTACTGGGGGCCTGACGACACCATACGGCGCAGCCGCGATGAATAACAACGCCAACCAGCTGTGGCAGCTTGTCACTCCTGCTGGCGGTGTGAACCTCCCCGCCGGCGGAGTGGGCCCGCAGCTCGTGCCGTTTGCGTCGTCGGGCTTATCGATGCCGGCGCACAGCGTGTGGACGTTCTACGTGACTGCCACAAACTCGCTGGGTCAGGGCAATGTCTTCTATGGCCTGCCCCCCGCAAATGCCAGCGCCCCGCCCGCTGTGGGCTCACCCCTCGCGAACGGCACGGAGCCACACGGCTGGTTCACAGTCGCCATCGGCTACGCGCGCTCATACAGCCCAACTTTTAGCGGCGCCGCGTACCCTGGCTATGGCTGGTCCGGTGGCATCGTGTTCCAGAGCAGTGTCGCCGCACCGCTGCCCCCGTTCCCACCAGCGCCGCCGCAGTGCACGGGCATTCCGCTCGTGCTTCAAGTCCCGCCGCTGCTGGGCGCCGGTAATGCAACCTTGGCAGGCAGCAAATACGGGTACGCGTTCGACGTGCAGCCTATCGGTGGCGCGCCGGTGCTTCTGAAGACGCTCACACTACAGCCTGCGGTGTCGTCATTTCCCTGGGCGGTCTACCTGCTGGGCAGTCTGCGCCCCGACGGCACCCCTCTATGCAGTCAGCGCGCCAGCGACCCGGCCGCGGTGTCTTTCTTCTTGAACACGTCTCTGTGGACGCTGATCGCATCAGGTACCTGGAGTAATTCATCCGTCGGCCTGCCTGGTCGCGGCGCGGCGCTCACCATCCCCCTCACCACGGGGGCACTGAATGGCACAACGGGGCCAGGCGGCCTTGCGCTTCCGTCTGGCGGCTACCCCAGTCGGCCAGTGCGGTGCTCTCTGTACGTGAGCGCCACCGCGCCTGGCCCCGCACCAGTAGCGGGGTTCTTCTACCAAGGCCCGGCGCCGGCAGCCTCCAACGCAACTGTGCCTGTGGGCACCGATGGCACCGTCGCCATCTTCCGCGGCTTGGCAGTCGATGAATTCGGACCGTTGAATGCGTGGCCGCAGACGCCAGTGAATTCGAGTCTGGCGTTCCCGTATATGTTGCTCGCCTATGGCTCTCCAGGCGCATGTGTGCCTCCACCGGGCCCGCCGCCGCCGCTGCCTCCACCCAATCCACCCCCGCCGCTGCCACCGCCACCAGGGCCGCCACCGCCCACGCCGCCACCGCCGCCGAGCCCACCGCCGCCGACAGTGCCCCCAGGGACGAGTCCTCCGCCGCCCAGTCCCAGCCCGCCGCCGGCTCGGCCACCGCGACCGCCGCCACCGCCGCCGCGAAATCCACCACCGGCGCCGACGGCGCCGCCCAATCCTCCGCCGCCACCGCCACCGCCGTCTCCACCTACACCACCACCGCCCCCGCCATTTCCTCTCATTCCGCTGCCCACCACCATCACGTGCAATTTTGTGTTCAGGAATGGAACGTACAATGCCACCGTGCAGCCGCGCTCGCCTGCCTGGGTGCCCGCCAATAATGGGGGCTGCCTTGCGTGCAGTGTGCCGTGGATAAACGTCACCACCTCGTGGCCGCCGCCCAGCCCGCCGCCGCCACGGCCGCCGTCGCCCCCTCCGGCACGCAGGCCGCCGCCAGCTCCTCAGCCGCCGTCACCTCCGCCGCCGCAGGAGTTCGCAGAGCAAGGCGTGGTGTCGATGCTCGTCACTGGGCCATCCATCGCGGCTCTTCAGACCCCCGCTGGCCAGGTGGCTCTCACCGCGGCCGTGCAGCAGATCGCGCAAGCTGCAGCTAGCACGGTGGATCCACGGGGCAGCGCCGTGTCGCTGCAGCTGAACACCTCGGCCTTGTGGTTCACACTCCAAGTGGCCATGACACTCCAGCTGGGGGGAGGATCCAGCACGTCGGTCTCGCAGTCGCGCCTGCTCGCAGCGCTGGCAGCGCAGGTGGGAGTCTTGCCCAGCGCAGCGAGTGTGCTGCCTGCCGTCACATTCCCTCCTCCGCCGGGGCCACCGCCGAGGCCACCGCCGCCGAGGCCGCCGACGCCGCCGCCTCCACCGCCGTCGCCCTCGCCACCACCGCTGCCGCCGCCGCCGCCGCCGCCACCGTCACCACCAATGCCGCAGTCCGCCGCCGCCGCCCAATCCGCCGCCGCCGCGTAGCCTTTTCGGTCGGCGGTCACTGCTTCAGGGTGCCACCAACTGCAGCCTGTCCTCTGCGTCTGGGAGCAGTGGCAGCGCGACCAGCGTGAGTAGCCCTGTCATCATGGTGGGCCCGCCCGGGGCGGGCTTTGCGGCGGCGAACGCATCTGCCGCGCGGCTGTCGAGCCTGCCGCCCGGCGCGTTGTTGAACCTGCTCCAGGGCGCAGGGGTGAATGTAAGCTGCGCTACAGCCACGCCCGCGGTGGCGGCCAATGTCACGTGGCTCGTCTCGTTGCCATCCGTCCTGGGCCTCAACCCCGCGCCGCCGCTGAGCCGATTGAACGCGCTCGTTGCTGCGTTGGAGACACTGGCCGCGAGCGCCTCAGACCTGGGAACCAGCGGCGGCGGCTCTGCGCTCGGTCTTGCGCCACTTGGCCCCGTCGTGTTCGGGGCGACCACTGTGTTCGCTCCGCCGCCGTCGCCGCCTTCTGTGCCCACACCGCCGCAGCCGCCCAGCCCGCCGGGAATGCCGCTGGCTCCGTCGCCGCCGGATTCGCCGCCGCAGCCACCGCCGGTGCCTGTCACCGCGTTCCCGGTGCAGCTGAAGCAGGGCCAGGACGGAGCGCTGACGCAAGTCATTTTCCCGATCATCATCGGCTGTGCAGTCTTCTTTGTCATCGTGTTGACCATCGGCGCTCTGTGCTGCAAGCGCATCAACCGGATACTGGGCGAGCGCAAGGAGGCGCGCCTGCAGCTGGAGCTGCAGCAGGCGCAGGCGGAGGCGGAGGAGGCGCGGCGCGAGGCCGCCATGCAGGCAGCATACGGCCTTGTGGCGGGAGCAAAGCCTGCACCTCCTGCTCGCATCCCGAAGATGCGAATAGTGCAAGAGGAAGAGGAGTGGGTCGACCCGGGGATGGACAGGGAGGTGGAGCTTGCGAGCCTCGCTTCGCCTGAGGAGGAGAGTGAGTTGAGCGAGGCTGTTTCTCTCGGCGGCACCGGCAGCGATGTCGCCAGCAGCCGCGTGCCCAGCCGGCGGAGCAGCGGCAGCAGTCGACGAAGCCCGCGGCCGGGGGAGACAGAAGAGGAAGCGCGGGAGCGGAGACGACGGAGGCGCGCCATGAGAAGCGCTAGCGCCTCCAGACAAGGCAGCGAGTTGGGATAGGGGGACTGATTGAAACGTGTATTGCACATCCCTAGTCCTTCAGGTTGCGCTGGAAGTCGGCCATGAATGGCGCGCCCACGCTCGCCGCCATGGTCATCAAATTGAAGTCCACCGTCTTCATCATCATGCGGAACGCAAATGCGACACCCCCGATGTCCCGCCACACGCTGCGGCCGATAGAGGCGAAGATGAGGTCTGGCAGCGCATCGGGCTGCACGTTGAACTTCTGGAAGAAGGCGATGCTGTCCAGCGCGTGCGCGTTGTCGTAGAAACGACTGGCCACTGGGCTGGGATGGACAACACACACGTCAATGCCCCTGCATCGCAGCTCCACAGCAATGCTGGCTCCAAAGCTGCTGATGAATGCTTTCGTGGCGCCGTAGAGAGAGCTGAACGGGCATGGCTGACAGGCAGCAGCGGAGCTTGTGAACACGATGCACCCGCGCAGGTTCTTGGCCAGCATTCTGGTCACAAACAGGTGGGTGATCTGCATCGCGCTCATGGCGTTACACTCGGCGTTCTTCACCTGGCGCTCCAGCGGCGTGCGGTCGAAGAAGCCGGTGACCATGTAGCCCGCGTTGTTAAACACAACCTGCACATCCACGTCCTTCGTGGCGTCCCGAATGGCGTCCATGTACGCGCCGTGCGTGCTCAAGTCGACACCAACCTGGGCAGAGTGAGACCCGGGTCGGGAAGGCGTCAAAACAGCACGAAACAGAGAAGACAGTGGCATGGGAGCACCTGGCGGAACTGCTGCTTCGGGAAGGCTGCTTTGAGCTCCTTCACTGCTTGGCCAAGTTCCGGTTGCTGGCCCGAGAGGTGTGTGTGCGTGTGTGTGTGTGTGTGTGTGTGTGTGTGTGTGTGTGTGTGAGCTGCTGGCTGCAAGGAGGCAGGAGGTGCACAACGCACGTCCAGCGCGACAAGCACGACGTTCAACCCCTGTTGCGCAAGGCGCTGGGCCAGCGACTTGCCGATGCCGCTGCTGGCGCCCGTGACCAGGGCCCAGGAGGCGCCATACTGCACGGCGGAGCACGAAGTCAGACAGAGAAACACAGGAGGAGGAGGGCACACGGCGGCGTGCCTTCTTCTTCAGGTTCTGGGACGGCAGCAACGAGACAACGACATGGGGCACTAGATACAGTGCGAATATGAGCGCAAGCAACCAGCCCCACACCATGATGGCCCGACCCGCGAATCAAGGCCTCTTGTGCTTCTGCATGTGACGTGGACGGACGTGGACGATGCACAATACAGACGAGCATCGGCTCCGATGGGGTTTGCGAGCACGCATGACGTGATGAATCATACGTGAAGCAGCTGATCATGCATCATCATTTGTGTGAAAGGTCAGCTGACGGAGGAGCAGGAGCATTCGAACTTCTTCCGCTGATTGCAGTCGGGATACCGCGGAGGCACGTAGACGCAGCCACGGCAAGACCGCCGTGGGAGTCGCCTTGCCGCCGATTTGCATGACGCGCATGATGCCCTTGGCCTGGGTGGCTGCTTGACGGGCTGCCGACACAGCCTCTGGGTCACACGAATCAGCCAGCCCAGGCGCGTCGTCGGTGCGTGTTTCCGCCTCGTTACCGGGTGGTCGCGCAGCTGCCTTCCGAGCCCAGAGCTGCGAATGTGCGCGAGTCAGAAGCTGCACGATTCGCAGGCAATATCCCTCAACTAAACACGCACCACAATGTCCGGTCCATGTACCGCGGCTCGCATGACCTGCGCAGCTACACGCAGTTGATCTCCGTGCAGCGGCGCAGCGCCATACCCACGCGCGTCTGGGGCGTCCGCTGCCTGCGCATCCCACTCCTCAGGTGCCACCTGCTGCCTGTGGCCGGGACGCAGCGTCACTCGCCCATGCGCTCGGGCCACATCTGCCAGGGCGCCACCATTGGGTGGCAAGCCCGCTAATGCGAGTGCATGTGACCCGTCTGCCCAGCACTCCGCCTGGCTGGTGCCATCCTCGACTACGACTGAGCACTCGCAGTGAAGCTCCACCGTGCCAGCGGGGCGATATGCAGGCGCTGGCGCGCATGCAGGGCAGACGGACACGCCCCAGGTGAGTGCAGCCGCGGATGGTTGCATCGCTGACTGATGGGCCGCAGCTCCACTGCGGTGCCTTCGCTGTGCCTGCACCGAATGTGAGAGGTGTGAGCGGGCATCTATCATCCCCCCGTTCTTTGGTGGGTTGCGCGTACCTCGGGGACGTCGCAACCGCAGTGGGTGCAGGTCCATCGCATGACGAGGCGCATGAGGGTGACGACCTTTACTCGCAGGCGCACACATGCGCTCGAACCCGCGGCCCCGTGCGCCGCATACAGCGCCTGCAGAGTACGCACACACGCGGCTGCATGCGGCCCTCTGTCCGGCGGTGGCGACGGCGCGCCCTCCCAGCCTGGGCGTGGGCCTAGCAGCAGCTGGAAGCGCGTGTGCGCCCGGGTCGCTGCCAGAAACACAGCTCCAGAGGCGCTGACACCCCGAGCAGCGCCATGAATGAGCACTATTGCGCCCCGGGCGACACCTGCGCGGATCCGTGGAGCGTAAGAAACTACCTGTCGGCCAGTGGCCCTGCGCATCACGCACCAGAGGGCAGCTCCAGACCGTATCTGTCCAGAAACATGTCTACAAAATCAGGGCCGTGCACGTCCCGGATGCGCAGCCTCAGCTGCGCAGATGCCGCACCCTCAAGTGTGAGTGCCCCGTGGCGGCCATGCTGCACGCGCTCCCCAACCACGAGGCCCAGGACAAGCAGCTGCACCGCCATCGCAGTGTGGAGCATCGCGTTAGCGCGTGTGATGGGCAGGCGGTGCGCAGACAAAAGTGGGCACGCACCGGCCCGGGCGCAGAGGGACAGTCGCCAACGACAAGCTGGTGCACAGTGGTGACACTTCCGTGCGCCCATGTGTGCAGCACGCATTGAGAGGCCGGCGCTGTTGCAAGCGCGTTGCTGCTGCTGTGACGGGTGCGGGGTGTCACGCGGACGCATGCATCAGGCGCGCAAGTGAGGTAGGTGTACGGCTCACCAAGCGCGCCCAGCGGGCCCTCCGCCACCAGGACGCAGCGAGCCAGCATGTAGAGCTCCCCCGATTGCGCAACCCAGCTCAGCGTGCGCAGGTTGCTGGCGTGCATCAGGTCCGCGGCGCCGGATTCGACGACAAGGTCAATGGCTCCTGTAGCGTCATAGAGCTGCCACGCCGCTGCCGATGGATCCTCTGTCTCAGCAGCACACGCCTTGAGCCACGCCAATAGAACTGATGGAGCAGCACGGCTGTCATCACACAGCATGCGGTCGAGAGTTACCACAACGCGAGCAGGCCGCGATCCATTCAGCGAGTCGCCTCGCCATCCAGCGCAGAAATCATGCGGCGCTACGGCTGCCTGCTGCCGCCACAGGCGCACAAGTGCTGCGCGCAGAGCCGCGATTGTGGGGAAGCGCCATGCTAAAGGGACGTCCCCGAAAGTGGTCGCTACAAGCGCGTCAGCCTCCTGCAGGCGGCACAGAGACGCGCAAGGCCGCAGCAGCTCCTCGTAGATGCAACCACGCGCAGATACTGCATGCTCTGCTGCGTCATGCACGCGCGACAGTGCGCTGGAGCCACTCAAGGCGACGGCAGCAGCAGCTCGCGCAGCGTCAAGAAATGCATCGTCCACGCGTCCACCGAGCATTTTGAGGGTAAGGTCAACGCAGTCGCGGTGGTCTGCAGCGGCTGTGGTGAAAGTTGCTCGTTCGAGGCGGGCGGATTGGCACAGACGCAGATGCGGAACATCTGGCGATTGTGCGAAGCGAACCACACGGAACGCGGTCCGTGCTGTGGCACCCAGGTATCCATGGGCGACAATAACAGCGTGCATGACCAAAAGCACGGCGCCTGGGCGCACGCCAGGAAGCACCATTGCAAGGGGCCCATGGGAGTCACCAGCCACGGGAGTTGGTGCTGCTGCGCTCAGGTAGTGCGTCATCAGCAGTACTTCCTCTTGCGGCAAGTGCCCGGCACCCGCCGTCAGGTTAATGGCGTGCAGACGCAGCGAGAAGTCCCCACAGCCGTGTGGTGCTGCATCCATCACGAGGAATAGCCCGCATCGTGTCAGGCCCGCAGCGCAGGTGACGCACGATGTACACAAAGCCAGGTCGGCACCATCATCAGCGCTCTCGCTGCCTGCCTGGATGAAGCACTGCGCCTGGCTTTGGGCAAACAACACACGGGCGCTGCGTCCTGGTTGGTCTGGGAACAATGTGCGCGGCTTCAAATGCGTCAAGCCCACATGTCTGCGACTGCTTACCATGCCACCAAGTACAGGCTGCAGCGACAGCGCTGCGCCGGTGAGAAAGACGTGTGCACGGTCTGTGTTTGTCACCACCTCCTGCAAGGACCGAGGGAGGTGTAAGATGTTGGGCAACAACCGAATTCAGCGAGACACCTGGGCGGCGAGAACGCACCGCAACTGCAAACTCCGTGCCCTGCACGCGCAGCACAGGGGACACGCTGACAACGTTGCAGGTGAACGCCGTTCTGTCGCTCCCCGCGTGAACCTCTCTCCCGTCGTCCGAGTCGCGCTCAAGCAGCGAGAAGCGGCTGACCTCCAGGCACGTGGGCGCGCCTGCTTGGCTGGGCGGCAGAGTCCAGTGGGCAACCACAATCCAGCAGTTGACAGCCCTGCACGGCGCCGCGGCGTCTAGAAACACGCACTGCACCGCAGCGTCCGCGGCGTCGCACAGCCAGAAGCCGTCTGCACGGCAGCGAAGCCGTCCAACGAGCAGCCACTGGCCGCGAGTGCACTGGTTGGCACGTGAACGACTGCGCAACTCACAGAAAGCAGGTCGCCCACACCGCGCGAGTAGAAGCAGCTCACGCGGTGTGATGACTGTCAGCGAAGGCGCAGGACTGTCGCCAGCGCCGTCTGCTCGACCCGCGTCTTCGAGCACTACTTTGGTCTCAGTCGTCAGCTGAAGTGGCTGCGAGGCGCCCACGACGCGCTGAATGTCTGCAGCGACGAGCGCGGCACTCATTTACGCAACTCAACACCGAATGGTGGGCAGTTGCACGCAGGCGGGGCGCCAGACGCAGCAATTGAGCAGTCTGCGTGTCATGACGGCTTTGAAGCGGGACACGCAGCGGCTCGCGCTGCGTGTGTACTATCAAGATCTTGACATGACGAAGAATGGAGAGGGTCCGCACACAGGTGGTGACGTCACGTCATACATGCCCCCCTCGAGAGCTCTCAAATGGGTCAAGGATGTGGCCACGCGTCCCCCCAGCGCAGACGCCTGACCAAGTCACCTGTGCCTGGCCCCAGCCGTCGATGGTGCGACGCCGCCACGGTGCGCTGCTCAAACGCACCCGCCGTGGTGCACAGGTCAAGAATCACGTGGCGAGACCTCCTCCTGGGCGGGCGCATCACTCGCGGCCAGCCCGCAGCAGCGCGTGCGACTGCCAGCTCCATGGCCGCTGCGCTAGCGACATGCGTCTTGTCATCGGCGATATTTGAATCCTCGTCCTCGTCCGAGGCGTCGCCGGCGAGGCTGTCCTCCTCTGGTGGTTCTGGGTGCCCCGCTGCTTGCGTATGCTC
>Ga0164297_10001353_pt1 | contig 26282 bp, 21 predicted proteins | sample GEODES058metaG_FD_113539 | JGI IMG/M metagenome (GOLD analysis project Ga0164297, IMG submission 113539) | Dystrophic lake water microbial communities from Trout Bog Lake, Wisconsin, USA - GEODES058 metaG | ecosystem: Environmental > Aquatic > Freshwater > Lake | place: USA: Trout Bog Lake... | reverse complement strand
TGTGGAGACTAAGCGCTGTTGGGGACTGGGAAGGAGCGCCAGACGCGGCGGTCACATTCAATCAGTTCGGCGTTGAGCCCGTTGAGGTGTTCGGCATCGGAGTCGATGGTGTTCCCTCAATTAAGGTTACAGTTCCACAGCCGATGCGGCGCGCAGCGATGTTCCGGACACTTTACCTGGACAGTAAAGTTAGAATAGCTGAGGGGGTACAGAGTGGTAATCGATTTGTTTTCGTGCGGGACAAGCTCCAGTTGCCGCAATAGCCACAAACGACCGAGACTTAGAATCTAGAATTTACAAATGCACCTTCAAGGTCAAGTCATCAAGTTGATAGCGTCCGATTCTCTCACTCCTGCAACGCCTCTTGCTGAGGCTCTGCCGGCACGTGCGTCTCGCTTGCCGGAGGCTCCACCTCCGTCACAGTGGCAGCAGAACCATTCGCGTTGCTGGCTGGCTTGTCAACGCCCAGCATGACAGTGGCCCGTTTCGGCATCAAGTGCAGCGGCAGGTCAGAGTACTCACCATTTATCTCCTCCAGCGTGCGGCCCTTGGTCTCGGGGATGAGGAAAGTGAAGCACATTCCCACGAAATTGATGGCTGCGAGCACACCCAGTGCCTGGCGCAAACCGATGCCTGGCGGGTACGGCTTTGCGGCCTGCTTGTCGCGCGGCTGGCTTGCATACAGGAAGCCGAACGCGCCCACGATGGCGCCAGCCTTGCCTGCGGCTGATGCGATGCCATGGCCCGTGGCCTTCCACGACGTGGGGAACAGCTCGCCAGGGAGCACGAAAGTCGTTGTGTTTGGCCCGAAGTTGCTAAAGAAGAACGTCAGAGCGTCTGTGCAACGCGCGGCAAAAGTCAGCATTAGCTGCGATGAGCGGGCTCACAAAAGGGGCGCGCACAGATTGTGATAAAACCAGCCTGCGAGTTCTCGTACAGGCGATTGTATGAGCCTGCTAGCGTCGCCATAAAGACTGTCATCAACAGGAAGCCGCCCACCTGGATGGGAATGCGTCCCACCTTGTCAATGAAACACACCGCAAACCAATAGCCAGGAATGGTGCTACCAAGCGCTATCAATGCCTGGGCTCGGGCGATCTTGAACGTCTCTTCCAGGCAGTTCATAGTGTTTGCCTTGGGGATCCATCCAATCGCGGTGAATACGTCTTTTTGGAACAGGTTCTGGCTGTAGAAGGCAACATCCAGCATGAACCAGCTCACCGATGTTCCCAGCAGTGGCTTCCACCACAGACGCAGGAACTGGCGCATGTGCATGCGCTGCCGCGGCGCCACTTCCACTTGGGCTACGTGGGCGCCGCTGACTTTGGCGACGTCCGCCATCGCTTTGGCGACGTTACCCTGAACGGACAGTGTATACCGTGGCGTCTCCGGCATCAATAGGCGCGAATACATGGTCAAGGCAGCCGGCACGGCGCCCAACGCTAGCACGATGCGCCATACGAAATCTGCCTCAGGCGGACAGCTGCCCTGGATGAGCTCCACGCTTGTTCCGTATGGTGTCCCAGGATTCCTATGCCGGACGATGGAAACCACAATGATGGACACAGCAGCCGCGGTCAAAATGCCGATGCCCTGCATTGCGAACACAGCCGCGACAAATGCGCCTCGGTTATTCTTGTTGCTGTACTCGCTCATAATGGTGGCGCTCAGCGGGTAATCGCCGCCTATACCGAATCCCAATATGAAGCGGAAGCAGCACAGCGTCCCAATGACCGCAGACGGGTTGCTTGTAGGGCCGAAGGTCATGCCGCAAGCCAGAGAAGCGAAAATCATTATGGACAGCGAAAGGCCGTACATTTTCTTGCGGCCGAACCGGTCGCCGCAGAAGCCGAAGAAGAGCTGGCCGAGAAGCGTGCCGACTAACGCCAACGCCGTCACTGCAGCGTTCTGGCCAATCGGCAGCTCTCCTGGTTTCGCGCCTGGTGTCAGGTCCTGGTAGTAGATGCGACCGAGCAGCCTCGTGAGGATGCTGATGCTGAAGAGATCATACGCGTCAGCGAAAAAGCCTGCAGTGGGGAAGCACGCACGGATAAGGAGTGAGGCTTCGGTAGACTGAGTGTAAGCGAAAGTATTACGCACCCATGCCCGCAATGACGACGGCCTTGTAGTGGTACACGCTCACTTTGTTGGAGTCCATCGTATGCAGGACGCCAGCCTAGAGACGCGCACGATGCTCAGTTCATTGTGACAACAAAATGAGCGCATCACATTGCGTCCACGCGCACCGCCTCATCGCTGCGCTCGCCCCCCGCCTTGTCGTCTGGCATCGTCGCGTCCATTCTGTCTCCGCTAGCGCAGTCCGTCCTCGGAAAGGGCGGATGAATCTTCAGAGGTGGGGTTCCCAAGGTCCCTCTCTCGTGCTGTCGACCCCACACCCTACTCGTGGGCACATGACGTGCGAGACGAGCACTGCATGATGTGGCTTGCTGTCAGTGCTTCGACGCTGGTTGCACTCGCCCGCAGCGTGTTCCGTCCCGTCTACATAAACAGGTCCCTACGACAGGGTGACGCGAGCCAGGGTGGCGCCTATGGCAGTTGGATTGGTCTCTCCAGCGAAAGACACCACCTGATGAGTTTATTCATGAGGCATCAGATGCAGGCATCAGCGGTGGCGGTGTACACGAAGGGCGCGTACCCTGACACGAGGGTTGGCTTGTGCCAGTGTGGCCCAGAAGCCATACGCCCGAGCGGTGTTCTCATCACCGGATCCGAAGAGCGCCACCAGCAGGTACGCGGTCGGCAGGCTGCAAGGCAGACAGAGGGGGGTGAGGTCAGAGGAGAATCACTTGCGGTGTGAACAGATGGCATGTGGTGGTGGTGCACGCACGGAACGAGACTGTCTCCGAAGGCTTGCATGTCGTCCGGCGCGCCATCAGTGACGAGCACCGTCAGCAGTGGCGCCACCGTAGACAGGCCCTCCTGCGTGAAGACGGACCACACCCCGTGCCACGCTGCGCTGAGGCGGTGCCGCTGCTGCACTCCCCACGGGATGACTTCCCACATGTCGTAAATGGTGGACGTGCACATGAAGCCGCTATCCAGAGCCGCGAGGGTGCCAGGAACGACGAAGCCAGACGCGTTGGGGTCACTGCAAAGGGTGCGCACACCCACGGGGGGGCTGCCAGTGGACGCCTGGCGGGCCTCCACCTGCGATGTCCAGGCAGCCAGGGCGTCCCGGGCAAGGGTGCGCAGCGGCGGTGAGCCGAGCACTGGTTCACAGGGGCCTGCCATGCATGTGGCGTCAATCAGGCACATCAGGATCTTGCGGTTGGTGTGCAGCGTCGGGAACATGTTGGCGCTGTTCCAGCTGCTGTGATGCGGCACATTCGCCATAGCAGAGACAGAGACCCGGGGTGCAGGCATGACCTGCACGACTGGCGACGGCGGCTGCATCTGTACCATTTGGCCATTGATGTTGACAACCACAGGGGCGGGGGCCATTGCCACCAGGTTGCCGGAGCTGCCCTGCGCCACCATTATGCCTTGCGGCGTCGCAACCATCTGCTGCGGAAAGCCACCCATCATCGGCGCAGGCATCATCATTGCTTGAGGAGCAGCTTGCACCTGCGCAACCGCTGGCCCTTGAGTGGTGATCAGAGTCGCAGACACACGCGGCGTAGCATCCCGTATCGCAGCTGCATCCAACGGAGGCGGCGCTGCCGCCACTGCAACTGGAGCCTGGCTGCTGGTGGTCTGGCTCACACGGCGTGTCTCCAGAGGTGGCTCGGCTGCAGAGCTCGGCTGCTCTCCTGCTGTGAATGTCACAAGCAGCGTCAACTCACCAGCTGGCTTGCCCTTGAACGACAGTGACACGCGGCACTCCTCGCGGCCGGTGCGGAACGCGTTCGCCAGGAGGACTGCGCTTGCGCCAACTTCTTCACCCGCTTTGCCCTTGTGGTCGTCGTAGACTGTCACGAACAGCGTGGTTGCTGTTGCAGGCACCGCGGGGAAGGAAATCTTCTCACCCCACAGCGGCTGCATGCCCCCGTCTGCAAGGCACAGGGTGTTGCAAACTGTCAGGACCCATCCAGGACTAGGTGAATGGAACCCCTCCTCCAGGGACGCGCGCGGTATCCGTGTGCACCCACGCACCCTTGCACGCTCGTGTGCGGTACTCCCGGTCACCAAGCTTGAGCATAACGAACGGCTCCATCTTGCCTATCAGAGCCGGGCAAGAAGGACCGAGACACACTTTCCAGTGAGAACCAAACCACGACTGCACGCGTGGGGGCACACCACTGCGAGTGTGCTCATTATTCACTGGTGGACGCACCGAAGGTGCGGCAGTCACGCAGGCTGCGGCCGTTGAGGACTGCGTGGTGCCGGGAGCAGAAAAGGAGTGAGTACGAAGGAAAAGGTGGCGCATAGTTCGCGCGCACACGTCACGCGCGCGCGTACCATCCACATCGAGACGACCTGACATTTCGTGTTCTCGGAAGGCAGATCCGGGACTGCCACGCTGTCCAGACTCTCATCACCGTCTCCCCTTCTGAGTGCAGTACCCCGGGCCGGACACCATGTTCTGACAGAGTAGTCACGTTTCGCGCTCACATCTATGGCGGACGGGCAGCAGCAGCTGGTGACGAGAGGTGGCGATGCCGGCGCTCCCGCCGTTGTCGACCAGGTGAAAAAGACTCTGCCCTCTGTGTCCCTATCTATGGCTTGGCTTAACGCGTGTGTGCTCCCACACCACGGCCAGGCGTTCGAGACAGAGCTGCAAAGCACGTGGACCGCGCTCGCGCAGGGGGCCGTGTTTCTGAGCAACATGAAGAGGGCGCATGACGAAGTGCTCGCACAGCTTGCCTCAGCGCGGGCAGCTGTCGAGGTGGAGCGCGCCGCGCGAGTGGAAGCAGAGCGCAAGGTGCGTGACGGCTTCCTGCTTGTATGTATTGCGTCCGCGATGCACGCGCTTGGGCTGCGTGTTTGGCGTCTTGCGCAATCATATGTGGTGGTGTCACCGCACGCGCGCGCCTTCATCTCACTTCCTGCTCTTTCATCTCCAGGCGGTGGAGCTGTCTGAACAGCTTGCGGCCCTGCAGCGGCGTGTGGAGCTACCTGTCGGTGCTGATGCGGACGCTGCCGCATCGCCCATGGCAGACGGTGTGCCCTTCCAAGACGACGACCTATTCGAGGACGCAGCCGCCGCGCCACAGGCGGCATCTGCTGACCTCCTGCCTCCAGGTGGCACGGAGCACGCGCGTGAAGAGCCACCCGCGGGTGAAGGCAACGGAACGAATAGAGCAGGTGCTGCCACTCACGCTGCTGCACAAGGCGTATCGCCCGCGCTAGGGGGTGGGGACGGGGAGAACGGCAATGTTCCGCGGACAACAGAGGCTGCATCTAGCAGCGACGATGACGACGATGTGGCTGCGTTCCGCATACAAGGCCCTGACCAGCACGCGCACCCAATCGGCGGTGACCTCGGCATGCGCGATGCCGTTGTTGACCCGAACGACCCCGACGGCTTGGGCGATGAAGACGACCCCGTGCTTCCGTTGTACGGCGAGAGCGATTATGAGGACGAGGAGGACGAAGAGGAGGAGGGCGGCAGCGGTGAGGAGATGGACGATGAGCAGCAGGGCGAGCAGGCGAAGCCGCCCCGCGCACAGAAACAGAATAGCCAGCGTCGCCGAGAGGCTGCTGCTGCAGCGCGCGCAGCCGATGATGCGGTAGCTGCTGAGCGGGCGGCGAATCGCGGCCCAGATGCTCCCGCCATCGGCTCTGGCCTCCCTCAACATGCTGCGCCTGGTGGTGCTGTTGCGTCAAGTGTGCTTGTGGATGAGTACGTCGCCAATACACGCGCCGCGTGGACGGTAGACCGGCTGCCGACTTTGCAGTTTGAGGCGCCGGAGTATTGGAGCGCTACGCAGCGCGCGCCGGACATTGTCACGCACTGGCGCAGTGAGACGGAGCGCCTTGAGAACATTGTGGGCAACATGAAGCGCGAGCTGTCCATCACGCACCAGGGGGCAGAATCTGCCACAGAAGTGTCTCGCGCATGCAGCGTGTTGGAGCCGACGCTGCGCGAGCTGTGGGACGTTCAATATAAAGTGGCCATCAGCCAGGCAGATGAGCCGCCGCCGGTGGTTCCGCGTCCAGCTGCGCCGCCGCGGCAGGCGCGCGGCGCTGAAGATGGTGTTGCCGGACACGCACAGGGCGATGTGGCGATGCGTGCAGCAGACGAGGATGAAGACGATGAGATGGATGCGACGCCTACCGGTGCAGCTGCGGCAGTGGGTGGTCGCCATGGTCAGTCACCCACTGTTGGTGGTGCATCATTACGGGCCGACTTGTCCGAAGGCGAGGAGGAGGACCTGGATGGTGGTGGAACGCCGCCGCCGCCACGTCTGTCCACCGCTTCACTGCCCACGCCGCCGTATCTGACGCCTGGTGCGGCGGTGGAAGTGCGTCTCGAAAGTCTGCCTGGTCTGGCGGCCCGCTACTGCTGGCTGGAGGGCACCTGTCTTGGACTGGTGGATGCCTGCGATGACGACGGCAATGCGCTGTCCTGGCAGAGCCCAGAAGCGCAAGCCCGGGTGGCGTATCCGCAGTTCCCAACGCCAGAGGAGCAGGAGGATTGCGCACGTGTGCGGCCGAGACAACCGCAACAACTACGCCATGGGGGTGGCCTCCGTGGACTGCTGCCCCACTGCTCCATGCCGGGTGCACTCATCGAAGTCCGCAAAGGCCCAACCGGCGCTGGCGTGCATGCGCCGCGCTCGTGGGTGCGCGCCGTGGTGCTGTCAGTGTCTGCAACCTATCCAACCCGCTGTGCAGTGAAAATATCCGCGCAGCACATGGCGGCGTGCCGTGCAGCTGGCGACAACGTGTGGACACGCTTATGCGCTGCTGGAGCGCGCGCAGCTGAAGTGGATGGTGACCAGGAGAGTAGAGTGGCAAGTGCTCTAATTGCGGTCCCGGGCGATAAAGGACTTAGCTCCATCACGCTGACTCCCTCCACCGCGCTCCACGCTGTAGCTGGCCGGCAGTGCGTTGACAGCGGCGCATCCTACGATGTGCGCGTTGCAGCTGACTTTGATGGAAGTGCGTGGCATGTTGCACGGACAGACACATTCCTGCTGCGCAGCCTGCGTCGCTCTGTTGGCGCCACGCGAGACGAGGCGCTTCGTGCCCGCGTCGTCTCGTCAATTTCTGCACGTGGTGTGACTGGCGGACGCACTGCAGTTCGCCGCGGTGTGGATCTCATGGCGCGCGTGGCAGCGCGGGGGCCAACAGCCTGCAACTACAAGGCCACAATCAACGCCCTCACTGCGGCTGTGCGTGACGTGCAAGCCCGGAGCGGCACTGCGCATGACATCCCGCCGTGGCTGAATATGCACGCACAGGCCCTCAACAAGCCCGCTGCTGCTGGCGGCCCCTCCGATGGCGCCGACAGCGATGGTATGGACAGCGATCTTCGGTATCCCACCCCGACAGGGACGGTCTGGGCGCTGGTGCAGCGTCGCGCATCGAGGAGAGCTCAAGGAGCACGAGGTGCTGCAGCCAAGGCGCCGCCCAGTGCTCCCAAAAACCAGCCTGCCGCAGCGGGTCCCTCTGCGACTGTGTACAACGCGTCCGCTCAGAGCGACACGCCTCTGTTTTCGGGGTCGAAGCTGCGCAAGCATCCAGAGAGCCAGGAGCCTGTCATGGTGCTCGGCGCCTTGGCAAAGGAGCTGAAACCGCATCAGTGGGAGGGTGTGCGCTTCATGTGGGAGAACTTGGTGGATGTGTTCTTCGACTTTGAAGGCGGACAGCAGCCAGGTTGTGTGCTCGCACACTCCATGGGACTCGGCAAGACACTGCAGGTGTTGGCGCTGCTGCACACTCTTCTCCGCCACGAGCCGGGCACGCGTGTCCTTGTGCTGGCGCCCAAGAACGTGCTCGCAAACTGGGTCGCGGAATTCGAGAAGTGGCTGCCCACCGAGTCCACACGCGGTCTCAACCGCAGCCGCCTCCTCGTGCTGGGCCTGAAGCAGAGCGAGACGACGACGGAGCGGCTGAACAAGGCGAAGCAGTGGGACGCGAGTCGCGAGGCTGGTGCAGGGATGTGCATGCTCATGAGCACCTCGCTCTTCAGCAGTCTTGTGGCAGTCACTGCGGCACCAGAACAGGCGCCGGAGCTTTACACAGAGGCGGGACCCGCGGCAGGTGGTGCTGGCGGCGAACCGATGGAGGCAGAGCCCATGGAAGAGCCGGGGGTGGAGCCGCTGTTGACGCCGGTGGCGGGGCCGATCAAGAAGGCGGCGCGCATCAAGGCCGCTCCTGATGCAGCCCAGCTTGAGCTGGCGTCTCTCCTCGCGAAGACCGCGGACTTCGTGGTTCTTGATGAGGCCCACGAGATCCGCAATGTGCTCAGCCAGCGCTCCGTCAGCGCGTCGAAGCTGTCCACACCGCGCCGGCTGGCACTCACGGGATCTCCGCTGCAGAACAACTTGCGCGAGCTGTGGGCGATGATGGAGTTTGTGCGCCCCTCAGACATGGGCACATATGAATACTTCAAGACTGACTTCGTGGAGCCCATCGAGGCTGGCCGCCAGCCGGAGGCGACATCGCAGCAGATCCGTATGATGAAGCGCACGCTTGGCGTGCTATGGGACATGACGGAGGCGTACGTCCAGCGCAAAGACGACAGCCCGCTGAAAGCGGACTTGCCGCCCATGACTGACGCGGTGCTGCGTCTTGCCGCCAGCCCGCTACAGCACGCGCTTCTGGCCTGCTACCTGAACGCTGGCAAGAGCTGCACCGAGTTCGAGCTGGGTGCCTTTGTCAGGCTCGTGTTTGACCGCCCACAGGCTCTGCTGGACAAGTGCGTCCGTGTGGCGGCAGCGCAGGCGTCTCTCGGCGCTGCCAGAGCTGCTGCAGTTGTGGAGGATGTGGCTCGACAAGTGGCTGCGGAGTCGCAGCCCATGCTTGGAGACGAAGACGATGAATTGCCACCCGTGCACGGATTGCCAACACCAATCTTGGACGCGCTGGCCTCACCGCCTCCAACGATGCCGGCGCCGAGTGCGGCACCAGCATCTACATCTGCGGAGAAGAAGACCGCATCTCGAGCTGGCGGCGGTTCGGGTACCGGTACGGGCGGCCCTAAGGATGACATCGCCCAAGTATTCCGCGATGTACCTTTCGTCATGACTTTGGTGGACACCTTCCGCCAGTTTGGTTACAACACGGGGGCGGCGGGGTCGTCAAGCGCCACTGCCACCAATGTGCCGTGCGCCAAGATCTGGGCTGTGGTTGAGATTGCGCGCTGGTGCGCTGCACACGAGGAGAAGCTGCTTGTGTTCAGCCAGTACGTGCAGACGCTGGACTGCGTGCACGCGGCACTGCAGCACAGCTTAGGCTGGAAAACAGGCACACCAGCGGCGAAAGCGCAAGCGTACCGCATCGATGGCGACGTCGCTGCTGATCGGCGGCAGAATCTGATTGACGCGTTCAACACGCTCATGCCCAAGGCCGGCGGCGCGCACTGCTTCCTGCTCAGCACCAAAGCTGGGTGCATGGGAATCAACCTGACGGCGGCGACACGCTGTGTGGTGCTTGACCAGGGCTGGAACCCAACGTTCACGACGCAAGCCATTCACCGGTGCTATCGGTATGGCCAGACCAAGCCAACGCATGTGTACCGCCTGGTGGCGCACGCCTGGAAGGAGGACCGCATCTACGGAGTTGCGGCGGGCAAGGAGGAGCTTGCACTCCGCGTGGTTGACAAGGCGCCCATGAGTATCCAAGATCGCGGACGAGACGGCATGCGTACCATGCTTCCGCCGGCATCGCGCATTAGCGCAGAGGACCAGAGCCGTCTGCGTGAATGGGCAGCAGCTCACACCGATGGCGGCCTTCTGACTGCGCTTGCGGCGGCTGACGCAAGCGGCAGCACGTCACGTGCAGGCGGTCCGTGGCTGGTAAGTGCCACTGAGCACAAGGAGGCGTTGCGCACTGATGTGCAATTGCAGCTGACCGCCCAGGACCGGGCAAACGCAGCGATGGAGTACATCAGTTCCGTCGACCCGACGTTCAAGAAAACGGCACGCCACCAGCGCTTGCTCGCACGCCAGGCGGCGCGTGATGCGATGGGCAGCGGGGAGGAGGCGGGACCTGCTGCAGTCAACGACGTCGCAGTGGCAGCTCTAGCAGTTGCAGCAGCTGCGCGGCCTCAGCGGCGTGAGACGCAGCCTCTTCTTGGTGGCAGCGATGACGATGACGGTGACGAGGAGAACGTCGGTGGCATGATGGCGGCATCGCAGCCTGCTGGTCCTCCTTCTGCGTCACAAGCAGTGGCATCGGTGGGTGGTTTGTTGCGCAGCACTGGGGCATTCCTGGCAGGCCTCACAGCACGGCTGACGCCACAATCGGTGAGCCCGGCGGCGCGCAGCTGTCCGCCGCCTGCGCCAGCCAAGGCGACGCTTGAACCGCCTCCGAACCCTTTCTCGCCTGCGAGTGAGGGCCTCAAGTGCGCCGCGTATGAAGTGCTCAAGACTGCTGGCGCGGACGGCATGGTCATTGATGACATCATGGCTACCCTCAATGCGGCTGGCAAAGGGCATCTGGTGAGCGTGCACACGCCAGAGGCGAGTTTTGTGGCCGCCCTCAACTTCGATGTGACCTTCTGCAAGCCTGGCGTGAAGCGTTATGCGCTTGCATTCCTGCACTACGGCGGTCGCATTCCTCCTATGAAGGAGCGCCAGCCGACAGCATCAGCCGAGCGCAAGCGGAAGGAGCCTGAGCCGGCAATGCAGAGCGCAGTGCCTCCGAGAGCTGCGCCTCCGCCTGCGCAGCGGCCTCGCATCGAGGCTGTGGATGAAGTAGAGATCATCGACCTGACGCGCGATGACTAAAATGACATCGCAGCGCATGAAAGAATTTCTTTCACCTAAGTGTTAGTCGCCCGTCGCCAAGCCGCTCGTAATTTTGTCCCCACGTGCCGTAAGGCACGCTATCTGTTGTGCTCTTCGACGCTGCTTGCGCCGCCTGTGAGGCCTCTGCCCGCTTCTAAGCCACACACGATGCGGCACCACCCCGTCGAGGACGGAGCTCCCGCGGAGGCAGAGGATGTATGGACAAATGCACAGCTGACAGCGCTACGCGCGTCTGCGGCTGCCACGCCTGCGGGTGTGCCCAACTTTTGGCGACGCGTCGCTCGCGGAGTGCCTGGCAAGACGGCTGCGCAGTGCGCGGCGCGGTACCAGCACACGCTGGCCGAACAGCAGCAGGCTATCGCTAGTGCAAAAGGTGACGCTCAGCCGGCGGGGGCGAAGGGCCGTCGCGGTGCAGCAGCAGGGCAGAAGTCCAAACCGGCAGCCAAGCGAAAAGATGACGGCGGCGAGGAGGAGGAGGAGGACGAGAAGGCGGCTTCGAAGCGAGATGGTCGTGCTGGCGCCGCGTTGCAGGCTGCTGTGCTAGGCAAGCGCGGGCGGGCAGCGCGGGAGCTGGCACTTCGTGCTGCGGGGCGGGAGGTGCGGTGGAAGCAGCGCGAGGCGGATGCTGGTCACGCGGACGATGCCTTCGATATCGCGATGGGCGGCGCGACATGTAGCAGCGCGTTGCAAGCCAGTCTGAATGCCGCCGCAGCGGCCACAGGGGCTGCGAGGCTGGTTGTGCCACCTAGTGTGGGCGCATCCGCAGTGCCTGCAGCGCATGGTGCACGCAAGGATGCTAAAGCGCATGACGCGTATGTGGAGCACCTACTGCGCCGAGCGCGGCCGTCCGCCAAACCTGCGGCGGTGGTCAATGACGGCAAGCAGCCTGTAAAACCTGGCGCAGCTGGCACAATTAGTGCCGGTGGCGGCGGCGGCGCAGCCAATGTGCGCGCCGTGATTGGCGCAATGGCGGCGGCGCGCACGGCTGCTGGGGTGGACAGTGGCGATGAGGATGGCATTGGCCGTGACGAGGAAGATTCGGCCGAGGAGGTTGACGAGTACTTCAGTGACGAATGATGCAACCCTGTACGCCAGTCTGGCTCCGCTGTGCGGCATTGTACGGCTGCATCGAAACTTTCCTCTGAGATGTTTTCAGATAAATTTGCGCAATTCGGCGAGTCATTGTCCGCTGTAGCCGCGCATGAAGCCCGGAGGCTGCCGCCACAGCTGTGCTCCGTAATGTTGTGACACAGGCCAGGACGAAGTTCGTGGAAACCAAGGAATGATCACCTCGAGACGCTCTTGCGCTACGCTGCTGCTCCTCTGCTGGGCATCCACGTGCCGCGCCTACGTCAGCTTGCCGCCAGAAGTGTCTGGAGCAGTGACGCAGCTGAGCGACCAACTGATTGCTGGAGCCGCGCCAGCCCCAGCGCCGACGCCGGTGCAGGGCGGTAACGCGAATGCTAACGCCAACGCGGCGCTGGGTTTAAGCGGCAGTAGCGCGGGTCGTGGCAAGGGACCGTCGGCGAAAGGTGCGCCCAGAACGCTTGTGGTGGGGAGCTACCTTCCCTCATGTCCAGTTCCCTGACTCGGGCTGCCCGAAATCAGTCGGTTTCCTGCAGCTGCAGAGCAACCTCACAGACATAGATCCACTCGCGGTGCGTCTCTGTCTTGTTTGCGTCTTGTGTGTGAACAACCAAGGCCTGACTGTCAATGTTCTGCAACAGGTCTGCAACGACGGCACGTCCGCCACATACTACTTCCGCAAGGGCGCCTCCACCACCAACCTGTGGGTGCTGTACCTGGAAGGAGGCATGTGGTGCTACAGCGCACAGACGTGCCAGCTGCGGTGGAGGACCACGCCGTGGGAGATGAGCAACGCGAAGCTTGCGAACTACGTCGCCCTGGGCGGCATCTTCAGTGTGGGCAGGAAGAATCCGTGGGCGGAAGCCAACGTCGCGTATCTGCCGTACTGCAGCAGTGACGCACATGTGGGGGACTCCTTCGCCTTTGGCTGGCACTTCCGGGGACAGCGCATTATCAACGCGGTGTTGACGTCACTCGTGCGTGAGCAAGGCATGGGTGTCCGCAAATCCAAGGATGAGACACGGGTGCCGACGCAGAGACTGCTGTTGGGCGGCTGTAGTGCCGGAGCTCGCGGTGCCATGATGAACTTGGATTACATCCAGCCGACACTGGCGAGCATGGGCATCACGCAGCAGCAGGTCACTGTGTCCGGCCTGTTGGACAGCCCGCTGTGGATTGATGTGGATCCGTTGCAGCCACATGTGGTGTCCCTGGCCAACGAGACCCAGGCGGTGTTCTCTTTCGTGAACGCCACCGCGCGCATGGGCCCCGGCTGCGCGACGCTGTACCCCGGCGCAGAGGGCTGGAAATGCTTATTCGGTCAGTACCGCATGCCGCTGTTGCAGACACCTTACATACTGAACGCGGCGCAGGACGACAAGTTCGAGCTGCCCTGGAACATCGGCGGCACCACAAACGCGGGATACGACGTCCAGGCCTGGCATCCTGCCCAGCTGGCGTACGCGACGGCGTTTGGTCCGCTCGTGAAGCGGGTGATCGACACATTGCCGGTGCTTCCCGCCCAGAAAGGCAGCGCAGTGTTCAGCACCGCCTGCTTCCGTCATTGCGTCTCAGACAGCGCGCTGTTCTGGAATGTAGCGGTTGCGCCCGCAAGCATTGAGGACCCATCCTCAGCGGCACTGCATGCTGCTGCAAAGTCCTCTGGCAAGCGGGTGTCTGCGAGCACTCAAGCTGCCCTGATGCCCATCTCCTTGCGTGACGCCACTGAGATGTGGTACTTCGGCAAGCCTGGAAGAACGATGCGGTATGTGCAGAATTGCACTGGCTTCCGCTGCGGGCAGTGCACAACCAAGAGCGCGAAGAAGATCGCCAAAGCGTCCGGCCGGAAGTTTGACCAGCTACTGCAGTCCGGGGGACCAGGGCAGCGCAGCCGCAGGGTGGTGGCCACTACCGTCATGATCAGCGTCGGGTTAGCGCTCTGCCTTGTGTGCATGCTCATTTACAGAGCCAGCTCTGCGCTGGGCCGCTCCGAGAAGAAGTCGGAGAAGAGGGCAGGAGGCATCGACATGACGCCGCAGATCCGGCGGCCCATGGTGACGGGCTTCAGGGACAAGGCTGGGGGCATGGCGCGGCCGGGGGATCGCTACGGTTCCTTTGGAGGCGGCGGCGGGGCTGGAAGAGGGAAGGTGGCGCCTCTGTCTGACGAAGAGGTCATGCGTCTGACAGCTAACCCGCGCTGATGGCAACTGAGCCATTCGCCGGTACCTGACAGCAAGCGCCTGCGTGAGAGCAGTGGGTGGCAGACTATGCAGGGTTGACTTCAGGTTATTTATGCGTGAGCTTGCGTGTGACTATTCCACAAACAGGCCTCCGCCATGGTTTGCCCTCCTAAACCATTCGTCGGATGAGATCGTTGATTTTCTCCTCGCGGTTGCCAGCGTCGCCGCCCTCGATGTAGTGGATGCGCTTCTTCACCAGGCCGCCACGGGCGCAGGAGAGCTTGAAGGGCCACAGGAAGTTGGCCGCCTCCTTGAAGTGGGGACCCACTGTGAAGATCTCGTGCACCAGGTCCTCCACGCAGATGATGCCCTTCTCGCCCAGCACGCGCTCAATGATGGAGTTGTCAGTCAGCGCGATGCGCTGCTTGTCAACCTTGCCGTGGCCGCGCTTGTACACCAAGTCGCGCACAGTCTTGAGTGTCGGCACACCATATGTCACGTATGGCTCCACCCGGCGCAGCATGGCAATCGTCGCCGCGTTTGCGCGCACGAACACGCCGTTGTTGATCTGGCGCAGGCGCAGCAGCTGCAGAATCTTCTTCGTCTTTGGGTGCACACCGTTGATGCCCCGCAGGCGAACCACGAAGAGCAGCTTCGCCTCGGACGGCACGTAGAAGCCGCCCTTGGCGCGTGCCTCGCGGCGCAGCCGGATGGCGTCCGCCTCCTGTTGCCGGTACTCCTTCACGTACGCCTCTGCGCGCTTGAAGACAACCCCGCGGCTCGTGCGCCGGGCTTTCTTCTCGCTCGCCTGGTGTGCCTTCGCATCGGCTGCCCACTTCTCGTCGCGCTTACGCTTCTTCAGCAGCGTCTCCGGCACGCGGGTGGACACCGCAGGAGTCGACATGGTGTGTGCCTGCACAGGGGTGGGCACACAGGCGCACGCGCGTCAGCGTCCGGCCGCGAAACAGAGGCGTTGCCACAAGGTGCATGCGGCGCCGAGGCGCAGGCGCGAAGCAGAGGGGCAGAGACAGCCGGGGCGGCCGTCAGACGGACCGCCGCCGATGTAAGGGCATTGCCAGGCGAGCTGCCGTCCCGCGCCGGAGCAGGCGTGGCACACGCCGCTTGGTCGTCCAGCGCTCGTGCGAGCCACGTCTGCACCCAAGCGTGCCCGTGCAGGGACCGTGCGGGCGCAGCGACCGCGCGCGCAAGTGTCGTGATCCATCCACTACACATGACCTGCTGCAACACGCGCGCCTGCCGCGACGCAGCGTCGCACGTGCGTGCTCCCACCGCACAGCCCACGTGCTGTCAGCCAACACCGCCCGGTGGCGTGTGCAAGCACAGAAAAGTCGTGGGCGACAGCGCTTCCAGCAACAACCCTAGGTCCTCTGCCGCGCACGCCACGCAGCGACAGCCACCCCGGGACGCTTTGGAACCGCACTATGTGTTCTACGCACCCTTGCTTGCGTGCTCGAAAGCGCACCCGCGACGGCGGGCCAAGAGGGCTACCCGTTAAATGCAACCGTGCAGCACTTTTGGTCGCCCTCCACCGGGGCATGCAGTCAGCCTTGAATCCAGGGCATCTCACGGCGTGCAGGAGCGCGCTCTTCCGTGGTGCGCATAATCTCGTGGCCGCCATCATCGATGCTCCATCACAGGTTGTCACCTCCTCACCTGTGGTCCACAACGCAGGCCTGCCTACTGCACAGCTGCGACTGCAACAAGCAGTAGCACTGAAAGGTACGCGGTGCTGAGCGAATGCACGCTGTCCGGATGCGGACTGACGCCGACTCACCACGTTGACGCATACCTACAGGAGCCGGTCCTGCACTGCCGCACCGCACACGAAGTGCGTCACCACAACGCCTCGTCACCAGTCGTGCCTGTGCATCAACACGAGCACGCGTGTGTGAGACACTCAGCGTGCAAAGTCGTTGACATATTGCCCTCTGCCACACAGCCATGGCGTCGGCAGCACCCTCAGAGAACGGAGGCACCTATGACTACGACATGTTCTGCATCGGAGCAGGCAGCGGTGGCGTCCGAGGGAGCCGGATGTCTGCGTCTCACGGCGCAAAGGTGGCGGTGCGTCGAGAGACCGTCGCAAAGCCTTCGGAGCTCCACGATCGCCCTCTGCCCGTGGATGAAAATGGCGCCTCACACCTGGCGTGTGTGCGCCACTCGCCCTGCTGCATTACACACGAGGCGAGCATGTCCAGAAGCGACGACGACTCACGCGCTTGCCTCGACGCAGGTCTGCGAGCTCCCCTTCTCTGCGAAGTCCAGTGACCAGCTGGGCGGCGCTGGCGGCACGTGCGTCATCCGCGGATGTGTGCCCAAGAAGCTCCTCGTCTTCGGCGCCCACTTCGCGGAGGATTTCAAGGACAGCCGAGGCTTTGGATGGCGCCCAGCGGACGAAGGGCGCCCCGCGCACGACTGGCCAGCGCTGATAGCAGCCAAAGATGCGGAGATTGCGCGTCTCAGCGGCGTTTACGGCAAGATTCTAGCCAATGCTGGTGTCACGGTGCGTATTCTTGAGCGATGCGCGCTCTGCAGCAGTGTCTCTGACTGATGCACTTTCTCTAGTACATCGAGGGCCGCGGCAAGGTGGTCGACCCGCACACGGTGGAGGTGAACGGCACCAAGTACACTGCTCGCCACATCCTCATCGCAACGGGTGGACGCGCCCAGGTGCCGTCCATCCCCGGTGCCGAGCTGGGCATCACCAGCGACGACGCACTCTGCCTGCCCGCCTGCCCCAAGCGCATCGCCATCATCGGCGCCGGCTACATCAGCCTCGAATTTGCGTGCATCTTCCACGCCTTCGGCGCGGAGACACACGTCCTGTTCCGAGCGGACAAGCCTCTGCGCGGCTTCGACCACGAAGTTGCTGCGCATGTGCACACCACTCTCTCCGAGAAGGGCATCCACATGCGCGCTGGCTGCACGCCCGTGTCTGTGGAGAAGCTGGCGAACGGCGCCAAGTTGTTGCGTACCAGCGATGGACAGGCGCTGGAGGTGGACGAGGTTATGTTTGCAACCGGACGTGTGCCAAACAGCAAGAACCTGGGCCTCGAGGCCTGCGGCGTCGAAATGGCCGCCAATGGCGCCATCAAGGTGGACGCGTATAGTCGCAGCAGCTGTCCGAGCATCCACGCGGTGGGCGATGTGACGGACCGCATCAATTTGACTCCTGTTGCCCTGATGGAGGGCATGGCTCTGGCGCGCACGCTGTTCAAGAACGACCCCACCGTGCCTGACTACACCGGCGTCGCCGCAGCTGTGTTCTGCCAGCCGTCGGTGTGCACAGTGGGCTTGACGGAGGAGCAGGCGACCGCGAAGCATGGAAACGTGGATATCTACACCACGACTTTCAAGCCGATGAAGAACACGCTGAGTGGGCGCCAGGAGAAGATTTTCATGAAGCTGGTGGTGGATCCAGCCACAGACAAGGTGCTGGGCGTCCATGTGGTCGGCTCCGATGCGCCAGAGATGGTGCAGGGCTTTGCTGTTGCCCTCAAGTGCGGCGCAACCAAGGCGCAGTTCGATTCCACTGTGGGCATCCATCCCACAGCGGCAGAGGAGCTGGTCACGATGCGCAGCGTCACGCGCCAAGTGCGCAAGCAGGCGGCGGCTGCAGCGCTGTGAGAGAGGGTGACGGACACAAGGAAATGTTGCTTGTCAAGCGTGTGTGAATGTCGATTTAGAAACTCACTTCCACATCATGTTCCATCGTCGTCACCTCCTAGGCCAGCCCAGCGGAGAGAGTCAGCGACACGAGCCCTGGGCTGTGTCTGCCTAACAAACAAGCGCACCTGCGTTAAACACCAGTGTCCCGTCTGTTGACAGGTAGACCAGGACGCGGCCCAGTGCTGGCGCTGTACTCAACAGCGCACGACGCGACAGTGTTGTCTCCCAGATTCGAACAGACCTGGCGGCGGTACACACAAAGAGTGACGGAGCGTGAGCAACCTCTTGTGCTTTTTTGCACAACCGCCCCGGCAGCCAGCTACAACACCACGCTGGCGCAAACTCACCCGCGTGTTGTCCTGAACCCAGCCCCGGCGCCAGCTGAGGTCGGCATGCCGTGTGCAGCTGCAAACAGCTGTTGCCGTGTACTGCCTATTGTTGTTGCGCTGCCACTGCCGGCAAGCTCCGACCGACACGCGCTGCGGCTAAATGTTCGCACTGCTGACACATGAGAGCGACTGGAGAGCTCACGCAGAGCGCGTGTCGCAGCCCGGTTCCAGCTCATGACAAAGCTCTTCCTTTGACCACGCCGATGACTGTCTCTCGACGAGCGCCACTCGATTGAAACTTGCTCGCTGAGTCAGCAAGCGCTCCTGCGAACTGGCGGCGGCAATGCCAGCTCAGACAGCCCTGGCAGAGTGTTGGCGCCCTCGCAAATGGCGTTCTCTCTGGGCACCCGCCCGCATACTCTGGGCTTTGCCGCACACGTCGCCACCACGGATGGCTTGCGGGTGCGTCTGCAGACCCAGTGCCGTCACGTGGAGCTCTAATCTGATGCCCTTTCATTTTTCTCTCTGAACGCAGGCGCAGGCTGCTCCGGTCGCCGCGCCGCAGCAGTGCGTCACCACGTGTGAAGTGAAGGTGTGTGTGTGTGTGTGTGCTCAACGCAGGCAACACAGCTGTGACGGACGGCGTGCCGGGGCCCCGTTCTTGCTTTTTCCAGCCCACACTGCCGACTCACCGCGCGCGCTCGCCCTCAGATTCGCTTCACACGCCTGGGACGCAACAAGTCCCCCTTCTTCCGCGTTGTCGTCATGGACAGCCGCACCCGGCGAGACGGGCGGCCGCTAGAGGTGCGCCCCCTCCTCGTGTCGGAGGCTGGGCTCAGGGCTTAGGGCTGCTCGCCCGCCTGCTTTCGAGGCGCTGCAGCTGCCCCTTCTTTTTGCAGTGTAGCTGCTCAGGAGCACTGCTGCACGTCTTGGCTGTGTGCCGGGAGCAAGACGCCCGCACCTGAGCGCTTTGACTGCCCTCAGAGCCGCCTTGGCTAGCGCGTGGCTGAAACACTGTTCCTCCCTGTTTGCGCGGCCTCTGACGCGCACGGCCTCTCCTGCCCGCAGTTCCTGGGGTGGTATAATCCGTTGAAGCACGAGACGCAGCTGAACGGGCCCGCAATCAAGGCCTGGCTGGACAAGGGGGCACAGCCCACCGTCAGCGTTGAGAACCTGTTGAAGAAGGCTATGATTGTGCCGGCTGGGCCGAAGAAGGAGTACAAGCAGTTGAGCACCAAGGATGGGGCTGCCGCAAAGGCCGCCAAGGCTGCGGAGATCAAGAAGGCACAAACTGCACGCGCGGAGAAGCTCAAGGCACAGGCAGCGGCTGCGAAGGAGGCTGCTGCTGCCAAAGCCAAGGCTGACGCAGAGGCGGCTGCGGCTGCGCCCGCAGCATAGGAAATTTAGATTGAGGCGCTTGGTGCAGGAAGCAGGCCAGGCTTGCGCATTGATGTGTTGCTTGTTGCGGCGAAACGGTGTGACCACTTTAATCGACTACCACGTGTTATCGCAGTGTCACACGTGCTCAGTCCAAAGCCTCAACCTTGACTTTACTGCTATCGCTTGCTCCCCGCAACTCCAACCCGCCCAGCTGTCCCGCCAACGCATCCGTCCCTTTCCCCTTGCCCTTGCTCGGCTTCTTGACGAAGTGTTTCCGCATGTCGAACGCGTCCTCTCTGCAAAAGCAGGCACGGGTCAGAGTAAGAAACACACAACAGAGCCCCAGGCTGCGCGCCCCCGCTCCACTGCGCAATGGCCACACAACACACACCCGTCTGCGTAGTAAGACCGCTCAATGTCGTTCACCTCGAACTTGAGCGTCTCTGTGTACAAGTGGATCGCAGCCCTGTTGCTTCGCCGGACATGAAGACTCACGTACTTGGCGCCGAAGCACTCCTTCATGTCCGCCTCAGCTGCAAGCATGAGCTTCGTCGCGAGGCCCAGTTTGCGGTGTGACCGAAGCACTGCGAGGCTAGTTATGTGTCCATGCACCTCAGCGGCGCTGCTGGCCTCGTCCTCCATCTTGGCGAGGACGTACCCCACGATCGGCCCGCCTGCGCCGTCCTCTGCCACGTACAGCAGCTGCGGCCAGCTGAGTGCGTGATAGAAGTAGTATTTCAGCTGGTAGTTCTCAGGCAGGCACTGCAGGTTGCACTGCTGCATTGCCAACAAGTCCTCCACGCGAGCTCGCCGGATGTTCACCATAGTGCACGCAAGTACACGCCGCGATGTGAGATGAAATGTGCTGCGCTTCTGGCGGAGGGCCTTACTCCAAGCAAGCACGCCACGCGCGCGCCCTTGGTGTACAGAGTCCCGTCTCGTATGGCACGTGGCGGCCTCACCTTGCCCCAGCATCGACGCATTCGTAGCTTGGTCGACGAGGAAGAGGCGGCTCTCTGGCGCTGGCTGCGCAAGTACGATACACCCACGGCAATGCTGATAGGAACCCAGTTTCGTGCAGCAGCGCCTACGCCCGCTGACCCGCTGGTACGTGCTCTCCGCTCACTCGTGAGCAGAGCCCCTCTGTATTGCGTGTCACTGACGCAGGGCGTGTGGAATTATACAGGGAGGAGAGCACCCGCTGCCGACGGTGAGCTCCGTCCTCAGCCGCCTCGCTGCTGTCAGCGCAGAGGCTGCAGCAGCAGCAGACGCAGCGCGTGCTCCAGGTCCCTCCGCTGAATTTGCAGAGGCGGACGGCGGCGAACAACGTGCAGCCGCTGAGGCTGACTGGGCAGACACTGCCCCTGTCTGGGAGCCTGCGTCTCGGATAAGTGGGAGCAGCAGCAGGCGTGTCAGCGCCGTGGAGCCCGCGCCGCGGCGCTCCTCGGTCACAGCACCACCGGCGAAGCCGCCCAGTGGACGATCCAGAGACAGCAACGCAGCCGCCGACGCCGACGCAGCACCCACTTCCACTCGAGCGTTTGAATCTGCTCTTGCATCTGAGGCCGCGAACGCGTTGCTGCGCCAGCTGAGAGAGAGCGGGCGGGAGGAGAAGGCTGCAAGTGACCATGGTGCTGTTGCACTTCACGCCTTGGTCTCTGCGCTTCAAGCATCTGAAGCCCGAGCTGCGGCATTGACAGCGGAGTTGCATAATGTGCGCGCTGCCCATGATGTGGCTGTCGCGACATCGAAGACAGCAACACCAGACAGCCAAGTGTCGCTCGCGCTTCTGAGCCGCTTATCGGCTGCAGAGTCCGCGCTGCGTTCCAAAGAATCGGCTCTTGAAGCGGCTCGTGTTGCTGCAGCAGCGCATGCCTCTGACGTTGCGAACATGGAGATGCACGCGACAAGTGTGCGAGACCAGCTCCAGCGCCTCCATGCACAGCTCAATGACGCGCGTACTGCGGCTGAGCTTGCGACTTCACAAGCTGACATGTGGCGACGCCAAGCAGAGGCGGCTGTGCATGAGGCGGAGCAAGTGCGGAAAACGAATGCTGGGTTAAGCCGTGACTGCGACAGGTTGCGTGGCGAGTTGGTGACAGCGCGTTCGACAGCCGAGATGCTGACCAGTGCGGCGGCATCATCTGATGAGCGCATTGCGGCGCTGCGTGCTGATGCACGAGCAGCCCGTGACCGCGCGTCTGGCGCAGCACAAGCTGCGAAAGAGGCTGTGAGGCTGGCACGCGATGATGCAGCTGCGCTGGCAGCAGAGAAGGAGGCGCTTGCGAGGCAGCTGACTGCCGCGCATGGGCAGCTCCGACGCGCTGCGGCGACCTTGAGGTCTGCAGCGACCCGTGAAGATGAGTTGAGAAGAAGTGCGGCAGAGTGGCGGTCCCGCGCAGAGGACACTGCGCGTCAGCTGCATGCTGCAACGGCGGAGCTGCACGCCACGCGGTCTGCAGCGCAGGACATGTTGGATGCGGCTGTGGGCCGGGGCAACGAGGTCGGGGCACTACCATCGATTCTGTCAACGCCCTCCAAAGCTGCGGCGCATCACCGGTTCGAGCGACCCAGCCAGAGCGACTCGCACGCTGTCACTGCGCTTGTGGCGGCAGCGGCGGCGGCGGCGGAGAAGCCAGCCGGGGTAGTAGTCCCTGAGACGAGCCCTGGTTCGCGGAGCATGTCGCCTCAAAGCTCCGCGCTATCACGCGTTGCCGCCGCAGTGGCAGTCTTGGAGCAGCGGCGCAGTAGCGGCGTGGAAGGCGGCGCTGTGGCGGCGGCGGAGCACGCTTCGACACCGCAGCAAGCAGCTGCTGCACCTGGTCATGTAGAAGCCGCCGGCCCCTCGTCCGATTCCCCAGAGCTGGGTCAACTCGTCCAAGATGCAGCTCACGCGATTGCGCATCAACAGGTGGAGATTGACGGATTGGAAGCGCTGGCTGCCCGAATGATGGCAAGCCGCGACGCCGCCATTCAGCAGCTCAGCGCCCGTCTTAGCGCGGCGGGCGTGCAGCAGCACAACAAGAGCAGCAGCAGCGACTCGTGAAATGATATCAAATTAGTTCACTCAACGTCACCAAATTGTCTCATAAGCAATCCCCTTGGCACTCACAAGCGTGACCGCAGCATGGCCACTGCCGTGGCGTCCATCTGCGCGCTTGCAGCAGCCGGCACAACTGCACCAGCGCTCGCGTGGTGCGGCGGCACCCGCTGCTGCACAGCATGATGCGAATCCAGCTCCCGCGCCTCGAGCGCAGCAAGACGCGCGTCCAGCAAGTCGAAGGATTCGACGCAAGCGGTCACAAACTCGGGCGTGCTGCCCAGCACCGCGGTGACATGCCCACCGCTAATCCACCGCTGGACTGCGTCCCCGGGGGCACATGTTGGCGCGAGGACGCGGAACAGATGCTGCGCCTCTGATGGGTCTACATACTTGTCATGCACCGCGTTGCACATGACCAGTGCTCGGGGGCCGTGGCTGGGGCGGCTGGGTGCGGCATTCAGAGCAGCGACGATGACATCGATGTCGTTGTGCTCCAAAACGCGCCGAACATGGCCCCGCGGCCCGCCAGGGCCTGATGCAACCCCAGGCTCCCTCGCAAGTGAGCGCCATGCCACTTGGGGCGCGAGCGCGCCGGAGGTGTACACGCCTGCGCCCGTCCAGGTGCCTAGACACGGGCTCACTGCCACCGGATGCAGCGTCATCGCCGCCACGATAGCTGCCATGGCACCGCCCATAGACACACCAGTGACGCCCAGACGCGCACCACCGAACTCTTTCCCCGGTGCCAGCAGTGTGTCAGAGATCCAGTCCAGCAGAGAGGCGCCCTCACAGATCATGCTGTGCGTCAGCACGCAGAAATCAGCAAGGGTGCGCGTGAAGTGCAATGTTTGTGCAGCAGGGCGGCGAGAGCCGTAATATGCAGGCATCAGCAGCACACTCGCGATTCCATGCTTCAGCAATGGCTGCGCGAGCAAGCGGCGACGCAGCACGAACGTCTGGTCTGCAGTGGCTGCAAAGTGGAGAACAACGCCCCGAACGACAGTCTTCCCGTCACGATTTGCAGGCGTGATGAGCTGCACGCGCGCGTTCGCCGCCTCCGGTGGCAGCAGATGCGCCACTGGAGAGAGGAAGTGTCCGGTGCGAACGAGCGCCTCCCCATCAGTGCTCACCCGCCTGCTATCCCACACCACGTCCACCGCAGGTGTCCTTCGGTTGCTCAGTAGTCTGCCCAGGAACTCATTCTCATGGGCGCGCAGTCGCTCAAGGTCGCCAGTGCCGTCCTGCAGCGGTCGGGTGTGTCAATGCACGAGGTCCCACCACGAGAGGGCAGCTGGTGGCGCACACGCGGCGCTATCTGCGAATGCAAAGCCCTTTGGCGCGCGCGTATGCACGCGTATATGCGCGCTGTGTGCGTGTCGCTGCGCAGCCGCGTGCGTATAGACCTCTTTGTGAGCACGGCAAGTGGGGGCAGGCAGTTAGGCTGCCGCACCTCGAAGAACTGCCCCGTCGGGTCGAAAGACGCCACAACAGAGAGCGCCCTGTCTGTGAACCCGAGTGCTGCGCTCCACGCAACCTTGAGACTCGTCACGGGGCCCCTGCGGTGGACGCAGAAGAGAGGTACAGTCAGACTGAGCAGCTCGCTGTGTGCTCTCGCTACACAGCGCCCCCGGACGTGTGTATCCACCCCCTTCCCCCCCGGCGTTGCAGTGGCACATGGTACGCACCATTGAGCCTCCACACTCGCTGCGTTGTGTGGAGTCACGCGGCTGCCTGGAACAGGCCGCCTTGGGCGTGCCCGTGTCTTACCGTGAGCGGCGCCTGGCAGCGCGACGGGGGGCTGGATGGGCGCATGCAGGCCATCAGCATCCCAAGCGGTGTCGTCATCGCGTGCGCCGGCATAGCTAGCCATCGCGGGAGAGCAAGTGCGAAGGAAAGCTTTCTTGGCTCTGGACGCCACGTCATTCACAGCACGCGGAGTTCCCAAGACCATTTCTCGTGGGTGATACCGGACGGACAGGCGACGCGGAGGAGATGCGCTCTGTAGACGTGGAGGTGGAAATGTGAGATGTGCTGTGTCGCGCCCGACGTGCCTCCGACCTGCCTACCGTCCCCATGCTGAGGGGCACTGCGACGCGTCCTGCTTGGTTGCCTGCGGTACGTCGCAGCACAAAGCCGCCAGTGCCACGCGCTTCTGGAGGAGCTGCACATGTTGATCATTCATTCGAGAGCATTTCTATAGAGTACCGTGCGCACCTGATAAGCGTGGGCGCGACGGAGAAGCAAGCGCGGCGATTCTCAGGATGCGTGGCTTTTTATGCGCAGTACTGGAGGCTCTACGACGACCGGATGTCAGAAATCTACATCTGGCGCAAGCTTTTCGATGGTGATAGGGACGCGTACATGGTGCGCATCCACTCGGCGGCTGCTGGCCTCTTGTCTGAGAATGAGGCATTTGATGTGGCTCATAGCTTTATAAAGACGCATCCAGAGCGACTTATCACCACTCAGCACGTGGCCACCACTGTCCTGCGCCTCCACGATGTCGCGCTGGCTCACGGGGTGCAGCTGGGCGACGTTTGCATCCGCCCCGGCGTGCTTCTGCCTTTTCTTCTTACCACGGGGGAGGATGGGGCTGTCCACACACTGAACGATGCCCTGCAGTCGCTTTCATTTCTTCCGTCTGTTGTGTTGCGGGCGGTGGTTCAGAATATCGACATCATTTTCACAACAAGCGCGGATGTTGACGAGATGCGGCGTAGATGGGAGGAGTCCAGTCTGAGCAAGATTTCAGCCGAAGAACTGGAGAAGGAGAGCCAACATGCGCGGTTCCAAAGCTACATTACAAATATCCTGTGTTAGACTGTCTCGGTCAAGAGGTGTGGCTGCCAGTCTGTCTTAGACTAAGACTCTTAGTCGAGGAAGCGGCCGACTTCCACGCTGGCGCTGTTCCCTAATCGAACTCTTCTCGACACACCCGTTCTGCTGTGGTGAAAATATAGCCCGCCTGACAGCCGCCTCGTCTCTCTGCCGTGTGTGCCGCATAGCAGTCCACACCTGAGCTTTCTTCGTTCCTTCTACCGCTCCAGTCCGACCCACATGTACACTCGCTTCTGGCGCCGAGGCAGCGGCGTGCGAGTCGTGCAGGCACCACAGACTGCTGGCGCAGCGCAGCACCTCGCAGCTGCACCAGCTGGGGCGGAGGAGCACAGCCGGGAGTTGCCTGCGTTGCCAGAGCCTGTGGACGACAGCCCGCCTTCTGGCCCCCGCCTCTCGTCGCCTGGGAGCAGTCGGGACAGCTACGGCGCTGCGTTGGCCGCTGAAGATGTCGGGGCGCAGGAGCCGCGTTCTGTGGGGACCTTAGGTTTAGGGGAGGGAGCGACAGAAGACGGTCTCCCCGTCTTTCCCCTCCTCCCTCGCGAAGAACTCGCCACGCCCGAGGAGCTGGCGATCAGGTTCCAAGGCTACGGCCAGTACGGGTGCGTCCGAGACTGTCCCCCCAGGCGTAACAACCACAACACTTGCCCGACCGTGTCTCGGGCGCTGTTTGTTGGTCACTTCACTTGCCCGTGCACTGACTGCGTTTTCGTGTGCACGCACTGCAGGTGTAAGCACTACTACCGCCGAGCTCGCCTATTCCCTGGGTGTTGCAACTCACAAGTGCGCTTGTGGCTCACAGCTGTGCACCTGGCGCCTTACGCTGACTTTCTGTATCGGGATCCGCAGGAGCCTGTAT
>Ga0164297_10001352_pt1 | contig 26296 bp, 27 predicted proteins | sample GEODES058metaG_FD_113539 | JGI IMG/M metagenome (GOLD analysis project Ga0164297, IMG submission 113539) | Dystrophic lake water microbial communities from Trout Bog Lake, Wisconsin, USA - GEODES058 metaG | ecosystem: Environmental > Aquatic > Freshwater > Lake | place: USA: Trout Bog Lake... | reverse complement strand
TACAAAGTCAATATTGGATTATAACATTGCCAGTTGTCATATAAAGGGAGGGGTTGCAGGGGTCAGAGGGCTTTGCAATGCGTAGCAGAGCATTGCCCTCAACCCTTGGGCGCCTAAGGCGCCATTAGGGAACCGTAGGTTCCCTGCCTTTGCCAGAGGTAGAGTCCCATCCCGATATCCCAGTGGACATCCTCTACATTCAAAATGTCAAGGACGCGAGTATCTAACCACGAGGTATCGCGATGTTCGGAATCGGTCAAAATCCACCCGTCAAAGATGCACGTATTATCGACCGTGCTCTCCACCCGCACTGACAATCCCATCTGTTGGTAGATAGGACGATCAAAGTCCACGACAAGTTTGTAGTTACCTGGCAAGTAATTGCGAGCGTAATGACGTGTCGTTGACGCACAGTGGACAGAGGGATCTTCGTAGACCCCCCACACCTTGAACAGGTAGTCGTACACCAGGCCGAAATAGTCCGAGCCGATGGAGTTACGCTCACGGATCCACGCAGTGCGCCACAGCTCGATCGAAACATCGTTTTTCATGATGTTCCGGTACGTGCCGTCGTACTCGAAGATGTTTCTCTTGATGTCGTCCGGGAGCTGCCAAAAGTTAGCCAGAACCGCCATAATGATAGTTGTTGTAGTTTGGGTACAGGTTCTCCTTTTATGGAAAAAAGTTTCAATTTTATTAAGGGAGTTAGAAACACGAAGTGTTTCTTGACAAGGTTTCCCTTAAGATCCCATCCTTTTCAGGGGAACCTACGGTTCCCTAAGGGCGCCTTCTATGGGCGAAGCCCAAAAGCCCAAGGGTTGAGGGCAATGCTCTGCTACGCATTGCAAAGCCCTCTGACCTCTCAGACCCCTCCCTTAGACATACAATACGATAGTGAGACATTTTCTTAGTACTATGTAAGTAACTCATTGTTAAAAGTAAAAAAGAATATGTCAGGGCAAATCATCAATCCATTTTCGTCCGATTTCAATCCCACCAGTTCCATCTCCTTCTCGGCCGAGCCGGTGCCCCTCGTCGCCTACGGGCTCATCGGCATCACCGCATTAACTTTAGCGTATGTCACCTTGGTCGAGATTAGCCAAGGAGATAGTTCAAACGTTTCAGCTGTGTCGCTCTTACCTAAGATCGAATCGTCTCCGACTCCAAGTCGACCCAGTCCAGGTATGTTCGACCGGCCGGCCCAATCGGGTGGGAAAACCCACCATAAGCGCCCCAAGAACAAGGGCACCAAGCGGAAGACGACTAGGTAGATGGTGCAGTTGGTGCAGCTGTTGCAGCCTCTACTTGTTGGGCCAATTTTAAAACACGTTGAGCAAATTCTTGGAGGGTTGCGCGATTCCCGCCCACCATATAATCGTCAGGCATATTCGACAAATTCCCCCGTTGATAGCATAAAATAACCGGCACCCCGTTCACCACACGTTTCCGTCTCAAAAACGAATAAAAATCAATATTATTATCGATGTCGATAGACACACATTGAACATTGTTTGGCATAAATTCAAACATTGTTTTCACATCTTCTTCGATGGCCTGGCAAGGTCCGCACCAGGTCGCCCCTAATTTGATCAATATGAGGCCGGGGTTGTTCTCCATCAAGTCTTTGAAAAAGGCCAGATCCGGTATCGATGTAATGACGGTTGCGGTCATGTCACAAATATATATATGATCCCGTAATTTATACGGGAAGTATGGACGAAGGAACAAATGGACATAATCTCAATATTCACATGTACAATCTACAAGAAGTTTTAGCCCTGTTTGACCTGACTTACACCATATCGATCGACGACCTGAAACGTGCTAAAAAAAAGGTGTTGATGACCCACCCCGACAAATCAGGGCTCCATGCCAACTATTTCCTATTTTACAAAAAGGCCTTTGACATTGTTCTCAACTTCTACGAGCAACAGCAAAGGGAGAACCGCCATGTTCCCCAAGAGCCCATCAAGTACGAACCTATGAATCCAGCCAAATTAAACAAAGCCGCTACCAACAAGGTCAGTTCTGTGGTGAGCGAAATGGAGGCCACCGCATTTCAGAGTATGTTCAACCAATTGTTTGAAGACAACATGGCCCGTAAGGTTGACGAGGGTCGGAACGCCTGGTTCAAGGACGAGGCGGCGGCCGTCAGTGTAGAGGGTACCGTCACCAAGCAAAACATGCACGATATGTTTGAACGTGTCAAGACGACCCAGGCCCAGAATGTGCTAGCGCAGTACCGCGGTGTCCAAGAATTAGGCGGATCCGGCGGCACCGGGCTCTACGACGACATCGAAGAATCTGCCGACACCTATGTCTGCAGCGACCCGTTTGCAAAGTTGAAATTCGACGATTTACGTAAGGTCCATAAAGACCAGACTGTGCTCGCGGTAGGAGAGAAGGATTTTGCCAAGGTGAAACAGTATGGTTCGATCGACCAATATATGACGGAGCGCGGGAATCAAAGCGTCGATCCCCTGGACAAGGCCCAGGCCGAACGGGTACTGAAACAGAAGGAGGAGGCTTACCGCCAGCGTATGATGCAAATGGAATATCAAGCCGGGCTGCAGACTATGAAGTACGAGGAAAAAAATAAATCGATCATCGCCAACTTTTTACGGTTGACTTAGGCGCGACCTATATTAGTAATGGTAATAATATCATAACAATACGAATATGATATAATCAATGGCATGTAAGAGTCGCCCCAGCCAAAATTTTAATTACAAGAAACGTTCAAACGAATCTTGGTGATTAAGGGAAGGGTCATAGGGGTCAGAGGGCTTCGCCCTCAACCCTTGGGCGCTTTCAGCGCCCTTAGGGAACCGTAGGTTCCCTTACTTGCCCAAATTCATTTTCATGGAGGGACCGGAACCGGCGCCACCGTTCGTGTACCATGTCTTCTCCATGTCCAGCATCAAATGATCGTAGTTGGTCACCCGTTGCTCAATCTCACTGAAACTCTCGCACTGGGTCACGGTGAGTGGGGTAATAATATACCAAAAATATTGGGGTTGCAGACGCTTCCACCACATATCGAGCGCATACGGGTTCGAGATTCCAGGTTGGGCCGGATTTTTCATTTGTAGTTGGCAGCTCTCCTTGAAGTTCTCCAAGAGCACATCGTACATCTCGCGTTTCGCCACATAAGCCGTCGTGGTCTGCCCATTAAAAATACGGGCACAGTAATCGCCAACGCGTTGGTAAGGGGGGACCACATTCGCCCCCACCAGTAAGATATCCCACTGGATTTCCTTGTTGTCCCAGAACTTTTGTAGTTGCCGTTTGAACTGGTCCGGGTCCGTGAACGTGATGTCGTCCTCACAGATAAACACCTGTTCGTACCCCCGCTTCTTCGCCTCCTCCAGACACCGGATATGGCTCAGTGTGCATCCGATCCCTCCTACTTTGGCCTTCACAGCATTGATGCGTTCACCACGAATACCCATCTTGTCGAGCTCAGATTCGACGTGTTTCAGGCGGTCGGTTCGGTGGTCAAGATTGATAAAAAAGGTATGTTTGAATAATTCCATTAGAGAACCTGGCGTAATTTTTTTATTTCGTTTTAGAGTTATTATAATACAGTTTTCGACTAGAATCATACAGATGTAACGAAGGAGGACGGGTCAAACAAGAACCCGCCGCTAATGGTGATCGGATTCATCCGCAACCGCTGGGCCGAAAAATCGAAAATCTCTTGATTCGCGTTGATCAAAAAGGCAACTTTATCGGTCATTTGGAGAACCTGATTTTTTAATATCACAATCTCTTGTTCGAGTGCCTGGATTTTATTCGCATTTTCGTTGTCGAGCCACTTGACCGTGCTTTCGGGGGGTCCGTTTTGCGGAGGTTCTACATTTTTTAGCCCCCTGAAGGTATTGAGACTGGAGGGGATCTCTTCGACCGTGAGTTGCACATTTTCGTCTGGACTGATGGTGAGGCGACCAGGACCTTGGTTCTGAATCGAGCCAGATAAAGGAACGGAGCCTTGGTTCTGAATCGAACCAGATAAAGGAACGGAGCCTTGGTTCTGAATCGAGCCAGATAAAGGAACGGAGCCATTGTTCTGAACGGATCCAGCTTGACCTCCGAAAAACGGCGCAGGTGCGTATTTCTTGAGCTCCTCGTCCCGTTCCCGTAAATGTTTTTGGACCAAATCCTCCATGTTACCGGAAATGGGAGGTGGGTCGTTGAACTTTTCACGGAAATCGATGTTATCCGGCGGCTTCTTATCAAACATCGAATAATATTCGTTTTGAAACTGGTTGTACTGTGACACGAATTTTTCCTCCTTTTTGTCGTCTCTGCCTGGAATGCCAGTCAATGGCATTTGAGGAACTTGTTGTGCAGGTGGTCGCATTTGTTGCTGTTGCATATGTTCCACGTTACGTTTCACGTCCTGTACCATATAATTCAAGGTATCCCGGTTGATCTCGTAGAGGTTCTCCGTATTGAACGTGATATTACGGTTCTTATCGTAAAACGCACTGACGATTTGTTTAAACCAGGTTTCCTTGATATTGGGCGGATACCGCATAAAATATTCTTGGATCATCGGATTTTTATTGACAATCTTCCATAACAATTCTTGGTTTTCGGGATGGATGTATAACGCCATAATATAGTTATTACGATCAATATCTATATTACTTTTCATTTCATCTTATTTCCTTGTCCCCCTTGCGTGTTTCACCCTACCGTGTGAAACACGGTGGGTTTGGCGAGCGCGTTTGGACCGTTTACGCACAGTGCCGTCTCTCTTCTTCCGTGGCTTCTCTTCATTGATGTTTTCGGACGCACTTCCGCCAATTTTTTTATGCGTCTTACCGTCTTCTAATAAATCTTCTTCGTCCTCGATCGCGCCCAAATAGGCGGCGAGAACCTCGCGCTTCCGGTTAATATCGTCGCTAGTTTTCAGCCGTTTTTCGATTTCATCAATAATCTCTTTACGTAACTGGGTGTCTTCCACCTTGCCGGTGAGTTCCAACAAGTCACGGTTCAGTTTCTTCAAATTTTCGCGTAATCGTTTGTTCTCAATACGTAGAATGTCCTCTTGGCGTTTCAAATGTTCGGCCTCGGCGGGGTTAGGGTAGTTGATGGGTTGGAAGGCGGTGAGACGGACTTCTTCGCTCTTAAAAAAGTCGCGGATGGTTTTCTTGATCTTGCGTGAGTTCTGGGGGGTACCTTCGTAGCTAACATATTCGTTTAAATTATGTAAAAAGGAGTCGACCTGGTCGTGGGTATGGAACGGCAGCTTTTCTTGGTCCATAATGAGGTGGAAATCGCCGATGCGATATCCTTTGGAATTCACGTAGGGGGTCGGGAAGATTCGTGTGACGATTTCGACCGGGGGTTTGGTCAAATTACGAACAGATGGATCGACCCATCCTTGACTGTCCGCAGTTTGACTGACGGGCGGGAGCTCGGGCAAAGGAACCGGGCCAGGAGGTACCTCGCGGATTGGCGGGGGCAAAGAAACGGGTTCAGGCTCCGGAGGTACGTAAGGTGGCGGGGGCAAAGGCGCGGATTCCGCGCCGAGCCCTTGTGGCCCTTGTGGCAAAGGGCCGGATTCCGGCCCGGGCAAAGGCGCGGATTCCGCGCCGAGCCCTTGTGGCCCTTGGGGCAAAGGCACCGATTCTGGCTCAGGACTAACAGAAATAGGTTTTTGTTCACTTTCATCTTCAAGCCCTTGTGGCTCTTGTGGCGCAGGCGCTGACGGTTTATTCGTATCTTCGGGCTCCATAGATCGTATTGGCGGGGGCAACTTATACCGCGACTGAAGGGGCACGATTTCTTCCCGAACAGGCACCGCCACCGGTAACGGCTCCATGTCATTGACAATCGGTTGGGCAGGCACAATTTGCGAGGCCTGTTCCAACACCTGGGTCGACGGGGCCAGTGCTAATACATTATCATCAGGTTTACGTAAAATACTCAACGGCCGGTTGTTCTTCAAGGTACGGGACAAGGTGGTCGGAACCGGGTCTTTCGAGAACTTCCGGAGACGCTTGGTCCGCGCAGCGGCTTTGGCACGTGCAGCCGCCTTAGCCTTGGCCCATAAAGCCTCCGCATCCCGAATCCGTTTTTCGTTGAGTTCCCGTAATCGCTCCGACACAATTTGTTCCTCCCTTAAACGATCTAATTCTTGTTGGCGAGAACCGGGTTCCCCAGTTTCTGAAGGAAGTGTTGGTTCACCTTTTTCGGTTTGGCCCTCTATTACATTTATGTTATTCGGTTCAGCCATTATAAACTATCTATAATATCTCCATAAATTCTTTGGCGCCTTATTCGTTAAAATAAATGCGGCGATAACGTTTCATGTATTTATCGGGGATCGGACGGTCTTTAAAGAACCGTATCTTTTCCAAATAATTTTTAAACACCTTCCCCTCGGTCTCCCCCGTTAACATGGTAATCAAAAAATAGAGCGCATACATCCCACATTCACTACTGCCCATCTGGTGTTCGAGGGGGCAATTCTCGTAAAAATGGATACGCATTGGCGTCGGTTTCAGCTCTAAACCCTGTTGTACCACACGTTTCAGGAAAGCGTCGATTTCGGCCGGTATCGGGTTACCGGCACTGTCCATATAAAAGGCGTACTTGTCATCTAAATCTATGAACATCGAGACCCAGTGGCTGCCACCGCGGTCATGTTTATCTAAATTGAACACGATACCCAGCTTCGTTTTCCCGGTTTTCAAATATTTATCTAAATGAAAATGGCATAATTCCTCCCAGACACAGCGACCGTTTGTGTCGGCAGGGCGGCTGTCGAAGTCGATGGGGGTCGGACCGATCACATGGAAGTGGGGATAAGTCTGTTCGTACTGTTGGAGAACCTCCATGATGTCGTAATTCGACAGCCATTCCGACGGTTTTTTCGCCCATTCTTTGGGCTGGTCGGGGGCAAACGAATAGAGGTCGATTTTCTTACGAAGCACCGGGTCCTGGATCTGGGACAACCAACAATCTTCCTTGTCGCACTGACTCAGCCGGCCCTTCAAGTCGTGCCAGATTTGGTCGGCATTGGTGGACGTGATTTTATTATGAGGATGATACTTATTATACGAGGTTTTCAGGAGTACCATGGTCTCGGGGGTGAAACAACTGTCAGTCAACGCGGTCTTGCCTTTGACCATCGGGCTACAATTCATTTTCCTCAAAGTTTTTTGTTTTTTCCCACCTTTCTTGGCCCCCTTATCCTTTTTATTATTGACATTACGCAGACTCCGCATATATACATTCACTAGGTTTTTTTTGAGGTTCCGAATGGACCGATACTAGATTAAAACTGTGATTACGCAACAACGCGTACACATCAAATATCTAGTGAAAAATATATTATACTGTTTCTGTATAAATGTCCGACTACGATCACTGTAATTGTTCTAGGTGCCTGCAAAGGTCCCCGCCTAGAAACGACTGTCAATGTAGAACATGCAGGAACGAAAGGGACCGAAGTCGGTCAGAGAAACGCATTGTCACCGTTTGTAAGAACTGTACGTGTAATAAATGTCGGCCTTACCGCCCCCTCATTTGCGATGCTCACGTACCGACCCATTCGTGCGATGGTGATAATGAGTGTCAGCGGGGAAAAGTGATTGTAATCACCATCAATTAAGTGTAATCTTATAGTCACAAATTGTGTTTTTGCAATTCATTATTGGCTGCGTTTATCTAGCGAAATTATTTTCTTTGCGAATGAGAAAATAATCTTCAAGTATATAGAGTATCTCTATGACAAAGACGTGTGAGCGTGACGACAACTGCTGGAGAAAACCTCCGTCATGTATCCGTCATAAAAATGACAAGGTGTGTGGTGACAGACGCCATGACAAGGACCACGAAAGAAAATGCCACGACGGTCGGGACGGAGAGAATGGAAAAGACGGAAAAAAGGGGCGTGATGGCAAAGACGGTCGCGACGGTGTGGATGGAAAAGACGGCAAGGATGGTGAAGACGGTCGCGATGGTCGTGATGGAAAAGATGGCAAGGATGGTGAAGACGGCAAGGATGGAAAAGACGGCGAGGACGGTCGCGATGGTCGTGACGGAAAGGATGGTAAGGACGGCGAAGATGGTACAGATGGCGAGGACGGACGCGATGGTCGTAATGGCAAGGACGGTAAAGACGGCAAGGATGGTAAGGACGGCGAAGACGGCCAGGATGGTCAAGACGGCGAAGACGGTCGGGACGGCAAGAACGGCCAAGACGGCCAAGACGGTCGGGACGGTCAAGACGGTGAAAATGGTAAGGACGGACAAGACGGCGAAGACGGTGAAGACGGCAAGGATGGTCGTGATGGAGCTCCTGGACCTAGAGGTGCTCGAGGATGTGATGGTGAACGCGGCCCACCGGGTCCGACTGGACAATCTGGTGCTAAAGGTTGTGACGGTCAAAAAGGTTCGACAGGATCAACAGGCCCCACTGGCCCCACTGGATCGACAGGATCAACTGGGTCAACAGGCCCCACTGGATCAACTGGCCCCACAGGATCAACGGGCTCTACTGGATCAACAGGCTCTACTGGATCAACAGGCCCCACTGGATCAACAGGCCCCACAGGATCAACAGGCTCTACTGGATCAACAGGCTCTACTGGATCAACAGGCCCCACTGGATCAACCGGCCCCGCTGGATCGACAGCATCGACAGGATCAACTGGCCCCACAGGTCCCGCAGGCAACACGGGTCCCATTGGTTCATCCGGTCCGACAGGTCCCGTAGGCAACGCAGGAGATACAGGCGCTGTTGGCAACACTGGTCCGACTGGTCCCGCAGGCAACGTAGGCAATACAGGCAACAAAGGAGATACAGGCGCTATTGGCAACACTGGTCCGACTGGCAACACTGGCAATACCGGTAGCGTGGGTCCCACGGGACCCAAAGCAGTATGTGACTGCAGCTGTGTTCAATATGTGAATACATTCATCAACCAAGACCTGAGTGCGGGTCCCCAAGGAATCAAAATAATTTACAATGTTCCGAAACAATTCAACTTCATTGTTTACGGTTACGATTCACTTAATGTGGCCAGTAATTTATACATACGAACCGGCGAAACCCCGGGTTACGAGAACGGTATTGGTTTTGTAAATGATTTGGGTAACGACAACGAAATCGATACGCTACACTATGCGCAAATCGATCTGGGAGATTTTATTCGTGTTAGATCATTGCAATGCGCGGACCCGGTAATAGCAATTGGTAGTGTACAGGTAGGCGAAGGGTTTGCAATTTATGGCTCTAATACCTTAGGACAAAAAGGGACTCTTCTGTATAGCTATACGAATACGATCGACAATAGTACGGCCAATGCATCTAAACAGATTGTTATTCCGTCGTATAATACCACGAATAAAAGTAAAACCGGGGATTTGTACTTGTACGGGGCGACGCCGTTCAGATATATTTCTGTGACGGCCACTGTGGGGAACATTACGTTGAATTCATTGACATTTAACCTCTGCTACAGGGGAACCGACGGTTCCCCTCTGACCCCTCCCTTAATTTATAACTAATTATGTTAGCCTACTATGTAACATAATTTGAATGTGCTTGCAAAGATTGTTTCCAAGAAAGTTAACTATTTAAGGGAGGGATCGTAAGGGAACCGTAGGTTCCCTTACTACGGTGTCTTTTCCCCAGAACGACTTAGTAACCCCCGATTTGCGTTGTACTTCGTCGGCTCGATCTAAAAGCGCCATTTTACGTTCCAATTCGTCCCGGTCTTTTTGGGCGGCTCTAGCGCGATGGGCCTCTTCTTCCTCATCGTCCACCCCGTCAAATAACACATCGTCGTCCTTGTTCTCCAGATCTTTCATTTCAAAATAGCGTATCAGGGTTCTCACATACCGATCGAACGCCTGATTTACATCTAAAGTGATCATCGTGTCGGGATCGGACAACAGATCGTGTGTAAAATCCGAGATACGGTCGCGATATTTGTTAATTTTTTGTATGTGTTGCAGGTTCTCCGTATGTTTGACAGGATCATTCTTAGCAACATATTTTTTATATTGATGGCGATTCATCAACAAATCCAGGGTGATTTGATCGATCGGGTCCGAGACCGTAGGCGCATTGTCGGTATCCATTACGTATAGTATGTATATAACGTATCTATTTTTCTTCGGCTTTTTGTTTTTCTCGCAATTGCATTTCTTTCATGACCCGTCGGTTCTCCATCACCTGCTTTTTAAACTCTTCGAAATGATCACACACCAATTTTATTTCGGCTTCAATAGTCAGGTCGGACGCCCGGAGCCCGTTCACATTCAGTAAATGGGGATCGGACTGATGGTTCATGAGCCAAATGCACGTATCTTTACGATTGGCCCGACATGCAATATGTAGCGGAGTTTCTTTATCAAATGTGCGAGTGTTCAGTTCCATACCGGCGTCACATAACGCTTTAAGCACTTTCACACGACCCCATCTTGCGGCATAATGTAGCGGGGTCCATCCGTCCCTTGGATCAAAATAGTTGATATTCGCACCGGACCGTATTAGTCGGAGTGCTAGCAGATCGTTCCCAAAATAGCAGGCGTTTAGTAGTTCGTGGCCACTCGTCTTCTCCATTCTGATTGCTGTGTAAAATATATCGATATATATTATATAGCCGTATATTTCAATATTCTTTTCCATCCATGATTCGTAATTTGATCGTTTTAAACGGTATCTACGATATCATATGTGCGTTAGCCATACTTAATTTCTTCCAGGTATCGGTTCCCATTTACCCCCATTTGGCGATGATTAGCGACAGCGTTCGAACACCGATTTCGGACCGTTTTTTCGCTTACTGGATATTTACCTACGGGATCATACGATTATACACGAATTATACGATGATAGCACTGTCTTATTATATTGAGGCCGCGTTCATTGCGAGCGAGGTGATCCATGGTACGATAGCCGCGGATACAGGGTTTGCTGTGATATTGGTCTGTCTACTTATGGCGCAGCTCGCCCATTATGTTTCTTCGTAGGGCGGCTCTTACTTACGGGCCTTGTTCTGTTGCGCAATCTGTTTTTGATGAATCTTTTCGAGTGCTTTACGCTCCTTTTCCCGTTCCTTTTCCCGCTCCTTGTCTAATTTGTATTGTTCCTTCGATTTCTGGATCGCGATGGCCTCTTGTTGGCTATCGACCAAGTCCTCAACAATCTTCCCGCGGTAGTGGTTGACCAGGTTTTTCAAATAATCGTGATCAACTCCCCTCTTTTGTTTACGCAGCGTCTGTTGCAGGGCCTTCCGTTCCTTGGCGTTAGACTTCAATTGTTGGCGCTCGGCCCCGATCGTCTTTTTCAGCGTTTTACGTATGTCGTTATATCGCCGGGTGCGTTTCTTGTTGGTTTCGGCAATCGCACCCTTAAGCACCTTTTGCGCCTTGGCCGTCTCACGCCGCCGTATTTTGATAACATCATTATATTCCTTACGTTCGTCGCGGATCGTCATGTTGACCACTCGACGTTCCTGCTCATTCAGGTCCGACTTCAACATATGTTTCAGGTGGCTCATGCGTTTGATATAATTGTTGGTCAGGCTCTTCAATTGCGCATGGAGGTCGGTGATTTCCTTGTTATATCCTTCGATCACGAGGTCGTACTCGCGGATGACCGGGTGCTCGCGAATGTTCTCGTCCAACTTACCCTTTTCGCCGACTTTCGTCGCGCATTTATCTTTCAGTTGGAACAACAGAGAACCCTGGTATTTCTCGTACTGGTCACCGTATTTCTCGATGTTCTCTCTCACCTCGGCCAATGCGGTTTTCTTCATTTGCCCCCGCTCCTTGATACGTTCGCGGATTTCTTTGATACGTTCACGTATGACCTTGATCTGTTCCTTGGCCACCGCCACCATTTCGCGCACATTTTTATTCGCGATCGTCTCACACTGCTTCCGTTCCTTACCAGTAATATCGCCGCAAATTTCGTCTTTCAGGTAGGCGAAGGTGGTCGCGTTCACGCCGCCGAGTTCTCCCTCTAACTTCTTGTTTTCCTCTTCGATCTGAGCTTTGAGGCCGGACACGTCGGTATCGAGCATGCTCTGGACAATCTTTTTATCGAACCGCTGGGCCATCTTGACATCGTCGGTGATCGGCACATCGACGTGGTGGATGCGGGGCTGGGAGAACTGGCGGGCATCCTTTTCACGGTTCAAATAGCTCACGTAACCCGCGATGTCGTCGAGGTAGCGCGAACGCCCGCGCTCCGTGAACTCGCCGTTCTCGTTCAAATACGCCTCGGAAAAGTTGGAGAAATCCGCAAACATCTGCTCGGAGGGCGGTTTCAACAAATTCAATAGTTTGATCAGTTCCATGGGGTCTTTGGTAATCGGGGTCGCAGTCATCAACAGTACTTTCACGGAATCCTTGCCCGAATATTGGTAAGAATACATGAGCGCCTGGTGGAGGGCTGCCATATCGGGGCGTTCGATGCTGGACAGGTCGTCGCCACCGTAGAGCTTATGGGCCTCGTCGATGATAAGCAGGGTTTTACGCAGGGGGTCCTCCTTACCGTTGATCTTGACCAGTGTCTCATAGAGCGTGTTTTGTTTCGACACCAAGTTCGAGAACTGCTTATAGGACATAGGGCGTATGCGCCAGGCCTTGGACAACAGTTTCATACGATTCTTTTGGTCGGCCGGGATCTGGAGGCCCGAGTTCTCGATCTGGGTACGGATACTTTCGTTGCATACTTGGTCAAACATATTTTTCCAAATATCGTTTTTCAAGGTGGTACGGGTGACCCAAAGGATGGTGTAACCGTTCTTTTCGAAATTTTGCGTGGCCGCTGCAATTGCCGAGCAGGTCTTACCTACACCGGTTCCGTGCATCAAGAGCAACCCTTTCAGGGGATTGAGTGGACTGAAGTAGTGGCGGACGAAATCTTGGGTCGGCGTGTACTTGATGAGTTCCCCTGCCCCTCCGCGCTGCTTTTCGGCGCACAGGTTCTCCATCTTCACCGGATCCCATGCGAACTCACCGTAGTTGTCACGGATAAATTGGCGCATCTCCCCGTGGGTCAACCGTTTTTCCTGGTTCTGATTCACAATCAAAGGAGAACCTTCGCGGATCACTAATTTACGCTTTTTAGGTATGACCAGGGCCCCGCCGCCGTATAAGAGGGCCACATCGTCTTTCACATGCTCGTCGAGTTTAGCACGGTGGTGTTCTTCGTCGTCATTGACCGAAACGAACGGGATCGCGAAACTATGAACGTTCTTATTGAGATCGTAGTCGACCGCGCCGACCACCGTGGTTCTCTCCAAATCGTAAGAGAAATTGATGAGACGCAGGTCCAGGTTCATCGACTTCAGGTAGAGATCCATGGCGCCCTTGGCACCTAAAAACGTGTTTTGTAACACCTCCGGGATTGAGAGATCGTAGACAAAGACCTCGAGCGGCCATCCCTGGTGCGGGTGGAATTCGAGCCCTTTTTGCCCACAGGTACGCGTCCCGCGTCCGATCACCTGCTTTTGGTCCGCGGGGACGGTGGAGGGTTCAAAGATATGGACGTACTTGATGTCGAAGAGGTCGATTCCCTCTTTGAAACCACTATCTAAAATGATGAACCGCACGAGTTCTCCATAAACGTTTTCGGGGCGTTGGTTGAACTTTTTCAACATATCCTTTTTGGCGGCCACGGTGATGGACTGGTCGTAGACACCGACCGAAGATAACATATAAAAATTGTTTTGTTTCGTGGCGCGGAGAACCTGATCGTCCAACAGTTCGATCTTATGGTAGCGCTTTTTGGCGCCTTTTTTGGGGGCGGGTTCCTCGTCGGCTGCCTCAGCCGCCTCGTCCTCATCGTCCTCGTCGCCCCCCTTCTGTTTACGTTCGGCTCGGTAACCCATCTTAAATCCCTTAGCTAAAAAGGCGGACGCAAGCATCTTAGCCCCGTACGCGCTCGATTTCAAATCTGAAAATATGAAATGCTTGTACTTCTTTCCGTCGACTTTCGTATCGTGGCGGTCCAATTCCTCGATTTTTTGCATCAGTGCGGCCAGTTTGGGCGAAGAATGGGGCATATCTTTTAGAAACATTTGGGGGTCAAACGCTTCGTCGTCGAACTTGTAGATGTTGGAACTCTGGGCCCAATTCGACCGCTTACGTACACATTCCGGGTCGTAGGAGAGAACCCCCGACTCGCTAAACAGCTCTTCTAAACCCTGTATTTTTTCCTCGATTTCCTTGCGCTGTCTTTCGTTCTCCATTAATTTGTCGGCGTTCTCCATGTTGGGATCCATCTTTGACCTTAAGATGTATATTTATATATTACTATACTATAATATATAGAATCGATGTCTGGATTAGTTTATACTCAACCGTCTTATGCTGGGCGTCCCACTGCATCGACCAACTTAGGTGGTCCTTACCAGGGATACTCGGCGACTCAGACGATAAATGCCTATAATAATAGCGAAAATGTGATGACCCGTAAAATCCTGGCCAAGTCGTGGAACACCCCGTACGCCACTGGAACTTACAATGGATGCGCGCGTGTGATCACGCCGTTTCGTGCGATCACCAATTTAGGCGATTTTTTAGGACGTGAGAACTACGTGTGCGGCGGACCGAACCAGGTGAGCGCCAACAAGCCCGGGTGGAAGGGCCACATCGGTTCCATGATCTCGCGTTGCGACGGCTCCGGGGTTCCGGCCTCGACCTGCAACACGCGTTATGTGCCGGATTCGTCGGATTACACCACGTTCAAGAAACAGCGTGCGATGAACCAGAATTATAATGATTTGAAGCAGGGTGGGGACCAATCGAATGCATCTCAGGTCGCGGCGTTCCGCAGATTCTAAGGTGACATACCATTTTACTCGATAAAATATGAATATGATATATAGTGTATATTCATGTTATCCGTCATAAATAAAATACAGAATGTTCCTGTCTCGATTAAAACCGAAATCAATAATGGGACCTTGTCGACCTTGCATGCCATGCCCCAAAAAGACAGCACAAGCGATAGTCAAAGTTCGTTCAGTGCCGACCGCCGTGTCTACGGCCACGCCTCGACCACGTACCCTGCAATCACTAAGATGAACCCACCCCATGGCGGTATTGAGGGGCTCTTGGGTGGGAGCCGCCGCTTCCCCACGGTGTTTGACGGCACCCATACTGCGAAACAGAAAAAATGGTCGGGGAACCGGGACGCAAGCGAGGTCACTCGCCGAGCCCGGATTCAAGGCGTCGGATCCGGGTCGACCAACACCGCGGCCGGCCAGCCTCTCAGCTTCGAAAGCCATGCGAACGCAAATACCGTTAACAGTGCACTTCGCCGCGTCCGTGGCGGCGGGGCCGTAGCGCCCCCGAAAAAGGCCCATAATAGTCATAATGCCTATAGCCCGAGCCCCAAAAACATTCCGTTGGTTCAACCGATCAAGATTGTGAATGGGATCAAGATGCCGCCGAATAAATATGCCGGACCCATCACTGCGAATACGATTTGGCTCTATAAGACCCGACCGACGCCGTAAATAATTATTTCCTAATTATTTTTATATAGCATGTCCGAACCAATTTCTGGGTCAGTTTCTCCTGCAATACATCTCAGAGACAAGAATTATCCGAAAAAGCAAATGCAAAAGATATTTTCATTTCTGCACGACAATAAATATATTTTAGACGGGTTCCAAAAGTCAAATATCGATGAGCATGTCCGGGTTATTTTCAAAAAATCGATTGAATATACCGATGCAAGAGGAGATTGGATCAATGACACCGAGATAAAGGTGACCGTGGAATTTCCTACCTTTTACGATGTTGAAAACAAATACAAAGACGATGACGAGCAATTTGACTTGACACACGATAATCTCGAAAAGGTAGAATCCTTTTACCATAGATTGACTGCTAAGAGAACCGGTGGTAAGAAGAAGGGATTACGTAATAAAACACGTAGAAATAAGGCGTAAACAGTATAGAAACTATTTGACATGATAGTGTAATGGAATACGAACTTCCTAGCAAAGAGAATTACACCATTTATAGTAAGAGTGGCTGCACGTATTGCGTTAAAGCCAAACAGCTCTTGGTCAATGAAGCCCACGAGATCATCGACTGTGACGACTATTTAGTCGACGACAAAGAGGGGTTTTTGGCGTTTATGCAAACGCTCATCGGCAAGGAATACCGTACGTTCCCCATGATCTTTGATAAGGGCGGCCGGTTTTTGGGGGGATTCACCGAACTCAAGGCGGTGTATCAGGCGGCGCCGATGCCTTCATCATCGACCATCAACAATGATTTCCCGGACCCCTTTGCTTAGACCCTACCTCGAAAAAACCTTCTAGAACAATTGTCCAAAATAAATAATAATTTTTTATGACGCTAAAAGGATATAAACATGTTTTCCATAATATGTTTATATGTCTGCATCTACTGCTCCTACGAAGGGGACTGGACGAGCGATCGGTATTGATTTGGGTACGACTTATTCGTGTGTTGGCGTATGGCAAAATGACCATGTAGAGATTATCGCTAACGACCAAGGCAACCGGACCATGCCCTCTTATGTGTCTTTTACGGCCGAGGAGCGTCTCATCGGCGAGCCGGCCAAGTCGAGCGCGGCCAATAATACGAAGAACACGGTGTTTGATTCGAAGCGTCTGATTGGTAAGAACTATGACGACGAAAACATCCAGAAGGTGATGAAGCACCTTTCGTATAATGTGATTAATAAGAAGAACAAGCCGATTATTGAGGTGGAGTATAAGGGTGAGACGAAGACGTTTTCGCCAGAGGAGATTGGTGCTATGATTATTGGTAAGATGAAGGAGATTGCTGAGGCGTTTTTGGGCGAGGAGGTGACGGACGCGGTGATCACGGTCCCGGCCTATTTTAACGATTCCCAGCGCCAGGCGACGAAGGATGCAGGCGCCATTGCTGGTATCAATGTGCTCCGTATTATCAATGAGCCGACTGCGGCCGCGCTCGCCTACGGCTTGGATAAGAATTCTAAGAGCGAGAAGAATATTATCATCGTGGACTGCGGAGGTCAGCAGATCGAATGCTGTTAGATTACAACGTTCTGCCTCCTGTGGTGAAAGCCCACCTATAAAACGTAATTTGTTTTATGGAATCTGGTGAATTGCTGGGATCCCCTAAAGCCAATTCTACTACAACGTGACGAGTGATCGTGAGCGTGAATGTTTGAAAAAGAATTGGATGTTACAATGGGCAATCAGCAGCCGAGCGAGTTGGCGACAACTTGAAGGTTCAACGACTAGTAGAAGTACTCTCACGCTAGAAGAAACTGCCACGAGCGCCAGACACCCTTTGAGGGTGAAGATATAGTCTGATCTTACGTGAAAGCGTAAGAAGCTACTTTGAGAAATGACTCATTGGTTAGAGCAAATAAGTATTGTTCTGACGGATAAAGAGCCTAGCGATAACAATTGTGCGTGGGAACGCATGACGTATCAATTATTTCGATTGATGACTCAGTATTTGAGGTAAAAGCCACCGCGGGCGATGGTTTCTTGGGTTAACACTCTGGCTCAAGTAAAAGAGGGAGAATTGCTGGAACCGCCTTAGAGCCTATAACACTACAACGTAACTGGTAACGGTAAGCGTGAATGTTTGAAAAGATTATAGGATTGGCCAATCAGCAGGCGAGCTGCCTTGAAAAAGGTAGAAGCTTCAACGACTAGAGGGAGTATTCTAAGTTCATTCGAATAATAATGAATATGAAAAAACCTCCACGAGTACCCTCCACTAATTAGTAATAATTGGTGAAGATATAGTCTGAACTTACGTGAAAGCGTAAGAAGTTACATTGAGAATTGACTCAATGATTAGAAAATAACATATTTCTAATGGATAAAGAGCCTAACGATAACATAATTGGGAGAAGATTTTGACACCAGAATGGTGGAGCATTTTTGCACCGAGTTCAAGAGAAAGCACAAGAAGGATCTTTCGACGAACAACCGTTCTATGCGCCGTCTTCGCACGGCGTGTGAGGCGGCTAAGCGCACGCTTTCCTCCTCGACCGTAGCTAACATTGAGATTGACAGCCTTTATGAGGGCATCGATTTCGCTAGCAGTATTACCCGTGCCAAGTTCGAGAACTTGTGTGACGACGTGTTTAAGCGTATCATGGCGCCGATCGATCAGGTGCTCCGCGATTCCAAGCTCTCCAAGGCACAAATCGACGAGATTGTGTTGGTCGGTGGTAGCACCCGTATCCCTAAGATCCAACAACTGTTGACCGAGTACTTCAACGGCAAGGAGCTCTGCAAGTCGATCAATCCGGACGAGTGCGTGGCTTACGGCGCGGCTGTCCAAGCCGCCATTTTGACGGGGGCCCAGGACGCCAAGATTTCGGACCTGTTGCTGTTGGACGTATGCCCCCTCAGCCTGGGTCTCGAGACCGCAGGCGGGGTGATGACCAAGTTGATCAACCGCAACAGCACGATCCCGATCAAGAAGTCGCAGATTTTTTCGACATATACCGATAACCAGCCCGGGGTGATGATCCAGGTGTTTGAGGGTGAGCGTGCCATGACGAAGGATAACACGTTGTTAGGTAAGTTCCAGCTGGAGGGCATTCCCCCGATGCCCCGTGGTATGCCCCAGATCGAGGTGGTGTTTGACATGGACGCCAACGGTATTTTGAACGTGTCGGCCTGCGAGAAGTCGACGGGCAAGTCGCAGAAGATCGCGATCACGAACGATAAGGGCCGTCTGTCCAAGGAGGAGATTGATCGGATGGTGGAGGAGGCGGAGCGGTTTGCCAAGGAGGATGCGGAGCAGAAGGAGCGTATCGAGTCCAAGAACAGCATGGAGGAGCAGTTGTACCGTAACAAGACGAATCCGGCACTGAAGGACGCGTCGGACGATCTCAAGAAGCAGTACCAGGAGCTGTTGCAGGAGTATGACGACTGGCACCTGAACAACCCGGGCGCGACGAAGGAGGAGTTTGACACCAAGATCAAGGCGATGAACGAGGCGGTGCAGACGTTTTTGTCGGACAACAATCTGCAGGCAGCGGCACCCGAACCATCCGAAGGCCCGGATGGGGTGCCCAAGCCGGATTTTAGCACCCCGCCCGGCATGGACAGCGAGCAGGCCAAGAAGATGGCAGAGGAGTATTTGCAGAAGATGCAGCAGAAGAATGGTGGGGCCGAGCCCGCCACTGATGGCGCTGCTGGCGTGACTGAGCCAACTACTGATGCCGAGCCGGTTGCCGAAGGTGCTAGCGCGACCGAAGGTGCTAGCGCGACTAAGGACGCACCCGCTGCCCCCGTCATTGATGAGGTGGACTAAGCTGAGCTTAGCCGAAGGCAAAAATCTATAAATATAATATAAAAATAGGGCAAAATGTACAAATATTTTATCGAATTTTTAGCGACTATTTTTGTGGTCTACATCATCCTCGTCACGGGTAATCCTTTAGCTATTGGCGCGGCCCTGGCCCTGGCGATCCTGCTCACCACGAACGTTTCGGGGGGTTATGTGAACCCGGCGGTGACGATTGTCATGGCGTCGGCAGGCAAGATCCCTGCGGCGGACATTGTCCCCTATAGTTTGGCCCAGGTGTTTGGTGCGTTGGTAGCTTTAGAGATCTACAAGCGTTTCAAACTTTAAGGGAAACCAAGGTTTCCCTTAAGATCCCATCCTTTAATTAGGATGGGGGGTGTGAGGGTTTTTTGTAGAGGTTTTGTGAGGGGGGTTTTGTGTGGGGGGTTTTGTGTGGGATTTTTGCGTAAAATATGTCACACGTCGTTTTCGACAATATTGATATAATTCACCACAAACACCATCGCCTTATTAAACTCCCGTATGATTTCCAAGCATTCCTCTATCGATAGCTGTTCTACATATTGCATTTGGTATTTGCTCAGTACGCGTATATTACGTATGCTGTCCAAAATGCTATAATGAAAATCACATTCGAAAAGTCGTCCCCTTAGGTCTTGGCCCGACAAATAATACGGTGGAATAATCTGGTCGCTATTATCGATCCCGTAGTTAGACGGGACTTTCGTGGACGTGCTAATGGTGCCGGCTTGGTTTTGGTGGTAAACCTCCTCCGCCATTTTAGGACAAACTTCCTTCATGTGTTGATAAAAAATATCGTTTCGCAGTCGCTGGCTGCGTTCTTTTCTACTCTCGCTCTGATTAGCGACGTATTTATGTTGCGGGGTACGTACTGACATATTACTTTATACATCTTCCTAATAATATCTAACCTCCAAATAATATCACTGCATCTATGCTTTAAAATAATATTGTAACTACAAAAATACAGTATTATTTAGTCTTCTGGATCATACGAAACACAACGAACAAGGCAATGACCGATAACGATGCGATGTAAAACTGGGCAATGCTGTCGAGCTTGATCTTTCCAGGGGGCGTAGCCCCCTCGGTCCCGTTGACGGGTAAATCCCCCCAAGAATCGACATAGACATTGTCGTCCGAGTCCGCATCCGCCTTCTTTTCCAACACCAAATATTGCTCACGACTCTTTTGGATGATGACGGGGACCTCGCGACCAGTGTCATCCACGACCTCGACCACAATATCGGTCTCGCTGTAATAAGGTTTGACGGACGACAGGTCGTTTCTACTGGCCATCTTGCAAGGGCATTCGTGCGTAATACCATTTAACGGGCGGTTAGCTAAAGCAATGTCGATGTCTGGACCGAAACCCTCCTTGACGTTTTTGGTAAATTTTTCGTGCTTGAGCACCGGCATATTCTACATTATGAATATAAAATAAGACGGAACCTACGTATAGTTTCGTATTCGGTTGTAAAGATTTTTTACTGTTTAAGGGAGGGGGTGCGGGGGAACCGTAGGTTCCCTGCTAAAATTGAATTTTTATCTCGAATCAAACGACATAAAATAATAAGCATTGTATTATCAATCGATAACAGTCGATAACATGTCGGAGGTGTTTGCCCTACTAAATAACGCGACCACGTTTACGACAGAGTTTGTGAAACAGCAGTACGAACAAGGGATCCGCCCGCCCCAGACCAACTATAAAACCGAAAATGTCATGATCAAGGCACTGTTTGGGGGGCGAGCCTACGAACGTGTGAATCCATTTGTACATATCAATGACGTGATATTGGCGTGTGACGGCCACATCTATAATAGCAAAAAATTGTTTCAAGAGCTGGAGATCGAGCCCGAAACCGACCACGACTACGAGATCATTGTTCATCTATACCTCCGCTACGGCATCGAGATGACCCTGCAAATGCTGGACGGAATCTACGCGTTCGTGCTGTTAGACCACCGACTCGTGAGCCCGAACGGGGAGCTCAACTCCACCATTTATGTAGCTAGAGACCCCTACGGGGTGAAGCCGTTGTACTTGTTGCGCCCCAACACCAAGAACGTGATGGTGGAATATATGAAGACCGACGGGGATCTCTTTGGACTGGCGAGTAACGTGGACATGCTAAAAGGTTTTGAGCGTGAGATGAACGAGATTCAGCACCCCGAGAACGACTCGCTTCTCATGAAGGGTAGACCTACCAAATCGTTTTATGTGGTGGAGCCGGTGATGCCTGGTACGTACAGTATTTTCGAACAAAAATTCCGGGTGATGGCGTCGTGGCGGTTCGTCAAACACCAAATCCCGTATTACATGTATCAACCCGGTCTCGTCTGGAACTACTCGATCAATAGTGTCACGAATCATTCTGAGAGCTTACCGAACATGCTGGTTCAAGAGGCGGTGGTCAAGAGGATGCGGGGTCCGCCGATCAGTGTGGTATTGTCGGGGAACTATGAGGGGTTCATGACGGCTGCGATTGCATCGGAACGTTATGACGCAAGGAACGAAAGGAATGCAAGTGAACGGAACGGTCATACTGACCGTGACGCGAGGAACGGTCATACTGACCGTGACGCGAGGAACGGTCAGAACGATTCGGTCCATACATTCAGCTGGACCGACACCAAGTGCGACAAGGAGATCCAATCGGTGGTCGATTATATTAAGACGACTCATACGGTGGTAAATGTGAGCGACGCGGATCTAAACAAGGAAAAGGAAAACATGGATCCGGCGTTTTTAGACGAAGGCCGGTTTTGGTTTATGGCCAAAAAGATTGCCGAGGTGGCGCCCCGTTCGACCGTGTTTTTGGATATCGGCATCGACCAGTTGAACCACCTGTTCGAAACCGATCTTTTGGATACGAGCAAGGAGGCACTCACTGCCCTCGATCTCCAATATAAATTACATAACTATTTCAAGTCGGTATGCACGGGCCGTATGCAAACTGTTATTAAGATATTTTGGTACCATGGCCTCGACGTGGAACTGCCGTGGCTGGATCATCGGTTGGTGCAACACCTGGTTACGTGTGCAAGAGACGTTCATTTTACGTTCAATCCGATGGGCATTTATGGTAACCCGCTCCTCCCATTAAGGGAAACCCATGGTTTCCCTTAAGATCCCATCCTTTTAGTTTCGTAGGTTGTTGAGTGTTTGTTTGATGGGTCTTTGATAGGTTATTTTTGGGTCTTTTGCGCGTTTATTTTAAACCATATTCAGTGTCGTCTCATAGGCCACCAATTGTTCCATAAAAAAAGGATTCGGGGATATTCTTGGCCGAGCCCTTTTTACTAATAAGAGGGCATCTATAAAATTTTTTTGTTGCATTTTCATCAAATACGCTATCACAAACGAGGCTGAGCGGCTAATACCCGCCGCGCAATTCACAAGCACCGCGCCCCGTTCGAACGACTCGTCAATCAGTTTTACGATAGGATCAAAATCTAGGGTTTGGTTCGTATCGTCCATTATGTCAAACTGATACACTGTTTTCGTGTCGCGTATTTCCTTTTTGATGGTCACATCCATTGGGCTCGCTACACATACCACCGTTTGAATGTTATGTTGGTCCATCCATTGTCGGCGGTTCGCATTGAGAACATTGCCTAAATATAATTTTCTAGGTATGATTTCACTCATTGTATAGTGACATCACAAAAATTTTGCACACTAACTCTCGTCCTTGTCATAAGTATAATAATTGGTCCAGACGTGTTCGCCCCCGCAGAACCATCTCGCTGCGCGAATGAGGGTCGAAGTTTTACCGGCGTACGTAAATGCGTAGCTATTGTCGTATAAAAGAACGTAAAACTGTTTACCCGAAAACGCAGCCACAGTCCCGCCTATCTCTTCATCGTCCGTAATATTTGAGAGGTAAAAGCAGGTGGGAATATCGATGGACTCGTCGCGATCATTCACGAAACTCAACACACAATAGCCTTGGTGGATCCCGATCTCCATCACCATGTGGAGATCGTCGGTCAAAGTGCTTTTCAATAGCTTTTTTTCACCGGGTAAAAATGATATCGACTTTTTGAACGTTAGTTTTTGGTTGGACATGCTGTGACAATAGTATAATATGTGGTAAAAAACAATTGTTGGTTCAATTTTTTAAGGGAGTTAGAAATGCTTCGCATTTCTTGACAAGGTTTCCCTTAAGATCCCATCCTTAAGTTTCCATTATTTGCTGTTTCCAGTTGCAAAAGGCACAAGAATATTATAAAAGGAAAAGGGTATAGATGCATTCGGGGTTATTAATCCGTATGAACTACAACAGTGCCTTTATTTTTGTTAAACCTAAACGGACGGTCGAGGAATCTTTCTATTATTTCATTACAAACTGCAAGGTTCACTTGATAAGCGACTCGAGTGCCTACGGATTCGTGTTTCGTTGCCATTTCCAAAAAAATGCACAAAAATCGCCCTATTTCTATTTGGATAAAAATGGAAAATCCCATGATGTGGTCAATATTGCGCTAAAATGCCTGTTGGTGAACGACCGGATCGTTTCGGAAAAAAACGCGCACGACGACGACGATTACCACTATTGGGAATACACCCGCCTACATACCGACCACCGATCGAAACGACATTTTGATAAAAAGGACCGGTTTGAGGACGAGGTACGTAAACAAGTCGATGTTTCTAAACGCGGTATCGACAAATTAAACCGAAACGTACCGATTGTGCTGTTCGCGAAATTGTTTGGCGATCATTCTCTTCGGAGTAAGGTGCTGATAAGGATGCTGTTACGCCGTTGTGTCTCCCCCGAATGTAAACACGCCCTTCGACAAATGCTGAACGAACTCTCTTACCGGCAAAATATCTTCGAATCGCCGCTCGAATATTATTTGGGGGTATTGGCGATGGAATACATCGACACGAAGTATGTTCTCTATAATGATATTGTAAAGCCGATCATTGTGCACGATATTTTGACCCAACCGGGTAATAAGAACATCAGTAGATACGATAGTTTGACATTGTCACCTTATTCGGACCGACTGAGATGGGCCTATAACACGGCACGGTATGATCTTTTACGGCTAGCTATCGACACGGGCTATACTCAGGGGGATTATCATACCGATAATTTATTGGTCAACGAATCGTCTCGTAAGACCATGATCAACGATTTTGGGAAAGCCGAAAAAATTGCGGATCATGGTGTCATGCTGCAACTATGGAATAAAACTACTAGTCCGAAACTAACTTGGCGCGAACGTCCGGACGATTTACAACTGCTGTTGAATATCATTTATTATAGTACGTTCGACGAATCGACCGAACATACCGAATTTTCTTGGATAAAAAATATTGATGAGGATGATGCAGAAATTATGGCTTTTTTACACTTTTCGCGCACGGCGTCGCTGACCAATGTCTCTACCCGCGATATTGTAGAAACGATCAATGACGATAGTACGTTTAACGGTATTTGCACCGTGGATAATTACGCGAGGATATATACCGGGTCGACCCTATGGTCCAACATATTGGAATACACGATTTATGGAGTCTTTCATACGTACCTCAACTGTAGGGGAACCCATGGTTCCCCTACGACCCTTCCTTAATTATAGCAGGGAACCTTAGGTTCCCTTGCAAACCCTCCTATTGGGGGAACCTATCGGTTCCCTCGGGCTTTTGGGCTTCACCAATAGTAGGCCCCCTCCCTTAATTATGTTACTTGTTTAGATAACATAATTATTTACTTTTTATTACACTTGATAAATGCTTCGTGAAACGTGCTACAATGATCATTGTCCTTACTCTTGATACACTCAAGTAGTAAGTCATAATCCGTTTGACATTCGGGCACAATATTCGGTTTTTTATGAATTTGTGTCTCAATTCCTACATTTTTATGGGAAGATCCGAATAATGTGTCTACTGCACGATGCCCTATGGAGGAACCAGCACCTAAAGCCATTCCCTGGGTCATCGTGGAGAAAAAACTAGGTGATTCTGGAAAGGATGGAGCCGGAGGCGGGGGTTGAGGTGCGACTTTGTTACTGCCACGATATCTACGACCGGTTGTCATGCTATATTAATCTAATACTACAAAAATTTTACTGTGTAAGGGAAGGATCTTAAGGGAACCGTAGGTTCCCTTAACTTAGAAGTCGGCATTGAACTCGAAAATATCCTTCGTGACAGTCTTATTGGCCAGCGCATATTCCGAGTTGGTGCGTTCAAAGAAATTCACCTTGGATTCCACACTGATCAGCTCCATAAAATCAAAGGGGTTGGGCGAGTTATAAATCTTGTCGTACCCGAGTTGGAGCGCTAAACGATCCGCCGTAAATTCGATATACTGAGACATCAACTTGGCGTTCATACCGATCATACGGCAAGGGATCGCCTCCGTGATAAACTCCTTCTCGATGTCCACGGCCTCGGTAATGATCTCCACAATCTTCTTCTTCGGTAACTTACGGACCAGCTTCGAATAAAGGAGCACCGCGAACTCGGTATGGAGCGCCTCGTCACGCGAGATCAGCTCGTTCGAAAACGTGAGACCCGGCATGAGACCGCGCTTCTTGATCCAGTAGATGCAGGCGAAGGACGACGAGAAGAAGATCCCCTCCACCACCGCGAAAGCCACCAACCGCTTCGCGAAACTACTGCGCTTATCGTCTAACCACTTCTTGGCCCAGTTGAATTTCTTGGTGATACAAGGATAATTCGTGGTGGCCTCGAACAATCGTCGCTTCTCATCGTCGTCTTTGATATAAGTTTGTATCAAAAGGCTGTACATTTCGCTGTGGATATTTTCGATAGCAATTTGAAATCCGTAGAATGCACGGACTTCGGAAATTTGAACATCGTTCATGAAACGGGCGGCCAAGTTCTCAGTGACCACACCATCCGACGCTGCAAAGAAGGCCAGCACCATTTTTATAAAATTACGTTCGTCTTCATTTAAATTATTCCAATCTTTTAAATCCTGAGCTAAGTTGACCTCATTTA
>Ga0164297_10001349_pt1 | contig 26314 bp, 25 predicted proteins | sample GEODES058metaG_FD_113539 | JGI IMG/M metagenome (GOLD analysis project Ga0164297, IMG submission 113539) | Dystrophic lake water microbial communities from Trout Bog Lake, Wisconsin, USA - GEODES058 metaG | ecosystem: Environmental > Aquatic > Freshwater > Lake | place: USA: Trout Bog Lake... | reverse complement strand
GGGGCGGCAATGCCGGCGCCAATGGCCACGATGCCGCCGTAACTGTGGCCAAACAGCAGGACTGGACCAGCTTCAGAGGCCCACGTGGCAAGTTTGACGAGATCACCTATGTGTTCTTCAAGACGTAAGGGCGAAAGCCCGCGAGACCCTTGGTAGCCCCGGCGGTCGTAGGCAATTGTCGTGAAATCGTTTACCCGTCGGGCCATTCGGGCGAATGATCCGCCACGGTCGAGACCGCCGTGGACGCAAATAAGGGTGCCTTTAGGGTCGACTACGTCACGCTTGTAGACCGCGAGCCCGGGAACGGGTGTGTGGTCGAGCGGACGTAGCCCCAGTGGGGTGACTGGATGGGAAGGCACAGAGAAAACCTACCGGGAAAGTACCGCCAGCGAGCATTACCGCATCTCGAAAAAGCGCCCTAGGCTAGGAGCCGTGACAACGCCCCCAGAATCAACGTCGTCAAACACTGCAAAGGGTTCATTCGGACCTAACGCGTGGCTCGTCGACGATATGTACGACCGTTACCTTGCGGACCCCACTTCAGTAGCTGAAAGCTGGCGCGAATTCTTCGTGGACTACCAGCGTTCGCCGGTGCCCACCGTGACCACCTCACTTGGTCAGGCACCCGCGCAGCCCGCGAAGGCCGAAAAAGAAATTGACGCAGAAGCCACGCCACTTCGTGGTGCCGCGGCTCGCATTGTGTCGAACATGGAAGCAAGTCTCGAAGTGCCAACCGCTACGAGTGTGCGCACCGTGTCGGCCCGACTGCTTGAGATCAATCGCGTCGCCCTGAACGAAGCGCTGTCACGCACAACTGGTGCCAAGGTTTCGTTCACGCACCTCATTGCCTACGCCATGGTGAAGGGACTCGAAAAGATTCCCGCCATGAACGCAACGTTCGTCGAGGCCGTTGACGCCAAGGGAACTCCGGGTATCAAGCGCCACGAACACGTTGGCCTCGGTCTCGCTGTTGACGTTGAAAAGGCTGACGGAACACGCAACCTCCTCGTACCAGTCATTAAGAACGCTGACCTGATGAACTTCCGCGAGTTCTTGCTCGCCTACGAAGAACTCGTTCGCAAGGTCCACAACGCCACCTTTGGGGCTGATGACTTCGCGGGCGCCAGTTGCTCACTCACCAACCCCGGCACACTGGGAACCGTTCAGTCAGTACCGCGTCTGATGAAGGGCCAAGGCGCCATCTTTGGTGTTGGTGCGCTTAACTGGCCGGCCGGTTTTGAAGCCGCTGACCAGCGTGCACTCGCTGAACTGGGCGTGGGCAAGGTCATGACGATTACCTCGACCTACGACCACCGCATCATTCAGGGTGCCGAGTCGGGACTCTTCCTCAAGTACGTCGCTGAGTGCCTCACGGGCAGTCACAACTTCTACGACGAGGTCTTTGCTGCGCTGGGCATTCCCTACGAGCCTGCTCGTTGGGCCAAGGACGTGAACCCCGCTGCCGGTGAAGGTGAGTCGGAGCGAATTCTGAAGCAGATTCGTGTGCAAGAACTCATCAACATGTTCCGTGTACGCGGACACTTGAACGCCCACCTCGATCCACTGCACTCTGACCCACCAGCACTGCACGCGGAGCTCGACCTCGCAACCTACGGTCTCTCCATCTGGGACCTGCAGCGCACCTTCGTCGTTGACGGACTCGCCGGCAAGAAGGAAGCCACGCTGCAAGAAATCCTCTCAATCCTGCGTGACGCCTACTGCCGCACGACTGGTATTGAGTACGGCCACATCATGGACCCGGAGCAAAAGCGCTGGATCCAGAACCGCGTGGAAGGTGCGAAGAACACCTTGACACTCGAGGAGCAAAAGCGCGTTCTGAACGCACTCAGCGAAGCAGAGGTATTCGAAAAGTTCCTGCACTCTCGCTACGTCGGTCAGAAGCGCTTCGGTCTCGAGGGTGGTGAGTCAACGATTGTTGCTCTCCAGACCATGCTCGACGCCGCTGCTGACAACGGCACCAAGGAAGCCGTCATTGGTATGGCGCACCGTGGCCGCTTGAACATTCTCGCCAACATTGTTGGCAAGTCCTACAGCGACATCTTCTCGGAGTTCGAAGGCAACCTCGACCCTGAGTCCGTGCAGGGCAGTGGCGACGTGAAGTACCACAAGGGTGCTCGCGGCGTCTTTACCAACTTGAAGGGCGCGTCAGTTGAAGTGTCGATGGCGTCGAACCCCTCGCACCTCGAAGCGGTGAACCCCGTTGTTGAAGGTGTGGTGCGCGCGAAGCAGGACCTCGTCATACGTCCGTCCGACGGCACCCACGGTGTGCAAAAGATTGAGCAGTACCCGTACTTGCCAATCCTCATCCACGGTGACGCCGCCTTTGCCGGTCAGGGCGTTGTTGCTGAAACGCTCAACCTGTCCCAGCTCTCGGGTTACCACGTTGGTGGTGCAGTCCACATCGTGATTAACAACCAGGTTGGTTTCACCACGGCGCCAGAGTCATCGCGTTCGAGTTTCTACCCAACTGACGTTGCGAAGATGATTCAGGCTCCCATCATTCACGTCAACGGTGATGACCCCGAGGCCTGTGCTCGCGCGGCTCGCTTGGCGTTTGACTACCGCGAGACGTTCCACCGCGACGTCGTGCTCGACATTGTCTGCTACCGCCGTCACGGTCACAACGAAGGTGACGACCCGAGCTACACCCAGCCTCAGATGTACGCCATCATCGACCAGATGCGTTCGGTACGCAAGATTTACACCGAGACACTGGTGCGACGTGGTGACATTTCGATCGAAGAAGCCGAACAGGTGCTCAATGAATTTAACGAGCGCCTGCAGGCAGTACTCGACGAAGTCCGCACCGTTCCCGTACCAACGCTCAACGGTGTTCCTAACGCTGAGATTCCTGCAGACGCACCAGCGCCGCAGACCGGCGTAGCGAAGGACACGCTCCTCACCATTGCCAAGGCTACGGTGAGTGCACCCGAGGGCTTCACTATTCACCCGAAGCTTGAGCGTCAGTTTGCTCAGCGTGAACAGTTGCTCGCCAACGGCGAAGTCGACTGGGCGCTCGGTGAAGCGCTGGCATTTGGCTCACTCGTAGTGTCGGGCACCAACGTTCGCTTGATGGGCCAGGACTCACGTCGTGGCACCTTCTCGCACCGTCACGCCGCGCTCATTGACAACGTCAATGGCAGTCAGTTCGTACCGCTCTCTTCACTCGACTCCAAGGGCTTCTTCACGGTTCGTGACTCGTTCCTCTCGGAGTACGCAGCCCTGGGCTTCGAGTACGGCTACTCGGTTGAAGCAAAGAACAGTGCACTCGTTATGTGGGAAGCACAGTTCGGTGACTTCGTGAACGGTGCCGAGATCATCATTGACAACTTCCTCGTCGCGGCTGAAGACAAGTGGGGTCAGCAGGCCAACCTCGTCATGCTGTTGCCACACGGGTACGAAGGTCAGGGTCCGGAACACTCGAGCGGTCGCATTGAGCGCTTCTTGTCGCTCTCGGCTCGCAACAACATCCGTGTCGCCCAGCCAACGTCGGCGGCGCAGTACTTCCACTTGCTTCGTGCGCAGGTACAGCGTGAGCGTCCAACGCCACTCATCGTGTTTAGCCCCAAGTCAATGCTCCGTTCGGTCCAGTACCGCTCGGACATTGCGGAGTTCGAACAGGGTTCGTTCCAGACGGTTATCGCCGACCCCAAGGTCACTGCAGCAGAGGTGACACGCGTGGTGTTTGCGTCGGGCAAGGTCGCTCACGAGGCCCTTGGGCGCCGTGACGAAATCGGTGCTACCAATGTTGCCGTCGTTCGCGTCGAACAGCTCTACCCGTGGCCGAGCGAAGCGATTGACGCAGTGCTCGCCACCTACGCCAACGCCAAGGAAGTCGTCTGGCTGCAAGAGGAGCCTGAGAACATGGGGGCCTGGCCGTTCGTCCAGCGCCGCCTGGCTGCCAACGCGGGGGACCGCACACTTCGCTACGTAGCGCGCAACGAGTCAGCGAGCCCCGCAACGGGTTCTGGTTTGGTCCACGCGGCTGAGCAGGCTGACCTGCTCGTCCGTTCCGTCGGATAAGCGTGGCAAAAAACCCGCGGCTGCGTGTTGTCGTCGACGGATCAAACCTCGCCACTGAGGGGCGAAGCCTGCCTTCGCTCGAACAGCTCAATGAAGCCGTCCAAGCCTTTGAGGAAGAGCATCCGGGGGCGGAGCTCATCGTCGTGGCCGACGCCAGTTTCGAACACCGCGTGGTGCCGACTGAGCGTGCTGACTTCAAAGAAGCGGAGCTGGCGGGCACCATTGTGACGCCACCCGCGGGCGCCGTTGGTCGTGGTGACGCCTTCATCTTGAAGATTGCCGAACGCATTGGTGGCGTCGTGCTGAGCAACGACTCGTTCCAGGAGTTCCAGGAGGAACACCCTTGGCTCTTCGAGTCCGGACGACTCATTGGCGGAAAGCCCGTGCGCGGCGTTGGCTGGGTCTTTACGCCTCGTCAACCGGTCAGGAACACGAAGGCACCACGTCCAGTGAAGAAACTCTCCGTAGCGCTGCCGAACGGTGAAAAGCCCGCCATCGGAACGACGCTCACGCCCGTGAAGTCGCCGAAGACGCCTGCGAAGAAGCCGGCGACGAAGCCCGCGAAGACCGTGACCAAGGCGCCCGTCAAGAAAGTAGCGAAGAAGGCCGAACCAACGACCACCAAGAAGCCCGTCGACAAGGCACCCCTCAAAAAGGTGGCCGCCAAGAAGCCGGTCAAGGTCGCCAAGAAGGTCGTCAAGGCACCAGCCAAGTCAGCCACGCCTCCACCGGTCGTGGCGCTGCGACGTGGTCGTCAACCAGTCAACCCCGAGCACGAGTTCACCATGTTTCGCAGCAGTTACCGCACCGGCGCCAAAGTTGAAGGTGAGGTCACCGCATTCACCTCGCACGGGGCCGTGATCATGGTGACGCTGAAAGACGGCAAGGTCATGGAGTGTTACGCCCCAACAACCCTGCTCGGCGCGCCCGCCCCACAGCGCGCCCGTGACATTTTGAAGCGAGGCGACAAGCGCGTATTCCGATTGGTTAGCGTAGATGCCGACCGACGAATCGCGGAGCTAGCCCTACCATGAGTGAACTTTCTTTAGATCCCAACGACTGGTTGCCCCACCGGGCGCCCTTCCTTCTGCTGGACACGATGGTGTCAATTGAGCCGGGACTTCGTGCCTCTGGCCTGTGGACGCTGCGGGGTAACGAGTGGTTCTTTCCGGGACACTTTCCGGGCCGACCCACGACACCTGGCGTTCTGCTGCTCGAGTCACTAGCGCAGTGTGGCGGCGTCGCCGTACTGGCTGATCCGAAGTACACCGGACGCTTGCCCCTCTTTGGTGGGGTGGAGAACGCCCGCTTTCGTCGCCAAGTCATTCCGGGCGACACGGTGTTGCTCGAAACGGAAATGACCAAGCTGTCCGCTCGAGGCGGCAAGGGTCACGGCCGAGCCACCGTCGGCGGCGTGCTGGCGGTAGAGGCCGATCTCCTCTTCGTTCTCGCTGACGCCTCGTGAAGATTGCCACCTGGAACGTCAACTCACTGACGGCCCGCTGGCCTCGTGTCGAAGCCTGGTTGCAACTGAATACCCCGGACGTCGTTCTCATCCAAGAGACCAAGCAGACGGACCAAAAGTTCCCCTTCGACCAACTCAGTGAACTCGGCTACGAGTCGGCACACCACGGCCAAGGTCAGTGGAACGGCGTAGCAATTTTCTCCAAGATCGGACTCACCGACGTCGTACGCGGACTGATGGACGACGACCCCGAAGCCCGATTCATTGGCGCCACCTGTGGTGGGGTTCGGGTGTACTCGTGTTACGTGCCCAACGGCCGCGCGCTCGATAACCCTCACTACACCTACAAGTTGAAGTGGCTAAGCGCACTCCGTGACTTGCTGGCGGACCGACCCGAAGGACAGCACATTGTTGTCGGTGGTGACTTCAACATCACGCCGTCGGATTTTGACTGCTACGACCCCAGTGCCTTTGAGGGCGCGACCCACGTCTCGGAGCCGGAACGTGAAGCACTGCGCGCTATTGAAGCAACGGGCCTCACTGATCTCACGAGAGCTCTTCACCCCGAAGAGCCCTGCTACTCGTGGTGGGACTACCGCAACGGGTCGTTCCGTCGTGGATGGGGACTTCGCATTGATCTGCTCTACGTTGACGAAGGGCTCCTGGCGAAAGCCACCGCGAGCTACGTCGACCGCGAAGAGCGCAAGGGTGAAAAGCCCTCGGACCACGCACCAGTGATTGGTGAGTTCGACCTCTAGAAGGGTCGCTTCGCCAGTTCGACTTCGATAAACGAAGGACCGGGTCGGGCGTAGGAACGTTCGAGTGCCGTCGTCAAGTCTTCGGCGGTCGTCACCTTCACCGCGGGAACACCTTGGGCCCGGGCGAGAGCGCAGAAGTCAATGGCGGGATTATCCAGATCGAGCATGCGCTGACTGGTGGAGCCGTCCACACTGACACCAACGCGCGAACGTTCAAAGTTGAGAATTGCGTAACTACGGTTGGACAAGCAGACCACCGTGACGTCGAGTTCTTCGCGAGCCATGGTCCACAGGGCCTGCAGGGTGTACATCATGGAACCGTCGGACTCGAGCGCCAGGACACGGCCCTTGGAGGCCATAGCGGCACCGAGCGCTACCGGGAGGCCGTAGCCAATGGAGCCGCCGGTCAGTGTCATCCACTGGTGGGGTGGGGCGAATCGAGTGGCGCCAAAGAGTTGGGTGCCACTGGTGTTGGACTCGTCAGCCACAATGATACCCTCGGGCAGCGTGGCACCAACGGCGTCGGCGAGAGACTGAGGTGTAAGCGCACCTGAAGGACGCCCCGGAACCGCACCATTTTCGTGAACGAGCGGACCAACAGTTATTTCTTCACTGAGGGCAACGAGTGCTTCCCAGGCGCTCACGCCTGGGGGCGCCAGATCGATAATCGCGCACGAGGGTGGTGCGAGCCGGCTCGCCACGTTGGGGTACGCGAAGAAGCCCACTGGCTCCGTCGTGCCTAGGAGAATAAGTGCCTCGACATCGGCGAGTTGCGCTTGGGCGAATTCGCTCACGTAGATGAGCCGCTCGGGGTTGGCCGTGCCACTGCCGCGGTCCATGATTGCCGGGAACGTCTCCATCAACAACTTTGCGCCAGTGGCGTGGCTGAGTTGTTGGGCCAGTGCGAGATGTTCCTTTTCGGTGGCGTCACCGCCTACGTAGAGGGCACAGCGCTTGGAACGAAGTGCGTCGAGTGACTCGGCCAGGAGTGCAACGTCGGGCGACGAGTGGCGTGGCGACGCCACAACGAGTGGGGTTGCGGGCTCGGTGACCTCTCCCCACGAAGCGTCCGCCGGAAGAATGAGCGTCGACACCACGGCGGGTGGCCCCATCGCGGCGCGCAGTGCTTCGTAGGCATCACGCGCAATGTCGTTGGGGGACTGGCTTGACCGGTACCAACCATTGAGCGCACGGGCGAGTGAGGAAATGTCACTCTGCAGGGGTGCGTCGAGCGGTGCGTGGTACGTCGCGTGGTCACCGACAATATTGAGTACCGGCACGTGTGCTCGTCGAGCGTTGTGCAGGTTGGCCCATCCGTTGGCGAGGCCTGGCCCTAAGTGCAACAGCGTTGCCGCTGGCCTCTTCGTGACCCGAGCAAAGCCGTCCGCCGCACCAGTCGCGACGCCTTCGAACAAACAGAGCACTCCGTGCATGTCGGGGTGACGGTCGAGGGCGTCAACGAAGTGCATCTCGGACGTTCCAGGATTAGCGAAGACGGTCGTCACGCCGTTGGCGCGCAAGGTCTCTAACAGCGAATCAGCACCATTCATGAAGAAGGCTTAGTTGAGGAGGTCGGGATCGGTGCGAACGATTTCATCCCAGAGTGGTTGGAACGAGAACCAGCCCGCCAAGGGGCCACCAATTTGGCTCTGGGTGAAACTGGCATTCTCGTGGTCAATCAGTAGTGGCGTTCCGGCAGCTTCGGCAATAAGTTGCGCCTGGGCGGTGCGCTCCATCGTGATGAACCACCACGCCGCTTCGTCGACTGACTGGCCGACGGTGAAGAGTCCGTGGTTCTGGTGAATAGCGGCCTTCTTATCGCCCAGACCATTCGCGAGGGCGCGTCCACTCTCTTCGTCGAGAACAATGCGACCGCCACCTTCTTGTACGAGGACGTGATCGTCGTAAAAGGCGCAGGCGTCCTGGGTGATGGGGTCAAGGGTGCGACCCAGTGACGAGAACGCCTTGCCGTAGAGGGAGTGGGCGTGCGCAGCAGCAACAACGTCAGGTCGCGCGGCGTGCACGGCGGCGTGAATAACAAATGCTGCTTGATTGACGGGGCGGTTGCCGTGGACGACGACACCGTCGTGGTTGACGAGAATAAGGTCCGACACTTTGATGTGTCGGAAGTTCATGCCGAAGGGGTTGACCCAAAAGTGGTCCAGGAGTTCTGGGTCACGAGCGGTGATGTGGCCGGCGACGCCCTCTGAGAATCCCATGCGTCCGAAAATGCGAAGGGCTCCGGCGAGTCGCTCCTGTCGGTGGCGACGCTCTTCCTCCACGGTTGAAAATGTGGTGGGCAAGTTGTACACGAGCTCACTCTGCTTTGGCTTAAAGCGTTCACCTAGATCAGTCACGAAGTGCCCCCTCAACGTTCTACGTCGAACTATACCGGGCGAGTTAGCGAGGGGACCTGCGGATGGCCTCTTCAGCCTCTTGGGTCGCAGCAGCGAGCTGTGCGCGAATGGCCGCAATACGCGACTTGCGCTCGTCGCCCGTGAGCGGTGCGTTGCGGGCTTCAATGGCCGAAATCGCCGTCTCGATGGGGCCGAGGAAGCGAGAGGGCTGACGGTCCGGGAATCGAGGCTCATTCTTCCCCTTCGACCAGGTAATGAGCAGAGCACTCTCGGCTCGACTGAGCGCCACGTACGCGAGGCGTTGCTCCTCCGCTATTTCGAGCGGTGACGTGGCGTTGTAGTTCGGCAGTAACCCTTCGGCCCAGCCCACGGTAGCGACGACCTGGAACTCGAGACCCTTGGACCGGTGAATAGTTGACAGCGCCACGGCGTCTCGCTGCTCCTCTTCGAGTCGGCGCTGAGCGAACTCGGTGGGGTTAAAGATGTCCGAAGCGGGCGAGTGTTCGGGGCCACGGCGTTCAAAGGGAACGTTCGCCGCTTCGAGGTACGAAGCAATGACTTCGAGCTGCGTATTGGTACGCGCGAGCACCGCCATTGATTTCCACGGCGTGGTCGGTTGGTGCATGGCGGTGAGCCAGAGTGCGACGTGCTGGGCCTCTTCGGCGTCAGTGTCGTAGGCGCGAACCATGGGCACGGCGCCATCGTCCTTCGCAGGCGTAATGCCGGCAACCCCCTCTTCGAGCAACGTGTTGGCCACTTCGATGATGTTGGCCGTGGATCGGTGGTTGCGCGTGAGGTCGAGCACGACGGTGTCGGGCCAGGTCTTGATGACTTCGTTAAGTTGCTGGGGGTTCGCGCCGTTAAAGCCGTAAATGGACTGGTTGGGGTCTCCCACACAGAACAGGTCCGGGTCATCTCCACCCATTTCGCGCAACAGCGCGAACTGCTGAGGGTTCATGTCTTGGGTCTCGTCGACAAACAGCGCACGGTTGCGGTGACGGAATGCGGCGCGGACGCTGGGCTCGTCCCTGAGGAGACGAATCGCTTCAGCGAGCAACAAGTCAAAGTCCACAACACCGCGAGAACGGCAGAGTCCGACGTAGCGGTCGAGCACGTCGGCAAACTGTGCTGAAGGGAGCGGAGAGTCGCGACGGGCCCTCCGTGCATTCTTGGCGTAGAGCGCGCCATCAAAACCTTGTGAGAGGGCCCAGCCAATTTCCAGCTCCAAGCGGGGGAGTTGCCAGTCTTCAATGCGAAGCTCGCCGCTCTCCTTCATCTGCGTGGCGAGGGAACTGACGAGACGCTTGCGACTTGCCTCAACGACGAGGGGCTTTAAGTGGTGATCCTCTCGGTACTGCGAAACAATCTGCAGGGCAACTTTGTGAAAGGTTCCGGCCCGGACGTCTCGGATTCCCGCGCGGTAGAGGCGCTTACGAAGTTCGTCGCCGGCCTTACGGGTGAAGGTCATGGCGAGCACCTGGTCTTCATCCACTTCACCGCCGGTGATGCGACGCTGAATGCGCAACGTGAGAACGTGGGTCTTTCCCGAGCCCGCGGTAGCTCGAACGAGCAGTCGACGCGCGGGTGACATCACGGCTTCGCGCTGCTCGGGCGTGAGCCCCACCAGCAGTTCTTCGGAGAAGGTCGTTTTGTCGCTCATTGTCCCTAGAACGCTACAGGTCGCCTGTGACGTGGCACGAGGCCGAGGTGCCTGGTCACTAACCTTGGAGACGTGCTGCGTGCCTACGGCGACGGAAAACTCTTCGGTGAACCCTATGGTGAAGGCCCACTTCGCGTGGTATTTCTCCACGGTTGGGGGCGCCAGGGCCAGGATTTTGCGACGGCGGCGAGTGCTTTGGCCGACCATGGCGTGAGTTCTCTTACGCTCGATCTCCCGGGTTTTGGCGCCACACCAGCGCCCGAAACGGCCGGAGGAGCCAGGCAGTACGCCGAGCTCGTGGCCCCGACACTGCGCTCGCTTGGTGACGAGCCACTGGTGCTCGTCGGCCACTCCTTTGGAGGTCGAATCGCCGTGGTGCTGGCCGCGACGTACCCCGAACTGGTCCGCGCCCTGGTGCTTACTGGCGCACCACTCGTGCATAAGAACTCGTCGTCGAAGTCACCCCGGGCCTACCGCGTGGCCCGGTGGCTGCACGGCAAGGGTCTCATGAGTGACGAGCGCATGGAAGCCGCGCGCAAGAAGCACGGCTCCGCTGACTACCGAAACGCCAGAGGTGTGATGCGCGACGTCCTCGTGGCGTCGGTCAACGAATCCTACGAAGACGAACTCGCGCACGTTGCTGCGCCGGTGTGGATGGTGTGGGGGGAGAACGACCTTGATGTTCCCGTTGCCATTGCCGAGCGAGCCAGTGCTCTGCTTCAACACCCTGCTTCGCTCGAGGTCGTGAGCGGCGCTGGACACCTCCTCCCCATCAGTGCGCCAGCGTCACTGGTCACCGCAACGATGAAGGCACTCTCATGAACGGTATGCAACTCACTGGTCAGGTTCTCGTAGGCGCCGCTCTCACGGCCGCCTTCGTCGCACAGTTACTGCGCTGGCTGCGTGTGCTGCAGCGCGAGCACTACAACCCTGCCTCGATGATCACCTTCCTGGCTCGTTGGTCAACCCCGCAAGTGGGCCCCGCTAAGGCCACCCGCTCGAAGCGTGACAAGCGACCGTTCACGCTGAGTCACGCCTGCCTGGTGGCACTCTGCCTTGGTGTGTTGTTCGACAGCACGGTGCTGCTCATTGGCTCCACGGTGGTCTACGGCGTCTTTTGTCCAGTGGGCCTCAGTATTCGTGGCCGTACCAGTGCACTGCAGTGGACGCGGCGACTAAAGACGGTCGCTGCCGTCACGGTGGTCGTTGCGCTGGTCATTGGTGTCCTCGGTCTCTTCGTGCCAAGCCACTGGCTTCTCGCCTCAGTTGTGGTGTGGGCCGTTCCCATGATGCTGGACCTGCTCACACGAGCACTGGCGCCACTGGAACGACGCAACGCACAGAAGTTCGTGGACCAGGCAGTCCAGCGACTGCGTCGCGTGCAGCCAACCGTGGTGGGCATTACGGGTTCGTACGGAAAGACGTCGACCAAGAACCACCTGAATGACCTCTTAAGTGTGGACGGCGGGATCGTCGCTTCACCGCGCAGTTTCAATAACCGCGCCGGACTGTCCCGGGCCATTAACGAGAACTTGGCGGAGGGCACACGCGTCTTCATTGCGGAGATGGGTACCTACGGCCCCGGTGAAATTGCCGAACTCTGTTCGTGGTGTCCGCCTGAACTCTCGATCATCACCGCCATTGGTCCGGTGCACCTCGAGCGAATGAAGTCGCTCGACGTCATTAACGAAGCCAAGTTTGAAATCACCCAGAAGGCCTCAACTGTCGTGGTCAACATCGATGATGTTCGTCTCGCGGCGTGGCCCGAACGTCTCAGTGCTCAAGGTAAGAAAGTCCGCACCGCCGGAAGTGTGAACGAAGCCGCGGACGTTCGTGTGGTGCCTCGTGGTGAGGACATTGAGGTTCTGGTTGATGGGGTGTCGCTCGGCACCCACGAGAGACCCGCCGGCGTCCAACTGACGAATCTCGCCTGCGCCATTGCTGCGGCGCTGGAGTTGGGCATGCTCGCTTCCGACGTTATGAAGCGACTCGGTCGAGTCCAGGTAGTCGCTAACCGGGCCAATGTGCTGACCTCAGCCTCGGGTGTGGTTGTTATCGACGACACGTTTAACGCCAACCCCGCCAGCGCCGAGTCCGCCCTCGCACTCCTTCGCGGCCTCGACGTCTCGGGCAAAAAGGTGTTGGTGACGCCAGGCCTCATTGAACTCGGTCCCGAGCAGTACCCCGAAAACTTGAAACTGGCCCGTGACGCTGGGGCCTTTGGGGTTGACCTCGTGGTGGTGGGGAGAACCAACGTCCGCCCACTCGAAAAGGGCTACGGGGCCGCCGTGAAGCGCTTTGATACTCGCGACCAGGCCGTGGCCTGGGTCCGTGACACCTTAAAGGCCCACGACGCCGTGTTGTACCTCAACGACCTTCCTGACCACTACCCTTGATTGTCTCAACCGCGTTGCGAGGTGCTTAGTGACTATTGGCGTACTTTTCGGAGGTCCCACCCCCGAACACGACATTTCTATCTTGACCGGACTGCTAGCTCTGCGTGAGTTGGCCACCACCACTGACGTTGTTGGTATCTACTGGACCAAGACCGAAGCATTCTTCAGCGTCCCCACCACGGTTGAGGCGGAGCACTTCCTCGACGGACTTCCTAAGGGAGCCAGCGAACTGAGCCTTCGTCTCGGCGACGGCGGTGGATTCTTTACCGGTGGGCGCCTCGGCAAGGACAGGCGTCTCGACCTCGACGCCGTTGTGCTCGCCACCCATGGAGGACCAGGAGAAGACGGATCGCTCCAGGCGGCCCTCGACCTCGCTGGCGTGGCCTACACCGGCCCATCGGTGGCGGGTGCCTCGCTCGGTATGGACAAGTGGGCCTTTGGTGCCGTCGTGGCCGCGGCGGGCCTGCCGACGTTGCCGCGCGTTCTCTTGACCAAGGACACCGCGGAACTACCCTTCGCCGGTCCCTACATCTTGAAGCCACGCTTTGGCGGTTCGTCCATTGGTATTGATGTGGTGGAAGATCTCGCCACCGCGAAGGCCCGCCTCACCACCAACGTGCACTTCGCTCGTGGCTGTGTTGTCGAGCCCTACCGTTCGGACCTGACTGACGTGCAGATTGCGCTTCGCACCTACCCAACGCTGTCACTGAGCGCGATTGAGAAGCCAATTCGCCGTTCGAACGCCGCCGAGATCCTCGACTACCGCGACAAGTACGTCGGGGGAGAGGGCATGGTGTCGGCCCCTCGTGAACTGCCTGCCGTTCTGGCCCCTGGTCAGAGCGAGGAGGTTGAACGCTGTGCTCGCATTATCGCTGACGTGGCCTCGGTGCGCGGCGTGGCTCGCGTGGACTTCCTCTGGAGTGAGAACGAGCTCTACGTCAATGAGATCAACACCATTCCCGGATCACTCTCGAAGCACCTCTTCGTGACGCCTCCGCTGGCGTTCTCGCAACTACTGGGTGACTTGGTTGCTGAAGCTCGCGAGCGTCCAGCTCATCGCTACAGCGCTGCTGGCGCTGATGGCTTGGTGCTGCGTTCGGCCACCTCGATCGCTGCCAAACTCGCGTAGTCGCGGCACCGTGTTGATGGTGCTGAGCAGAACGTCGCTGTAGGGGTCAATCAGAAGGCCTTGGCGCAGGGCCCAGAACGCTAATTCGAAGTTGCCGGACTCGAGTGCGTCGTGATGCACGACGAGCGCCGCCCACTCACCGTCACGCGCTAACGCGGCGCCGTGGCCCTCGCTAAGGAACCATTCGTAACCCCGCAGCGCACTGGCCATGGGTTCGCCCTGGACGAGCCCTAAGGCTTGGCGAGCGACGACCGCACCGTCACGAACACTACGACTGCGGGCATCACTCACGAGGCGGGAAAATATCTCGACGTCACTGGTCACGCCATGGGTCGCGTAGAGACCCGACGACGTCACCGAATGGAGTCGAGGTCCTCGGTCGTCGGACCCGAGTGACCGTCGCACGGCGCTCGCGGTATTGGCGAGCGTGCGAAGAGAAGCGTCAACATCAGCGTGGGTGAGCACCCGGGTACGAAGCCGCTCGCCCGTGACTGGTTCGTGGCGGTGAAGTGCCAAGTACGCCACCATTTCAATGCATCGTCGGCGAAGTGTTGGCGTGAAGGGCTCGAGGACCCCCAGCACTTGGGGATCGGAGCGGAGCAGTTCGACGCGGGTAAGGATTTCGGCGTCCAGTTCAACGAACTGATTACTTCTCACCGACGTCTGCTTTTTTCGCGTCATAAGTCCGAGTGGCGCGAGTGCGCCCAGCGACGCAAGGGGCGCTTTGGGCGTGGCGAAGTGGGCAATGTGCTCTCCGGGTGCTGGTTCGTAGTGCACGCTCACCGGCACGGGCGCGGTGAGTGCTCCGGCGTCGGAACTGAGAAAAAACGGAACGAGAGCCACTAACAAGCCAGCCAGCCACGCGCTGCCACCTCGGCGGCTCCGGTCACCTCGAGCGACCCGTCGGATGTCGCGAATGAGTTGAACAATGAACGCGCCCCAAAACAGTGCCAAGACGAAGAGCGCACCTCGAATGAGTACCTCGTGAGGGGTCTGTGGTGCGTAGCGCCACTTCGTGACCACGACGTACGGCAGCAGGACGAAATAGACCGCTAGCGCCACCCCTTGCAGGGAGCCGCTACCAACGAGTGTTACCCGACGGGTTGCAACTGCCACGGTACGGTCCCTACGGCGTTTGGCGAGCTGAGGACGAGTTGGCACGACTCCTTCGTCGCGATGTTGACGTCGTTGCTCACTGACTGAGCGCTCGTCTGACAGAGCAGCAGCGCGCCGAGCGTGCCGGTGCTGGTGAGCGTCCACTGACCGGGCCCTTCGAGTGGAACGGTGTCGCTTGGCTGACTGCTCGAAAGCGCGCCGCTCAGCGGTCCGCTGGCGTCGACGTTCGCGTTGGCGCTGGCGACGTAGGAGACGGTCGTCGTAGTCACGTTTCTTAATATCCGCGCGGGACTGGGGATCAAAGCTCGCGTCGTCGTTGTCACTGCTGGTGGCGTGAGTGGCGCTGTTCTGGTCACTGGCGAAAACGCGGCCTGGTGGGCCTTCGTTTCGTGGGTGAGCGATGACGCTGGTTTCTGACTCAGCGAAAAGACCAAGACGAGGAGGAGGAGTGGGCTCGACCACATCACGAGGCGACCACTCGTTGACGTCCAGTTGGGGCTCATGACTGAAAGGTACCGGAGCGTGGTTCGGCGGGAGAGATTTCATAGAAAGAATTTCTTTTCATTTCTTAGAGGAGGAAGTTGACCGCAAAATGCTGCAACTCTTGCTGCAGGGCGGCCGGGGAACTGTGGTCGTGCTGTGCCACTTCACGAAGTGACCGACCTTCAAAGACTCGTTCGTAGGTCAGCGCCGCAATGCGTTCGTAGGGTGACCCGCGAAAGCACTGGAGACGCGTGAGGAGCGCAGTCTCACCCGGCGCAGCGCAGTCGGGGCTCTGGTACAGCGAGAGCGTGCTCTGCGCCTGCTTTTCCTTCAGCATCCAGCGGCGAAGGCGCCCCCGAAGCGCTGAGAGAAGATCGGGGCCGGCGTAGGGGCGCGACTGCCCGGCCCACTCGCTTATCAGTTCCGAGCACATCGCCACCGCGGTGCTCACCATGTCGGTGGGGTCACTGATAATGCCTTCGCCAAAACGTAACTGGCGACACGTGCTCACAATGCCCGGAATCAGTGTTTGCACCAGGGCGCGGTGGAGCTCGCTTGACGCGGCGTCTTCTAAGAGACACTGCAGAATGAGCGCACGCTCCAAGGCCGTGCGTCCACCGCGTTGTTCGAGCAGGAGGACGAGGTCCCATAAGTCAATGAGTCCACCGAGACAGAGGTCGGGGTGGTTCTCGTTGAAGGTCTGCATGGCTGATCGTGAACCCGACGTCTTGGCGACGTAGCTCCACTCTGTTCGTAGGTGTCCGAGGACGTCTGTGGTGTGTGTCATGAGCCAAGTAAAGAGCGCACACTTCACCACACTGCGACCAACGTCGCACCACGTTTCACTCACTTCTTTCGTCCACGACCGAGTGACCGCAACGCGCATATTGAAACGCACATAGTGAGTCAGTAGGCTTCAGGTCATGGACATCGAAGAGTTTTACGAGCAGAACGAAGCACGACGCGAAAGCGCAGAGTTTGAATTCGGTAACGAATGGACCGACGCGTCCGACAACGAGTACGAACTGTCGTGGGTCGAAGCTACTGGTGAGCTCTATCTGATGGTCGAGCCCGAAGCCGTCATCAACGAAGACATCTTTGGTGACTTCCTCGTGGACCCCGCCAACGTGAGCGACCTCACCGTGGTGGTTATTGGCAAGGTGGCCTCACTGGCTGCACTTGAGGACATGTTGCAGGGCTGGGAAGAAGCGATGCTCGAAGAAGCATCGCTCGACTGGCTGGCTGAGCGTTTCGCCGACTAGTCGCCGAGGAAGGGCTCTTGGGAGTTCGCTACCTCGCACATATTCTTCAGTGATGCCGCTAGGTACTTGAGCGGAACACGCTCGGCCTCATTGATGGTCGTCATCAGTGGATTCCAGCTGCCATCTTGTGACGTTGCCTGAGCCGCCTGGGGCGTGCCCTTCAGTAGTTCGGTGAGGGCCTTCGCTTCGAGGTGCGACTGCTCACTCGTGGAAAGACCAGGTGCTTGCGATGCCTTCTGGAGAGCAAGTGCCTTCGTGACGTAGACGCAAGAGGCCTTGGCGTCATCGACCGCCCCTCCTGTGCCACAGGCACTCAGACCGAGGGCACTCAGCGACAGGATGCCCGCGACGACGAGGCGCCGCTTCAACCGAGCCACGAATCGGCGGCCTGTAGCAAGAAGTCGCTAATGCCGCGGCTGCGGTCAAAGACGTCACAGAGCGGGTCTTCGCCCTTGGCGACCTGGGCGAGCGAAATTGCGCGACGCGCCACGATTGAAATACGACGCTCCGACGCTTCGGTGGGAGAGGCAAACGTGTCGGTCGCAGTCACTTCCAGGGGCATCTCCATCCCGCCAATAGGCGCGAGGTCGATAGCCAGATTCAGCAGGTGTGGCGCGTGCGGCATTGGGGGGAGCGTCCAGGTCAGTACCAACGGGAAATGAAAGTCGTCTGGTGGATCGAGTTCATCGGGAAGGCCCAGGACGGCGTCTTCGAAGGCCAAGAGGGTGCGCGGGTCCACGTCGAGCTCGAGGTGAAGGTCAATCGGACCACCACACCCGTCTTCGGGGTGCAGGTCAACTTCCCACGCTTGGCGAAGGGAGTAGGTCTCGACGAAGTGTCGCTCGTCGTGAACATGAAATCCGTGGGTTACAGCGTGGTCTTTTAGGTCTGCGACAAAACCAGCAACATCAATAGCGGCCATTGCCCTTCAGGTTAGCCACTACCGTTGGGGTATGACTACGTTCGACTTTGGACCCCTTCGAGAAACCGCCCTGGAAATCGGACGGGCAGTGGAAGAACACCGTGGCCGTGGCTATTCGGGTCAGCGCGAAACTCAGTATTTCCTTGACCTGGCGGCCGACGAAGTCGCCCTCAAGGTGTTGGGTAGTGCCGGGTATCAGGTGATGAGCGAGGAGTCGGGTTTTACGGGATCTGGTGACCTTCTGGCCGTGGTTGACCCCATTGACGGATCAACCAACTGCGACCAAGGAATTCCTTTTTTCGCCACGAGTATTGCCATTATGAAGAACGCCGAACTCGTGGCGGGTCTGGTCTACAACCACGCCACCGGGACGTTCTTTGAGTCCGAAAAGGGCTCCGGTGCCACACGAGATGGCGTTCGCCTGCAGGCCAGCACCACGACTGATTTCTCGGAGGCCATCGTCGCCTTCTCCGGCTTACCGCCCCGCCACCTGGGCTGGGCACAGTACCGGGCGCTGGGAGCCGCCAGCCTCGAAATCTGCCTCGTGGCCGATGGCTCACTCGACGTTTTTGGCGTGGCGCAACAGTCCACACTCAATCCTTGGGACTACCTGGCCGGCATGTTGATTGCCCGTGAGTCCGGTGCTGTGGTGGCGGATTATTTAGGGCAAGACCTTGAAATTTCAGTGTCTGAGGTCCGCCGACCCGTCTTTTGCGCAACCCCAGAACTGCTCGAGTTCATGTTGGGTGTTGGAATCATCTAGAGTGGTTCTCCCGGGCGTTTAGCTCAGTTGGCTAGAGCAGCTGATTTACACTCAGCAGGTCGGGGGTTCGAGTCCCTCAACGCCCACTAAAACCGCGGCTCTTTGGAGCCGCGGTTTTTCTTTTCTCACGATGTTGTTGGTCGGCCCGGGGAACCCAGTTCAGTGCAGTGAATGGTCCTCACTGTTTCTCTCCGTAGTAAAAAGGAATTCATGTCCGTCGCCGATAGCCACGTCGAGTCTCGCTACCACCGACCGATCGGGGAGGGCTACAAGTGGATGGCGCTTTTCATCGCAACCTTGGGAATGCTGATGGCGACCATCGACTCTTCGATTGTCCTGATTGCGATGCCGGCGATTTTTCGAGGGATTGGCATTGATCCACTCCAGCCGGGCAACACGTTCTATCTACTGTGGATGATTCTCGGATTCATCATTGTCACCAGTGTGTTGGTAGTGAGTCTGGGGCGCCTCGGTGACATCTTTGGTCGTGTCCGTATTTACAACATGGGCTTTGCGGTCTTTACGTTCTTTTCCCTCGTTCTGTCGGTGACCTGGATGCATGGTCACGCCGCAGCCATTTGGTTAATCGTGATGCGACTCTTCCAGGCGGTGGGAGCGGCGATGTTGATGGCAAACTCCTCGGCGATTCTCACTGACGCATTCCCGCTTAATCAGCGCGGACTCGCCATGGGAATCAACCAAGCAGCAGCATTCAGTGGCTCGTTTATTGGTCTGATCCTGGGGGGCTTCTTGGCGCCTCTCGATTGGCGCTGGATTTTCCTCGTCAGCGTTCCGGTAGGCCTTCTGGGAACGGTGTTGGGCTACGTGGGTCTGCGCGAACTCGGCACCAAGCGGCCCGCGCACATTGACTGGCTGGGCAACATCACTTTTGCGGTTGGTCTCGTTTCGGTCATGCTGGGCATCACGTACGGCATTGAGCCCTACGGGCACCAAACCATGGGGTGGATGAACCCCATGGTGATTGGGGCCATCGTGTTTGGGCTCGCCGTCATGGCGCTCTTCACCCGGGTGGAGAAGCGGGCCAAGCAACCAATGTTTCGCGTTGAACTCTTCAAGATTCGACCCTTTAGTGCTGGCGTGATGGCCAGTTTCGCTGCTTCACTGAGCCGCGGGGGCTTGATGTTTATGTTGGTCATTTGGCTCCAGGGCATTTGGCTGCCCCTTCATGGCTACGACTTTGCACGCACGCCACTGTGGGCCGGGCTCGCGATGGTGCCCCTCACCGCGGGGTTCTTAGTGGCCGGTCCGCTGAGTGGCATTCTCTCGGACAAGTTCGGTGCTCGTCCCTTCGCGACCGGAGGCATGCTGGCCACCGCCGCGTGCTTCGTGGTGATGGAGAACTTGCCGGTGAATTTTAGCTACCCCGAATTTGGAACACTGTTGTTCGTAACCGGCCTGTCGATGTCAATGTTTGGCTCACCAAACCGCGCCGCCGTTATGAATAGCCTGCCGCCGGAGCATCGTGGCGCTGGATCGGGCATGAACACCACGTTCATGAACTCCGCGCAGGTCTTTTCCATTGGTGTGTTCTTCTCGATGTTGATTGTGGGCATTTCCAGTTCGCTGTCGTCGAACTTGCAAACGGGACTGCTCGCACACGGCGTGCCCTACGCCGCAGCGCACCACGCTGCAGGTCTGCCACCGATTTCGACGCTCTTTGCAGCATTTCTTGGTGACAATCCCATGCAACACCTCTTGAGTGCTTCAGTGTTGGCGCACCTCAGTGCCGCGCAGCGAGCAGTGCTCGTGGGTCATGGCTTCTTCCCGACGCTCATCGCGGCGTCGTTCCACTCGGGACTACGAGCAGCGCTCGACTTCGCAGTTGTGGCCAGTCTCTTTGCGGCCTACGCGTCGTGGGCTCGTGGCAAGCGCTACGTCCACGGTGAACAGCAGTAGGGCAACGCTTACTTCATCAAGTTGATGGACTTCAGAATTGACGACGTGGCACCCATAGAGCGCGAGTAGACCTTCCGACGCACGTAGCGCTTGGCGTACGCACCAGGTCCCTTCGTGGCTGCCTCAATGTTGCCCAAGATGCGGGCGTCTCGGTAGAGCTGGGAACGAAGGCTGCGGCGGCGGGCCATTACTTCTCCTTAGAAAGACACAATGAACTGTAGGGGAGTCTCACCGACGAAACCAGCCCTTTTTCTTGGCGGGTGGCCGCAGGGTGGCGAATGCTTCATTGAAAGCGCGAACGTTCTCGTCAGCCACGGTGATCTTGAGCGTCAGGGTAAGTGACGTTGAGGGAGGTCGCCCAGCCGCGACGTCATCGAGAATGGTGGTAGCGCGGTGCTCAAAGTCGGCAGCGAAGGCAGTGATTTCGGCGAGGGGAGCAACGACGTAGTTTGCGAGTGCTGCGTACAGTGGTCCCCAGCCGGCGGGAACGCGACAGGCACGAACGTCACGGCCCCACTGGAGCAGTTCACCAAACACCGAAACAATGCCACTACCTAGTTGGCGGATCGCTTCTTCGTTGCCCGGTTCGCCAGCGCCCCCAAAGGCGCGTGTGACGTTCTCCGGCGTCATGAGTTTTTCGATCTTCTGCACGTAGTAGCCGCTGACTTCCATGCGTGCCTTGACGTCAGCTCCGGTGGTGTCGGCAATCTCGTCGCCGGCGATGTCAACCTTGCCGGCCAGGAAGTCTTGGTAGGCGTTGTGGTAGCCGGCGAGGCCATCCTTCAATACCTGGATGAACGTGAGGTACTCCCAACCAAGGGGCTTGTCTGACTGCTCGGTACTCATAGGGCTCCGTTTCTTCTTGAGGCAACTCTACGTAGTCAGTGTGACGTCACGAGTCTTCGTTCCTTCTGTAAGGTCACAGGTACGTCAGTTCCAAATGGGGGAAACATAATGTCCAATCGTCAACTACTGCTGCGCGAGCGTCCAACTGGTCTTGTGAACGAACAGACCACAGAACTCGTTACCACGGACGTCCCTGAACTTAAGGATGGCGAAGCACTCATCAAGGTAGCGATGTTGTCCATTGACCCCACTATTCGTACGTGGATGAATGACGCTCCTGGCTACCTGCCCCCAATCGAGGTTGGCGCAGTTATCCGTGGATCCGGCACCGGGCAAGTTATTGCATCAAAGAGCCCCCACTACGAGGTGGGCGACATGGTCTTTGGCATGACGAACTGGCAAGAGTACGTCGTGGCCAATGAGGAGAATAAGTTCTCCAAAATTCCTACCGGCATGGGACTCGACCTCGCCACCGTGATGAACGTCTTGGGCGTCACCGGCATCACTGCATTCTTCGGACTCCTTGACGTTGGTCAGTTCAAAGCAGGCGACGCGGTACTGGTGTCGGGTGCGGCGGGAGCAACTGGTTCGGTCGTAGGACAGATCGCTCGAGCCAAGGGCGCGAGCAAAGTTGTGGGCATTGCGGGTGGACCCGAGAAGTGTGCCGAAGTGGTCGAAAAGTATGGCTTTGACGCATGCCTCGACTACCGCGAGCCGGGTCTTACGAGCAAGATTCGTGCTGAGTTCCCCGGCGGCGTCGACCTCTACTTTGACAACGTTGGGGGTGACATTTTGGACGCGGCTCTCGCCAACATCGCCATGTGGGGACGCGTCGTCATGTGTGGCGCCATCTCTCAGTACAACGTTGAGGGGCTTCGCGGAGGCATTGCCAATACCGCCATGCTGATCATGCGCCGTGCTTCGATGAAGGGCTTCATTGTCCTTGACTACGAGAAGCGATTTGGCGAAGCGCAGTTGGAGCTCGCCACCATGGTCCTCAGTGGCACGTTGTCACACCAGGAACACATCGTGGACGGTCTGGAACACGCGCCCGAAGCACTGAACCTGTTGTTCTCGGGTGGCAACCACGGCAAGACACTCGTTGCCGTGGACTCGTCGCTAACGCTTAGTTAGTTACCGATTTCGAGGTCGCACACGAGGGCCCGGTGGTCACTGCCGAAGTTGTAGGCCTGTCCTCCCCGTGAAAGCCACGCGCCACGTCCCATGATGTGGTCAATTTGGGAATGGGGAAAGCGAGCCGGCCAGGTACGAGCGCGCACCAGGGTCTTCCAACCCGGCAAGAAGCGACGAAGCAGTGGGCGCCAACAGTTGAAGTCGCCACCAATGAGAACGGGGATACCAGGTTCGAGGCCCGCGGCGATTTCGTTGATCCGCCGGTACTGCTTAGCTGAGCCGTGCGAAATGTGCGCTCCGTGAACGCCCAAAACGTGGAAGCGCTGGTCACCATCACGCAGCGTCGCGACAATGAGTGAACGACGCACCTTTTCGCGAGGGAGACGTTCGAGCTCTTCAACGCGAATGGACTCAATGGCAAATTTCGTCAGGACGCTGAGTCCCCAGGTGCCGGGTTCCAGAGCGCCAAGCTTCTGACGGCGGGCAGCCTGGGCGGGTTTGAGGTCGCGGTGCTCTTGAAAGTACAGGCCGTGTTCACCAGTGAGGTGCGCACTAAGTGGCTGCCAACTAGCCCCACCCTTACCAGTAGTGATGCGTTCACAGTGGGCGAGTGGCGCAAAGATGCCGTCCATCTGTAGTGAGGTCTTTAGTTCCTCAAAGAAGTCGGGTCCGTTGTCACCTCGCCACGTTTCGGGCAAGATGAGCAAATCAGCGCCGAGGTTGACAGTTTCTTCGAGGGCCCGAGTAGGGCGACCCCATCCGTCGACACCGGCGTGGAGGTTAAAGACAGCAACACGCACGCCTGAAACCCTACGCCGTTTTAGGCGTGCGATGTGTAAGGCTCTAAGAGTGGAAAACGTGAACGTGACTTTTGGTCACCGTCTCTGGTGGGTCGACGCCTTTATTGGCGACGCTGAACGCGGTAATCCCGCGGCGGTAGTGCTGCTCGAGTCGGCGGTGCCCGATGAACAACTGCAACAGATTGCCTTCGAGTTGGGCGTCTCCGAAACGGCCTTCGTGCGTCGCCATGGCGACCAGTGGTCACTTCGTTGGTTCACGCCCACGGTCGAGGTTGACCTCTGTGGTCACGCCACACTCGCCACTCTTCACGTCTTGCTCAATGAACTCGGCGTCCCCGGTGGCGAGTTCTACTTCCAGACCCGCTCGGGCGTACTCTCTGGTCGCCGGCTCCGTGACGGTCTCCTGGGCATTGACCTCCCGCGGGCCTACATTGAACCCGTCGAGCCTCGCGTGCTGGAACAGGCCCTCGGCCCCGTGTCTGAGGTCTACCAAGCCGGTGCCTCAAGTGTGCTGGCCCTCGTTGACGACTACGAAACACTGTGCGGTCTGCACGTCGATCCAGTAGCGCTCTTCTTGGTGCCCGCGTCACTCGTTATTGCCGCTTGTTACGGCGGCCCCGGCGTGGACGTCTCGATCCGCGTGTTTGCTCCTCGTCTCGGCCTCGCCGAAGACCACGTCACCGGAAGCGCCATGTGCGCGGTGGCGCCGTGGTGGATGGAAAAGAACGGATCGCCCACTATGTCAGTGCGCCAGGCATCGCAGCGTGGTGGCGTTATGCACGCGCGTTTGTTTGAGAAGAATGTTGAAATCGCTGGAAGAGCTCGTACCTTCTTCGCGGGAGAGTTGCGCTGATGAGTGAAGAAACCCTGGGACCCAAAGACGCCAGCCGCGTTCGTCGTCTGCCCAAGAAAGCCGAGTACACGACCTCGGTCATTTACGAGATTCTCGACGCCGCTCGACTCTGCCACTTGGGGGCGGTCGTGAACGACGTCCCGGTCGCGATGCCGACGCTGCACGCGCGTGAGGACAGCGTCCTCTACGTGCACGGGAGTCAGTCCAACGCCGCCATGAAGTCCGTCCTCGCCATGGAGAAGTGCTCGCTCAGCGTCACCGTCTACGAAGGCATTCGCGCCGCTCGCAGTGGCTTCGAATCCTCCATCTCCTACCGTTCGGTGGTGGCCTTTGGTCGCGCCGAGGAGGTCACGGACCTCGAGGAAAAGCGCCGGATCTTGGACCTGATGGTTGACGCAGTGTTACCCGGTCGTGCCTCAGAAGTGCGGCCCATGACCGAACGCGAACTGAACCTGACGCTCGTTATCAAGTTGCCTATTGATGAAGCGTCAGCCAAGGTGTCCGGCGGACCTCCCGAGGACTTCCCCGAAGACCTGGACCTGCCCATCTGGGCCGGCGAGATTCCGGCGAGGACCGCGTTCTCTGCGCCGATTCCCAACACCGACGGCGCAATGGCGACGGGCACCATTCCGGTTCCCGCGTCAGTGGAGCGCCTGCTGAGGGATTTTCAGTGACCAACGACGAGTTGCGGCTCGCCATCTCGCGCATTGAGCCCGTTGATGAACGCGAGCGTGACTCCATTGTTAAAACCCTCGACCGCCTCTCCTGGGAGGGTGACGCGTTTGACGAGGAGGCCAACGAGCACCACGTCACCGCTTCGTCCTTCGTTGTCTCCTCTCGTGGGGTGATTCTGCACCTGCACCGCAAACTCGGCATCTGGGTGCAGCCCGGTGGTCACGTTGACGCGGGGGAAAGCCCCGTTGAGGCGTCTCTTCGAGAGACAATTGAAGAGACCGGGCTCGTCGCTCGCCACCTGGACCCACCGCTCCTGTTTCACGTCGACGTCCACCCCGGACCTCGTGGACACACCCACTACGACGTTCGCTACGTGCTGGTGGCCGAACCAAGCGACCCCGCACCACCCGAAGGCGAGAGCCAGGACGTGTACTGGTTTGATTTCGAGAGTGCCCAGGAGCGCTGTGAACCAGCCCTGGCGCCAGCCCTCGGCAAGTTGGCGCAGCTGGTGGCTTCGTGGGACGTGACAAACTAGAAGCGTGAGTGACACCAGCGCCCTACGAAGCCTCATGGAAGCGGACCGTTGGATTGACCGCGTGACGTCCCAGAAGACACATTTGCCCGAGCAAGGTGAACTGGCGCTCGTGGAAGGCGAACTGCGTGACTTGGTGGCGAACATGAAGAGCACCCAGGCCGCCGAAGCACCCGTGCGCGAAAGCTACGAAACCGCCAAGGCCGAGGCCGACCGACTACGCAAGCGCACCGCTGAGATTGAGAAGGCCCTCGCCGACTCCAGTGCCGGTGCCCGTGATTTGGCCTCCATGCAAAAAGAACTCGACCACATCCGCACCACTCTGGAGGGTCTCGAAGATCAAGAACTCACCGGACTGATGGCCCTTGAGCCTTTCGCCGAGACACTGACCGACATTAAGAAGAAGGCCCAGCCTCTAGCTGCTCGTCGCGAGGAACTGCAGGGCATTATTGCGGGACTGGTGGCGTCACTCGATGATGAGCTGGTCCACCTGCGCGAAAGTCGCAGCGAACTCGCCCAAGCAGTGCCCGCACCGCTCCTTGACCACTACGAGAAGTCACTCGTGCGAAGTGGAGCCTCAGGGGCCGCCAACGTGGACGCCGGTCGTTGCGACGGATGTCGTATTGCTCTTTCACCACTTGACGCCGACCGCTTTAAGCACCTCCCCGAGGACACCTTGATGGACTGTCCCGAGTGTGGCCGTATTCTGCTGCCGTGATTCTTCTCGTTCGCCACGGTCAGACGACCACCAATCTGGACAACCTCTTGGTAGGTCGGGGTAATCCCTCACTTACTGAGTTAGGCCAACGCCAGGCGCGAAGTCTGACGCCCTTTTTGAAGGGAGTGGAAGAGGTGTGGTCGTCACCTCTGCAGCGAGCCCTCGATACCGCCGGCCTCGCACTGCCCGGCATGGTGCCCACCGTTAAGGAGTCCTTCATTGAACAGGACTTCGGTTCCTACGAGGGCACTCCGGTGCAAGACGTCGATCCGGCCGTCTGGTCGGCCTTTTTGGCGGACTCGTCTCACCGTCTGGGTGGGGGTGAGTCCATTGATGACGTGGACGCCCGCGTCTACGCCGAACTGGACGCTCAATTGCGGGACACCTCGTCGCTCCTGCACGAGCAGAGTCGCCACCTGCTCATTGTCTCGCACGTCTCACCAATCAAGTCAGCCATGACCTGGGCGCTCGAAGTGCCAGGGTC
>Ga0164297_10001348_pt1 | contig 26353 bp, 23 predicted proteins | sample GEODES058metaG_FD_113539 | JGI IMG/M metagenome (GOLD analysis project Ga0164297, IMG submission 113539) | Dystrophic lake water microbial communities from Trout Bog Lake, Wisconsin, USA - GEODES058 metaG | ecosystem: Environmental > Aquatic > Freshwater > Lake | place: USA: Trout Bog Lake... | reverse complement strand
GTTGGTCACGGTGGTGCTGATTTCGTTTATTGCATTTGCTGGTTATTTTGCTTGGGATTCCCGACAGGTCATTTTGGGTGCGATTGCAGCCAAGAAAACCGAAATGAAAGAAGTACCGGCAATCGAGGCAATATCTAAAAATTTGTTGTACGACCTAAGCGCCGATGTAGTAATAGTTAATGCTGTAAACCTTCAGGCAAATAGCCGAAGTACATTGTTGGTACTGAGCAATCAGGGTAGAGATAAAGCCTTGGAAGGGTCAATCAACGCATTATTTACTAGCATTCCTGAACATAACAAATCCGTCATTACAATGTTTCAGGGTGAAGTTTCCTGTGAACCATTTATTCCAGCATCAAAACTTGGGGATTTTGCCGTCAAGCACGGTGTAACATATATGTGCAGGGGTTCTGTTCCGCCTGAAATGGGACGGTTTGTAGGCTATATCGCTGTCGGTTTCGCAGTCCAGCCAAAAGATGTAGCGCAGGTAAAAGCTCGTATCAATCTTGCAAGCACGGAGATGGCTAAGTGATTACCAAAAAACTTCTTATGGATAGCGCCACATGTGCGCCTGATCTTGCGGATAGATGGCTTGATGCACTAAATGATACGTGCGACAAATACGAAATCAATACACCGGAGCGCATTGCCGGATTCATCTCTCAGTGTGCCCATGAGTCGGGTGGGTTTAGGTTTGTAGTTGAGAACTTAAACTATTCGGCGCAAGCCTTAAGAGCTATTTTTGGTAAGTACTTCCCCGATGATACCAGTGCCAATGACTACGCACGTCAGCCAGAAAAGATTGCAAACAAGGTGTACGCCAATAGAATGGGTAATGGTGATGAAGCTTCGGGAGATGGTTTTAAATACCGTGGGCGAGGTCTTATTCAAATCACGGGCAAGGATAATTACACTGCATCTGGTAACGCTCTTGGGGTGGATTTTATTAATAACCCTGACATTGTTGAGACCCCGGATTTTGCTGCCCTTACTGCTGGTTGGTTTTGGAGTACTCATAACCTTAACAACTATGCCGATGCTCAAGATATAGTGGGGATGACTAAGCGTATTAATGGTGGTACAAATGGACTTGATGACCGTCAGATGCGGTATGCCAAGTTAATGGATCAATTTAAGAGCTAACCATGCCATTACAAAAACTCGCCTTAAAAGCTGGACTTAATCGTGAAGGTACGATCTACTCTAATGAGGGTGGGTGGTATGACGCCGATAAGGTTCGTTTTCGTTCTGGGTTGCCGGAGAAGATAGGCGGCTGGGCGCAGTTATCTCCAAACCAATATAACGGTGTATGTCGTTCGTTGTGGGTGTGGGCAACAGGCGATGCTAGCGTTGGAACTACATTTACGGGCATAGGCACTAATACTAAATACTATATTTATTCAGGTGGTATTTATTACGACATTACGCCTATCTATAGAACCGATACATTAACTAACCCATTTGCAACTGTAAATACTTCAACTACCGTTACCGTAACTGACCCTTCTTATAGCCCCGGCGTAGGTGATTTCGTTACATTTTCGGGTGCATCTGCGGTAGGTGGTATCACTATTAATGGTGATTACCGGGTTCAGACTGTACCTACTTCTACGACTTATACAATCACGGCTGCTACCGCAGCAACATCAACTGCTACGGGTGGCGGCACAGTCACCGCAGCATACGAATATCCCAGTGGGTTGGCAGTATTTTCTATTGGTACTGGGTGGGGTGCAGGTCCTTGGAACGCTGGTTCATCTTCTGATCCTTGGGCACATGGCTGGGGTACGCCTTATGCGGGTACAGGTGTTGGTACACAGCTTCGTCTTTGGACTAACGATAACTTTGGTAATGATCTTATTATCGCCCCTCGTGGGGGTCCGATTTTTTATTGGGCAGAAGCAAACGGCTTATCGTCTCGTGCGCAATACCTAAATAGTTTGGCTAATGCTACGACTGCGTTAACTGATGCCTCTACGTTTAGTTCAGGGGCAACAAGCATTACTGTTACCGCAACAAATGCCCCTTATATTTATCCTTACATGGAGATTACCGGGACCGGTATTCCTACCAATACATTCGTTGCATCTACATATGTAACGGGCGCTACAACAGTACCAATTACAAACACGACTACGGCAAACAGTTCAGGAACCTATAACTTTTCCTATGTTGGGGCATTTGTCCCTACATCTACGTACCAAGTTATTTCTTCTGCTATACAAGAATTTGTTATTGCTTTCGGTGCTAATCCTTATTCACCTAATAATTCAGCGACATCATTTAATCCGTTGTTAGTTCGTTGGTCAGATCAAGCAAACCCATATCAATGGGTTCCTGTTATTACTAACCAGTCTGGTGAATATGCATTAGGCAATGGCTCGTATATCATGGGCGCACGGGCAACCCGTCAGGAAATTTTGGTTTGGACTGATTCTGCACTGTATTCGATGCAGTACGTTGGCGCACCCTACGTTTGGGGCTTCCAACTTTTGATGGACAATACTTCCATCATATCACCTAACTGCATGATTACAATCAACAATGTGACCTATTGGATGGGGCGTGATCGTTTCTATCTATATAACGGTACGGTGCAAACATTACCCTGCTCACTAAAGCAGTACATCTTTGACGATATTAACCAAGACCAAGCCTATCAAGTGTTTGCAGGTGCAAACGAGGGGTTTAACGAAGTCTGGTGGTTCTACTGTTCTATAGATGGGAACGGTGGTTCCGTTGGTAATCCTAATACTCAAATTGATAAATACGTTGTTTATAACTATCTAGATAACGTTTGGTATTACGGTACGATGGCTCGTAGTGCTTGGCTTCAGACTGGCACTAGCCAATATCCGATTGCAGCCGATTACAACAACAGACTGCTTAACCATGAGTTTGGAGTTGACGATAACTCACTTGCTACGACTCAGCCGATTAACGCTTATATACAGTCTTCAGATATTGAGATTAGTCCTGCCGATTCTGGTCAGCACTTTGGTTTTGTTTGGAGGATGCTGCCCGACGTGAACTTCAACGGTTCACAGGTTAACAACCCATACGTAAATATTACGTTGTTGCCCCGGCAAAACTCGGGTACATCATATGGCACTGCGGATAATCCACAAGTTCTAAGTGGGAACAACTATTTGACCGTCCCTGAATACACGGTGCAGCAGTTTACTGGGCAGGTCTATACTCGCTTGCGGGGTCGTCAGATGGCATTTAGGATTAGCTCAAACAGCATCGGTGTAGCTTGGCAGCTTGGTATTCCTCGGTTCGACATTAGACCGGATGGCAGAAGGTAAACGTCCAATGAAGAAGCAGCCGCAGCCCGTAAAGAACTTGAAGCGAGGTATTGGTAATGGCACTCCCTAATTATCTTAACTATAACGGTGCGCCTCTTGCACCGACACCGCCTAACTTACCTGATGCCCCCGCTGCGTATAACCAAACGTTTTACAACCAGATATTGAACGTCTTGCGGTTGTATTTCAACCAGTTAAACAACTATACACAGGCTACGGCACTTCCTGATTACGGCACTAAAGCAAATAGACCCACGGTATTACTTCAGGTTGGGCAGGTGTATTTTGATACAACGCTAGGTTATCCGATCTGGTGGAGCGGTACAAAGTGGGTTAACGCTAGTGGAACGGCGGTGTAAATGATAAACTTTAATGAATACGTGCTAAAGGAGGTCGTGTATGGCTAACATGGGAATCGGTGAGGCGATGTTGATGCACTCCGCTATGGGTGGTGCTAACGCCCAAATCGCTTCGGCTCCTCCAGCAGCTAATAAACCAGCCGCAAGTGCTATTAGGATTTTAACCAATTACTTCCAAAATAGAGGTATACCCTTACAGCAGGGTATGGCTGCGGTACAAAAAGAGATTGGTGAAGGACTGCAGCTGCTGCAGTATAAGAATTCCATTATGGCAGTTAAAGAGATGGGTAAAGGCGTTGCCCAAATTCATTTCTTTACGCTTGATACCGAAGCGCAGCTCAAAGAAGATGTGAAGCATTTTGTTAATTTGCTACGTAAAGCTGGCATTCATACTGTCTATATTAGAGATGCTGATCCGGTTTTCTTACAAGCCGCTCAAGAATTTGGGGTAGCTGCAGGTCAATCAGACCAACCACAGTTTAAAGTGAAAGCCATGCTATGAACCAACTGGCAGATTCGACCGCAGATAAAGTAGGCGCACTCATGCAGACAATGCAGGATATGCCGCAGGTTGAATGTCCAGTTAAACATTATTTTGGTCCCGGACTGTATGTTCGGGAAGTCACGATGCCAGCAGGGTCTGTGATTGTAGGTAAGCCCCATAAAACCGAACACTTATGTGTCATGCTCAAAGGCAAGATGCATATTCTCAAAGAAGATGGCACAACGGTAGAGATCGTAGCTCCCGTAACGTTTGTCGCACCTCCGGGTAGGAAAGTAGCCCTCATTCTTGAGACCGTTGTTTTTCAAAATATCTTTGCAACCGACGAAACTGATGTGGAGAAGTTAGAGCATATGTTTGTCGAGAATCCTTTATTGGAAGGAAATTAATATGGCTTTCGTCGCTCTTGGAACTTCTGTCGCTGGGTTTTTTGGCGCTGATGCAATCGGTGCTGCCGCAGCAGGTGCTATTGGTAGTGGTCTTGTTGGAGCCGGAACCGGTGCGGTATTAGCTGGTATACAGGGTAAGAACATACTGAATGGTGCGTTAATGGGCGGGGGCCTCGGCGCTATTGGCGGTGGTATTGCTGGTGCGATGAATCCTGCACTTGGACAGGCCGCTAATCTTGCCCCTGCTGTTGCTGATGCGACAAGCGCCACAGGTTATTCGGGTGGTGTATACCCCGATTCTGGTAGCCCCACAGGTTATTCTGATATTAACGGGCAGCAAGTTAGCAGCGCAGGGCAGGCTGTAAACTATAACAACTCAGGGCAACTTGTTGATCCAAACGGTAATGTTGTAACTCCGAATCCCCCTGCACAAACAAATACGCAAACAGGTACACCTACCAGTAATGCAGGTGTAGCACCTTCGGGGAAGATCACAAGCAATAACCCATCTTTCTTTAAAGATCCTTTGGCTTATATGCAAGCCAATCCCGGTAAAACTTTATTGGGTCTTGGTGCTATTGGTGCGTTAGGTTACTCAGCATTCGGTAATAAGAGTTCAAATCTTATCCCTGCGTTTAATCCGGTGCAACCCGCAGGTGGTATAGCAAGTGCCGGTATGAGTCCAAGTTATCGTGGTTACTTCCAAGCTAAAGAAGGCGGTATCGCACAATTAGCTCACGGTGGCATGGCCCATGGCGGTAAAGCCGAATACAACTTAGGATCTTATTCCGATGGTGGTAGATTACTTAAAGGCCCGGGCGATGGAATGTCTGATGAGATTCCGGCAACGATTGCACACAAGCAACCAGCTCGTTTGGCTGAAGGTGAGTTTGTGGTTCCTGCTGATGTTGTGTCGCATCTTGGTAACGGTTCTACTAATGCTGGAGCTAAGCACTTATACAAAATGATGGACAACGTACGAATGGCTCGTACGGGTAAAAAGAAACAAGGTAAACAGATTAAAGCAGATAAGTTCTTACCCGCATGAACGTTCAGCACGTACCTGTAGAATTTGTTAATCAGGTGTGGCCTAATATAGAAGGCTACTTAAAGGCGGCTGTTGAACAGCAAGAAGGTGAGCAGGACTATACGCTAGATCAAGTCCGCACCTTGGTGACAATGGGGCAGTGGTTATTAGTAATCGCAGTAGATGAGAAGGCTGTATGTAGAGGTGCAGCAACAATTAATTTTTCAAACCGTCCTAACCATCGTGTAGCATTTATTACTTACATAGGTGGCAAACTAATTAGTAACCCCGGCACGTTTGAACAGTTGAGTGCAATAGTAAAGAATTTTGGAGCAACATGTATTGAAGGTGCAGTCAATGATGCTGTAGGTCGGCTCTGGCGGCGTTTTGGATTCAAGGATAAGTACAGGATCGTGGGTGTGACACTATGAGATATAACCATTTTGATATGTTGCCTGAAGAGGCATTTAAACGTTCACCCAGCGGGAGTATCAAGCCTCAAGGCGGAGGATCTAGCGGCGGTGGTTCAACATCACAGCAAAACTACTATAGCAGCGTATCTCCTTGGGCGGCTCCTTATGTAAACTCTATGCTTGGTGCTGCACAAAACCAAGTATTTCAGTCGCAACCCGTCGCTGCCGTCCCTGCTCAATATGACGCCAATGGGAATTTAGTCCCCGGTACTGGTACGCCAGCTACCACACAAATTACCGGAATGAATCCATACACTCAGTTTGGATTAAACGGTGCGGGTATGACATCAGCGGACATGGCTGCTGCTCAAGCGGCTGTCGCTCCTTTTAGTAATCTACAAAACCAATCGTTCCAATCCGCTGCAAATCTCCAAACACCCGGACAATTTGGGACTGCTACTAATCTAGCTACTCAGGCTGGTCAAGGCGCACTTGCATCTGCACCGATTGCTTACGGATATGGCGCTCAGGGACAAACTTCTGGGCTTCAAGGGCAACAACTTGGCATTACAGGTGGTGGACAATATGGCGCTATGGGCGCACAAGCCGGTGCATTTAATTCTGGCTTATCTAATGTATACGGGCAACAAGGCGCTAATATCGGTGCAAGTTTAGGGCAGATGTCTACTAACCCTAACGCCGTTGGCGCTTACATGAATCCTTATATTCAGAATGCGCTCAATCCTGCTTTGCAGTTATCCAACCAACAATTTGGTATTCAGGGTGCAGGGCTTGCAGGTCAAGCCACATCTTCTGGTGCTTTTGGTGGCACACGTAATGCATTGGTTCAAGGATTAAATCAACAAAACCAGATGTTGGCTAATAACCAATTGATCGGCACTGCGTACAACCAAGCTTATACCAACGCACAAAACCAGATGAATGCGGCTAATCAGGCTGCATTGGCGGGTAACGCTCAAGCACTTACAGGTGCACAACAAGCAGGTAATCTTGGTATTGCCGGAGCTAATGCAGGGTTAGCAGGTGTAAATACCCAACTTGCCGGTACAGCTCAAGGTATGCAGGGTGCGCAAGTTGGACTTCAAGGTGTTAATGCAGCTCAGCAGGGTTATAACATCGCAGGTAATCAAGCCACTAATTTGGCTAATATTGGCACGGCTGATCTGGCTGCGCAGCAAGCAATTATTAACCAGCAAAACCAATTGGGTCAACAGCAAACTGCAGGTCAGCAAGCGATTATTAATCAGGCTATGCAGAACTATGCAACGGGTCAGCAGTATCCTTGGACTCAGTTATCTAATTTGAAGAGTTTAAGTACTGGGCTTCCTATTGCCGATACAACGTCTACTCTACAACAAGCTGCTCCTAGCGCCGCTAACGTACTTGGTGGTGCAGGAATGGCAGGGCTTGGTATTATGGCTGCGGGTAATAATCAGCCCAACATAAATTTTTATAACACCGGCACTAACCCCGGCACTAGCAGTGGGCAAAAAGAAGGTGGTATCACTAAGCTTAAGCGCACCAAGAAGATGGCTTCGGGCGGCATTGCTGATGTGGCAGATAAGATTAATAGTTATGCGTTAAACAATCCTAGTAAAGTGCCAGATCAAAGCACTAAAGATGGTGTGCTTGCGCAGCCTTCGGCTCAACTTGTCCAAGCGATGAAAGCCAATGCAGAAATGCAAGACCGCACTCCTCCCGCTATGCCGAATTCAACGGTTATTCAGGATATTGATGCCCGTCAGCAACAACAGCAAGCGCAAGAACAGGGCATTGACGCACAAAGACTTCAGCAAGAGTTACCTACTATCATGGCTGATCTGAAGGTCAGACGGGATATTGCCGAAGAGAAGGGTAATAAGAAAGAAGTTAAGCAGATCGACATGATGATGCAGCAGGTTCTCGCTAGGGCGGAACAGCTCCAGTCTCAAGGTATGCAGCCTCAAGCTATGCAGCAAGGTCCGATGTCTGCCCCTGCCCCACAAGGTATTGCTGCTATGCAGCAAGCTCAACCGCAAACTCAAGCTCAACCACAAGGTATTGCCTCTGCAGCGGGTGGCGGGATCATTGCTTTTAAAGAAGGCGGTGAGGTGCAGAAGTATGGCGAGCAAGACAGCACGAATCAGACAACTGTTGATAATTCAAGCACATCTCCTTTTGGTAGATGGTGGGACAAGAATGTTGCCCCGGCTTGGAATGAAGGTATTAAAAACGCTCAAACGCTTCAACAGTGGGAGCGTGGTGATCCTACAAGACCCGGTTTTGATAAAGATTGGATTGCTGCGGGTCCACTTGGGGTATTTGTAAACCAGACCGATGAAGAAAGGGCAGCTGCACAACGCCGTGTTAATCCAGAAATGGTTTTAGATGCCCAAGGTAATCTTCAAATCAAACCGAATTTACCCCCCGCCCCTAGCTCACCGTTATTGGAAGACGAAAGCCAACGTGGTGCTGTTACACCTGAGCAAAAAGCTTTTAATGCAAAAGTTGCTGGTTCCGGTAATTACGAACCTATTATTATCCACGGCGGTAAAACTGCCGGGGTAGGTGCACCTAAAACCCAAGCAGCTCCGGCTGTAGCTAATATGGATATGTTTGATGTTAACAAGTCAACTAATAACATCACCAACATGGTAGATAACTTTTCTAAAATGTTGTTAGGGCAAATGAACCAAGACAACACGATGAAGAATATAAGTAACGCATTGATTGCTGGTGGCGCAAGAATGGCTGCTAGCAAATCGCCTTATGGTTACGCTGCGCTTGGTGAAGGTATTGGTGGCGCAGGTGAAGCTTACATTGCTGGTCAGCAAGCTGATGAAGCACGTAGAGATAAAGTACTGGGTCAATTGATGAGTCTTGGTCTTACTGGTCAGCAACTCCAAATGGAAGCTCAGAAACTTGGTATTAGTCAAGCAGAACTCAGAGCCAAAATGCCTCTATACGCAGCTCAAGCTCATTATTATCTTAATAGGCAAACTGGTGCTGGTGGTATGACTGCGGGATCTATTGGGTCAGAGTCTTTGTTTAAGCGTATGGACAAATACAATGAACTAGCTAGTAATCCTAAAGCAGATCCCGCATTTTTTGCTTCTCTCCCTAAAGATGTTCAGGATGCGCTTAAAGCGTCTCCCGATACTGCATCACATCAAAGGGGGTTGGACGCAGTTAAAAATATTACTCAACAACGTCTACAAAACGATATTAGTGCTGCACGAATACTTGGTGCTAAAAAAGTCCCTGTATCTACGCTATCATCTGCGGATGAAGATTAAGGATTACCTATGCCACGTGTAACTATTCCCGGCGTCGGAGATGTGCAATTTCCAGACAATATGCCCCATGACGAAATTATGCGGCAAGCAGAAGCGATGCGGGATGCACCCGCTCAAGGTCCGCTTTTAGACCCTAGGGATTTACCGTCAGGGGAATTGCTTAAAGGCGGTGCGCATCGTGCGTGGGAAGGGTTAAAGGGTACAGTTGTTGAAGGTATCCCTGCTCTTGCGGAATCGGCATTCGGTTACGATCAGGCTGCTAGAAAAAACCTAGAAGCCTATCAAGCTCGTATGGCACGTGCAGAGGAAGAATCTCCTACTGCGTATCGTTCGCTTAAAGATATATCCGGGCCTAGTGGAAGCACAACAGGTTTCCTAGCAGAATCTTTAGGTGAGTTACTCCCTGATGTTGCCGGGTTTATCGGTACAGCGGGTGTGGGTGAGATTGTCGGTAAGAAAGGCACCGAGTACGCAGTTAAGAAAGGTGTTGAAAAAGCCGTAGAAAAGTACGCACTAAAGAAAGGATTATCTGAAGAGGCTGCATCAGCACTCCAAAATCGTGTCTTGCAACAAGCAGGTAAGAAAGGTGCAGACATCGGTGGTAAGGCTGGGCTATGGGGTGCGTCTTTAGCAACTAATGTCCCTGATACGTTTAACCAGATTTACCAAGATACAGGTGACTTGCGTCCCGGTATTGCGCTCACAATCGGTCCTATCGTTGCGGCACTTGATACATACCTTCCCGGTAAAGTCTTATCTCAGTTAGGTTCGACGGGTAAACAAGCACTAGCAGCTCAACTATTAGAGAAGTCTAAAGTTGTTCCTACTACGTGGAAGAAAGCTTTTATTGGTGAGACGTTAAAGACAATAACTGGGGAAGGTTTAACTGAAGGTGCGCAACAAGCACTCCAGAACTATGCATCAATATTGGCAGGGAAGAAAGATGACTTCTTCTCGCAACAAAACGTAGACGACATTATTATGAGCGCCCTCAAAGGCGCTATCGGTGGTGGTGTTATCGGCGCACCCGGTGCAGCACTTGAAGCCGGACGTATTAAATCCGCACGTCAAGCCGAAATCGACCGTAGAGCTGCGTTAGAGCAGCAAGGTCAACAAATTACTGAGCAAGCCGCTGCCCAACAAGCTGCATTAGGATACACACCTGAACAACTTGCTGCACTTGGTTATACCCCACAACAACCCGCTCCTACCGCCGGGGGAGCCTTAGTACCTGCAGGTGGTACTGGGTTAGCTCGTGGTGAGACACCTATAAATTTTATGGGTCGTGAGAATGTACCCGCCGCACAGCAGGGACAAATTGGTGTTGCACCGACGAGTGTGCCAACTACAGCGCAAGCGCTAGATATTAATCGGGAAACAGGTACAGCCAGAGTTAACGCTAACGTCCCCGGCGCATTACCCGGGCAACAAGGCTTACTAAATATATACGGTAACGAGCCTGTATCAGGTGAGGAACTAGCTAGCCGCATGGGTGCTGAGCGGCTAAGTAAGCAAGCTGGATATGCAAAACTACCGGGAGCAATTACCCCTGCTGGCACACGAGATGAATTAATGCGGGAGCGTTCGCATTGGATTCGAGTGCTTGACACTCCGCAGCTTGCTGCTGCACACGACTTAGCTATTGAGCATATTGCAAGCATCACTCAACATCTTAAACAGATGGGTGAAGCACCTAAAGCTGAAGGGCAAAACGTATTACAGTTTACGCCGGAAGCACCACAAGGTACGCAGTTTAAAGGAGAGCCGTTCAATCCTGAGAGCCAGTTTGGTCAGCAAATGCAATCGGTGCAAAGACAACGTGAATACGATGCGGCACTTGAGCAAGCTGAACAACAGAAACGAGCGCAATTAGATAGAGGCTTAGAGCAGCAATTTGCTGATGAAGCTGCGGGTAAATTCCCAGTTACATTCCCTGAAGCAAAACCCGGACAGGCAGCAGAGCCACAGCAGCTTGAGTTGTTTGGGCAACGTGGTCGTCCATCCCGTGCGGAAGGTATCCGTCAGGGTCAGCCTGTTATTGGTGGTTTGCCTGTTGAACAACCTGCAGTTAGCACGGTGCTTGACGCTGATACATTACAAAGAACTGGTCTCAAACCACAAGCGGGTATTTATAAACAACTTCTTAATAAAGATATGGCTAACCCTGACCATCAGGTAGCCATTGGACAAGCTTTTGCTTCGGCACGGGCTAATCCTAATTTGTCCCCAAACGTTAAACAAGCTATAGAGCGCCTATCTAATCAAGCACAGACTGCGCTTGCAACACAGCAAGAAATGTTTGGTCCTAAAGGCGGAGTGCTTAAAGGAGCTACACTTGGAACAAGTAAGCAAAGAACTGTCAGTCCAACAGATCGAACAGGCGCTCAAGTTCCTGTCGAACCAGAACGAGTCGCTCCCGCCCAAGGAGTTACAACACCTCAAGCAGAAGGATTGGGTGCAGCTCCAGTGTCTGCTCCTGTATCTAGAGGACGAAAAGCAGCACAGCCTAGTCCATTAAAAGGAGAGAAACGTGAGTCCCGTAAACAGACTAAACCTGCTAAGACTCCTGTACAAGCTGCCATTGCCGAAGAAAGCGAAGAACCTACTTCTACTGAAAGTGTTGAACAGCTAAAAGAGCGCTTTTTTGCGCTAACCGATAAGCTGCACAGAGAAACCGATCCTGACGAAAGAGACGCCATCAAAGATGAGCTAACAGATCTACGGGAACAAATTGCAGCTGCTGAACCCAAAGCACAAAAAGGTGAAACCGGCGAAGCCTATAAGGGTGATGTAGCTCAGCTTGCTAAAGATTTACGTGCTGCGTTGCACAAGATGGGTTTGGGTGGAATCGGCGTTAGACTTGAGAAAGCATTAACCGATAAGAATGGCAATACCATCCAAGGTCAGTACGCTGCTAAGTTAATACAGATCGCCTTAAATGCTAAAGACGTGTTCAACACGTTGAACCATGAAGCACTCCACGCCATGAAGGAAATGGGTTTCTTCTCTCCTGAAGATTGGAAAACCTTAAGTAACATGGCAGAGAGCAAGTGGCTCAAGCAGTACGACATTGCAGCCAAGTATCCAAACCTGACTCGTGAAGAGCAGATCGAAGAAGCTATTGCCGAAGCGTTCGCCCACTATCAACAGCAAGAACCTAAAACGCAATCCATCATCAGCCGAGTCATTAACGCCTTACGTAAACTGGGTAACTTCTTAACCGGTTACGACACACGCTCTGCTGAAGATATATTCGGTCAAGCTGCAAGCGGCGAACTTGCTAAAGCCCGTGCAGAAGCTATTACCAATTTTGATTCCGGCGTTGAAGATGCCTTATCAAACCCCGTGCCTAAGTATCAAGTCGCAGGTGCGAGCCAAGCAATCAAAGGCATGGATGGGCTGATTAACAGCTTTAAATTTGTAGGCAAAGATCAGAAGTATGCACTAAGCGAAGGTGTGCATAGAACCAAAGGAATGGTTAGTTCCGGCATCCTTGGTTTGCAGAACCTCAACGTTTTAATTGATAACGCCAAAAAGCTTTTCCCGAATGCGGCACGGATCGGTCAACTGATGAACGAACGTTCTGGCTATGAAGGTAAGCTGCACGAGGGTGCTGAAGGTGTTAGACAGATTATCCGTAAGGCACTTAACGCACATCCCGAGCAAGTAGAAGCCATCAACCGTATTATTAACGACAGCACCGTTGATGAAGTTGATCCTACTAAGAGCCGTGCCGACTACAAAGGGCAGACTACTAAAGATGGTAGGTCTAAGGAAGAAGTTTGGAACGAATTACGTGAGCGATACAACAAGCTAAAACCGGCTTGGCAAAAGGCCTATGTATCTATGCGTAAGGCTTACGAACAGATGTTTACTGAGATCGAAGATGCGATCAAGACTCGTATTGATGCTACACCTATTAGCAAAGAAACCAAAGAGAAAATCAAGACAGATATACTGGAGCGGTTATCTAAAGCAGGGAAGATTGATCCCTATTTTGCTTTGGGTCGTGATGGTGATCTGTGGTTGGCATCGAACTTTAAAGACGAAAATGGACAGGCACACTTTACGGTTGAAGCTTTTACTAGCCCACTCGAACGTACCGAACGCCGTAACGCTATCCTGAAAATGGATCCTAACGCACGGTCAGATGAGTACAGCCAAGTAAAAGACATTGACTATCGTAACGCACCGCCTAATTCTTTTGTGAACAGTGCGTTAAACATCATGGAAGCAAACGGTGTCCCGCAGGATGCTATTGACGAAATGATGCGGTTGTTCGTTACGACATTGCCGGAAACAGCGCTTGCCAAGTCTATGCAGCGCCGCTCTGGTCGTGAAGGTTATACCGAGGATGCGATCAAGACGTTTGAGAAGAAGATGCGTACCATGGCGCATCAGATTACTAACATGCGTTACAACCCTCAGTTCGATAATGTCATTACCGCTATGCGTCAGCATACCAACATGGTTGGTAAAGGTATGGCAAAAGGATCGGTTGACGCATTTGGTAGGGCTGTAAAAGAAACAGTGCCAGCCCGTGATAATGCAGACGAGCATAAATATTTAGACGAGTTTGAGAAGCGAGTAGATTACATAAAGAACCCAACCAGAAATAACTTTGGTGAGTTCGCTCAGTCTATGGCATTTATCTATACGATGGGTGCAAACTTCTCGTCTGCACTGATGCAGGTAGCCAACGTCCCGATGATTGTCGCACCTTACTTAAGTGGTAAGTACGCCAAGGGTAATGTCAGCAAGGCGCTATCCGATGCGCTTAAAGCTGTGACCGGCAGCGGTAGAACCGCATACACTCCTGTGTTAGGTAGTGATGAGTTAGTTACTAGAAAGGCTATGCAGTCTATTGGTAACTATGCGCCGAATTCGGCATTTGCCAAGAAGCATGACATCTTCCTGCGTGAACTTAAAAACAATGGTCAGCTTAACCGTTCGCAAATAAACGAGACGCTGCAGGGCGATATTAACGGCACGAAGATTCAGAAAGTCAATGCCATGGCAGGGTGGATGCTGCACCACACGGAACGGGTGAACCGTGAAGTGACGATGTTAGCTGCGTATAACCTTGAGATGGAGCGCCTTGCCAAGCCTAATAAGGCAGACATTGAGGCGATTGAGGACATCAAGCAAGAGCGTGGCGGCATCACGGACGAGGAAGCCAAAAAGATTTATGCCACACGTAACGCCATTACAACTAACGAGATCACTAACGGTAACTTGTTAGCCGGTGCATCCCCACGTTTTGCGCACAGCACGATTGGTAAGATGGCATTCATGTACAAGAAGTTTGCACTGACTGTGTACTCGTTACTGATTAAAGCTGCGAAAGATATGGTTGCAGGTGAGACACCTGAAATACGCCGAGCTGCTATGCGCCAACTTGCCGGTACGATGGGTATGACTGCGTTGTTTGCAGGTGCGCAAGGATTACCGTTTATCGGTGCACTCTCGATGCTTTGGGATCTGTTTAAAGATGATGACGATGATGATCTAAAAACGACCATGCGTAAGCACTTTGGTGAGCTTCTCTACAAAGGTCCGCTTGAATACATGACTAACTTGTCTGTAGCAAGCCGTATGGGTCTGAGTGATTTGATTCTCCGTGATGCACCGTCAAGTTCATCTACTAGCACGTTTGCACAAAGATTCTTGCAATCAGTTGGTGGCCCTGTGTTTGGTGTTGAACAAAACCTTGAGCGTGGTTTCAGCAAGATTGCTAGTGGGCATCTTGAGCGTGGGGTTGAAGATCTACTCCCTACGTTTGCTGCTAACCCCCTTAAGGCTTATCGTTATGCGACTGAGGGTACTCGCACCTTACGTGGCGATCCTATTACTGGAGACGTGAGTGCTTATAACGTAGTGGGTCAGATGTTGGGCTTTGCCCCTGCGGACTACATCCGGCAGATGGAAATCAATGACCGTGAGAAGGGTATCGACAAAGCACTCAGTGATCGTCAGAGCAAACTGAAGCAACGTTTCTACATGGCTAAACGTGAAGGCGACACTGATGAGATGAATGATATTCGTGATAGGTTGTTGCAGCTAGGTCAGAAACATCCGGAGCTAAAGATCAACGGAAGCACAATCTATGACATATTGGACAAGTCTGTGAAAGCCCAAGACAGAGCCACTAAAGAAATGATTGCAGGGGTGCGGTATAACAAGAAACGTCTACAAGCCGTTAAAGCGGATATGGCTGAATTCGACTAATAAAAAGAACCCCCGAATTGCTCGGGGGTCAAGAGGGTTCTTACGAGAACAAGTGCAACAGGAGAATGAATTGTTGCAGTGCAAGTATATTACAAAACTCGCCAAAACCGCATCCCTAGCTTTTGGTTCTCGATTCGCTCGAAACCTTTTAGGGTAATCAGTCTATGCCTTGCTACGTTTTGCACATGTTTCTTCAACATTGTTAAGTTAACGGCGGGGACAAAAAACGACATCCCCACCTTTAAAGCATCCCAGTTTACGTTAATCACCACACCATCTGGGCATAGTTCATCAGGGTGCATCACCCTCAAGGGCCGCTTTGTGGTTTGCGATTGTTGAGAGTTCTTGTTCAATGTCATCGTCCATCCAGTCTCTACCGTCAACCCATAACACGTCTACCGATGGCAAGCTCATGCGAGTGCCCTTACCCATACGCTTCTTATCAATCTTAGCCCGGGTACGCCCACGCTTAAGTGCATCAATAAACCCCTCATAGTTTATTTGCTTCTTCACGCACCATTCCCTGAGAGGTGCGGTATATACATAAAACATCTTAATATCGTATTCGTATCTGATGATAAAAGATATTCTCGGCGTTGCGTCAGGGATGATTAGATGGTCTGCTTCTTCGCTCTTAAGGGAGCGGGAGTCATCGGTGCTTTTAATACTTAACTTGTTATTCCAGTTCTCTGACAAGAACATGGTGAATGTCGTCTCGGCATTCTCGTCCATTGCCTTAACTTTATCTTTAGCTTTGGTCACTACGGTTCTTAGCCAAGCCACCACGGGTTTAATATCCCAGTCGATCAGCCCTGCTTTCTTAGCAGTCATCAACCCCATGATACCGTCCGTTGCCAATACCGAATAGAACCGATCAGCCGGGTCAAACCCAAACATCGCATCAAGTTTATGTTGGGTAGACTTGTACAAGTTTTTGATTCCCTCAATATCGTTCATCAGATACTGGAGATACGGGATACAAGCATGTCCGTAGTTATTGCGCAGCGATGCGCTCAATTCGTCGGTTTCGATTTTGTTCAAACCCAACACAGGTGCGGCACGTACTTCTAGAATACGCATGGTCTCGCCTTTCGGGAGTGCCTTGTAGCTGCTCATCTTCTCAATGATTGATGCGTTGCCGGTGCTGACTGATGCTTGGTTCCAAGGTTCACCACGTTGGCGTTCTGCGTTTGAGTTTGGACTCATGCGGTTTCTTTGTGAGCCTGACGTGTAGGGGTAGATAAACTCGCTTAGTTCTTTAGCCGTGGCGTTAGTCACCTCGTCTAGTGGTAGGAAGATGTTGTTGTATATCTCAGCACGGTTCATCTTCGAGGCGTTGGTATCGGACTCTTTCAATACAATCTTGGTCGGGTCGCCCCAAATACTTGCCCCTGCGTAGAGTGCCGTGGTCTTACCAATACCTGAATCAGGACTAAAGACGTGCAGAAGTGCAGAGTTAACAGGAGTAAAGTCGGTAAAGATCGAGCCGAAAGCAAGCCCAATCATAAACTGGTGAAGCTCCATCCCCGGACGCTTGTAGAAGTTCATGCACTCCCGCCATTCATCCATCGAACCTTTGGTTTCAAAGGCGCTAAACAAGTGCGCCGTGGCGGTTGACGGGGGATTATGGTCTACTCTATCCGCACGTATTTCTTTATCACCTACTACGAACGCATCGTACTTCTGATCTATCCAACCAAACTGTCTTCTGGCTGTATCCGCTTTGTATTTGTATTGCATGTGGTTCACCCATGTTGTTAAGTAGTGCATCAACTCGTCTGTTTTGACTACTGCCACACCCTTGGACGACAGATGTTTTCTGAGTTCATCCTTAGATGTAACTGCCGATAGTGGCACAGTGAACTCCCGCACACCGTCTTGTGGCAGGTGTAGTCGTGCGACTACCGCTTCTCCTACCTCTGAATCGTCTAGTCGACGAGTCAGGTATATATCGTTGTGATATATCATTACCTCAACTTCATCCTCTTCACGAATAATCCGCTTGAAGATGCCGCCGTTCTTGCCCCGAAAGTAAGGGTCAGGGTATTTCGGTATAACGTATGTCTGTGTGTGCCCTTGGTTAATATTGAAAGGCACATCCTCTACTATATTGTCTTCTTCTGTGGCTTCAAGTACTTCCCGCCCTAAAACGATAGGTGACTTGATGACGCCTTTATTGACGCAACCCTCGCAACCGCCGGGGTTGTATTCCTCAAACTTGGCACAGGTATAAGGTCCGCCCTTGATACCACGCACCTTGCGATCAGCAAATTCAGGGCTGTATTCCGGATGCCCGTTGGAAATCTTCTCAATTGCTTTTTCGGCATCTATACAAAATTTGGCAATAGAAAGCCCTGCTCTCCACATCGGTTCCGGCATTGTGGCTTGCTGTTTATAAATATACTCCAACTGCTGACAACCTTCACCCTTTGATGTTTTAAGCATGATCGTTTTAAAACGATTCGTATAATTGCCAAGCAATGCCTTGGTTACTTCATCCATCTCGCCACGGGGGATGTAGGCCCTCGGTGCTAAAGCCGGTTCCCCTATAACGTCTTTTAGTGTGTTAAGCTCAAATGAGCCACCTGAGCCACCGATAAAAGAAACCGGTCTAGGTTCTTGATTCTTATAATTTAGTGTTCCCGGCACACGTAGGATTCGCACCGAATCTGCAGTCACAACCGGGTCAGCAAATAGGTCGTTATCATCGCACATGCTCTTTAGCTTCTCAGCCAAAGGCAACCATGTTTCACGTGAAACAGGTTCGGTTAACGCCCAGTACGCATGAATCCCTCCGCCGGAATTAACCAACGTTGGACGTGGCATACTCGTTACCTTACAGAAATTGCGCAGTGCAGCAAGTGCTTCGGTCTGCGTTTCATAAGGCTTGCCCTCGCCACAATCGAGGTCAATAAAAAAAGATCTTAACTGTTTTACATTCGCTGTTTTTCTTGATTTGCCATCTTCAAATGTTGCCAACGCATAGTATGCATCGTAACCCTCGTCTCTTAAGTTATCAGCAACCGCTACCGCATCTTCGAGATTCTTAAAAAACTTCTGGACTGGTTTGTCTGAGTCTTTCTTTAATCCAACTATGCAGTAGTATCCTTCGTCGCCAAGGACTTGCTGTAAAAATTCTAGGTTGTTCATAGCCACCTGTTGTTAGGTGGGGTGGTGTTACCCACCCCGGAATACTATTTAAGCATCATCCCACTCGCTTACTAAACTATCCAAGCTAGGCTCGTTTGCTACCGGTGCTTTTTTAGGCGCAGCTTTCTTAGGCTCGGCAACTACTTCAGCAGCTACTTCAACTACAGGCGTTTCAAATAGATCTTCCTGCGGTGCGACTCTCGGCTTATCTTTAACACCGTCAGTCTGTGCAACATTCATTGTGATTGCCGCAATCGCTTCTGGCGAATCCTTAAGACGGGTCACTGTCTCGAACTCATCTTCCGTCACAGGACGGATAGGCTTGAATACAAGTTTAGGCGTAGGGCTTGCTGTGTCAAACCGCATCTCAGTCACAACACCCGTGATAGGAGTGCCATGATTTTTGAGATGACGAGCGTATGCTTGTAGTGGTAGTTTACCCTTCTCGCCATCACCGAATATAGACTTACCCGGCAACACGAGTTGATACACTTCCTCTTTGTCAACCTCACCATCTAGTACGACTGCTAGACGCTGTTGGTAACGACAAGCACGACCCTCACCCTGACCAGAACCCTTGATGTTTTGTGGGCAGTTCAAGCAGGTGGCTGATTGCTTGTTTTCTGCCTTAACTTTCTCATCAGGACGTTGGCTGTCGGATGACCAGCAAGTTGGCGCAACGGCTTCACCTTCTACATAGCTTCCGGAATAGAACGTGCGGGAAACTTTAGGTGCAGCTTTGATAATGATGATGTTCATGGAACGTTCTTCAGATACACGGTATTCCTTACCGTTAATCATCTCACGGAACACACCACCTTTAATGGATAACCGGCGTGAACCTAAACTGTCGCCGCCCGCTAGTGCATCGGTTGTATCATCAGATGCGTTCTTAAGGTATGCGGGTAGACCGCCTTTGAATAGAGTCAGTTCACTCATTATTTTTCTCCTGTTACAAAATCATAAATGGCTTGTGCGATAGCAATCAAATCTTCTTCGTTATGGATAGATTCTTTGATGCGTGTTGCAAAGTCAATGCACATTGCTCGTAATTGCCTTTCTTCCAAACTTGTTTTTTGTGCGGCTACTTCCGTAGGGATTTCCGCAAACTGTTTTATATCTTCCAACGCACTCTCCTAAATGTCATCATCGGGGTTAAAATTTAATACTAACTGCGGGTCGTTCGGGTCAGGCGGGAGTGATAGACTACCATCTGTTGCTTCTACTGGTAATCCACCCCCACATATAGAGCGCAAAGCCCCTTCCACTTCGCTTAGCTTGAAACGGTATACACCGCCAACCTTTAACGAGGGGACTAAGCTTTGGCGCACCCATGCACGGACAGTCGATACGGACACAGCAAAGTGCTTAGCCACACCTTCTATCGGGACAAAGTTTTCTTCAGCCATTCTTACTCCTTTTAATAGTCACGGAATACTCCATGTTTGCGTTAAGCCCCGGCGGAAGCAAGTCGGGGTGTTCCTCTAAAAACGTTTTCATATTGGTCTGGTGCAGTCGTTTCTCCAGTAATTCCGGCACACCGTGTTCAAGAATAAACTTGCCCATGGATTCCCAGTCGGTTGTTGAGTAGGTGGTTCTTACGGTGCGATACACCGTACCCGCATCGGTTCTTAGGCTTTCAGCACCGAGAGTCTTCATGTGATCGAGGATTGCGGTTTTGACCGTCTTCATACCCTCGTCGACTTTAGCAATCTGCTCTTCGAGTTCCCGGGTAAGTTCGGATTTTTTATCCCGCATCTTGATATAAATACGGGTGAGTTTTTCCAGAGGCACGTCTGCCTGTGCAGCATCTACTGTCATTTTCATTCTCCTGTTAGAACAGTAACGGCTTTGTTTTATTCTCGCTACTGGTGATACTACTATACTATTGAACTTTATCTTAGTCAAGCAAATTCTTGTAAAGATCAACTAACTTTACATGGTCTTCAATTCTATTGTCAAGCATTTTGTACAGATGTTTCTCGGCATTTGACCCCTGCAGTCGTATGACTGTGACCGGATGGCGCTGCCCTGCACGGTGCGCCCGTGCGTTAGCTTGTGCGTATGTTTCCAAACTCGGTGTCGGCCCCCACCACACAACCGTATCAGCCGCTGTTAACGTTACACCATGTGCTGCCGCCTGTGGTTGGATAATCAGCACTCGGGGGTTAGGGGTTTCCTGAAAGCTTTTAAATATCTCGGCACGTTTAGTGGCAGGTACGTCCCCGCTGATGATAGCGGTAGAGAACCCGTCAGCTTGCAGCTTTTCAGACAACAGCTCAATCGTGTGCTTGAACGGTACAAAAATTAAGATCTTTTGCTGTGTTTCGTCTATCGCTTCCCTTAACACCTTATACCGATTCTTAATGTCGAATTCGAGTGTCTCGCCGGAATCGGAGTACACCGCACCGCAGGATATTTGCAGCAGCTTACTGAGTCCTACAGCCGCATTTACCGCAGTAATCTGTTCCCCGGCGGTCTGCAGTACGAGCTTCTTTCGTAACAGATCGTAATACTTTCTTTGTTGGGGGGTCAGTTCAACTTCCCGTGTGACGTAGGTCATTTCCGGCAAATCGAGGCATTCGTCCTTGGTGAATCGTATGGCGGGTTGCAGTGCCGAAAACACCACCTTATCAGCATCAGGTCTGGCTACCCACTTAAACTGTGTTATCTTGTACATCACCGAGTCTTTAAAGGCGGTGTAGAACTTAGGCACTCCGAGCGGGTTGACTAGCTTAGCTAACCCATATGCGTCTACGGGAGATTGTGCAGCAGGTGTACCGGTCAGCATCCAGAGCCAAGTGTCTGGTTTCAATATCCGGTTAAGTGTTTTCCACCGTGTTGTCTGAGCGTTCTTGTAGGCATTGGCTTCATCGACCACAATCAGATCGAACTTACCATTGGATATAGCCTCTTGTACAATATCGACTCCATCGTAATTTATTATGACAAACTCTGCATCGGAAGCGATAATCTGGTTTCGTTTCTCCCTCGAACCATAAGCGATGTCAACGGTACGATGCATAGCGAACTTAAAAAGGTCAGCCCTCCAAGCGGAATCCATGATGGACAGGGGGCAGATGACAAGCACCCGCCTTATCTTACCAATGCTCATGAGGTAATCAGCCGCCCAGATTACCGATCCCGTCTTACCTGTGCCTTGTTCATTCAGGCAAAACGCCCTGCGGTTAAGAGTAAGAAATGATGCAGTAGTCTTTTGGTGATCGAAAGGTTTGTACATTCCGGGCCAGTGATACTTGCCCATAATTGGTGATGGGATGTTTTTTATTTGTAGGTTCTTTAGCACTTGGGCCTCATCAAGCCCCCAACTTACTGCTACTTTATTCTGACCAATCTGTTTGCTTTTAGGTATAACTGTCGTAACTTTGTTTGGATTACGCAGATTGAGTAGCAAAACTTTATTGTCTATTATTTCCAACACATTCTCCAGAAAAGCACTGACAGAGCAAAAGCGGTGTCCGCTATGCTCTGCCTAGTTTGTCAGTTCCCCGCCGGAAATTAGCAGTGCTGACTGGTATGGTTATTTAGGTACGTAAAGCCCAGAATGCACTCACACCTTACACTCTCGGGCGACCCTGAACAATCTAAAACAGTACTTATTCTATACTCATTTTTTGAGCTTAACAACCTTGCTCAACTTAATTTCTTTCTTTTCTTTTTTACTCTTTTCGGCAACAAGATTGCTCTTGGCATCACGCTTAAATGATCTGTTACCGCTTGCAGATTCAATAAACACGCCGTACTTATTTGAACCACCCTTATCAAGTGCCTTGACGTGGGCTACATCTTTACCTTCACGGATGTCCGCCTTCTTGTCCTTATCCTTATCAGGATACATCTTATCAATCGCACGTCTTGCTCGTTGCCGCTCGGCTCGACGAGGTTCTTCCCCACGGGCTTTTTGCTGTAGGTACTCTTTGTGATAAGGTCTTGGTTTGTTTACGTACGGCATGGTCAGTTCCTCCCGTTATGGGCACACTCTAAGACAAGGCAATGCTTACGGCACAAACCGCTAGGTCTCGGATTCCATACGTTCTTCTCGTACGAAAATTTCATGCGGTTATGTTCGCTAAACCATTTTAGCCACATCTTGTCCTGATTGTCAGCACTGTATGAATCTTTAATGAAGTTCTTAGATATGACAAACAGCAGCCCCGCCTTGACCTTTTTGACCTCGGGGAAGTGCTTAAACACGGCTAGCGCCATGAGTTCCAGTTGGTCGGTATCGGCATACTTGGCAGATTTACCTGTCTTGTAGTCTAAGCATCGTGCCTCATCACCGTTAATCACCAGAAGATCAGCTACACCACGCCACCACACGTTAGGATCTTTAAAGCTACATGGCTCTAAGTTCTCGGTCAGCCCCATTTCAAACTCGCAGTGCTTCGTTCCCGGCAACGCCTTGAGATTATCAAGGGTGCTTTTTACAAAGGCAAACTGTGGGGGTAGTGGTGTGTCATCCCGTACGTAGTGTTCCGCAGCCGAATGAAACTCTTTACCGTATGTGATTGCATCGGTTGGCGGCTCAGTTACGTCTTTGATTACACGCAAGTGGTAGTACTTCTTGGGGCATTGGTCATATAGCTTAATGCTTGAGTACGACCACGCAGGTATCTTAGTCAAAGTCCACCTCGATTTCATGGGTCTCATCTACCGTGGTACGTAATGCTCGGTTTAGCAGTCGGTTCGCCGTTGCTATTCTTGCATTTTCGATAGACCGTGCTATGTCTTCAGCATATCTACTATTCATTTTTATTGCTATCGTTTGACCGTAGCTCTGTGCTTGGAATTGTGCTTTCATTAAAGTCCACCTCTACTATGTGATCGTCAGGGCTAGTCATACCGTACTTCTCGTACTCCTTACCAAACAACTCATTGAGTGCAGGTAGAAGTTCTTTAAGTAGTTCTGCTCTAGAAATAGCCATTATCCCCTCCTATTTATCCACGTCTTAACCGCCCCTGCCATTAACCGCATCTCGACTTGAGCGTTAAGACAATGCTCATATGCTTCCTCGTGTTTACCTTCTACTAACGCATCGTGTGCTTTCTTCATGTCCTGTACTGCGTGTAAATAAAAACTAGCATACTCAACAGTCACCGTAACTTCTCCCGTAACCTGACTCGCAATTAACTGGTAAACCATACGCCCAATCGGGTGTCCACCGCATACATTCTTCAACGTACGCTTGTGCTTCTAAAACTTCTGCATCCGGCGCAATACAAGCGATAGCATCATGCACGGTCAACACGACCCTATACCGTTTGGAGATACGAATCATCTGTTCACCAATGATACATCGAGCAAGGGCTTGGCACACGTTCTCAATGACCTTCCCACCATATATCTTGTTCCAACCGTAGCGGGTTTTGTACTGGTACTGCACACGCCCTTCGTTGTCCTTGACCGGAATTAACTTCTCGTAACGCATTAACAAGTTATTTGGTAGCCGTATCCCACGCTCCATCGGGGCCAGCCGTAATACGCCTTCCTTACCTAAAGTTGTTGTCACGCCTTTAGTCAATGCCTCTAGGCTTAGCTGCGCTTGACGCCACAATGCCACGATACTCGGGTATGTCTGTCTGTACACCTGAATAATATGTCGGGCTTCGTCCTCGGAGATGTCCGTGCCAAACGTCTTTAGCTGCGCCCTGAACTTCTGTGCGCCCATGCCATAACCTGCACCCAGAATAGTGGTCTTACCCACGAATCGTTCCGGCTTGGTAATCTCTTCGACAGGCTTGTTATAGATAGCCGATGCCATGATCTTGTACACGTCCTCACCTTTCTTAAAGGCTTTGACCAGATCGTCTTGCTCGGATAACCACGCCAACACCCGTGCCTCAATCTGTGACGAGTCAGAGTCAATGATCGTATAACCTTCGGGAGCAATGATGGCTTTCTTTAGTTTCCCTGCGTTCTCGCCTCGGCTTGGTAGGTTCTGTAGGTTTAAGTTGTCGCTACCACCCCACCGTCCCGTGTGTGCCGCATAATATTTCAGGGGAACTGGCATCAGTCCACGCTTTGAGATTCCCATGAAGCGTTCGGTTCGAGTCTCTTCTAACGTTGATTTCGCACCCAGTCGGGCAGCGACTAAGGCTTGCACCCTCACGTCAGGATGTTCAGACAACGCCTTAAAGTCCTCATCATTCTTGGCTAGGGCTAACGCTTCCTTACCCGTGACAGGGCTAATCTTTGTCGGTGGCTCAACACCAAGCTGCCTCAATAGGTCTGCAAACTTCTGGTTGCTCATCAACTCTTCACGGTTAGTGATACCGGCTTCGATTAACAACTTAGCCTTTGTTGCCCTGATTGTCTCGTAGTGCTGTTGCAGCAGATTCAGATCAAGGTCTAGTTTCGGCTCGATAAACATCCGCAAGGTCAGATCAATTAACTTCATCTCCGACTTGGGGAATCCGTTTTTAATCATGTTGTGAAACAACTTATAGGTTAACTCTACGTCATTGACGCAGTAGTCCCCGTAGCGACTAAGGTCTGTCTCTGAAAAGTCCACACGATGTTTACCCGTGGCGGCAACCACCTCATCACCCTTGACACCCACCTTGTATCGCTCGGCGAGTTTCTCCAGACTACCACCCACATCCACGCCATGGATGGCTCGTCCCATGCACAAGGTATCTGCATAGGCTTTTGCTGTAATACCGAACCGCTCGGTCATAATGAAACCGTCAAACATGCAGTTATGCGCAAGCATCATCGACTCACTCCATGGGAATGAATCCAGAAATTCTTTAATCTGTTCGTGCGTACCACTCGCCCACTCGGTCTCACCACCGTTTAACTTAACTGCTACACCGATCACTTCAAACCGGCTGTCCCGCACATATTCTTCTGTTGTCATCTTGCTGAGACTGTACGTAACCTTGTCGTAGTACGTCTCAAAGTCAATCGTTATTATGTTCATCTTTGCCCTGATACCTCAATAAGTTTCTGTAGATAGTGCAAGGCTTTCTCCAAATCCTGCACACCGTTCTTGTCTTTCCAACGGGACACGTACTTGATGATGTTGCCTTCGAGATAACCTAACTTGTTACCCACGATATAGTCCCACGGCTGTATGGCTTTGCCACGGTAGTGATTGCCACCAACTTGTTTTTCGTTTGCTAGCTTTGCGTTTGCTGTCATGATGTTATGCCTTATAGATGCTTCACGTTCAAGTCGTGCTTCGAGTTCGTTAAATGCCTCATCCTCTGGGTAATTGTCCATCGCCTTTCCTAGAATGGTATTGAGTTATCTAAAAGATCTTTTGGTGTGCCTTCTTTCCACAGTCGAATTTGCTCACGCTCTGCATCTGTTTTGAAAGGCCAGTTCCATCGTTCAAGTGTTAGTCCTGACGGGTGCATGTGTTTTTCTCCTTGAGTTTGGCTTCGATAATGCGGGCAAAATCGTCATAATTAAAGACACCGTTTGCTAATTCTTCAATTTCCTCATCCGTCAGCCCTGCCCACTCTTTATGGGGTGCTTTGACAGTTATGCTAAGTTCTTTAATCGCTTCTTTATATCCATATGTCAAAACCATATCAGCGGCATCACGGACAATGCTTTCCATTTCTTTGGCTAATCGCTGTCTGATTTCGTTTTCAATTTCCCATCGCAGTGATGGAATCAATACCGTAAGCAGATCATCTGCCTTTGCCTTAC
>Ga0164297_10001347_pt1 | contig 26373 bp, 28 predicted proteins | sample GEODES058metaG_FD_113539 | JGI IMG/M metagenome (GOLD analysis project Ga0164297, IMG submission 113539) | Dystrophic lake water microbial communities from Trout Bog Lake, Wisconsin, USA - GEODES058 metaG | ecosystem: Environmental > Aquatic > Freshwater > Lake | place: USA: Trout Bog Lake... | reverse complement strand
GACTTCATAGCCTAATTTTTGGAGATAATTTGGATCTTCCGCCAATTTGGGAAGCATTTCTTTTTTAATGATGGAGGCCGGCACATTCCAATAGGGATTGATGATTAAGAATTGCATGACATTGGAAAAAATGGGCGTGGGGGTTGTTGGTTTGCCCACGACAACACGCTCTTGCAAAATTGTTTGTGCGCCATGAATAACACGCACACTATAATCGGGAATGTTCACCTCTATATGGTTTTGGCCCATATTGCGCGGCATCCAGCGCCAGCGTTCCATATTGGCGATGATCTCACTTTCAAGATCTTCGCTCTGTTGATTTGACAGCATATGTGCAGTGCGCGCGGTAAACGTGCCAGTGGCCGGCAGGCCTGCAGAGCGTTGAAAATCAGCAACTGCGGAAGCGAGCTTTGCATCATAGAGCAGTTGAGTGGAAGAGGTGGCTGGGTCCTCATTAAGCCCTAGCCGTTTGCGGATCAGGGGGACGCGATCATCGCTCATGCCAGTGCGGAGCACGGGCCCTGTGAGGTTAAGTGGATGTTGGGTTTCTCTTGGGTGGCTTTTGCGCAGATCTGCTAATTTAGTGCGGAGCGATTGATAGGCGGCTTGAGGGGGATTATAGGCCGCAAGATAATCTCCAGCTCTGGATGATGAGGGTAGAGATGATAAAATTGTTACGACATCTGCAATTTCTGGCTTTTCAGTAATTGTGTCGGCAATGCTGCGCGGATCAATGCGCGCCCCATTGGCTTGACGCGCATAATTAACAACCGCGCGTGTTAAATCAATTTCGGCGCGTGCGAGATGATGTGCATCATCATCAAGATCTGGCAAGGGTGTTAGCTTGAGATCAAGTGCGTCATCTTCGGCTTGGGCAAGACGCGCACGAATAGAGCGGGCCGCTTCGGTCCAATGTTGATCTTTGATCCACAGGGGTTGATTGTTGTTTTGATTGTAAAAGGCAGCAATATCCTCGGCGATATGGCGGTTGAATGCGCCGGTGCGCGGGAGTTGAGTTTTGTCGGTGTCAGCTAAAAGTGATTTGATTTGATCGGGTAATGGCAGCGCCGCATCAGTGGATGGGGCAGATGTTGCTGTTGCAATGGGTGCTGCAGGCAAATCATGTGCGGTATTTTGTTGGATCTCGCTGGTTTTTGTATCTTTTGGATCGCTTCCGCCAACAGCGCCTGAGTTCATGACAGGGTTTGTGGCGGGTTGTTGTGGATTATCCTCTGCATAAGCGAGATTCTGCGCGCCGATCATGATGCTGATGAGAGACACGCTGCCAAGCATGAAGCGTCTCACATCAAGCGGGCATTTTTTGAATTGGAAGCGTGATATGTCGGACATCAAATTCACAATAACACCTTAAAACTTCATACTAGCTATTCATATTTTACGCGGCGGCTTCATCGGCGTGCGGAAGATGCCCGTCATCAAGACCAAGATCACGCAATTTGCGATAGAGTGTTGAGCGACCTATACCAAGCTTGCGGGCAATTTCTGACATTTGCCCGCGGTAATGGGCCAGTGCAAATCTGATGACTTCACGCTCCATATCATCGAGCGTGCGCATATCGCCGCGGTCCGTCAACAAGCGCAAGACATTGGCATCGCGCACTTCAATCCTGACGATTTCACGTTGCGGCTGCGGCAGGGGATTATGCATGTGCGGAAGAGGAGGGACGCGTATGTCAAAGCCCTCGACATGATTGGCAATTTGAGGAAATTCGGCCACGCCGAGCTCATCGCCATCACATAAAACAACAGCGCGGAAAATGGCATTTTCTAATTGGCGGATATTGCCGGGCCATTCATATCGACGCAAAAGCTCAATACATTCGGGGCTTATGCCGCGAATGATCTTGCCTTCTTCGGCAGCAAAGCGGGCGGTAAAGCTGCGCGCTAAGTCAGCGATATCATCGCGGCGGTTGCGCAAAGGCGGAATAGAGATCGGGAAGACATTAAGACGATAATAAAGATCCTCACGGAAGCGACCGAGTTTTACAAGCTCAATCAGATTTTTATTCGTTGCCGAGATCAGGCGGACATCAACTTTAACAGGGCGCTTTGCACCAATGGGGTCAATTTCACCCTCTTGCAATGCACGTAATAATTTGACCTGACTATCAAGTGGTAATTCACCGATTTCATCGAGGAAGAGTGTGCCCCCATTGGCCTCGACAAATTTACCAATATGCTTTTCTGCGGCGCCCGTGAATGCGCCTTTCTCATGTCCAAAGAGAATGGATTCAACGAGATTTTCAGGTAAAGCACCGCAGTTAACAGTGATAAATGCCTTGCCGCGGCGGTCCGATGCGCCTTGAATCGCGCGTGCAATAAGCTCTTTCCCGACACCTGATTCACCTTCCAGTAAAACAGGTATCGATGATTTGGCTGCGCGCTCGCCTAAGCGGACCACGCGGCCCATGTCTTCGCTTTGAAACGTAAGATCGCGTAAGGCTAATGTGCCTGAGGCTCTGCGCGAAAGAAGACGCACTTCATCTTCAAGGGCATCAACGCGCATGACGTTGCGCAATGAAATTTGTAAGCGCTCTGCTCCCACGGGTTTAACCACAAAATCGCTGGCGCCCGCGCGCATGGCTGAGATGACTGTTTCAATAGAGCCATGCGCGGTTTGCACGATGACGGGGGTGTGCAGATTGCGGGCTTTCATACGCTCGAGCACAGCCATGCCGTCGAGATCTGGCATGACGAGATCCAGAATAAGGCAGGAGATGGCTGGCAGATGGGCGGCGCTGAGGCGGGAAAGGGCGGCTTCGCCATGCTCAACGCATTCGGGTTGATAACCAAACCGGCGAACCATTGTTTCAAGGAGACGGCGTTGTACTGGATCGTCGTCTGCTATCAATATCACTGCGCTCATCAGGGGGAATTCCACAATCTCTAAACTGAACTGATGGGCTATGCTGACCTATCAGGGTAAATGCTCCCTTAACGCGCGTCTCGATACGGAACGAAAATAGCTTGGCTTTTGTGATGAACCCGCAAAAATGCCCCAAAATGGGCCATTTCTTGATCAAAATATTTTTTTGATTTTATACAGCTTGGCATAAAAGAATCATGGCAAAAACAATGTTACATGGTTGATACCTTGGGTTGCTAAGCCAATATGAAGGATCAACCCAGCATGAAAATGGATTCGTTATGACATATTCCTCACCCTTCTTTGCCCCAGCGGGCGCGGCAAAGACACAGTCGTCCCTCCCTGAGCTTGGCGATTTGCCGCAATGGAATCTTGGCGATCTCTATTCCTCCATGCAGTCACCTGAGGTGAAGCGCGATCTTGATTATGTGCTTGCGGAAGGCAAAGCCTTTTCCGATGCGTATAAAGGCAGGCTTGCGAGCCTCTTGGGGGGTGAGCACCCCTCGCAAGATGTGTGGCAGGCTGTGCAGCGCTATGAGCACGTGCAGGATGTGATGGGGCGATTAATGTCTTACGCTGGCCTTATTTATGCCAGTGATACGACTGATCCCACTCACGCTAAATTCTATGGCGATGTGCAAGAGCGCATCACGCAAGCCAGCAGTTTGCTTTTGTTTTTTGAACTTGAACTCAATCGGCTTGATGATGACGCATTGAGCGCGGCTTGTGCGCATGCGCCTTTGTCTCATTATCGCCCATGGCTTGATGATATCAGACGCGAAAAGCCCTATCAGCTTGATGATCGGCTTGAACAATTATTTTTAGAAAAATCTATTTCAGGCCATAGCGCATGGAATCGTCTGTTTGATGAGACTATTGCCTCTCTTCGCTTTGATGTTGATGGCAAAGAATTAACGCTCGAGCCAACACTTAATTTGATGCAAGACACGCATGAAGATGTGCGCCATAAGGCGGCCGATGCGCTTGCGAAGACATTAAGTGGGCAAATTCGCACCTTTACACTCATCACGAATACGCTTGCAAAGGATAAAGAAATTGCTGATCGCTGGCGTGGTTTTGCTGATGTTGCCGATGCCCGCCATTTATCAAATCGGGTTGAGCGGGAGGTGGTGGATGCGCTGGTTGCGGCTGTGCAGGCAGCCTATCCACGCTTGTCGCATCGCTATTATAAATTGAAAGCCTCTTGGTTTGGTCAAGCACAGCTTAATCATTGGGATCGTAATGCACCTTTGCCTGATGTGGCGAGCACGACCTATTCATGGGCGCAGGCGCGCGACATTGTGCTTTCGGCCTATCGTGGTTTTACGCCTGAGATGGCCACTATTGCCAAACGATTTTTTGATGAGAAGTGGATTGATGCGCCAGTTCGCGCAGGCAAAGCGCCCGGTGCCTTCGCACATCCCACCACGCCATCAGCCCATCCCTATGTGCTTGTCAATTATCAAGGCAAACCGCGCGATGTCATGACTTTGGCCCATGAATTAGGTCATGGTGTGCATCAGGTGTTAGCGGCCCCTCATGGTGCATTGATGGCGCCAACGCCCTTAACTCTGGCTGAAACGGCTTCAGTCTTTGGGGAGATGCTGACATTCCAAGCTTTGCTTGCTGAGGCTGATCCATCACAAAAGCGCGCGATGCTCGCTTCTAAAGTTGAGGATATGATCAACACTGTCGTGCGGCAAATTGCCTTTTACTCGTTTGAGCGCAAAGTGCATGAAGCGCGTCGGCAAGGTGAATTAACCAGTGATGATATTAGCGCTTTGTGGATGAGTGTGCAGGGTGAGAGTCTTGGGCCTGCTATTCGGTTGGGTGAGGGCTATGAGACATTTTGGGCTTATATCCCTCATTTTATCCACTCCCCCTTCTATGTCTATGCTTATGCTTTTGGTGATTGTTTGGTGAATTCGCTCTATGGCGTGTATCAACATGCACATGAGGGTTTTGCAGAGCGCTATCTCGCCTTATTAGCGGCAGGTGGCACAAAACATCATTCAGAAGTCTTGGCGCCCTTTGGGCTTGACGCGCGTGATCCATCGTTCTGGCAGATTGGCCTGAATATGATTGAGCGGATGATCGGCGAATTGGAAGCTATGTCTATTTAAAGCCGATCCAATCGCGCTGTTCTGCGTAAGAGATCAGAGGCAATTGATATGGCACGTGATGAAGAGGCAAATCGTTTATCCGCTCGCGCTATGCGTTATGCGCGTGTGGGGGCGGGTGTGAGTCGCGTGGCGGCACGTATGGCTGGCACCGCGCTTTTAGGCGGTGATCGCTTTGATGCCTCCAATGCTCTTGCTCTGACGCGCGCTTTAGGAGGCTTGAAGGGTCCGTTGATGAAGGTGGCGCAATTTGCCACGACGATACCCGATTTATTACCGCCCGATTTTGTAAAGGAATTGCAGACCTTGCAATCGCAAGCCCCTGCTATGGGGGCTGCTTTCGTCAAACGGCGCATGCAGGCTGAATTGGGGCCGCAATGGCGAGAGCGTTTTGGCGCGTTTGATCTTCATGCCATTGCAGCTGCCTCTTTGGGGCAAGTTCATCGCGCTCAGAGCCATGATGGGCAAGAGCTTGCGTGCAAATTGCAATATCCGGATATGGACTCGGTGGTGGAGGCTGATGTCGCGCAATTGCGGTGGCTGTTTTCAATCCATCGTCAGATTGATCAAGCTTTGGACTCGCGCGATATTGCCGAAGAAATTGCAGATCGCGTTCGCGAAGAATTAGATTATCAGCGCGAAGCAAGGCATGCTCGTCTTTATGCATCAATTCTTGCAGGGCATGATCATATCAGAGTGCCTGAGGTCATTGAAGATCTCTCAACCCGCCGCTTGCTGACAATGGGCTGGCTTGATGGGGCACCTATTCTCTCATTTAAAGATTACGCATTGGAAACGCGTAATCAAATTGCGCGCGCTATGTTTGATGCCTGGTGGTTCCCGTTCAGTCATTATGGCGTCATTCACGGCGATCCGCATTTGGGTAATTACACCTGGAGTGAGGAGTATCAGGCGCTTAATTTGCTTGATTATGGCTGTGTGCGTTTGTTCCCGCCTTCATTTGTGGGTGGCGTGGTTGATCTTTATCAGGGCTTGCTCTTGGGCGATGATGAGCGTGTTGTTCACGCCTATGAGACATGGGGCTTTAAAGGCTTGAGCCGTGATGTGATTGATATCCTCAATATCTGGGCGCGCTTTATTTATGGCCCGTTGCTTGATAATCGCGTGCGCAGTGTTGCTGATGGTATTGCGCCGGGTGATTATGGGCGTGCGGAGGCGATGATGGTGCGTAAGGAATTAAAGGCCCGCGGGCCGGTGCGAATCCCCCGTGAATTTGTATTTATGGACAGGGCAGCCATTGGGTTAGGGGCCGTGTTTTTGCATTTGCGCTGCGAATTGAATTTTTATGAGCTGTTTAATGCCACGATTGAGAATTTTAATCTCGGCATTATGGCTGAGCGGCAAGCCACGGCTTTGGCCGCGGCCGGCTTGAAACTGGGGGATGAGTAAAAATTGGCTCTTTTGGAGCGCGGTGAGTGTTGCCCCCTTCTGTCGCCTCGGGTAGGATGGGGCGAGTTCACAGTTCACGATGAGAGGAATCAATGGCTGATCACCATTCACATACCCAAGGCCACCCTGATATGGATTATGCCGAGCATGAACGCACTTTTGACCTCTTTCTAACGATGACCAAATGGTCAACGATTTTTGTGATTGGGGTCGTAATCTTTATGGCCATTACTCTTCTCTAAGAGATCACAAGGCGGCTTAAGGGCCGCCTTTTTTATTTGGAGTCTCTCATGCTGATTGCTGTGCCAGTTGAGGTGGACCCCTCAGAAACCCGCGTTGCGCTTACGCCTGATCTTGTTAAACGCTATCAATCCCTTGGGGCTGAGGTGCATGTGCAAAAAGGAGCGGGCGTGCGCGCTGGCTTTCCTGATCAGGATTATATCAGCGCGGGCGCGCACATCTGTGATGATTTAGGCTCTTGCGTAGAACGTGCCGATCTCATTTTGAAAGTGCGTTATCCCGATGCCGATGATTATGCGCATTATAAATCAGGTGCGTGCGTTATTGCGATTATGGATCCTTATGGCAATGAACTCCGCCTCAAAGCCATGGCCGATGCTGGCCTAACGGCTTGCGCCATGGAGCTGATGCCCCGTATCACACGCGCGCAATCCATGGATGTCTTGTCGTCGCAAGCCAATTTGGCGGGTTATCGCGCTGTGGTGGAAGCGGCTGCGGAATATGGACGTGCCATGCCCATGATGATGACGGCAGCGGGCACAGTGCCGGCAGCTAAAGTCTTTATTATGGGGGTGGGCGTTGCAGGTTTGCAGGCGATTGCCACAGCACGACGTATGGGCGCGATTGTGACGGCAACCGATGTGCGCCCTGCCACCAAGGAGCAGGTGGAATCGTTAGGCGCAAAATTTATTGCTGTTGAAGATGATGAGTTCAAACAGGCTGAGACGGCTGGTGGGTATGCGAAGGAAATGTCCGCGGCTTATCAGGACAAGCAATCAGCTCTCATCGCTGCTCATATTGCGAAACAAGATATTGTCATCACCACAGCGCTTATCCCTGGCCGTCCTGCCCCACGCTTAATCAGTGAGGCGATGGTTGCGTCTATGCGCGCGGGCTCGGTGATTGTTGATCTAGCGGTTGAGCGTGGTGGTAATTGCGCTTTGGCGCAAGCCGGCACGGTTGTGCACTCCGATAATGGCGTGAAGATTATCGGTCATCTCAATATGGCGGGACGTCTGCCGGCAACCGCATCTCTTCTCTATGCCAAAAATCTCTTCACCTTTGTCGAGATCTTAATTGATAAAGATACACACGCCCTCGCCTTTAATGCGGGCGATGACATTATCGCCGCCACCATGCTCACCCATGGTGGTCACGTCGTACATCCGCGTTTTCAGCCGCAGGCTTAACGCGTGAGAGATGGAGTAGATTCCATGGCCGTTGATGCAACGAAAGATTTTCTCGATCAAGTTCAAATTGCGGCTCAACATTATGCGGAGCAGATTGCGGATGCTGCGGGTCAGACTGCGCAAGCCGCAAGTGGTGGGGCGATTGACCCCTTTGTTTTTCGGCTAGCGATTTTTGCTTTAGCGGTTTTTGTTGGTTATTATGTCGTCTGGTCGGTCACGCCTGCATTACATACCCCGCTTATGTCCGTTACCAATGCGATTTCCTCTGTCATTGTTGTGGGGGCATTGCTCTCTGTGGGTGTTGAACAAATGCCCGCAGATGATGGCGCGCAATGGGCGCGCTGGTTTGGTTTTGTCGCATTAATTTTGGCAAGCGTGAATATTTTTGGTGGCTTCCTCGTCACTGAGCGTATGCTGGCCATGTATAAAAAGAAGGGATGACGCAGATGAGCGCAAATCTTGCAGCCCTCCTTTATTTAAGTTCGGCTATTTTATTCATTTTGGCTTTGCGCGGATTGTCTTCACCCGTGACCTCGCGCCAAGGCAATCGTTTTGGCATGATTGGCATGGCCATCGCTGTTGCCACAACTTTGCTTTATCATTTGCCTTCGGGCTTTAATGCGTGGGTGATGGTCATTGTCGGTATTGCGCTGGGTGGCGCAATTGGGGCGTGGCGCGCACGTACCGTTCAAATGACAGCCATGCCACAATTGGTTGCATTTTTTCATGCTTTGGTTGGCTTATCTGCGGTTCTCGTTGCAGCAGGTGCGCTCTATGCGCCTTCTGCCTTTGGCATTGGCGCGGCGCATTCTATCCATGGTGCAAGCCTGATTGAAATGTCGATTGGTGCTGTCATTGGTGCATTGACCTTTACAGGATCTATCATCGCCTTTTTGAAGCTTGATGGGCGTATGTCGGGCAAACCCATTTTATTGCCGCAGCGCCATCTTATTAATTTGGTCCTTGCCGGTGCTGTTGTCTGTGGCATTTTTATTTTCTTTGTTAGCGCAAGTCATTTTATCTTCTGGGCCTTGGTGGGCATAGCTCTGCTGCTTGGTGTTTTATTGATCGTTCCGATTGGCGGCGCAGATATGCCGGTTGTCGTCTCTATGCTCAATTCCTATTCAGGCTGGGCGGCGGCTGGTATTGGTTTTACTCTCGGCAATCTCGCTTTGATTATCACCGGCGCTTTGGTTGGGTCATCAGGCGCGATTTTGTCTTACATTATGTGCAAGGGCATGAACCGCTCATTCATCTCGGTGATTTTGGGTGGCTTTGGTGGTGATGATGCGGCACAGGCGCAAGGCGGTGGTGTTGAGACGCGCCCTGTCAAACAAGGCTCGGCTGAGGATGCGGCCTTCATTATGAAAAATGCATCAAAGGTTATCATCGTGCCGGGCTATGGCATGGCGGTCGCGCAAGCGCAGCATGCCCTTCGTGAAATGGCGGATGTTTTGAAGGCCGAGGGGGTTGATGTCAAATATGCTATTCATCCCGTTGCGGGACGTATGCCTGGCCACATGAACGTCCTATTAGCCGAAGCTAATGTGCCTTATGATGAGGTGTTTGAGCTTGAGGATATTAATTCCGAATTTGCGCAAGCTGATGTTGCTTTTGTGATTGGCGCAAATGATGTCACTAATCCCGCTGCGAAAACCGATCCAAAATCACCCATATTTGGCATGCCGATTTTAGATGTAGAGAAGGCTGGCACAGTTCTATTTGTTAAGCGCGGTATGGGTGCTGGCTATGCCGGCGTTGAGAACGAGCTGTTCTTCAAAGACAACACGATGATGTTATTTGCTGATGCCAAGAAGATGGTGGAATCGATTGTTAAATCACTTAACGGCTGAGGCTCAGTGATTAACTCTATTGAGGCCGTCACGCGCGACCGATTGATTGGGTGATACAATTAACGCGCGTTGGTAGGATTCCAACGCTTTGGCTTTATTGCCTGTGCGCTCATAAGCAAGGCCTAGACCCGCCCATGCATCGGCATTGTGATTGTCGACATTGAGCGCAGCATTGAAGTCTTCAATGGCGGCTTCATATTTGCCGAGAATAATCAGGCTTTGGCCGCGTGCTTGATAGGGGGCGGCTGCAAAGGGGTCGCGATCAATCGCATTGTCGAAATCAGTCACCGCGCGGGCATGATCGCCATTGCGTTGGTGGATAAGGCCGCGCGCATGAAATGCGGGGGCTGATTCAGGGTTGAGGCGAATGGCCTGATCAAGGTCTGCCAAAGCATCTTGTGTATTGCCTTGCATGCGCAAAAGATTAGCGCGGCCCAAATAGGCAGGTGCATGGCTTGGGTTTGCTGCAATCGCGCGATTAAAGTCAGCCAAAGCCTGATCATTATGATTGATCTGGCGCAGGGCCAATGCACGATTTGTAAAAGCAGGTGCGTTATTGGGGTTGAGTTTGATGGATGCGGAGAAATCAGCAATAGCGTCTTGATAGCGCCCAATGCGTGCGTAAGCGACGCCGCGGGTATTATAGGCCTCGGCATTTGTGGGATTGCGATTAATCACATCGGTGAGAGATGCAATGTTAACGGAGGTCGATGCGCTCGGAGCTTCAACTTCGGCAATGCGTGGTGACCGATTACCGCTGGTGGTGGCATCACAGCCTGCAAGCCATAGGCTGGTGGTCACGCCAAGTCCGAGAAGAATTAAACGCGAATATGGGAGAGAGGAAGGCTTCGTCGCGCTCATGCGGAAATGTGTCATCACGGACAACCTAAGGTGAGCAATGAATCAAAGAGATCGTTATTATGCTAGCTTGTTGCGGAGACGATCTCGACACGCTTGTCAGAGGAGGTGTCATTTGCGCTTGCACTGTTGTAAAAACAACACTGCGCTTGAGCGGAACCCAAGCGCAAGAAAAAGTGATTAGCGACGTGCGCCCATTTCAGGCTTTGCCTTCATTGGCAAAAGACCTTCACGCTGCATCTTTTTACGAGCCAATTTGCGGGCGCGGCGAACAGCCTCAGCCTTTTCACGGGCGCGCTTTTCAGATGGCTTTTCATAATGCCCACGCAGCTTCATTTCGCGGAAGATACCTTCACGCTGCATCTTTTTCTTGAGCGCCTTGAGCGCCTGATCAACGTTGTTGTCGCGAACGAGAACTTGCAAGCGAATGTCCTGTCAGAAAATGGCCGAGGGCCGGATGGTCAAAAGGGGCGTTTTGACACGCCAATCTGTGAAGGCGCTGAACTAACAGAAAGCCTGAGTGTTGTCCATAGCGCAGGGGATGATTTTCCCCTCTTTTAGAGTGTTTTGGCATAAGCATGTCATTAGGAGAGGCTCAATTGTCCTTTTTAGCCCTAAGGAAGGTCACATGGCCCATTTTCCGGCCCGCGCGCGCTTCGCTTTTCCCATAAAGATGAAGGCAGGCGCCATTTTCAGCCAACAGGCTTGGCCATTGATCGACATCTGAGCCTATGAGGTTTCGCATTTCAATAGGGCCTGTGCGTTCAGTTGACCCCAAAGGCCAGCCGCATATTGCTCTGATATGTTGCTCGAATTGCGAGGTCATCGCCCCATCAAGGGTCCAATGCCCTGAATTATGAACGCGGGGGGCAATTTCATTGACAATGAGATGTTCAATCACCCCGCCAGCCAGATCTTTTGTCTCAACCACAAACATTTCCACTGTCATGATACCAACGTAATTAAGTGCCTTGGCAATGGTTTGCGTGATGGAAATGGCGTGCTCTTGGGTAGTGGTTTTTATGCGCGCGGGCAGTATGGTTTGGCTGAGGATGTGGTGCTCATGGTGATTTTCGCAGACATCATAAGCTCTAAAGCTGCCATCATGACCGCGTGCCGCAATCACAGAGACTTCGCGCGCAAAGGGGACAAATCCCTCTAAGATCGTGCTATGGCCGCCGAGAGAGCGGAAGGCAACGGCGAGATCTGTGCCCTCTTTGATGAGTGCTTGCCCTTTGCCATCATAGCCAAATCGGCGTGTTTTGAGGATGGAGGGGCGGCCAAATTGCCCAACAGCGCGCGCAAGTGAGCCCGCGTCATCAACGGCTAAAAAAGGCGCTGTGGGAATGGAGAGATTTTTAAGAAAGGTTTTTTCATTCAACCGATCTTGGGTAATGGCAAGCACATCGGCATTGGGCACAACAGCATGATGACGTGCTAAAATAGCTGCGGTTGTGGCAGGTACATTTTCGAATTCATAGGTGATCACATCAACACTTCGCGCAAAGCTTACGAGTGCTGCTTCATCATCATATTGAGCGCGTGTTTTGGCCGCGCAGACATCAAAGGCTGGGCCTTCATCGGGGCAGTAAATATGAGTTTTAAGCCCAAGTTGCGCAGCAGCCATGCTCAGCATTTTGCCGAGTTGGCCTGATCCCAAAATACCGATTGTATCACCGGGTTTTAAGGGTGATGTCTCAGTCATGATGAGCTTTCGTCTCGCGGATGAAGCGCTACAGATTGTGTTTGCTGTGTGCGCCACTCATCAAGTCTGTGGCGTATGTCGGCATTGGTGAGTGCTAAGACGCTTGCAGCAAGTAAGGCCGCATTGACCGCGCCAGCTTTGCCAATGGCGAGTGTGCCAACGGGTATGCCAGCGGGCATTTGCACGATGGAGAGGAGGGAGTCCTTCCCCGACAGAGCCTTGCTTTCCACGGGTACACCAAAGACAGGCAGGGGTGTCATGGCAGCAGTCATGCCCGGAAGATGGGCGGCGCCACCTGCGCCTGCGATGATAATTTGAAAGCCTTCATCACGTGCGCCTTTGGCAAAGCTCACAAGGCGGTCAGGGGTGCGATGGGCCGAGACAATGCGTGCCTCAAAGCCAATGCCAAGTGTCTCTAATGTGTCGGCCGCATGGCGCATGGTGGCCCAATCGGACTGGCTGCCCATAATGATCGCAACGGGAGTAGGGGAAGAGGACACGAGATTTGACCTTCAAAGAGAAAGCAGGGGGATAGACGAAGCGGGCCAGAACTGCAAGCAAAAACGCCCTTTTTAGGCGATTATATCGGGGGTGAGTTGATCTTCGAGAAAAGTAAGCCGGTCGCGCAAGATGAGTTTGCGTTTTTTCAGCCTTTGCAATTGCAATTGATCTAAAGGCCCGTTTTGGCTCAACGCATCTATTGCTGTGTCGAGATCACGATGTTCTTCACGCAAACGCTCAATTTCAGCCAAAAAAGCCTCTCTCTGCTCAGAGCTTAATGTGCTGGCCATGAATTCGTCTCATATCTCTGCAAAGTGAATATGGTCATAGGCATCGCTTGGTATGTGCGATGAGTCCTATAAACGATCATACGCATTATGCGCGTCTTAGTGCTGCACTGCAAGGCTTAAACGGGGGTTGGTTGATCACCTTAAGTCATGGTGCAGCGCAATGACTTATTTCGCCTTTTATATGTTGATTTCACTTGCTGGTAACAGATTGTGTGGCACACTTTAGAGGTCAACATTGCCAAAGGAAGTATGTATGTCGATGCATAATCACCTCGCTGCCTTGGAGCGTCGTCATCACGCGCTTGATAAGGAAATTGAAGCCGAAAGGCTTCATCCCTCATCAACAAGTGGGCGTATTGCCGAATTGAAGCGTAAAAAGCTTGTATTAAAAGATGAAATTGAAAGGTTGCGCTCCGACAAGGCGAAAAGTTTGCATTAATACTTACCCTATTTCATATGTCCTAAATGGCTTAGAAGACCCTGATATGATTCAGGGTCTTTTTTATTTATGACATGGGAAAATAAGTGCGGCATGAGTCAAAAATCAACACTAAGCCGACAATAAAAGTCAGGGCATAAATAATAGTGTAAAATTTCTCGCCATTAATGCGTTCGACAAGCCAAATACCGAGAAAAGTTGAAGCAATCGCGAGTGGTAAAAGCGTTGCTGATAGCATGAGATTGTCTGTGCTGATCTGCCCCATGCTCGCAAACACCATGAATTTTGTGTAATTGACGATCGCAAAAAGCACGGCGAATGTTCCGGCATAAACGGGGGGCGCTAGCTTTTGTGGCAAGAGATAGATTTGTACGGGTGGGCCACCTGAATTGGTCAAAAAGCTCGTAAAGCCCGCGCAATATCCCCAAAATGTGCCGCGCCAATATGACGGAGATTGCACTTCATCTTCTGTTGTTCGCGTGCCACGCCAGCGATTGAGAACAAAGCCTGTGGCAATCACGCCCACCATCAGTTTAATGAGCTGGTCTGAAATCACATTGACTAAAAGAGCTGCGCATATAATGCCGACAAATGCACCGGGCAGTAAGGTGCGCAAATTCTCTTCGTGCATATTCTTCCGATAGGCCCAAAGGCTGATAATGTCTTGCACCATAAGTATAGGCAGGGTAATGGCCGCTGCCTGTAAGGGGGAGACAACGAGCGTCATCAGCGGCAAAGACAAAACACTTATGCCAGAAAAGCCTCCTTTTGCGGCGCCTAAGAGCACAACGGCGGGAAAGGCTAACAAATAAAAGTGCCAGTTTGTGATCATTTAGTCTTACGTCAGAGGGCCATCCGTCTAAGGACTAATCCCAATGCCGTTGATTTGGAAGCCCCTAACCCGCAAAAGAGTGGGACCAGATGGGGGAGGATCATATGGCGAGCCGTTATGCAGAAGTTTATGGTGCATGGCAAAAAGACCCAGAGGCTTTTTGGGCCACAGCGGCCAAAGACATTGATTGGTTCAAAGCCCCATCAAAAATTTTTGATGCAGAGCAGGGCGTTTATGGGCGCTGGTTCGCAGATGGCGTATGTAACACATGTTGGAATGCGGTTGATCGCCATGTGGCAGCGGGACGTGGTGCGCAAGATGCCATTATTTATGACAGTCCGGTCACGGGTGCTCATGCGCGTATTACCTATCGTGCCTTGCTTGATGAAGTTCAAGCGCTTGCCTCTGTCATTCTTGCGCATGGGGTAAGCAAGGGTGATCGCGTTATCATCTATATGCCGATGATCCCTGAGGCTTTATTTGCGATGCTCGCCTGTGCACGCGTGGGAGCTGTTCATTCCGTCGTATTTGGCGGGTTTGCTGCCAAAGAATTGGCCACGCGTATTGATGATGCAAAGCCTAAACTTATTTTAACAGCCTCATGCGGCATTGAGCCGGGGCGTGTAGTTCATTACAAGCCCTTGCTTGATGACGCGATTCATTTGTCGACAGCAAAACCTTCATCCGTGATCGTGTTCCAGCGTCCCCAAGCCCAAGCCAAACTCAGCGCAGGGCGAGATGTTGATTGGGCATCAAGTGTCGCCCATGCCAAAAGTGCAGGCCATAATGTCGAATGTGTGCCTTTGCTTGCAACGGATCCTCTTTATATTCTCTACACTTCTGGCACGACAGGTGTGCCCAAAGGTGTGATGCGTGATAACGGCGGTTATATGGTCGCCCTCAAATGGACGATGTCGAATCTTTATGACATCAAAGCGGGTGAGGTCTTTTGGTCCGCCTCAGATGTGGGCTGGGTTGTTGGTCATAGTTATATTGTTTATGGGCCTTTGCTGCATGGGGCGACAACAATTGTCTATGAGGGCAAGCCCGTGGGAACCCCTGATGCAGGCGCATTTTGGCGTGTCATCCAAGATTACAATGTCGTCTCTTTATTCACAGCACCTACAGCCTTTCGGGCGATTAAAAAAGAAGATCCGAATGCGCAGTTTCTCAAGCACTATTCAATCAAGACATTGCGCAGTTTGTTTTTAGCCGGTGAACGCGCTGATCCTGATACAGTGGCATGGGCCGAGACTATTTTGGGTGTGCCTGTCATTGATCATTGGTGGCAGACGGAAACAGGTTGGAGCATAGTCGGCAATCCCGTTGGGCTCGGTGCTTTGCCGATCAAACATGGTTCACCCACTGTGCCTATGCCTGGTTATGATGTGCGCATTGTTGATGAGGCATCAAAACCTCTGCCTAACGGAACAATGGGCTCCATCGTGATCAAATTACCATTGCCGCCGGGATGTTTGCCAACTCTTTGGCAACAAGATGAGCGGATGCGTGAATCCTATCTTGATGAATTTCCCGGCTATTACAAAACCGCTGATGCGGGGTATAGGGATGACGATGGCTATGTCTACATCATGGGCCGCACTGATGATATTATCAATGTCGCGGGCCATCGTCTGTCTACCGGCGGTATGGAAGAGGTTTTATCCTCTCATCCGGATGTCGCGGAATGTGCGGTCATTGGAATAAAAGATGCGCTTAAGGGCGAGCAGCCCTGTGGCTTTGTGGTCTTGAAATCAGGCGTGACACGTTCACCGCTTGAGATTGAAAAAGAAATTGTCGCATTAGTGCGTGAGAAGATCGGGCCTGTGGCTGCGTTTAAAATTGCGGTCACTGTCAATCGTTTGCCCAAAACACGTTCGGGTAAAATCTTGCGTGGCACGATGAAGAAAATCGCCGATCATGATGAGTGGAGCACGCCCGCTACAATTGATGACCCGATGGTGCTTGATGAAATTGCCACCGCTCTAAAAGCTAAAGGCGTTTAGGAGGTCTGTGCGCCAGTTTTAACGCCCCCGATGGTTCCCATAAGACCCTCGCGTCCTATAGATAAGCTTGGGCGGGTTCTTTATTTCTCATTCTGATCAGAGTATAAGGCCGACCACAGTCAGCGGCATTTTGCTGCGCAAGATCAATTGAGGGGACCATGGCAGGTCATAGTCAGTTCAAAAATATTATGCACAAAAAGGGAAAACAGGATGCGATCCGCTCCAAATTGTTTTCCAAATTGGCGCGTGAAATCACTGTTGCTGCTAAGCTTGGTATGCCTGATCCCGCAATGAATCCCCGTTTGCGTTCTGCTGTGCTCGCTGCGCGCGCAGAAAATATGCCCAAAGATAACATCGAGCGCGCGATCAAAAAGGCTTCGGGTGGCGATGGTGAGAATTATGATGAAGTGCGCTATGAGGGCTATGCGCCCGGTGGCGTGGCCGTCATTGTGGAAGCATTGACAGATAATCGCAATCGGACCGCAGGTGAGGTGCGTTCGTATTTTACGAAAGCGGGCGGCTCTTTGGCTGAAACGGGCGCCGTGTCCTTCATGTTCGACCACATCGGTTCAGTGAGCTATGATGCAAAAGTGGCGTCCGAAGATGCGATGATGGAGGCTGCTATTGAAGCCGGCGCGGATGATGTTGCCAGCTCAGAGGATGGTCATGACATCATCACGTCAATTGAAGGCTTGCATGATGTGGCCAAAGCCTTGGAAGCCAAGTTTGGTGAGCCGCGCGCATCCAAGCTCATTTGGCGGCCTCAAAACACCATTATGGTGGATGATGAGGCGGGCGAAAAAATCCTAAAATTAATTGGCAATTTGGAAGACAATGACGATGTTCAAAATGTCTATGCCAATTTTGAAATCTCTGACGCTTTGATGAAAAAACTCAGCGCTTAATAGAGTTTTCGATCAATGGGGCCGAATCCATGCATCAAACAGCGGTAGGCTGATGATGGCTGTGGTCGCGATCAATATATAAGCGGTGGTGCGAAAGACACGATCTGTAGCAAGGCCAAATAGTTTATGCCCGACACTTAGGCCGATGGAATAAGCAGGCCATGTCAGGAGTGCGTAAATTAGGACCTCCCAAGTATAAAGACCGCGCCAGAAAAAGATCACATCTGTTGCGGTAGAGGTCAGTGCATAATAAACGAGGATATTGGCACGTATCAGTAGGGATGATGATGTTTGCCCGAGCCAATAAGCAAGCACGGGTGGGCCTGAAATACCTGAGGACGCGCCCATAACGCCCGCCATGGCGCCAACACCAAAAGAAAGGGCGGGGCGGGGTGTGCCATGATAACGCCAGCCGGAGATCAGCACGGCCAACATCAAAAACACCACGCCATCCATGACCCAGCGGATGAGGAGCGGATCAAGCGAGGTCAGAAGCCATGTGCCCAAGGGTAAGGCTAAAAAATGACCTGCCAGCATGGGTGAAATGTCTTTGAACGAGCACCGCTTCCAATAGGTGTAGCCATAGGGTGTGGCCGAGACGAGATCAACGAGATAGAAAATGGCAACTCCCATTTGCGGGCCAAAAATAGCCGAGCCGAGGGGGATTAGGATGAGGGCGCCGCCAAAGCCTGAAAATCCCCGCACCACCCCGCTGAATAAGGCAACCGCAACCAAAAACCAGACTCTGTGATCGCTGGCATGATTGATGAGGGCGCTTTGGAGTTGATCTAGCAAGGTTGGTCCGTTTCGGTCTTGGTTTTGGCCCCTTGGGGAATGGGGCTGTCATCAGCTGGTATCGTTCCCTCAGGGCTGGTCCTGCTCTGGCGGTATGGGGGCGGGGGCTGTATCCCTAAGCCATGATGAGCAAAGCGATTCGTATTATCGGCATTGATCCTGGCTTACGCAATATGGGCTGGGGCGTGATTGATTCCGTTGGCTCGCGCCTTGTGTTTGTTGCCTCGGGTGTTGTGCGCTCTCAGGCGCAAGATGACATTGCCACGCGGCTCAGAAGTCTGCATCAGGGCTTGGTAGAGGTTTTAGCTCTCCATCAGCCTCACGAGGCGGCGGTTGAGGAGACTTTTGTGAATCGTGATCCTCAATCCGCCCTTAAATTAGGCCAAGCACGCGGTATTGCTTTGGTGGTGCCGGCTTTGGCGGGCTTGAGGGTTGAGGAATATGCTGCCACAGTCGTCAAGAAAAGCGTGGTGGGGACTGGGCATGCGCAAAAAGATCAAGTGGGTATGATGGTGCGGCGGCTCTTGCCCCACGCAGATCCCGCAAGTGCGGATGCGGCGGATGCGTTGGCATTGGCTATTTGCCATGCCCAACATCGTGCTTCTCGTTTAATGCTGAAAGATAAGTGATTATGATCGGGCGATTGAAAGGCACAATTGAGACAATAGGGGATGATTATCTCATCCTCGATGTGCATGGTGTTGGTTATGTCGTGCAATGTTCTGCGCGCACGTTGAGTGCGGTGCCTGCCGTGGGTGAGGCGCTCATTCTCTCGATAGAAACACAGGTGCGTGAAGATGCGATCCGCCTGTTTGGGTTTCGCTCAGATATAGAGCGTGATTGGTTTCGGTTATTACAAAATGTGCAGGGCGTGGGCGCGAAAGTGGCGCTGGCGATTTTGTCCATTCTTACGCCCCACGAACTTGCGCAAGCAATTGGCTTGCAAGATAAAGCAATGATTGGGCGTGCCAGTGGTGTCGGGCCGAAATTAGCGGCGCGTATTGTTGCGGAGCTCAGAGATAAAACACCTGTGATGGCGGTGGTGGAGAGCGGTGCTGCGCGTCTTGCTGGTGATGAGGCGCACCATGCACCCAAGCCTGTGCAAGATGCAATATCGGCCTTGATCAATTTGGGTTATGGACGCCCGCAAGCAGCGAGCGCCATTGCCGCAAGTTTGGCGAGCCTTGGTGAGGGAGCGGAAACAAGCGCCTTGATCCGGCAGGGCCTGAAGGAGTTGGCACAGTGAGTGATACGTCACAACGTCTGATGGCGGGCAATCAAGGCAGTGATGAGGGGGATGCGTCTTTGCGTCCTTTATCATTGCTTGATTTTACGGGCCAAGAAGCCGCGCGCAAAAATTTACATATTTTTATTGAGGCAGCAAAAGCGCGCAAAGAGGCGTTAGATCACGTTTTATTTGTGGGCCCGCCTGGTCTTGGTAAAACAACACTAGCGCATATTATCGCACGCGAACTTGGGGTTAATTTTAGATCCACATCGGGCCCTGTGATTGCGAAAGCAGGTGATCTTGCCGCTCAACTGACAAATCTCGAAGAGCGCGATGTTTTATTCATTGATGAAATACATCGTTTAAGCCCCGCGGTTGAGGAAATTCTCTATCCGGCGATGGAAGATTTTCAGCTTGATTTGATGATTGGTGAGGGGCCAGCAGCGCGTTCTGTCAAAATAGATTTGGCGCGCTTTACATTGGTGGGTGCCACCACGCGCGCGGGGCTGTTAACCACGCCTTTGCGGGATCGGTTTGGTATTCCCATTCGCATGAATTTTTACACTGTCGAGGAATTGGAATCGATTATTGCCCGAGGTGCACGCGTGTTGGGTGCGCCGATGAGTGCTGAAGGCGCGCATGAAATTGCGCGCCGCTCGCGAGGTACGCCACGCATTGCAGGACGTCTATTGCGCCGCGTGCGCGATTTTGCACTTGTGGATGGTGCACCGCGCATTGACCGCGCAGTGGCCGATAAGGCCTTGGGGCTGCTTGATGTTGATAGTGCAGGTCTTGATGATATGGACCGGCGTTATATGCAGATGATCGCCCTAAATTATGGGGGCGGGCCAGTTGGCATTGAAACATTGGCTGCTGCTTTATCCGAGCCGCGCGATGCTTTGGAAGAAATTATCGAGCCTTATCTGCTGCAGCAAGGTTATATCCAACGCACCCCACGTGGGCGCATGTTATTGCCTCTTGCTTTTCGTCATTTGGGGTTGGCTGTGCCGCAGATGGATGCTTCCCAATATGGTCAGTTTCGTAGCGAGGATGAGTGATGACGCAGCATATGCCGCCCTCTTCCTCTCTTGCTCTGCCGCAAGCCGGCGCTTTTGATAAAGCGCATTTTTATCTGCCCTTGCGTGTCTATTATGAGGATACGGATTTTTCAGGCTCCGTTTATCATGCGAGCTATTTGCGGTTTATGGAGCGCGGCCGAACTGAGTTTTTACGCGCTTATGATGTGAACCAGAATCAGCTCATGGCTGGGGAGCACGCAAGCCCCATTGGTTTTGTTGTGCGGCAGATGGAGATTGATTTTCGTAAGCCTGCGGTCATGGATGATGCTTTGGTTGTCGATACATTTATGGCCGAGCTTGGGGGTGCCTCCTTCGATCTTGAGCAGGTGGTCTGGCGCAAAGATGATGTTTTGGTTGCAGCCAAGGTTCGCATTGCCTGTGTGAGCGGGGGGCGACCTGCCCGAATACCGCCTCAAATTCGCCTTAAGCTCACGAAATAAGCTCAGTTTATGCCTTTCGTGCGGTTTTGGTAACCACACATTAACCCTGCCGGAGTCTTAACTGGCTGAGGTGTTTCTGCGTGTGCTTCGGCGGCCCCAGAAATGACTGAATTTGTGCCGATTGAGGGGGCTTCACGTCCCCCAGTGAGATTGAGGATGATATGAATCCAGCTGACATAGCCACTACTGCCATAAGCGCGCCCACAGAAGTCTCATTGTGGACGATGTTTTGGGGCGCTCATATCGTTGTCAAAATTGTGATGTTGGGTCTGCTTGGCGCCTCGATCTGGTGTTGGAGCATTATCATCGACAAAACGCTTTTGTTTGGCCGTGTGCAACGAGAGATGGATCGTTTTGAGCAAATCTTTTGGTCCGGTGAGTCCTTGGAAGAGCTTTATATCAATCTCTCAGCGCGCCCCACTGTTGGTATGGCGTCTTTATTTGTGGCGGCTATGCGTGAATGGAAGCGCTCTTTTGCTGGTGCTGCTGCGAGCTTTATGGGCTTGCAAGCGCGTATTGAAAAAGTGCTTGATGTATCTATTGCGCGCGAAGTTGAGCGGCTTGAATCACAATTGCTTGTCCTTGCCTCGGTGGCGTCAGCCGGCCCATTTGTGGGTTTGTTTGGAACAGTCTGGGGTATTATGACCTCCTTCCGTTCAATTGCGGCATCAAAAAATACATCCCTTGCAGTTGTCGCCCCGGGTATCGCGGAGGCGTTGTTTGCGACAGCCATTGGCCTATTTGCGGCTATTCCTGCGCTGGTATTTTACAATATTTTGCAAGGTCGTGTGGCGCGTTCGCAAGCGCGTCTTGAAAGTTTTGCGGATGAATTTTCCTCCATTCTCTCGCGGCAAATTGATCACCATGTCGCCTCAGAGCGTGATCGCGCAGCGTAAGGAGAGACTGATATGGGCATGTCAGTAGCCAGTGGCGGAGCTAAGGGTGGACGTCGTCGGCGTGGTGTACCGCGTTATGGTGCAATGGCTGAAATTAATATGACACCTTTCATCGATGTCATGTTGGTGTTGTTGATTATTTTTATGGTTGCCGCACCATTGCTTGCCACGGGTGTGCCGATTGATTTGCCGCAGACCAGCGCTGCCGCTCTTAATATCGATCAAAAACCCTTATCGGTGGCAATTGATGAAAAGGGTGTTGTCTATTTAAACGATCAAACAGTCGATATATCGCAGCTTGTTCAGCGTTTGCAGGATATGTCGAAATCAGGTTTTGATGAACGCATTTATGTTCGTGGTGCGCGTGATGTACCTTATGGGCGTGTGGCAGAAGTGATGTCGATGATCACAAGTGCAGGTTATAAAAAAGTCGCGTTGGTGACCGAACAAGAGAAAAAGTGAGAGTGGTTTGGTGAAGCCCTGGATGAGACAGCCCGGACTTTACATTTCAGCTGCAGTGCATTTGAGCCTGCTGCTTGCGACCCTTATTGCCTTTAGCTCAAAGCCAACTTTTGAAGATGCGCAAGAGAGCGTGCCTGTTGAAATGGTCACGAATGAGCAATTCAATCAGATCATGAAAGGTGAAAAGACAGCGAAAGAAACCAAGCCGCTGCCACCTGTGGCCTCAAAAATTGCAGATGTGACGGAAACCAAACCTGTTCAAAATGTGCCTGAAGGTAAAACGGATATTGTAGCACCTCCTTCGCAACTTAAGCGCCTTAATGATCCCGGTGAGGCAGATAAGGCGGAGCCTGAGAAAGAGGCGACACCTGCCCCGCAGCCAAAAGCTGAGCCCCCTAAGCCTGAGCCGCCAAAGCCGCCACCACCCAAAGAGGCGGAGGCAGTCGAGCCACCCAAGCCTCCGCAGCGGCCAAAAGAAGAGCCCAAAAAACCAGATGTGACGCCGCCTTTGCCACCTCAAAGGCCAAAACCGCCTGAGCCAAAGGCTGCCGCAAAGCCTAAATCTGGCCAAGAAGCGCAAGAGAAATCGAAGTTTGATTCAAACGCAATTGCGCAATTGCTTTCCAAAGAAGCACCTCAGCAGCGCGCGTCAACTGGGCGTGAGATCAATAAGACGGCCTCACTTGGTACGCAGACGGCTTCGGCGCCAAAAATGTCGCCGTCTATGGATGCGCAATTGCAGGGCTTGATCATCGAGCAATATAAGCAGTGCTGGACATATTTTGGTTTGGTGGGCACAGCCTATTTGCCACAGATTCATGTGACCTATACAAAGGATTGGCATTTGGCGAGCGAGCCTGAATTGCTCAACCCACCAAGCGACCCTTCGCAACGCACCTTAGCTGAAAGTGCATTGCGCGCCGTATCAAAATGCAATCCATTGCAAGTGCCTGCTATTTACGAGCCTTATTATGAGCAATGGAAATCGAAATATCTCAGATTCGACCCGCAGGAGATGGCGGGATGATGTTCACCACAGATCTTTATGCACCCAGATGCGGCGCAGGCAGAAAGTTATGAGTAGGGTCTAAGACATGACACATTATTTTACACGTCGTCACACATTGGGCATGATGTCATCATTGGCTTTAGCGGGGACAGCTCAAACTGTTCATGCGCAAGGTGCCTTTCTTGATGTGAAGCGCGGATCGAATTTTCAACCCATTCCCGTAGCCGTTACAAATTTTGCAGGTGATGGTGATCAAGGTGCGCGGTTAAGCGCGATTATTATGGATAATTTTCGCCGTTCTGTTTTTATTACACCGCTTGATCAAGCAAGTTTTGCTGAGAAAAATATCAACCCCGATGTAACGCCGCGCTTTGATGCATGGAAGATGATAAATGCCTCATTTGTGGTGACAGGCCGTACGGGGCGTGGGCCTGATGGGCGCATGAAAACGGAGTTCCGCTTATGGGATGTGTCAACGGGACAGATGGTCATTGGCCAGCAATATGTGACAGATCCAAATAATGCGCGTCGCGTTGCGCATATTGTCTCAGATGCCATTTACACCAAGGTAACGGGTGAAAAGGGCTGGTGTGATAGTCGTGTTGTCTTCATTGATGAAACCGGACCTAAAGAGCGTCGCACCAAGCGTTTGGCTATTATGGATCAAGATGGCGGCAATGTGCGTTATCTCTCAAATGGTGATGATTTGGTGGTGACGCCGCGCTTCTCACCGTCAACACAAGATGTCGCTTATATGGCTTTTGGTGGCACAGATCCCAAAGTGTATATTCTCAATATGGAAACAGGTCAGCGTGAAGTCGTTGGTAATTTTCCTGGTATGACCTTTAGCCCGCGTTTTTCCCCTGATGGGCAACGCATTATCATGTCGCTAGAGCAGGGCTCAGCCTCAAATATTTTTGCGATGGATTTGCGCTCACGCAATACCATGCGTCTGACAGATACGCAGGCGATTGATACATCGCCTTCTTTCTCGCCAGATGGCTCGCAAATCGTGTTTGAGTCCGATCGTGGTGGCTCACAACAAATTTATGTTATGAGTGCATCAGGCGGTGGTGCAAAGCGCATTTCCTATGGTGAAGCTGCGCGTTATTCAACACCAGTCTGGTCACCAAAGGGCGATTTTATTGCTTTTACGCGCCAAAAAGCAGGTGTGTTTGCCATTGGTGTGATGAAGCCAGATGGGACGGGCGAGCGTATCTTAACTGAAGGCTATCACAATGAAGGCCCGACATGGGCGCCCAACGGAATGTATTTAATGTTCTTTAGGGACCCAGGTGGGCAGGCGGGATCACAGGTCTTTATGGTGGATGTGTTTGGCCGTGGTGAGTTTAAGGTGGCTACACCAGGATTTGCCTCAGACCCATCGTGGAGCCCTTTGCTGTCATAAGCAATTGATCAGCGTGCCAGAGATTAAAGTGCTGGCTCGTTTGAGGAGTCCTCTTGAGGTGGAGGAGGAAATAAGATCTTCATAATAGGCTCAAGCTCTTCTTCCTCTTGTGGCAGCCATGTGTCGGGCTTGATAGGTGCTGTGCCTGCGCCAACTGCATAAGCGTAGGACATGAAGGTTTTGGCTGCAAAATAACTGCGTGAACTTTCTTTGGTACGTGGTTTAAGCAAGCCGCCAAATAGTGGGCGCTTATTGCGACGTGTGCGCACATCTTCAAAGTTGGCGCGATAATAAATGAAAGAGAGCAGGACAAGATCAACATCGGAAATGTCAACTGAGCCGATAAAGGTCATGATACGCTCGACCGCTGACATAATATCAGCGGCCAGACTTTCATCTTCATATTGTTCCAATAAGCCTAAGGTGATGCGATCAATAATATCTTGCGCAGGTTCCAATCCATTGAGGAATAGGCGGGTTGCTTGCGCAGCCGCCATTTCAAAAATGAATTGGGGAGGGCATTTATCATCACTCATAATTGCGATCATTCATTGGGTGGCGCTGCATTTGTTGATTGCTTTTGCCTGAATTTCCCAAACCATTCAACTGTTCTGTCTTGGGTTTTGATGACATCTGCGGGTTTAAGTGCTTGGGTGAGTGTGTCGCGACGTTTGGCGACTTCTTTATCACCTGTGGCGACGGCTAGGCTTGCCCAGAAATATGATTCAAGTTGGTTTTCAGCACCAAGTTCCGCTGAATAACTCACGGACATATAACGCAACGCTAGATTATTGCCCTGCTCGGCTTCTTTTTGCAGACGTTGCCGACACCAGTCCATCGCCTTTTGCGCAAGGCTGGGATCGGCGGATTTAAGCATTTGCGTACGAGCAGCGGCAGCTTTTTTATAGCCGCCAATAGCTGATAAAGTCACCCAGCGTATGGCTTCTTGATAATTTTGGGGGACACTCAGACCTTGCCAGTAAATAAGGGAAAGGTTGAACTGTTGTTCTGGATCGCCACTCTCAGCGCCTGCTTTGGCAAGATTAAATGCATCTTGGTTTTTCCCATCGCGCAATAACTCACCCACCGAGGCCTGAGCGGGCGTCGGAGTGGGGCTTGCCTCATCAGCTCGGCTTTGAAACGATAATAAAGCCATGCTAAGCGCGGGAATAATAATATAAAGTTTCATTATGTGATTATGGCAGGGGACAATAATTTTTCCAGATGTATTGCTGGATATGGCTAATGAGAAAAGATTTATATTGCTGAGGTGATATTTTATGAAAGCTAAGTTGTTTCCAACTTGTTTTTAAGACGGAGATTTTGGGTTTGTTTTGCCAAAATGGGAAAATTTTAAAATAAGCTTGGCTTTATATTTTTTTATTATTTAGCCTTATGCCAGGATTTTCTTCCACTGAACCCAAGAATTCAATTCCAGCAGTCTCAAAGGCTTCAACAATTTTTCTGACTGAATTTTTGATTTCTTTTGGTTCTTTAGAGATTTCTATTCTTCTAACTGTTGCTACTCCAATACCAGCTTTATTAGCCAATACCTCTTGGTCCCAAGATAGGAGCATCCTGGCTGCCTTAATTTGTTCAATTAATATGATCTTTTTCATATCATTTTTCTTGACATAAAAACAAATATTGATATTTTAAATATCATAAACTAAATTGGATGTTAGATATGGACATTATATCCCTCGAGCGCACCCGCTATGTTGAACTCCGCCGCCGCCTTCTCGAAGAGTATGGGGAGGTTGATGAACAGACCCTAGCGGATAGTTTGGAAGGTGCAACAGATTTTAGGGAGGTATTGG
>Ga0164297_10001345_pt1 | contig 26396 bp, 23 predicted proteins | sample GEODES058metaG_FD_113539 | JGI IMG/M metagenome (GOLD analysis project Ga0164297, IMG submission 113539) | Dystrophic lake water microbial communities from Trout Bog Lake, Wisconsin, USA - GEODES058 metaG | ecosystem: Environmental > Aquatic > Freshwater > Lake | place: USA: Trout Bog Lake... | reverse complement strand
TCGCTTCTACTCCACCTTCCCCGAGCGTGTCCAGATGGAGGCGGGCAACTAAAAATAAATATAGGCACAAGGTAAAGAGAATGATTCTCGATACCTCGCCCCTGACTCTTGAGAAGAAGGTTTGGTACGGCCCGGCTCAGGTGGTCCTTGCGGACAAGACGGAGGTTGAGAGCGGCCTCCGCGAGGAGCCCACGACTGCATGGAATAAGGGCTGGTCCGAGCAGTCCTACGACTTCCCCAACACGTATGTGACTCTGCCGATCCGTTATATGACGTGGGATCCGGCGAGCACCTTTGTGGAGGATCAGAACAATCGATTCGCCCAGCGCTACTTTTCCAAGAATGGAAACACATTCGGTCGCTAAAAGTTACCAGTTCCGAAGGAACTGTTCCCAGGAACGACCGGGGCATCACGAGTTGGAAACCTTCGGTTCCCAACTCGGTCTCTAAAAAAACCTCAACCAAAAGTAATATATGGATCCTCTTGTGTTGGCATCCATTGTCGGTCTTGTGTTTGCCGGGAAGACTCTGGCGGAGCGTAGCGAAAAAGAATCGCCGTCCCGTCAGCCCCTGACAACCACGAAACCCAGGCGCCCGCTGACTCGTCGGGACATTGACATGATGGCTCACCCGGCCGATCATTCAGCAGACTATTTTGATCTCCAGAACACGACTCCCGAGTTGGGCCGCCGTGTCGGTGACTGGCGTCTCCAGCGCAAGGATGCGGTCGCGAACCTCCAGGACATTACTCCGACCAATTCTCGCTTCCCGTATGGCCAGCCGGTCTATGATCTGTACAACCGCGAGTATATCACGAATAAGATGAATAATGTGAGCCCGCTCGAGGCGCCTATGACCGTCGGCCCCGGTCTTGGTGTTGGCCCGGATGTTATGGCGGCCGGCGGCTTCCAGGACTTCTTCCGTGCCTTGCCTGTCAACATCAACGAGGAGAAGCTCACGACGCTCGAGGGACGTCCCGGAACCGCATCGTACTTTGTCAAGAACGGAGGCGCCGGAGGCATCGGCGACATTACTCACCAGGCGGCGGCCACCAAGGCGGCCTATCGTGCCCCGGGTGCTTATGGCGGTGGCGGTGCCCAGAGTGCGATGGTCGGTCCGGAGGGTCGCCCGAACTTCCTCAAGACGAAGAAGATGACTATTCGTGGCGAGACGGGTCTGCGTACAGACACTCTCTCGGACGGTCCGCCTCAGTACAATGTGTCTCAGCCCTACGCAGAGGCCAAGGGTGCCTACACCGACACGACTCTTACTCGATCGTCTGGATATCGTGCGAAGGAGGATCGTGCCGGAAACGGCGCCCGTATGAACGTCCGCCAGGACCCGGTCGGACTGGTCGGCGGCGGAACCCAGTATCGTGCAGAGTCAAAGCCCGTCCAGCCCGGGCCTATGGCCATCACAGGATCCAACCAGGGACGTGGCACTCTGCCTCCTGAGTTTGATGATCCTCTCAATGAATTTAAGGCGAATCCTAACCCCCGTGCTCAGCAAGATTTCCTGGATATTGCTATCCAGCAGCTGGAGAAGAACCCACTGGCCTATTCCCTGGCGGCACCCAAGCAGCCAGACGCCGCCATGGGCACGACTCCCTTTGTGACGGTCCAGTAGGACCCGGCGGTCTGTCGCCCCTAAAAAAATGTAAGTCTCCTAGTAAATGAGCGGAGGCGTTGTTCAGCTCGTTGCAGTCGGCCCCCAGGACGCTTGGCTTACCGGTAAGCCGGAAGTCTCCTTTTACCGGTCCAACTACAAACGTTATACCCACTATGCCAACTCGGTGGAGCGCCAGGTGATTCAGGGCAGCCCGATCGCCGGTGGCATTTCCACGATTCGTTTCGAGAAGAAGGGCGACCTTCTGTCTTATGTGTACCTGACGGCCCTCGATGGCAATGGTGCCCACCTGGTGAACCCGGACTGGACCCGTATCATCGACAAGGTCGAGCTGTACATCGGCGGCCAGGTGATCGACACCCAGGACATCGAGTACATGACCGACATCGAGCCCATCACTGGCGCCCAGAACTACTCTCAGCGCTACCTTAATAACAATTCGACCAGCTTCAATAACCAGAAGAACTCTATCCTGCCCCTCAAGTTCTTCTTCTGCAAGGATTGGTCCGTGTGCCTGCCCCTGATCGGCCTCCAGTTCCACGATGTGGAGGTTCGCATCACCTGGTCGCCCTACCTGTCTCAGACCATCACCATCGGTAACACGACCACGCCGGCTCTCCCGGCTCTCCCGGCCGCGACCGCCAACGTCTTCTCGGATGTGGTGCTTTCGTCGAACACGGCGAATGTCTTTGTTCAGCAGACGGATGGCCCTCTGTTCCCTGGTATGCTCGTGGTTGGCAACTCCGCCAACCTCCAGACCAATGTGGCAGTCGTGCAGTCGTTCTCGAACATCTCGGCCGGTGCCACCTCCTCTAACGTGATCATATCTTTCTCTAACACGTCGGCCGCTTATATGAGCGCAACCTTACTGACTGGAAACACCGTGAGCCTGTACCAGCCTACCGTGTCGGCCCAGGTGAACCCCGCGATTGCGGCCGGCGTCGCCGGAACAACCTCCACGACCTTCGCCATCAGCGGACAGGTGAGCCAGGTCGGTGGCTCTATCCAGGTTGGTAATTACGTGGCTGGTCTGCCGTTCACTGGCCCGGTCTATGTGTCGAACGTCTACCTGTCGAATGTGACGGTCTCGTACCCTTCCCAGACCCCCTCGCCAGTGCCTTCCGGTCTGACCATTGCCTTCACCGCCGGCACGGCCCAGACCTCCACGACCTACGCCTCCCTGCAGTTCCAGTGCTGGACCAACTTTGTGTACCTGGACCAGACCGAGCGGGACTACTTTGCCAAGGCTCCCCAGGACCTGCTCATCACCCAGGTGCAGCGCGTTGTGCTCGGCACCAACCCCATCCAGGAGCTGGCGCTGGCCCAGCCGGTCAAGTTCCTGGCCTTCCCCTCGGTCAACTACCAGCAGATCTATGCCAACGGCAACGGCTCTGCGACGGCTCTGAACTACCAGCTCAAGACCCAGGTGAACGGCGTGGATGTGGGCGACTCCCGGTCGCTCATCCACTGGACTGAGGTTCCGCAGTACTACAACACCCCGTACGGCTATGTCCACGGTATTACGACGGCTAACGTGGCGATCATCTCCTACTGCCTGGACACCTCCAAGCTCCAGCCGACCGGCACCCTCAACTTCTCTCGCCTCGACACGTACCGCCTGGTCGTGCCCCCGACCCTGGTCGGCGGCGTGGGGGCCCTCTACAACAAGAATATCACGAGCGCGTACCCGACCCCGTACCTGTATGCGATCGGCTACAACGTGCTCCGTATCGAGAATGGCCTCGGCGGTCTCCTCTACAGCTCGTAAACGACACGGGTAATTTACCTTCATAAATAGAAAGATGCGCCTTTGGGTATTGGCGTTGATTGCATGCCTGGTTTTTGCCAGTACATATAATCCACGAACCGGTAATTTGAATAAATTTTTGAGAGACGCGGACAATGGTCCGAGTTTTTCTGATAGCCAAACCTCAGTAGAGGATGAACCGCCCTCGAGTGCCCCCAGGGTCCGAGCCCAGAGAGAGGCATAAAGCCATTGCGATCCCTATGAGTGTTATTGACGGCGTCCCACACTTTTTGATCGTCCACGACCGGCGCTACCGGGAGTGGACCTTTGTCACGGGTGGGTGCCGGCGCCGTGAAGTCTACAACCCGCTTCGGTGTGCGGTCCGTGAACTTGAAGAAGAAACACGTGGCCTCATAAATTTAAAAAGGGGTTCCTATTCCTCTTTCAAATTTACGACCGATACCCCAGAGCCACGTGATGTGGATGATGGTGTGACGGCCCTGAACCACTACCACGTGTACCTCTTCAATCTGCCTATGAGCTCGCTCGAACACAGAACGACCATCCGGAGGTTCACAGAGGAGAAGCGGAAGATGGAAGGGGGCGAGGTGGCGTTTCGCAAAAACTACGATGAGAACGACGAGTGTCGTTTTGAGAATATCGAGAGCATCGGCCGGTGCCCGAACCTCTGGCCGATGATCCGTAGACACGTGCTCGGGAACCAGGAGTTTCACCAGGCTGTCCAGACGACCCACTGGACGCCGTTTAATTTGAGGGAGTAAGCAGAGTCCGAAGGACTCTGTGCCGCGCAGCGACTTGTTCCCCCGCGCCGCTGGCGCCAGAAAAAGTCCTCCGGACTTTACAGAAATGACCCGATCCAAGCTCGATCTCGCGACCATTCTGGTCAAGCTTCGTGGAGACGGCTCGGACCCCGAGGTTCTGGCCAAGGAGCTGACTCTGATGAAGCTGTGCCACGAGATTCAGAAGCTCGAGGAGGAACGGGAGCTCGAGGCTGAGGCCGAGACCCCAGTTCCCGAACAGCCCGCCGAGCCCCTCACGAGAAAGGAGGAGCAGATGATCGAGGAGATCAAGGCACCGACCGAGGCGGATACCAAGGCCAAGAAGAAGAAACACATTCTGTCGTGGCTGTTGGACTCGTCTGACGAGGACTGAACCCTTAGAGAAATTCCGCGTATAAAACCTAAATGTCAATCAACAAGTGGCGGGTTCCCAAGGGACCTGCGACCCATGTCCTCATGAATGGTGGGATCCTTCACGTTCCGGAAAACGAAGTTGAAGAATTTCATAGAGCCTATATCGAAGCTATCAATTCTGGATCAAAATTGTATGTGGTCGAGCAAAAGACGGACCGGTTCAAGTTCTTTGTGGACCTGGACTACAAGGCTCCGGAGAAACTGAGTGATGAAGACTTGAACCAATTTTGTTCTATAATTGATGAAGTCGTCGGGTCCAAGTGTCTGGTGGCCAGGGCTCAGGTGCGTCAGGTCAAGGGGGACGATGGCCTCCAGACACTGAAGAGTGGGGTCCACCTTCACTGGCCGACTGTTGTTGTGACTCGGACTCAGGCTCTGAATTTAAGATCAAAAATCATTGAAAGTCTTGGACCCGGACCATGGGACAAGGTGGTTGATGCGTCGGTCTATGGTGGGTCTGGACTTCGGATGATTTGGTCCCACAAGAAACCCTCCGGTGACCCATATGTCCCAGCAGACCCGGCCTACGCCAAGACCCATGAGACTTTGGCACTCTTCTCAGTCCGGCATGAAGGCAATTTAGAAACAGAATTGGGGATCGATGGATCCGTGGATACCAGTTCCCTACAGGACTATGTCCGAAAGTATATGGCCGGTCAGGACCGGACCAATGTCAAAAGGGTCCAGAGACATGAGCACGATGGCTGGTACGCCCAGACCGACTCCAAGTACTGTGAGAATATCCGACGTGAACACAAGTCGAACCATATCTGGTTTACGATCAAGTCTGGCAGGATTACCCAGAGGTGCTTTGACGAGGAGTGTACCGAGTTCAGGGGCCGGGAACATAATCTCCCTCCATCAATAGTAGAGCAACTCAAAGATGTTGCTATTGTGGGTAGTCCTGTTGGTACTTTTCTTTTGGATATTCTTCCCGATGGGTCCAAAGGCGCGTTTCACAAAGTACGAGAAGATGGTCCACCCATACTCGGGTCTGGACCCGGAAAACTGGAGTCGTTTTTTGGACAATCTCCACGCGTTCGAACAGTTGGCTTCGAGCCAAATTGACGATGCCACGACGGCACTGTATGCGGCGATCGAGGCCATCAGGGACTTGGGTCTCGGGCTTCGTCGAGCCGACGATTCGAACATCCCGGAGGAGCTCGCAGAGATCTCAATGCAGCTCGGTATTGAAGGTGAAACAATTTTGAACCAAAATGCAGTTTCCCAAGGCATTTACTTCTTCCCAAAGTACTTAAACGATACGATGCTAGACTTTCCAGAATATGTCGCGCAGGACCCTGGACCTGTCAAAAGCCACGGACAGTAGCGATCTTGATGTACTTGCTGAGGCGGCCTCTACCGTAGAGGAGCCCGTCACCCGTACGCGGTACGGCCGCGTTTCCAAGCCCCCTGTGAAGTACGAGCCGGTCGAAAAGGTCGAGGACGATTACGCGACGGATGACTACGACTCTGATGAGTCAGAGATTGCCTCGAACTTTGAGGATGACGAGGACGAGGACGAGGATGACGAGGACGACGATGCCGATGATGACGGAAATTTGGACGGATTTGTTGTAGCAGATAAAAGCGAGAGTAGTGAGAGTGATAGTGAAGACGATGGAAAACCTGCCGTTCCTGTCAAAAAGCGAACCCCAGTCAAGAAGCGCCCAGTTGCCGCCCCCCGAAAGCGCTGAGCCAGAGAATCGGGGTGCTATGTGGGAGGAGGAGGATCCTCCTCGACACAGAATGATGTTCGCCCCTCCGCCCATCAAGAAGGATCCATTCGCAGCACTCAAGGAGAATCATGTGGCTTTGATTCTGCTTGGTATTGTGATTGGTGTAATTATTATGAATATGCGGCCCATCATAGTGAATGGTGCGGCCCTATCAAAGAACTAGTCGCCCGTAGGATACAAGGGTGCGTTTTTACTAGGATCATCATTTCCGACAAAATCTCCAATTGGACCCGTGCGATTCTTGTAGACATCTTCCTGGAGGAAGCCTGTCCACACATTCACACGTGTCTGATCTGCCGGCTCCATATCGCGAAACACAGTAAATGCGGGCGCAGTTGGGTCGAGTGGTGGCTGACTCGTCACGCTCGGCACGGTCCGTTTGAACAGCAGCCATCCCAGGAACGCAATGACACCCACGGCCGCCAGGGGCATAACTCGCCCCTTCTGTAATAGATAAAAACTACTCAAAATTGTAAAAGATCCAGCAATTGCCAAGAGTACAAATTGACCCTTGGGAATATCGGGAAGTAAATCCATCTGCTATTTATGAATATTTTAAGCTGCCGGAGAGTCCGGGACATCATCGTCACCGCCCTCGGCGATAGTATCGATCGTCAGAATCGTATCGGTCTGAGTCGCCTTGCGCTTCATGACCTCGGCCGCGACGCGAATGTCCGCCTTGGCCACCAGCTCGTCCATCGACGCCTCGGGGAACTCGAGCTTGAGAGCCTCGAGGAAGTCCGCCGGGTGAGGAATCGGCGGCACGTCGGGCTTCGTGTAAAACTTGGAGTTCTCGTCGGACGGGTCAATGTAGGGAAACTCGCCATCCTGGGGCTTGGCCATCAAATCGCGCTTGCGCTTCTCGAACATCGCAGCGGCCTGCGACTGGTTCGCGCGGTACTTGGTCATAATCTCCTCGAGCTTCTCATTCTGGTAGTGAGTGTCCTGGATCTGCTCACGGTCCGGGGGAATCAGGAGCCACTTGTACATATCGACGACGTAGATATCGACAATACCGTCATCCTTCTGAAGGCGCTTGGCGTGCGTGCCAGCCTCGTCACGAGTCGGGAAGCACCCACGAATCTTCATGCCAAACTTCTCATTCTTCTGGGGAAGGTCAGGACCGACGAAAGAAACGCACGCAAAGAGCTGCCCGGGAACCGTCAGGTAGTCTGCCTCGAGGGAAGCCATATAAAAGACTTGAGCGTGTTTCTTTTAACTATGGATGAACTTCGCAAACTTCACAACAAGTGCAAGAGGGATCACATCTCGTGCTGGGTCCCCCAGAAATCCCATGTTCTGGATTGTGGGTGCGGACGAGGCGGCGATTGGCACAAGTGGAAGGCGGTCGGTGCCCGGGTCACGGCCATCGATCCGGACACAGAGTCTCTGAAGGAGGCTGAGAAACGGGCCCTGGAAATGCACTTTGGTGTCTGGTTCCTGGGTCAGGGGGATATCCGACAGGCTGCATTCGCCGGCCCCTATGATGTCGTCTCGTACAACTTTTCGATGCACTACATATTCGAAGACCAAAAGACGTTCGAGGATTCCGTCAAGGCTCTGGGGGTCGCGGTCAAGCCGGGAGGTCTCCTGATTGGCATAACACCAGAGAAGGCCCGGGCCGAAGCAATGGTCGACCGGTTCGGCCATTTCAAGGATAGCCTCGGGAATGAGTTTGGGTTTACAGGGGCATCCACCCGTCTCTTGGTACGTCTAATCGATGGACCATTCTATGCAGATGGTGGTCGGGAAGAACCAATTTTGGATGCAAATGTGTTGGTCAGGGCCCTGACCGGCGCAGGGTTCGACCTGGTCCAGTGGGAACCCATGGTCGACAGACCCAATGGACTCATTTCCGATTTGTATTCAAAATTTGTTTTCAAGAAGCGAACTTAAATTCTCTTCTAAAATTAAGAATCCATGTGGAGGTGGATAGTGATTGCCATACTGTCTGTAATTTTCATGACAATTGTCATCATACATAGGGAACCACCCATGTTATCGGAGATCAAGGAGAGGTACTGGAAGATACTGGATATGCTCAGGGCGACCGGGGATCCTAGGTGGCATGGAGTCCTGAGACCGGCCATCCTGACTGGAATGGTCGATTGGTCCAAGTCCAAGGGACCGATCGGTTCCAATGTGAACAAGGGCTATGAGATCTACCTGTGTCTCGATGGAGACGACGTAAACTCTGCGATGTACGTTTTGATTCATGAATTGGCACACATGTCCGTCCCGGAATACGATCACACGTCGGATTTCTGGACGAAATTTGAGGAACTGAAAGATTTATGTGAAAAGAATGGATTATATGTAAAGGGTGGAGATAGACAGTACTGCGGGGATACGGTTAGAGGCTGAAGCCAAGTCGCGTAGCGACTTGTGGCCGCGTCAGCGGCTCCTGGATCCCAGGGAACAGCGCTTCCGACTTGGGCGTCTACTTATCCACCACATACTTCTTCGCGAGGTAGTACAGGAGCGCGGCGATCAGGGCCGTCACGGCAAGGCCCGTCAGTGACACCTCACCGGACTCCCCCACAAACTTGGGGACCATCGTGCGCAGGCGGCTCTGGACCGGCTTGGAGAAGGCGATAACGGCCGCGACGCCCGCGATGGCCGCCTGGAACTGGTCATCGGTCAGACCAAAGGGGTTCGCGGACGCCTTCTTAGACTTGGTAGTGCGCTCCACCATAGGTGCCTGCTGGGGAGGGCCCATCATCTCGTTCTGGATCATCTGGTTCGGGCCAGGCATGAGTTCCTCAAGAGGAGTAGAGAAGTCGGCCATTTGAGATTCCTCAACATCTTTTTCGGGCTCGGAAGGTCGCGTCCGTTTCCATAATCCGGCCGGAACGGTCGCGGACTGCTCACCCTTCGTGCGATTCAGCGCCTGGTGCGCAAGCTCCTCGTCGACGGTCAGGGTGCTCTTGTCTTCCGGAATATCCGTGATCAGAGAGCTCATGTTCGGATCGTACGTCAGCATCTGGACCGGTGAAGGGTCCTGTGGTCTCGTCATCTATTCTGGGTCGGGAAAAACGGAAGAGAGTCCGGGCGCATCACTTCTTCTTCACGACCGTAAGGACTGATCCTTTCCTTTTCGGCTGGACTTGAACTCCGGCACCAGCTGTCGCAGCCGCCCTGGGGTTGTAGTGCCTCTGATGGTACTGCCAGAATGCAGGCCCACCGACCCGGAAATTCTTTCGGATCGGCGACTTGTACCAAAAAACACAATCCGTAATCTTATTAGACTTACTGGTGTTGTCCAGAACTAAACACTCATAGTTTTCTGTACATGCATCCATAACTTGCGAAAAACTATCGTACGTCGGAAAGACACCAAAGAACGCCTTGTAGAGATTCTCGCGATTCTGTCGGACGTTATCTCTCAGCGCAAACACATAATCGACATTGGTTCGAATCATAGGTGTCATATCCATACAGTACTGGGTCGTCATCATGAAGAAAATCTTCCAGTGTCGGCCGTTCATAAACAATTGCCGAATAGCGATGTCTTTCATAAAGCCCCTGTCGTACATACAGTCATCCATAAGTATAAAGACCGGGCTACACTTCCCTATCGCCAGGAGCTTCTTCTGACGCTCGATGATCTTTTCGAGTGCATCCTTGTTATAGTCTCCAAAAACGAAGAGATCCGGGATGAACTGCTTGTAGTACCCATTGCCCTCCTCTGTGCCTGACATGGCGATCCCGGCCGGAAGGTGCTTCTTATGCCACAGGATGTCCGTGACCAGTGTGGACTTTCCAGTCCCGCGCTTCCCTATGAAGACGCACACCTTGTCATCGGCCATCTTGCTGGGATCAAACTTTCGGAGATTGAGAGACATCTCCTTCCTTCAATTTCGAAACAAAATTAAGGGCCTGGTGGGACGCGGAGCGACTCGGACACAAAACTCTCCGCCTTTACTAGAGGCGACAAATGTCAGCCGGATATATCCAATTGGCCGCTATTGGTCAGCAGGACGCGTACCTGACGGGAGAGCCGCAGGTCACTTACTTTTCCGGGGTCTACAAGCGCCACACACCCTTTGTGCTCGAGGCGTACGATATTCCGTTCAAAGATCAGCTGATAGCTTATGGAGGTACAAGCATTTGCCAGATTCCGCCAAAAGGAGACCTCATACGCGGCCTCACACTCAAAGTTGTTTTGCCGGCCCTGACCAATCCAGGAAACGACTGGACCTGGCCACAGATTCCATCCCAAACAAACTTCCCGCAGTTGTGGTTCGGCCTGACAAACGGAACAACCGTCGGACCCATATCTGCAAGTGCACAGTTCCAGTTTTACTCTTCCAACTCTGTGTCACTAGCACAGTGGTTCACTCCGAATTTCACGAGCTACGGAAGTTATTCGGTGACCACGAATAAGTTTATATTCTCGAATGTTTCGATTGGTCTGTCGAACGTCATTGTCTCTGCGGGACAATCCAGCATCTCGGCCCTGTCTGGGGTCTTTTGGGGCTTTGATCCTCTGGCGGCCAGCACAGTTACTTCGTCGAATCTTGTCTACAACGCAGTCTCTGGGGTCATAACGCCATCCTTGACCCTCGAGCAGTCGGGATGGATCCAGACGGCCGGCTTACCCGTAAACCCCATACCGGGAATGTACCTGACTCTCAATCAGACACTCCCTCTGTCGGGGCAGCAATTCATCAACTTTTCGAATACAAGTTCGAGTAGTGCTTACTGGACACAGAACGATATAATTACGACTGTCTACAATGTGACACCAGGTGGGTGTATTCAGTTTATGCAGCCCGGATACTATACAATCCGAGCAGGTTTCAGTGTCGGCCTCGGAGGGTCTATTCAGTCTCTAGCATACGGAACATCCACGATCGACGGGAAACCCTCGCCGCCATTATTCACTTATGTGTATAACTCGACCGTTTCGCCCGACCCGTCCTCACCGACCGTCATCCCCATCATTGTCACAGACACGACTCTGTTCTACTATTTTTACGCAACGACAAACGGAAGTCAGCTCCTCCCCGGGACATATTTTTCGGCGAGCCCGACGAACGATATTTACCAGTTCTCGAGCAATGTTACCCTTTCGGGAACCTCCGTGGCTCCTGTTCCTTTGTATGGAAACGTGTCTCCCGCAAACACAACAGTCACTCTCAATCCCAACTCGACCATGAGTTTCGCAGTGAATGGAGAGTACCTCATCTCAGGATCTCTGAGTCTCGGTGATAATTCGTACATATCAAATGTAGTTCTTGGAGAGGGCGCGAACACAGTTTACGTCTATGATATGTCTCTTCAGGGTCGAAATCCGACATATGCCTTTTCTATCCCGCTCGTGGCAAATACACTTCGAACGTACAACCTGTCCATTTCGACCCAAGGCTCACTCTCAAACTTGGTATCCAACTCATTCTTCGCGATCAACCAGATCGGTGTCCTTTCTGATACACAACCCGGAGTCGTCCTTCCATATAACGGCGTCCTGTTCCAGACGACCTCGAACACGTTAACGACTCCACTTCAACTCCAGAGCCCTTACTTTAGTTCGAACACAAATTCGGCGATTATTACCGCACCTTCAGGAAACCTCCAGTTTACGAACGTCATGTCCTACATGATGACTGGCGTCTTTTACACATCGAACGTAGTCACGAGCCTGACTATCGGAAGTTCGGATCCTACATTCGCGAGTTCAGTATACAATGTAGCCCTAGGTATCGCACCGCCCTACACACTCTCGGTCCCTTTCAGAGTCTCGAACACGGCCGCGACCTATTCAATCTCACTCGGTGTGAATGGAACGACCGCAAACGTCCTTCCAGGGACATATATTTCGGTCGTACCTTTGGCCTCTAATATTTCCAGTGGAACCATCGGAGCGACCTATGCATACTATGATTCGGCCGCCACGTATATTGTGGCTAATGCGGATCTAAAGATTGGTGGACAGACGATCCAGAGCATAACGGGTGAGTATATTGAGATTTGGAACGAGCTAAATATTCCATATGAAAATCAGCCAGGTCTACAGCTCCTGACTGGCAAGTACGACACCGGAACGACCGTAGGACCCCCCGGGCGCACATATTATGTGAATTTGCCCTTTTATTTTTACGGAAACCCAGAGCTTTCGATTCCTATAGTGGCCCTCGAACGACAGGATGTAGAGGTCTGGGTGACCTTTCGAAACTTCTCAGACTTGACGGCCGTACAATTGACGAACCCATCACTGACCGCAACTATTATCACAGATTACGTCTACTTGTCTAACCCCGAGATTAACTGGTTCCAGAACCACAGGCTCGACTATGTCATTACACAGACACAATATCAGACGTTCGATCTTTCACAGGGATTTCAGACGGCTTTTTTCCCTATAAATTTCAAGGGACCTGTCAAGGAGCTCTTTTTCGTCATTCAGGTCAACGGTGCACTCCCCTATGACTACTCCGGAAATGGCCTTCAGAGCATAGGAATTACATTTAACGGCGAGGATGCCCTTTTGACAGTGTGTACCGACGCTCTCTATGTCGGGGCGATCGAGCCCTTCAATCACCACGTCAACTTTTTCTCGATGCCCACTGGCTCAACCGTCCCCGGACGTCAGTTTTTCATGTATGTCTTTTCGACAAACCCTAATAGCGGCGACCCATCCGGACAGGTGAACATGAGCCGTATTCGAAACATTCTGCTCCAACTCAATATCTTCAACACGACGGCCTACTATCCCGCGAAGCAATTCAGGATCATCGCCACGTCACAAAACGTCCTTCGGGTCGAGAACGGCATCGCGGGAGTGATGTTTGACTAAAATATTTTTCCGAAAAGTTTTCCAGCAATAAAAAAACACGAGATTTTTAGACGAGTTTTACGAGGTGTTTTCCAATTCCAAAAGAGGATTGGACTTCAAAATGAAAATATATCCGGATAAGAATTTTCCAATTCCAAAAGGGGAGTACCCCCCATTAGGAAATGGAAATATAGGACGGGACTTGGCCTCCCAATTACCCCTCACCCCCTTTTTGGAATTGGAAAAATAAGACTTAAAAACTTCGGTACATTACTAGTAGAATGGGTCAATGCGAGGTCCAATGGTGTGACCAGGCCGTCTGTGAGCCCTCAGGCAGGTGCCGTATGCATACAATGGAGTTGACGAGGGGTGATGTGCGACTCGGGCCGACCCTCCAGTATTTTCCAATTTCCCTCAGGCCAGGTGAGTTCCCCAGGCGGCTCGGAAAATTATTTTGGTTGACCACTGATAAGGATGGTGTCGACCAAGTGTCCGAAGTGCCTGAAGACTTTTACGCATCCGAAGTATCTATCCAAGTGCGAGGACAAACTGAAGTCTCACCTGAATCGCAAAAATGCATGTAATTCTGATGGTCCATTTATCATAGAACGCAATGTGACATTCACACCACCCAACATTGACTCGTTGAATCTGACGGGTCTCGTGGAATCACTGAACCCCGGAATCAGATACTTCACTGTAGCTAGTCATATATTCAACAAACTGAATGATAGAAATAAGTTTGTAGTGTGGCCCAACACCAAGGTTCACGATGTCCTATACCGACAGGATGGCCTTACTATGAGTACGACGCCTGGAAAATTCCTCATGGTATTCTGGCACCAGGTAATCCAGGAGCAAGTCGTTCCATATCTCAAGGAGCGATGGACGGAATATGAAAAATGGAGGTCCGAGGTGGCCACAAAAACTGGCCTCGACATCCTTGAGTATAGGAACTTGCAGAGAGCCCATATGAACGCATTTCTCAAGACGGATGTGTATCGGGATCTCTTATCTGCAGTTTCTGGACACCTCAAATCCGTACCGAGGGCCGAACGTTCGCAGCTCCGGGTGAACATGGGAAGCGAACAACTGGCCGAGACGTTCTATATACTCGACACGGGGGGGCCTCGATGTAACATTCCAAATTGCCAGCTTCCTATGGTGGATCGTGGAGCCTGTGCAAAGCACCTGATGGTGATGCGACCATGGACCGAGGCGAAGATTCATGAAAGAGTGCCGACTCCTGCGCACTGGGGTCTCGAGTAAAACTCTCTGCCTCCAGTAGATGGCCGGACGTGCAAGCCTTTCCTTCCTTGGCCAGGAGGACATTTCACTGAGTGGAGATCCACAAGTGACTTATTTCGTAGAACGATACGCTGGACAGACTCTCTTTGCCCAGCGTGTCGACCAGGTGATCTTCGACGAGCAGGCAGTTTTCTTTGGAGGCGAGAACCACCGGGTCCTCCCAAGGTCCGGGGACCTCATAACGAACATGTACCTTTACATACAGTTTCCTGGACTTCCCACAAACTATGGCGTGCTTGACTCGGTCGGGACTCTCATGTTCCAGTATGTCGAGCTCTATTTAGGAACAGAATTGATCGAACGCCTCTATGCCGAACATATCGAGATACAATACGATCTCGAGATTCCCAAGGGGAAGCAGCCCGGTCTGTCATACCTTATCGGCAAGAACCTCCAGTTTTCCGTCCTTCCACAGGCAGCCTACACGATTCCCATGCCCTTCTCAACCTTCAAGAAGGGTCTCGTGGTGGATGGAGCCGACATAACCTTCCGGATCGTCTGGAACCCATCAACCTTCTTCACCACACCGGCCTATACCATACCTGGGACAATCACGGCCCACCTAAATATCGAATACACATACCTTTCAGAATCGGAGAAGAAGAAGATGAATGACGGAACTCGCTTCCAGATATTCGAACAGGTTCAGCGCATGGAGTTTTTCGCACCACAGGGAACATCGAACGTCCAGTGCCTCCTCGACTTTTACAACCCTGTCAAGGAACTCTTCGTAGTTCTCCAGAATGACTCGGCGCTCGGCTATGACTACAGCAATACGGCAACGAGCGCGAGCACAACCATCGGGACCACGGACATGCTCAGCAATTTAGAACTAGATTTCAATGGCGTGTCCCGAATCGATCCCATCGTAGGAACTCCCCAGTTCCTGAGAATCATTCAACCTCTCGAGTTTCACACACGTGTGCCGAGTCGTCTCTTCTACATGTACTCCTTCAGCCTTGATCCAGAGGGGGATAATCCGTGTGGGTCCGTGAACTTGACACGAATTAAGAATCAAAAATTGTACCTGTCCCTGAACCCTAGCCCGGCAAACGTGAGGATCCGGATCTACGTGGCGTCCTACAACTTTCTGGAGGGGGGCAAGGTTGTGTTTTCGAACTTCAAGTAAAGACATGAGGCAATTTTACATTAGAAATGAAGACTGGGGACGGGCCCATGGATACCGATATGATGGAGAATACGGCCATGGATCTTTTCCTGCCAGTCATGGAGTCTGCGACAGTTCTGGCCGCACACTACGCAAAGGCGTGCGGACGGGACTGTATCGTCGCGTCAGATATGAAGTATGGTCTAATGTATGCGGCCCGGAACGTCGCCGGGAAGCACGTGGGATCTCTGTACCCCGAGGCCTATGAAGAGTCCGACGAGGAGGACGAGGAGTTCGAGGAAGACTCGGGGTCTGACGAGGACCCGGACTGGTCAGAATATACAGGGACCGAGGATGATATGGCCGTCAAGATGAACGAGTGTGCCAGGACCTGGGCCGAGTGGATCCCCGAGAATCCCACAGAGGATGCGTTAAAGTCTGCGGTCGACTCTATTGGAGGACAATAGATGAGCTTCACACTATTTGAAGAAGTGGAGGACGATGAACCCCAGAGCTGTCAATTTTCAAGTATAATTGAGGAAGAGGAGTATGAGTCCGAGACGGAAGTATCAGGATTTGAGGGATTTAAAAAGGGGTTCAGCGAAGAGGAGGAAGACCCAGGACCTATGCCGCGCCCATGGGACCCCTCGGAACCTGTATGGGCACTCCTGGACGAGGACCAAATGTCTTGTACAGGATAATAAGAACCAATAAAACCAGTATAATCAACCACCAGTGAAAGCGTTTTTTCGGCTCTTCCTTTGGGGGTTTTGGAACCATAGTCATCGCCTGGACGATCCGGCGAATCTGGGTATCCTCGAGAGGGGGCGGGGGCGGCAGAGTCGGCTCAGGATCAGGGGTCAGGTACACCCGTAAGACGAAGGAGTTTGTGTTCCACCCCTGAAAGTCCAGGAGTTTTCCGTCCCTATCAATCCAGTTTATAGTCAGACGTTGAAGAGAATTGATAGGCTCTGGGTAGTCCACCCCGATCCGATAGTCCTTGTTCTCTCCGAAGTTCTTGATACATGCCGAACCAACATCCATAGCAATTGGAGCAAACGCCCTATTGGCGTTCGAGCCGCTAATGGTCCCTGTGGTGGCCTGGATGGATCCCGTATCAACGTTAAAGGGGCTCCTGAGTTCCTCAATATCCAGGTACACTATATCATTGAGACTCATGTCCACAAGGGTCGTGCTGGTCAGGATGTACTCGCCGGAGTATCCAGGATATGTGGGACCGGCCAGGGCGCTCGTCAGGGTCGTGTCTTTTGCGATCCCGAGCATTGTGGCCAGCTGGGAAGATTGAATTTTGATTGTAAATTGAGAACCCCCAGAGAATATGAAGTGACCCTCCTCTGGAAGGTAGGCCAGGGACGCCACAGGCATGACACCCGTGAGGTCTGCCGCCAGGGTATAGACCGAGTAGAAACCATCATTCAGTGAGACGTTCGAGGAGTTGACCTGAAGAACGTTCGACCCGTCTGTAAGATTGTACATGGTATTGGGAACACGGGCCGAGACCAGTTCGACCCGTTCGATATTCCGGATCGGGCGGGTCAGGTGGAGGGTATAGGAGTTTCCGTTCGGATACAGGGTCGTGTCCCTATTGAGGGAATCTCCGAACAAGAGGCGACTCGGAGCTGTCGGTGTGTAGTTCATTCTAATTTAGGTTGGGAATTTAAGAGAGCCTACTTTGCCTCGAGAGCGGCGAGGCGAGCCTCGAGCGAACTGAAGTTCGCGGTCGCAGTCGCAAGGGACTGCTCGAGCGAACTGAGGGACTGCTCGAGAGCCTCTTTGTCAGCCATAGTCTGTTTAAGTGCTCCATACATTGCCTTGAGTATCTGATCTGTATTAAGACTTAAGAAGTCTGTAAAGCCATAGGAATTAGATTCTGCCACGGCATTTGGAAATACTGTCTTGACTTCTTGGGCAATGAAACCCAGAGAGTGCTTATCATCAAGGGCGACATTTGAGGATTCAGGAAAGTTCCACTTGAAATACTTGAGATCTATAGCCTTGACCACATCGTAGCACATGTGAAGATTCGCAGACTGAATATTTGTCTTGATGCGTTGGTCAGATCCAGTCGCCCATGTACTCGTTGTGAGCTTGCGAGCACCGTCCGTCGAGAGATCGAGCTGTACTCCAGGACTCGCCGTCCCTATTCCGACGTAGCCTTGATCTGATATATACATTCTCTGTGTCAGTGCTGATGCGGCAGCTGGGCGGGTGAGAAAGGATAGCCCACCTTGTTCAGTTACACTTCCAGCGTCTGTTACCAGATATCCTTTTATTTGAGACATTGGATTTTGTGCAGGGTTTGCATTGAAATATATAGAACCTCCTGCACCTCCCACATTTCCTCCGTTACAAACGCGGATATCTCCACTATTGACATCTAATAGGTACCCAGGGCTCGCCGTCCCTATTCCGACGTTTCCCGAAGATCCCTGAACAATAAATTGAGTTGAAAAAGTGGTAGACCCAGTTAGTATAATATTACTATTATTTGGCTGACCTGTCCTGATAACCGCATCTCCAGCTTGGGCTCCAGAGGAATAAAGGCCTACACTTGAAGCAAGACCAAATTGAGCTGTATATGTTCCGTCAGCCAATGAATATGCGGGAGCGCTCGCTTGTGCCCGGACCCCCCCTCTTACATCTAGGGTTGCTGCCGGATTCGTCGTCCCGATGCCGACGTTGCCTGGGCAGATGAGACCTCCCACGGGAGCCTGATACGCGTTGGAGTAAGTTCCAAGTGTCAAGCCACCTACGGCTGTAAGAAACGCGCAATTGCCCGCAAGCTGATTAGAACTATTATAGTTTACAAATTCCCAGCCACCGTATCCACCACCTTGCTGGTTCATAAAAGACGTAGCCCCGTAGAGTAGGGCTCCCGTTCTGTTCCAGGTAAAAAACCCTCCTTGTGTATTTGGAGCTGAGGATGCTCCATATTGCGATACAGTCAACCCTACTGTAGAAATCATACCCGCGACTTGGAGAAGACCCGCGGTAGGATTCGTCGTCCCTATTCCTATATTTCCCGTATTCATAACAATCCTCATTCGCTCAGGACCTCCATTTATTCCAGTAAAAAGAACATTCGCCGTGGCGGCGGAAGACAGAGAACTTCCAGATTGGATATAATTTTGCCCATCACCTCCTGCGGTAATTCGAAAAGCAGAATAGGTGCCCACCCCAGATGCCGCGTCCACTATTAAAGGAGCGTTTGTTCTGATGAATCCATTCACATCCAGAAGATATGCCGGATTATTCGTCCCTATTCCAACGTTTCCGCCGTTTGGCTGGAGTGACAGAGGTTTATTGGCCCCTGCACCGTACGATTGAAGGAAGGATACGGCGTTTGTCTGGTCTGCACCGATCGACAGAAACTGGGTTCCGTTTGAGTCTGTGATGATTTCTTGGCCGTACCAGGCGCTCTGAGCAGTCCCTGAAATTCCACTGGCTGCATTCCTCTGAATAAACAAGGGGGCCGTTGGAGTGATTGACACACCAACTGCAATATTCGAAGAGGCGCGAATGACACCCGAGACGTCGAGGGCGTACCCCGGACTCGTCGTCCCAATTCCAACTTGGCCGTTCGCATTCATGACGAAAGACTGACCGGCTGCGTTGGAAAAGGAGACGACTGGGCCTGAGCCGAGTTGCTGGACGGTGAGGGCGCCGCCTATCCCGACGCTTCCAATATTCGTCAGATTTACGTTGTTATAATTCGTCGTTGAGGACATCTAATAAAACCGTAGATTTTATTTCAGAACTTATTAAAAAACGGCGACAGGCATAACGCCGGGTCGGCTGGGACCATCGTGTTGAGGATGCCGACGTTTGATACACCTAAAGGAACACATACAATACGACCGTCTTGTAGTAAAGTTCCTCCTACATATTTTCCAGTAAGAGCGTTTGCTGGTCCGAACGCTGAAAATGCCGGCACGACCGGATCGAACATCCCAAAATACGAAGAACTATAAGCCATCATGACAACGTTTCCGGATGGCGTCAAAACTCCACCATAAAAGGCAGCAGAGCCCTGCCCATGAGCCGTATTACTAACGAGAGTATTTAAAGTCGGGTTGTAAACAATTACATTTGCTGCATTTGCAGGAACCAATACAATATTTCCGTTTGGAGAAAGAACACCCCCAACGAAAGAACTACTGGACTGGCCATGAGCCAAATTACTGACTAAAAGGTTTGTCACTGGGTTATACACTGATACATTAGCTGCCGTATACGGCACGAAAACTATATTCCCGGAAGGCAACGCGACAGCTCCTGCATAGCCCGTTGCTGCTAGTCCCGCCGTGTAAGTAAGTGAGACCGGATCGACAATACCTACTACAGATGCAGTAAGAGGCGCCATAATAATCTTTCCGGTCGATGCGATACATCCTCCAAAAAATCCACTAACTGCCGAAATAGTAGAATACGCATATGAAACGGGGTTGAAACACCCAACTATGGATGCAGTAGATGGAATGAAAAACACGTTTCCATTAGGAGCCAAGATTCCACCTGCATATGTACCAGAAATCGATGCACCTGACGGTGTTACATTTGAAAATAACCCGGTCGCAGGATTAAAAAAGCCAATAGTTGTCCCTGCCTGAGGAATCATAAGGACGCGTCCATCTGGCATAAGGACTCCACCCTGGAAAGCTGATCCCGCAAATGATGCAACATTTCCAAAAACCGGCTTAGGTGACGTGGCCCACCATGATTTCGTAGGCTGCCCGGCCGCATTACACGTGGCAGATATCCAACCCTGGATCGTCGCGGCGTTAGCCACCGAGGGCAAAAGGTATGGTCCGCGCTTGAAGAGATCTTCGCTGTACGATATCGTTCCGGACAAATAGACGTTCGGCGCAGTCCAACCGTTCGAGGCGTAGACATTTCCTTGAATCTGGAGGGTCGCGCCGAGGTTTGTTGACGTGTTGATTCCGATCGACCCAGTCTGGCCATAAATGGAACTAGAAGATATATTCGCCGTGGTTATGTTCGCGAGACTCGCGACGACATTGGTGGTCGTAATAGAGTTCGAGACGTAGACGTTGCCCTGAACACTCAGAGTGTTTCCGGCCGCGCTAATTCCAAGACCCAAAGTCGGTGTAAACAAAGTCTGGACGTTCGCCGTCCCCGAGATGTTCGCGAGACTCGCGACGACATTGGTGGTCGTAATAGAGTTCGAGACGTAGATGTTGCCCTGAACGCTCAGGGTGTTTCCACCAGGACCGATTCCTCCGATGCCTATCGGGTTCGCGATCAAGAGGGTCTGGACATTCGCCGTCCCCGAGATGTTCGCGAGACTCGAAACGACGTTGGTGGTCGTGATAGAGTTCGAGACGTAGATGTTGCCCTGAACGCTCAGGGTGTTTCCGGCAGCGCTAATTCCAAGACCCAAAGTCGGTGTCAATAAAGTCTGGACGTTCGCCGTCCCCAAGATGTTCGCGAGACTAGCGACGACATTGGGGGTCGTGATAGTGTTCGAGACGTAGACGTTGCCCTGAACGCTCAAGGTGTTGCCGGCCGCGCTAATTCCAAGACCCAAAGTCGGTGTCGATAAAGTCTGGACGTTCGCGGTCCCCAAGATGTTCGCGAGACTAGCGACGACGTTTGTGGTCGTAATAGAGTTCGAGACGTAGATGTTTCCCTGAACGCTCAGGGTGTTTCCGCCGGCGCTAATTCCAAGACCCAAAGTCGGTGTCAACAAAGTCTGGACGTTCGCCGTCCCCAAGATGTTCGCGAGACTCGCGACGACATTGGGGGTCGTGATAGTGTTCGAGACGTAGATATTTCCCTGGACGCTGAGGGAATTTGCGTTTGGGATCGTGCCGATACCTATATTTGAGGATACAATAAGACTCAGGATATTCGAGGTCCCAGATACGTTCGAGTTTGATGCAAACACGTTGGTCGTCGTCAAAGAGTTTGCGGCGTAGATATTCCCCTGGACCTGGAAATTGTTCGTGGAGATCAATATCGATGTATTGAGGGTCGTGAGATTCGCCGTGGCTACATAGATGGTCCCAAAGGGAGACGCGATATTTCCTATTCCGACCGTTGAGGAGCTAGCGAGGAGATTTCCACTAAAAGTGGAGGAGGCTCCCTGGACGGTGAGATTTTGCTGAAGGATTGTATTACCAATCGTGTTCGAATCGCCAAAGTTGGTTATGACTGGCATCTCTGGTATTAGAATTTATTAAAATAGGGGCTCAGACACCACTCTGGAGGGGCCGGGGTCATTGTATCGAGGAGGCCGACGTTCGCAGATCCTGAGGGGCAGAAAACCACCTGACCGCTCGGAATGAGCGTCGCGCTCGAAAAGTTGCCACCAGACGCTGTAGAGTTTGAGTAGGCCAGGACGTTCGGATCGAACATCCCGACGTTCGAGGATCCGACATTCGCCGTAATTGTCAGGGTCGGTGTGAATATGATGTTTCCGGACGGCAACAGACAGGCGCCTCCAAATGAGGTCTGGGTCAGTGGGACCAGGACATTTGAAGACACCGAAGTTGAAGGATTAATAACGATAATATTTGATTTCATTGGCGTCCCTATGACGTTTCCGTTCGGCGCGAGCGTGAGGCTATTGAAACCGTCTATGCCTATCACTATGTTCGAAGACCCAAGACCGACCGGATCGAACTGGATAACGTTCGCTGTGCCAGGAGATGGGACTATGACGTTTCCGTTGGTCAGAAGGCATGCTCCCTGTTGAGTTCCTACAGAACTAGAATAAGCTACATATGGGGAAGTAGCAACACCCACACCAGCAAATAACCCAAGTTGCGGAGACCACGCGATACCTCCACTAAGACCTATTCCCGATGCAAAAGTTCCCTGAGACCAGTTTTTGCCATCACTCGAATATGCTACATAAGGTGATACTGATCCAGTAGCCATGAATAATCCAAGTTGCGGAGACCATGCAACCCCCCCGTTGAGAGCCAGTGCAGCTACAAAAGTTCCTAAAGACCAGTTTATACCATCACTCGAATACGCTACATAAGGTGATACTGATCCAGTAGCCGCAAATAATCCAAGCTGTGGAGACCACGCGATACCTCCACTAAGACCTATTCCCGATGCAAAAGTTCCTAAAGACCAGTTTATGCCATCACTCGAATACGCTACATAAGGTGATACTGATCCAGTAGCCGCAAATAATCCAAGTTGCGGAGACCATGCAACACCCCCGTTGAGAGCCATTCCGGATGTAAACGTTCCCTGAAACCAGTTTTTGCCATCACTCGAATATGCTACATATGGGGAAGTATTAACACCTACAGCGACAAATAATCCAAGCTGCGGGGACCACGCGATACCTCCACTAAGACCTATTCCCGATGCAAAAGTTCCTTGATTCCAGTTTATGCCATCACTCGAATACGCTACATAAGGTGATACTGATCCAGTAGCCGCAAATAATCCAAGCTGCGGGGACCATGCGACGCCTCCAATAAGAGCTAATGAAGATGCGAAAGTTCCCTGAGACCAGTTTTTGCCATCACTTGAATATGCTACATAAGGTGATGCTGATCCAGTAGCCGCAAATAATCCAAGCTGTGGAGACCATGCGACGCCTCCAATAAGAGCTAATGAAGATGCGAAAGTTCCCTGAGACCAGGTTTTTCCAAAATTATTGGCCGAAGGCAAAGCCAAGACGTTCGATGCGATCCCAGTAGTATAGTTATAACTAATGATGTTTGAGGGCGTTCCTTGGGGCGCCAAGATGACGGTGTTCGAGGTCAATACGGCGTTATAAGCTCCACCTGAGATGCTCGTCGAGTTTGAAAAAGTAGAAGACACTGGATTGAAGAGACCGATGTTCGAGGTCTGTGGGGAGAAGAGCACGTTTCCACTAGGCAGAAGAACGCCTCCGTTAAAGTTCGGAGAGGCTCCCGAAACGCTCGTAAACTGTTGAGTCTGCGGATTATAAATACCAATAGTCGAAGCACTCGATGGAACAAAGAGGACGCGGCCGCCCGGAAGGTATACTCCTCCCGAATAGGATGATGCACCTGTAATGTTTGAATAGATCGGCTTCGGTGATGTCGACCAATACGACATCGATGGCTTGTCGGAAGCATTACATGTCGCCGAAATCCATGACTGGATCGCGACCGCATTGGCAGCCGAGGGCAGTAAGTGAATCGAGCGTTTCGTCAAGTTCTCGTTATAATATATGGTATTTGCGACTGTAAGATTACCTCCCGAAAGTGCGTTCGAGATATAGACATTTCCTTGAACCTGGAGATTCGCTCCAAGGTTCGTCGAGGTACCAACTCCGATCGAACCGGATTGGCCGTAAATTGACAGAACATTCAAAGTTGATATATTCAGTGTCGTCGCCACAACGTTGGTCGTCCAGAAGCTGTTCGAGGCCCATGCGTTTCCTTGAACGCCCAATGCGTTCCCGTAGGCCAGAGTCCCGATCCCGGCGTTCGAGGTCGCGAGGAAGGTTCCGACGTTCGCTGTTCCGATGACGTTCGCGGAGGTCGCCCCAACGTTGGTCGTCCAGAAGCCATTCGAGACCCACGCGTTTCCTTGGACGGTCAGGTTTGCGCTCGCCCCCGTCCCAATTCCGACGTTTGAGGTCGCCGTAAAGGTTCCGACGTTCGCAGTCGCCGTTATGTTCGCCAAGGTTGCCACAACGTTAGTCGTCCAAAAGCTGTTCGAGAACCATGCGTTTCCTTGAACGCTCATTGCGTTCCCGTAGGCAAGAGTTCCGATCCCGACGTTCGAGGTCGCAATTAAGGTCCCGACGTTCGCAGTCGCCGTGATGTTCGCCAAGGTTGCCACAACGTTCGTCGTCCAGAAGCTGTTCGAGACCCACGCGTTTCCTTGGACACTCATGGCGTTCCCATACGCCAGCGTCCCAATTCCGACGTTCGAGGTCGCGAGGAAGGTTCCGACGTTTGCGGTCCCCAAGACGTTCGCACTGGTCGTGATCACGTTCGGCGTCCCAAATCCATTCGAGACCCACACGTTTCCCTGGACTGTCAAATTCGCACTCGCTGCCATCCCGATCCCAACATTTGTAGCGATGAAGGTTACGATGTTTGCGGTCCCCAAAAAGTTCGCACTGTTCGTGATCACGTTCGGCGTCCAAACACTGTTCGAGACCCACGCGTTTCCTTGGACTGTCATAGCATTTCCTGTAGCCAAAGACCCGATCCCAATGCTCGGCGTGACCAGAGTCAGAGCGTTCGAGAGTCCAGTGATGTTCGACGAGACCGAAACAAGGTTTCCACCCTGATAGGCGTTCGAAGCGATCACATTACTTCCGACCACGTTCGATCCTGGGAGTGTTCCCGTGTTGGCCGTGGTTGTGTTCGCTTGGGTCGCGATAAGACTCGCAAAAGGGATCGCAAGGGACCCGAAAGTCTGGCTGCCAAGTATATTTGAAGCAAAATAGGAAGTCCCGAGGACTGTTAAATTTTGTTTCAAAACTGTATTTCCGGTTGTCTTGACGTCCCCGAAATATGTCGTGGTCGACATCTCTAATAAGTACTGGGAAAAAAGCAGGGGGCGCTAGACCGGACGAATAATCACATAGGTTCCGGTCGTTTGGGTCGTTGCGTTCGAATAGGCCGTCTGGTGAATATTATCGGTACGATTTGTCGTCTCGATGTCTATGTAATAATATGTTGTCGTGCTCGTGACATAGAGTGGAATAGTCACGGGTGCGGACGGATTCGTCCCGACTCCAAAACTATAACAATAGGACCAGACGTTCGTTATGTTCGAGTGGACATCGGCCGTGTTTGAAGACAGAGCGATCGTCTTGAGGTCATTATCGGCCGAAATGACGGCCGTAATCATATATGGCCCAGTCTGGTTAAATCTGATACCTCCGTTGACCGTCGGGGCGTTCACAAGAGAGCTCGACCCATAGACATCCCAGTTCGCCACTGGGTTCGATGCGAATAAAGTGTACAAATTAGACGAGAACGTTCCGACAACGTTCCCGTACCAGTTCCCGGTCGAGTTGAGAGTGTATGTCGCATGGAGATTCATGAAAAGTCCGGAAGAGGCTGGAATAAATGAGTTTGTCTGGAGGGTCGTGATGTTGGCCGTTGACACGTTGAGTGTCGCAGCCGTACTAGCCGTGATTCCAGATGCGGCCTGAAATCTTGTACCGTCATAATACAAAAGACCGTTTGTTGTTCCATAGCTCGTCTGGTTCGTTCCACCCGATCCGATGGGAATCGTTGCGATCGATACGACGTTCGATGTTCCCTGGCCCTGTAAAAATCCTCCAGAGGTCAGTCCTCCTACAACCAAATTTCCAGTCTGAATTGCGTTGGAGCTGTAAATGTTCGAGATGCTGATGGCTGCCGGAAGAAGACCGTTTGCGATCGTGCCGAACGCGAGGTTCGATGCGCTCATAGACGAAAGGCCCGCCCCGTTCGCAGCGATGTTCGAGACGCTGATAATTGCCGGAAGGAGGCCGTTCGCGACCGTTCCAAAAGTAAGGTTCGAGGCACTCATAGACGAAAGGCCCGCCCCGTTGGCCGTGACGTTCGAGACGCTGATGATCGCTGGGAGAAGACCGTTCGCGACCGTGCCGAAGGTCAGGTTCGAGGCGCTAAGGGACCCCAGAGCCGAACCGTTCGCAGAGACGTTCGAGACGCTGATGATTGCCGGGAGAAGACCGTTCGCGACCGTACCGAACGAGAGATTCGAGGCGCTCAGGGACGAGAGTCCCGCCCCGTTGGCCGTGACGTTCGAGACGCTGATGATCGCCGGAAGAAGGCCGTTGGCGACCGTACCAAAGGTCAGGTTCGAAGCGCTCAGGGATCCTAGGGCTGATCCGTTCGCAGAGACGTTCGAGACGCTGATGACTGAGGGC
>Ga0164297_10001344_pt1 | contig 26396 bp, 30 predicted proteins | sample GEODES058metaG_FD_113539 | JGI IMG/M metagenome (GOLD analysis project Ga0164297, IMG submission 113539) | Dystrophic lake water microbial communities from Trout Bog Lake, Wisconsin, USA - GEODES058 metaG | ecosystem: Environmental > Aquatic > Freshwater > Lake | place: USA: Trout Bog Lake... | reverse complement strand
CGATGAGGCATCCGTTGCATTCCTGTAACAGGGTGCGGAACGCCCCCTCGGGAAGACCGTAGCGCGCCAAGAGAGATTCCATGGTTGGTCTTCGACCCACTTCTGGTGTTTTCAATTTTTTAAAGCCCCCCTCACTGCCATGAAAAAATCGCGTAGTGCGGTTTTTTCATGTTTTTTTTGTTAAAAGGGTACAAACGAAGGGGGACAAATGAGAATGCAAAGAGTCAAATCAGTTAAGAAGACGAAGAAGACAACGAATCGAGTAAGAAGGGAAAGTGTTTGGTTTCACCATGAATTAACGATGCGCCTGCGGAACGCGGATGACCACCCAGGATGGTGCCTTGGGTCACATCCACCGATTTCGAGCGCGCCGAGTAGACCGTTCGGGTTTTCATTCGCTTCGAACGGCCCTTTTTTTCATAGAAGGTATTGTTACGATAATTAATAAAGACATCGACGAGAGGATAATGGGAAAAGGCTAAGTAAGAGGCTTCGGTGGTATCCAGGATGATATCCGTGGTGTTCATCAAGAACAGATGAAGGCCGAGCCAGGTTTCAGGAAGCTTCCAAAGAAGAAGATGGCGTTCTTCCACAATGATGGTGTGCCCCTTGGTTTCGAGCAACTCCGTGAGATAGGCATCCTTTTTGGTAAGGGCGACTTCGCCTTTCTCTTCATATTGCTTGATTTCTTCAGGGTGTTCCTCCATATGATGCACAAAGGCATCGGTTTGAATCAGGGCATCTTGAATGCGCTTTTGCACAGGAAGACGCGCCAGGTCATGAAGGAATTCACGAAGGCAACGGTCCTCGTAGGTTACGTCCACCCAACGGTCTACGCGGTCAATGGAATGCAGCCACGCGGGCATCTCCAATTCGCCATAGAAGTGGCGCCAGGTTTGCATGGCGGCACAGCAGTCGGTTTGAATCGTTCCTTCAGGCCATTGGGTAAGCGCCGTGGCATGATGGTCGATGCACTGGATGGTGCGCGCGCCCGCCGCAAACCATTCCTCACGAGCGTACTCGGGAACGGACACATCCAGGAGCCACACATCCGTACCTTCCATTGTCTCGGAGGCGGGCCACGTATTCGGTTGAGACGGCGCAATCGGAAACAGTTGGACCGCACCGTTCGCCTGCAATTTGCAGAAGGCGAGATAGGCGGAGAACCAACCGTCGATGCAGTTGCCGTGGAAAAGAATGGTGGTTTCGAAGCGAGACATGGGAAGACACAATGAGGGGTAGCCTTCTTCTCCGCTTGCGCCAGGCTTCAATTTTTTTGATTAGGGCGGAAGAACCGACGTGGCACAGGATTCGGCCAGAACTTGGAGGGGATGAGGGACGGTGGGTAAGGGAACATGAGGCTGGATGATGTACAGAAGCGGCTTGGGAGTAGGCTTCTTCTTATGCCGCGGAGGCCCATAATAGGGCCCCGCGGGGGAGAACTCGGTAATCAGATGGGTCGCAGGTGTCGATGAGAAAGAAGACCAAGGACAAGGGAGCATATATACCACGCCACAACAGGGGGTCCTTAGGCCTCAAGAAAAAAGGGGGGTCGCCTTTTCCTTTTTCTTTTTTTGTTTTTTTGTTTTTTTGTTTTTCATTTTTCATGATGATGATTTCTTTAGTCTTCGGTAGGTTCGGGGGCGGTCTCGTCCAGGGCGGTGCCATCCCAGACACCCGCCCATTCACCGAGCTCGCCGTCTTGGAGCTTCCAGACTTGATTCTGAAAGTTGCGCGCGTACTCGACGCCCCTGTACAACCAAGGGTGCACGCATCCATCATCGGGGCAGGACCATTCCTCTCGCTTGGCCTTGGTCGCTCGTGCCTTCTTCGGGGCCATGGGCTCCTTGGCGCTCTTTGATTTGGTGGGAGTGCTGTCAAGCTCTTCCACCACCTCCATCATCAGGGCAGGGGATTCATCAAACTTCTTCTCGAACTCCAGAAAGAGGCCATGTTCCACGCCGTGTTTCTCCTTCGGTGACCAGTAGTGCTTCGACAAGGACATGGCCTGTTTGCGGTTCAAGGGCTTCTTGGTATCCGAGAAGACATAGGTGTCATCCTGTGCTACCGAGCCTTCCAGGGTCATCACTTCGTCCTTCACTTTCACGGGAAAGGCCTTCCAGCCATGGGCCAAGGCGTGCTGCAGAACAAAGTCCACCCAAGCAAAGGATTTGCGCAGCTGAGGGGGGACGGCTCCCTTTGGTGCGCTTCCCTTCTTGGGGGCCTTCTTCTCTGCTTTCGGCTCCTTCTTGGCTTTGAGCGCCTTCTTGAGCTCTGCCGCAATGGCAGAATTCAGGGACAGGAGGTCTTCTTGGGACAGGTTCTTCAGGGACGCTTGGATTTCTTCTAGGGACATTTTGGGGGTCTTCTTGTGTTGATTCCTGAGCTCCAATGGGGCCCCTCCCCCCTTTCAAATTTTTTCCAAAATTGACAAGGCCACCCCTCCCCTCCTTCCCATAGGGGGGGCCCTCCCCTCACCCCTTGTGTATGAAAGGACACCCCCCCCCTCCCCCCCCTCCCCTCCCCCTTCCTTAGATGAAAGGGGGACCCCCCCTCCCCCCTTGCAACAAGGAACTACCCTCCCCCCCAAAAAAAATTTGAAACGCCACCCACCCCCAGACAGAACCAAGAACCATGTCCACTCCCCGTCGTTCCGCCCGTTTGGCCAAGGCCCGCTCTCAAGCCCGCTCCCATGACTCGGACTCCGAATCCCGCTCCGATGACTCGGACTCCGATTCCGAGCGCCCTCCTCCCTCCCACGCCGATTTGCTTCGCCCGCTCCGTGACATCATGGATGCATATGCCGTTGCACCCCATGGCAAGAAGAACGAATTCATTATCAAGTTGTTCCAGTGGTGCATCACCCACTTCTCCTTGGTTCAATGTGTCCCTAAATTAAAGGAAACGCTTACTGGAAAAATCAACGAGTTTCAACCCCTCATTACTTCGTTTATCGAAAAGACCGATGTGCTCTTCGAGGAAGCCCTGGCAGACCATGGCACCCTACAGAGACGTAGGGAAGCCCGCGAAGCCCTCCCCAAGTACATTCAGTATCAACAGGTAAACATGCTCTTTGAGACCCTGAATCAGATGTAGAACGCGTAACACCCAGCCCCAAATCCAAAAAACCAAAAAAACCCCAAAAAAAATGAAAAAACCCAACGCGGTTTTTTTCATGGAAATTTGAATCCATCCCTGAGCAACATGGGACGGCACATGCCACCGATGGTATCCTGCGAGCAGCTCACTCCAGAAGAGTACGAGGCCATGCAGGACCTTCAGGAGTTAAACCAAACGTACCAGGAGTCGACCTCGGAAGACGAGCGCCTGAAGGCCTTGACCATGCTCCTCCGCGCCTACATCGTGCATGTCGGCCTGATACTGCGCATTCCGTTGTGGGAATCGGGCATACGGGCCCGATTGGAAGAAGAATATGCCGCCGCAAAAGAGTTTTGCGCGTGCTATGAAGAGGCCATGGAGGAACCGGATGAACATGAATCTTGGTTACAATGCGCCCTTTCACAGTACGCCGCCCATAAGAAAATCGAAGCGCTGGTGGAGGCCTGGATGGTCTGCACCCGCGACGTGACTCTGCAATAAAAAATTTGAAATCAGAAGACCATCCAAAGAAGAAAACAACCGACACCATGAGCTACGACGATTATCATTACGTACATACGATTTTACAAGGACTGGCCGCGACCAAGCGGCTCGCGGTATGGCGAATTGGCCGCGACGACCAGGCACGATGGGGACATTGGGTGAACATCTTGGACGAAACCCGCACGCGCGTGATAGGATACACCTGGGGCTATTTTACGCAGGAAGACCGTTATTTGGCACCGACGTTATGCAAGAAGACCTGCTTGGCGCCGATTGACCGTTCGAAGGTGGCCGTGACCATGCCGTTGATGCTGGGACAGAGCCTGCCGGCCCTGCCCGAGTTTCAAAAAGAGAATGGAGAACCCTATGAACTGTATGTGCTGAAGACACTGTTTTACCAGGAGTTTATGATTTGCATTCCGACGGAGTGCGTGCGAGACGAATATTTATGGAAGAACACGGATGGTGTATTTGAGCAGAATGTGGCGACACCATAACCATATAAACATACCCACACAAAAACAAACAAAAAGAAAAAAAGCGGAGGCTTTTTTCTTGGAATGGAGCCGAACGTACGAGTCTGGATAGGGGAAACCATGCGGGATGCACCGACCTTTCATCCACGACCCATTCATTGGGAGCTCCTTCATCCGTTTGACATTCCCGTGGGAGAAACAATACTGTGCCGAGAAGACGTGTGGGAGAAGTTGCGCGTGCGCCACGTGGATGGGAGTCGCGTTCACGATATTGTGTTTCAGTATGGAATGAAACGGCTGGAAGACGGATGGGAATACTGGGAGGTGGCATTTGAGAAAGGGACGGAACCGCCCGTTCGATTCCAACATCGGCACTGCACTGCACTTTTTTAGGAAAAAGGCACTTTTTAGGAAAAAGGCACTTTTTAGAAAAAAGTGCGCAAAAACGCTTTTTAGGAAAAAGGCACTTTTTAGAAAAAAGTGCGCAAAAACGCTTTTTAGAAAAAAGCGTGGCAAAAAATACCGATGCACTGCATCTTTCCCAAAAAGTGCACACCTATTTTTTTTTGCGAGCCCTTTCTAAGGCATCCTGATTTTGCCACAAGCGTTTTTGCGCACTTTTTCCCAAAACGTGCATGGAGGAAATCAATCGATTCCGCGAAGCCTTCTTTGACTCCGTCATCGAATCCGAAAAGAAAAAAGAACAAGAACAAAAGGCCCTTCAGCGAAAGTGCTTTCATCATTACAGTATTCTCGACGAAACCTATGAGCGCCGCGGCATCGTGTATGAAGCGCGTACCTGTTCAAAATGCGGGCATGCGGTGGTCAAGCGCCGAGGAACCGCGTCCTGCCTGGTGAGCTAACCGCGTAAACCCTCACGCCATTAAAGTCGCTACGGTACGTATATGTTGAGTTGGCTCTATGAACTCCTTGTAACACTGGTACGGTTTGTTCTTTCTCTCGTCGGCATCGATTGGAACACCGTCGGACCCACATTGGGCATCCCTGACACGCTTCCCTCTACGGAAATGTCTCCCCCACAAGTGCCCCCACCACAAGAAGCCCCACAACCGGTTACGTCAAGTGAATAACCCGCCCGCCGCGAAAAGAAATATAATACAATGCACGATGGGGATAAAACATCTTGGGTCCAAAAAGGCTTTTGCAGGCCTTGTATTCTTTATCCGTGATGTCGAGCCCTTGTAAACTAACGGATTCAAGGGAGCTCGGATGCATTAACATCACAATCAGTTGCACCAAGTGGTCCAATGAAATGCGATGGGGTGGTTCCGACTGGATGGTCAGGTTTCGAACGGGTTGCGTCCACACCACATGTCGAAGATAATCCAGGTGATTCAGATAATCAAACTCGGACAGGTTCAATTCCAGCCAGGTAGAAGTACCGATTGGCACAAGGCAGAAGCGCTTCGTAAATTGATTCCAGTCCCAGATGCGTTTTCGTTGTTCGAGATTGCGATAAAGAGAACGAACGCCCATGGCACAAACCTGCGACGTCTGCGCCAAGGCCTGTACTTCGCACCCCTCCAAAAAGGTAGAAATGTGACCCCAATGGTCCGAAGCAAGACAGGCCATCGATTACGATATCTACTCACCCTTTATTTTAGGTATAAAAAAGATGTTCTTTGCCCCACCACATAACACCTTTTTTTTATATTACGAATCCTCCTCTTCTTCCGACACGCTTTCCTCGTCCTCGCGGTGTACCACGTTCAGAAGCTCCTCCTCGGTGGCCAGGCGTCGCTCTCGCACATAGATTCCAATCTTGGTACCGATTCGTTTGTAGCGTGATGCGGTCAGATTGTGTGCGCCTGCCACGTGGCTCGCTTCCTCAGCATGGGGCTCATTCTTGCGAACGGCCACCAGGTAGGCCACCCATTTTTCCTGAATCTCCGCGACACGGTCTGGATGCATCAGGTAATCATAGAGAAGGGCACCCAACCACTTTCCCACGCTCCATTGTCCTCGGCGTTTTCGTTTATCAGGAAGGGGATGCTGTGCATCCGCCAGGGTAAAGACATGGAACAGGGCGCGCAAGGTATGGACGACAATGTCGCGCGGAATCGGCTCTTGGGATTCCACCATCGGCTCCTGAACATTGTAGGATTTGGTAATGAAATCAGGGCCATGAATGCAACCCGAAATCAAGGCGATGGCATTTTCGAGATGACGCTTTCCCTCATTGTCTGCCTCGCGGGTATCAAAGAAATGGGTAGTAAGGAGGTCACGAAGCGGGTAGTCATCCTGATTCAGAAAGGCGAGTGCCTCTTGAACCAAGGGCGAATCCTCCTCGGACATGGAATAGAGTTGTCCATCGGTGACCTTGACACTCTTGTTGAGACGACGAAACATCACGCGCTGGTCCTTCGAAGACAGTCCGCGCATGACCACCAACGTAATGGGATGCGATTCGACCATCTGGCGCTCGGCCGAAGTCAAGGGACGCAATTCTTCGTTCAGAATCTTTCGCACGGTCGTGATTCGATTGCCACCCTCCATGACCTCGCGGCGCTCGGCACCGCCCACAATCTTCGAGCAACAGATAATGGGCGGAATGTAGTACCCTTTCAGGATGCTGTCCAACAGGCGCTCCTGCATTTCTTTGTTCCATACAAACGGGCGATTGCGACGATGGATGTGGACAAGCTTGTGCTCATCGTACTCGGGGGAGTCACGGCGCCCAGAGAAATCGCGATTCAACTGGGAAAGGGTGGTTTGGATGTTCTCGGTACTCAAATGGACAGACATGGTGGGCATTGCTCTCCACCACACGTATTGATATTTCAAATTTTTATAAAAAATAAGAATACTGTTTCTTACCATGCATGACCACTCACTTTTGTTTTTGCATAACAATTGGATGCATAATGTCCCGTACGACCGCAACGTTAACATGTATCCTCGTCCTCATCCTCGTCCTCGTCCTCATCCTCGTCCTCATCCTCATCCTCGTCCTCATCTTCGTCTTCTTCGTCATCGTCTTCGTCATCCGAATCGTGATGGTTCTGCGACAGAGGCTTTCCATCGGATGACGTTTTTGCATAACAATCACTGATAAAATGTCCTGAACGCCCACATCGCTGACATTCGTCATGTGCTCCACGAATCTCTTGAGTAAGAACCTCCCTTTGAGCACGAGAAAGCTCCATTTGTGCATAAGAACCACCGCGAACCTTATCCACTCCGTATTTTGACATATATGCTTTTGTTAGAAGGTCTTCATCAAAAGGCGTTTCACTTTTGACCAATTGTACCCGATGGACCACAGGATAAGCTTTTGTCCACGCAGAACCATTTCCTTCGACATGCTGTTGCAATCGCTTGTCAGGTGTATTTGTTTTTCCAATGTAATACCGATTCCCCTTGAGTTGAAGAACATAGAGATATGACATATCTATGCACAGTGGTATCTTTCCTTCCTCCCCCCGATTCTTCAAATTTTCCGAGCCCCAACACACACACATAGCATATAAATGCGCTACGCAGGTACCCTATCATGAAGATGCCCAAAAAATCCATCCACCTGAATGTACGACACGAATTCGAAATTCCTGTCGTATTTCTGAAAGGCACGCCTGAAGAAATTGAAGAAGCCTTAACCCTGGGCGCCACGGTGCAACACACGGTTCGTACCCATCGCGCCGACCACGAGGTCCAAAAAGTCACCAGCCTGCATCAAGAAGAAGTCCAGCGCATCACATCCCAGTACCAAGAACGTCTGGCCGCCGTGCAAGCGCAGCTCTCCAAACTCGATGCCGAAAAAGAGAAACTGGCCGCGGAGGGCGTGGAGCGAATCCGTGGAGCCTGCCGCGCCGAACGCGAGGTCTGTTCCAAAGAAGCCGAAGAAACCGTGGCGCGATGGAAGCGCGAGCACGATGCCCTCGTCGCCCGCTACGAAGCCGCCGAGACAAGAAAGCGACTCTTGGAAGAATCCCGTGCCTCGGACATTCAGGATGCCGTGAAAAAGACAGAAGAAATGATGAACAAGGTGGTGGCCGCCAAGGAGCAACAACTGGCCAAAATGGAGGCCGCCTATGCGCGGTTGCAGGACGGAATTGCCCGCCAAGGCGAAGAGATTTCCAAATTGGCAGGTACCTTGGGCAAACGCGCCGCGAATGTCAAAACCAAAGGCAACGATTATGAAGAGCAATTCGGCGAACGACTACGACGGGCCTATGGGCTATGCAGCGGGTTTTCCCTGAAATCCACGGGATTGGGTGCAGGACATGAAATGGATTTTTCCATGGGCATCGAGGGCCACGTGGTCTTGTGGGAACTCAAATCCTACAGTTCACTGGTACCGAAAGCCGAGGTGGACAAGTTTCTCCGCGATTTGAAAGAAAATCCACAGGCCTCGATTGGAGTCTTCATCAGTCAGTCCACCGACATTCATGGGAAAAACACCGCAGGACCCCTTCTCTGCGAGTTTGACGGTGGGAAAATGATGGTCTACATTGGCAAGTTTGAAGAGTTCTGCGGAGACGAAGAGCTTCGCGTGTTTGCCATGCTGCTCTCCCTGTTTCGAATCTGGTGGTCGTATCACGGCCAGGAGGATTCGGGCTTTGATCGCATCGAAATCATTCGAGAACTGGAGAAGGCGGTGGAAGAAGTGGGAAAACGACGGGTAGAATGGAAGCGGCACAAGTCACACCTGGAAGAGGTGATGCGATGGACCACCGATGTACTGGATGAATCCGAAGACCGATTGGACCGCGTCCTGAAAAAAGCGCGCAACGTGGGCGAAGCCTGTGTGCACGGCGTCGTGGAGATTCCCGAGGGGGTGTTTCGAGAAACGGGCGAACAAAAAGAGCGCCTCTGGGTGCAGTCGATTATGCGATGCTGTGTCGTGGGAGGAGAAATGGAGGTAAGAGAGTTGGTAGAACTGCTCAAAGGGCAGCATAAGGTGAGTTCCGATACCATACGAGGTAATGTGATGGCGGTGGTGCGGGATTCGGCCATTTTTAAGAGAGGCGTATCGAAATGGATTAAGGGAATTTCAAAGTATGTCCCTCCCAGTCAAATTAAAGTCACCTAATCGAGTTCGATGGGAATCAGTTCGGCAAGGGAGGCTTTGTGCGCCATTCGTGTGCTTCGTTTGGTATCGGAAAGAGAAGCGCGCTCCGATATCACGATGGGACGGAATGCAACGGGACGAGTGGGCGAACCCTGTTGCAACGCGCCTTGTTGCAATGCACCCCCCTGTAAAGAACGTTGTAACGCCCCTCCCTGTACAGAAGTAGGAGAAACAGGGAGGGAGGAAGACACACTACGAGACACGCCCATGGGAGAATACATGCGCCCAACAGGAAGAGTATGAAAGGTCAAATACAAGGCCACCCCCAAAATAATAGTAAGAAGCATCACCATACTAATTTCCAACCACGAACAGCATGGCTTGGTCGATTTCATGAGTACCTCCATATGGTAGGAATCCAAGGGAATCAATTTTTCATGGAATACATTCGGCCTAAATCGGATACCTCGATGAAAGCACAAGATGCGGGTCGTCGTGTTGTTCACGGGTGCCTTGCGCACCGTCAAGAAGACCATGCGGTATTTCAAAGAAAATGTACTATTGAGCCCCAATGTCGATGTATTTGCCTGCGTACAGAACGATACCGCCGCACCGAATGACGAATGGTCCGCCTGGTTTCAACAACAAATGGGCGGACATCTCAAGTCCATCGAATGGTTTGATAAGGACCGTCATCCCGCATGGATGGAGCACCGCGATTTGCTCCTACAAAACATGTGCTTGGACCGAACCTGGAAGGATTATTTAAAAAACAGTGGCTCCATGATTGAGTATTTTCAGCTGCAACTGGCCTACATGAAAGTCTGCAACCACGAACAACGACTGGGATTCGCCTACGATTATCTGGTTCGCGCACGAACGGACACCATTTGGGTGAAACCGGTCGATTTTCATTGGCTGTCCTGGACCGAAGAGGAGATTCAGGCGCGCCTGCAGCGCATCCGCCGTGAAATGGAGTTGGCCCATTATCCCACGGGACCTGGAAATACATTGCGGTATTTTATGTGCACCATTCTATCGGATGACGTCATTCCCAACATGGAATGGATTTATGCGGATTATGCACCGTGCCCCACCGAGCCACCCCCAGAAAAGAGCCTGGCTTCGCTCAATGAGTACATTCAAGGAGGCCGCTACATCTTGACCCTACGAAAAAATAACCTCTACCTGGTGAGACGAGACCTATTTCATTTGATTCCAAGCCTGGGAACCCTCTATGGATTCATGAAGTCGCCCGTGGCCGATGATTATTGGTTTAATGCGGAGTGTCAGTTTCGTTCGGCGTGTTATTATTCGTGTATTACTATTTTTGATTATAGTACGTTATTTGAGGAGCGGTCCTTGGAATATCCGCACAAATGGGAAGAGGCCGATTTTTTTGATTTAGAAGGAAGAGTGTTGAATCCGAGGATGTTGTATTGTGTGGTGCGCAAATGAACCTTACGAGGTCCGTTTCATCACCTTGGTTCCGTTGCGCAACAACGTATATTCCAGATTTTCAGGAAAATGCTCCATGGTCGCCGCCTTTTCTACCGCCGCAAAGCGGTCGGACAGACGTCGAACGGCGGCAGAGGGCGCCGCCCCTGTCACGCGTACCTCTTTTCGTGGCGCAGCGGGAAGGGAGGCCGCCTTGGGAGCAGGGGTGGCCGTGAGTTCGGAATCGGAATCCGTGGACTGTTCGCTCCAAGACGGAATACGAATCATGTCGTGGATGCCACCGAGAGAGAGGGAGAGACCCGCATACCGTCCTTGAATCTCACTCCAACGCATGTCGAGTACATCGTCATAGATGGGAGATTGATTCTTGTACGAGATGGCGTCTTGCACCGTCATATGGGACGTATCGTTCATGCAGAGGATACGAGCCATGGATTCGCGGACGGTGTAATTGCGGTGGTAATGATAATCGCACCAGGCATCTTCAATGACGATTTCATAGACATTGTTATAACGTCGAAAGACATTGAAGTAATGACATCCTTGAATTTCGATGGTTCCAAGGAAATCAAGTTTGTTCGTAACCTTTCCTTGAAGGATGATTTCGCCGAGACGAGAGAGGACCTCACCGCGAGTAGACATTGGGTTCTGCCCGAAGAACGAGAGACGAGATTCGTCAATTTTTTGCGCTTTGCACTTTTTAGAAAAAAGTGCCCAAAAATACCGATACGTTTTTTAGAAAAAAGTGCCCAAAAATACCGATGCGCTGCACTTTTTTGCAAAAAGTGCCCAAAAAACGCTTTTTGGGAAAAAGCGCGGCAAAAAGCACTTTTTAGGACACATCGGAATTGTTGCGCACCATGTTAAGACGCATCGGTATTTTTGCCACGCTTTTTAAAAAAGCGTTTAAAGAAGATTTCTATCGTCTATCTAGAAATGGGCCTCATCAACAACGATACCTACACCTGCTCCAACGGCGTTCAGAAAGCCGGCACCTATGTCACCCTCGCCACCGAGACGATTTACCTGACGCAAGCCAACTCGGACCCCACGATTCCCGCGGCCCAGCGCACCTACAATGTTCGCGCCAACTACCGCGTATACTGGGACGAGGAATGCCGCAACATGGGCAAGTCCTTTATTGATTTGCAATCCGTGAACGCGCAGCTCACTGCCACGCAGTTGGATTCCAACCTCTACGGCTCTCTCTATGCGGCGCTCAAGGTCACCTACCCCAATACATCGGATGCCCTTGGTCCAACGGTCACTTCTGCACCTGCCGACCCTGCACCTGCTGCTCCTGCTGACCCTGCACCTGCTGCACCTGCTGACCCTGCACCTGCCGACCCTGCTCCCTCCTCGTAAAAACTCATATTGTGTCCATCGGTAGATATCCTTCATGATTCATGTTCGGTATCTAACGAAACGGCGCCGGGTCGCAGGTCACACCGCGTACCATCGGTCCAATCGTATGCACCACCCCTTTTGCCATGATATCCGGCAAGCGTTGTTCCAACCAATCCTGGCGCTGTTGCAGGTGTTGGAGTTCCGCCATGATGGTTTCAGGCGTATAGCTGACCTCCGTGGTTTGATAGACATTGGGCGGGCGCACCGCATCCTCCACACGGCCCTCGTACAAGCCCGCATCATGTACGACAGGACAAGAGGGAGAATCCGTAATGGGATGCTCGCAGTCGTCCTCTTTGGCTTGACAGGTCTGGGTCGTCTCGCACCATCGGCACGCGGATTGATTCGTACATTGTCCACAGCGTTCATACTGACGGCAATCGGCATCCAAAAAGCCCTCTTCGCGGACCCAACCGAGCACCGCCACCAACACGCACAGAAACAAGGCAAGAAATACCAGTTTCATCTACTTACATGTCCTTTTTCTCTCCGTTTGACGGTATAGCGCCGTGTGCGCTGGGTGTAATGGCGAGAACGACGCTTGATTCGATGATGCTGATGAATGTCCTCCAAGGCGCTGTGCATCAATTGAATGCCGCGGTCAATCATGGCCGCCGAGGTGCTCTGACCCGACAGGCACACTCGACTACTAAACTGGCGAATCACATCCAGGAGACACTCGATGGTGGATTCATCCGGACTCGGCGGCATCATCTCCGTGAGCTCGAACGTATTCATGAGATACAGGATGAACGGATGGAGATTCAGGTTGCATTCTTGAATGCTGGTCACATAGTGCGCAATCAGTCGCTCCAACGAGGGCGTCACATGATAGGGTGGCACCTGATAGTATTGTTCGGCGAGGGTGCGCTCCAAATCCACGTGATGCAAGTCATCAAAAAAATGGACCTGACGAGGCAAGAGGGTACGAGGCGCCTGGGTGGGGCCTTCGATGAGAATGCGCGACAGGACCTCCCAGGTTTTGCTGACGTAGGGATTAATGTAGTCGGGTTCTCGCATGGGATGCATCCAATGAATGCAATCGCTGAACAGGGGCGCATCCAGAAACAGTTCAATCATGTCCCGCACGAGATGCAGGGAAGGAAGATGCCGATTGTTACTGTAGAGTACGACCCCACGAATCTCCCCGCGCTGTTTCATCTCCTGCAATCGAGTGGCAACCGAGAGGAAACCGGGTCGAAGGATGCCCAACGGAGTGGCCGACCGCTCCTCTTGTAATAATAATCCAACAAAGCGCTGATAGGCCTGTTGGAGGGTGTCCTCCAGGTCGGGAGGAAAAAAAGGAAAAAGATGGGGATGGTTTTCGAGCATGTGCTCTTTGATTCGGAGGCTGTAGAGAAAGGGAAAGACCATCAGGAGGTCCGCCACCGTCTGGTCCAAATCAAAGACCACATAACTCATTCTTCTCCCTGTCGATTTATTTTCGCGAAGGCGGCCGACAACACGGGCCGTTTATGAATTCGTTTGTTTGCATCCTTCGGCAGAGGAAGAATCTGGCGTGCATCCATGCGTTCGTTGGGCGGGACATAGGTGAGTCCCAGAAAGGTAAAGATGTCCGCCTCTTCGTTCATGGGCGGAGGAGCGGGCTGGTCCGCGAGGGGTTTCATGGTTTTTTCGTTAAGGGTATATCCGCGCTCCAAGGCGTACTGGCGGAACGCCACATTAAAGCGGTCCGAGCCCGTGAAATACAGCATCCCATACGCATATTCCTCTTCGGGCACCATCAATAAGTCCAGTCGCCGTGGCGTAGAGGATTCATCGCGTTGGCACGCCGCCATGCATTTGTGCGCGCCCAGGGCCAGAACATCGGTCAAATAGTGCGCTTCTTGAAGGGTCTTCACCATCTGCGCCAAGGAAATCGTATTGGACGGAGGAACCCGAATCAAGACATCAATGTCGCCTGAGCTCTCTGCCCGACGACGATAACTCCCCACGATTTCGCAGGGCAAGGGAAGATAATGCCGTAGAATGTCTTCGTGTTCCACCATTTCGGAATAGGGAATGCGTTCCAGGAACGCCTCATAATGTGTCAGGCCCACCCGTTGGGCATCGGTGAGCAACCGAGGCGTCACCTCGACCGCCGCCCGCAAGGCATCGATGGTGGTGATGCCCTGTTCGGTCAGTTCGCGCGCCTTGGTGGGACCGATTCCATAACAACGCTGCAATTCATGCAAGGCCTGAATGGGATAGGCCGCCTTGGCCCGCTCCGCCGCCGCGAGGGAGCCCGTCGCCAAGAGTTCGCGGATTTTTTGTTCGATTTTGGGACCCATTCCCTTGAAATGCGCCACATCTTCATAGGTAGAAATGGGTCCAGGATGCTGCTTGAGTTGTCGAAGGACCTGTTGGTAGGCCAGTGCCTTAAAACGTTGTTTTTCCGCCTGTTCTTTTTGGAACAGGGTTTCGAGGGCGTCGAGAAGAAGGGGTCGGTAGTCCATGGTCGGTACCCCCCAAAGCGGCAGCGGCGGCGGTTTCAATTTTTTCTGAGTAGTCCGTGGGGTCGTGGGAGAGTTCAACGAGAATGGCAGCAATTTCCTTGATGTTTTCCTCGTTGCGGGACCGTTGGCGCGTACCATAAGAGTGCATATCGCTTGGTCTCTTATGGGACGCGTGGAAGAGGAATCAATTTTTGAGTGCCCATCTAAAATTTGAACGCAACGCCAACGGAGTGAGTCAACCGACCATGTCTACGAAAGTCAAGAATCAAGCGGTGGAGCCCGAACGTTGTGGGGTGTGCACGGACCCGTTTACCTCCGTCATTCGAAAGAAGACGGTGTGCAAGTTCTGTCACACGGCGACGTGTTCCAAATGCGTGGAGCAATATTTGCCCACGCGCCACGAAGACGCCCATTGTTTGCACTGCCGCGTGAACTACAGCGATGCGACCTTGGAAGAGATTTGTACAAAGACCTACTTGCGCCAGACGTATTTCAAGCACCGTCAGGAAGTCCTGATGAATCGTTCTCGTGCGATGCTTCCCGCCCTTCAAGAGCGTGCATTGGAAGAGAAACGCCGCCGCGCACTTCAAGAGCAACTTTCCAACGTGCAGCGCGAAATCATGGCGTTGAAGACAGAACGCTGCCGTGTGCTTACGGAGTATCAGCGGGTCTACGTGGAATACCATCATTTGAATCGCCGCCTGCCCCAGCATCTGCAAGAAATGAACGAGCTGTTGGACCAATCCAATGCCTTGCGTGACCGCATGCGCCAAAAACACGATGAAATCTACGCCCTTCGTTGGCCGACACGGGTGGCCGCGGAGGCACGTGAGTTGGCTGGCCAAGAAGAGAAAAAAGAAGAAGAAAAGAAACAGTTTGTGCGCCGATGCATGCGCGACGGATGCCAAGGATTCCTCAGTACGGCCTGGAAGTGCGGCATGTGCGAGTGGTACAGTTGCTCGAAGTGCTTCACGGTCAAGGGTCAACACCATGACACGGCTCATGAGTGCAAGAAGGAGGACTTGGAAACCGCCGAAATGATTAAGAAAGATTGCAAGCCCTGCCCGAAATGCGGACAGTTTATCGAGAAAGTGTCAGGTTGTTTTGCAGAGAATACGCCGATTCTTCTATGGAATGGGAATGTCAAGATGTCGCAGCACATTCAAGAAGGCGACGAGTTGGTGGGAGAAGATGGCACCAAACGCACCGTGCTGGAAACGGTCACAGGAGAGGATGTCCTCTATCAGGTGTTGCAACAGAAGGGAATGTCCTATACCGTGAATTCCATGCATACGTTGGCCCTAAAATACTACAAAAACGAGGAGGTTCGCCCTACATGGATTGAATTGACCGTGAGCGAATACCTTGGCCTTCCTACGCGGGCTCAACTCGATTTGGTAGGAGTTGCCGTTCATCCGCGAACCCTCGAAGAAATCCATGGAGACGTGGATGTGGTGGAGAAAGGATGGGGTCGGTACTATGGATGGAAAGTGGATGGAACGCGACGATTCTTGCTGGAGGATGGAACCGTCCTACGAAACTGCTCCCAGATGTATTGCATCAGCTGCCAGACCCCATGGGACTGGAATACCGGCAAAATTGTAACCTCAGGACCCATTCACAATCCCCATTATTACGAATGGATGAAGAAGAACGGAGGCGCGGTACCGCGTAATCCCGCCGATGTTCCCTGCGGTGGGTTCCCTGATGCATGGGAGTTGGTTCGGTTCCCGCGCGGCGTCAAGCGCTCGGTGTCCAACTTGTTTTATGAATTTCATCGCATCTGCGTGGAACTTCAGGACATCTCGACGCGAAACTATCGTACCCATTTGGACCAAGAGGCCACCAGCAGCATTCACATCAAGTTCTTATTGAATGACATGGACGAAAAGAAATGGGGTCAGATGCTGGCCAGCATGGAGAAGAAGCGAAAGCGAGACGCGGAAATTCAAGAAGTCCTCGCAGCCTTTCGTATGGTGGCGGTGGAGCTCATTAACCGTGTCCAGCTCTATCGTCAGCCTCCCATCATGTCCTTTAGCATGTTGCCGTATCAGGAAGCGGAGACCTTCTTGTTGGAGCTTCATCAGCAGATTCAGAACATGCTTCAGATGATTCAAGAGGCGTTACAGAAAATCAGTATCTCGTATTCGTATACCGTGCCCTACATCCAACAGACCTGGGACCAGATGGAGAACACGGTGTATTATCGTGTCTTGAGCAAGAACTTCTCGCACGATGTGAAAAAGAGACGAGGACACAAAAAAGAAGAAAAAGAAGAAAAGGAAACCGAAGCAGAAGAGGCCGCGGGCATCGACAGTCCGCGCAGCCCCGTGCGTAGTCCTGTGCGCAGCCCGCGTGGGCTCTCGGAGGAAGAGAAAGACTCGGATGAAGAGGCGTTGCAAGCGGCCATCCATGCCAGTCTCCGCGACCAAATCGAATGATGTAATAGGATGCATGCACTATTATTTTTGGTGGTGGCCATTGCGCTGATGATGCATTTTTGTTATGGCCATTACAAAGAGGGCTTTCATGGCATGGGCGGCCACGGCGGTCACAGTGGCCACGGTTATGGCGGCGGTCACAGTGGCAGATATGGTTGGGGTGGCGGATACGGCAGCGGATACGGCGGCGGGTGGTGGCCCTGGTGGGATTGCTCGGTGTTCCCCTGTCTATGGAGCGAGTAAGCCCCAAAAAAGATACCATGAGCTCGTAGAATGAAACACGAGCTCATCGTAGTCGGCGCCGGCATCGCCGGCCTGCGAGTCGGCATCGAATTCTTGCGCGCTCATCCATCGGCATCCTGTCTTTTGCTGGAACGAAATTCCTACGTGGGTGGACGAGTGTATACCTTTCGCCAACGAATTCCTGGAGTGGGCCCCGTGCAATGGGAAGCGGGTGCAGGACGAATCGCTTCTTCCCATCATAAGGTCCTTGGGCTATTGGCTCAGTATGGACTCACCACGCTCCCCATTTCTTCCTCGATGTCCTACTGTACGCCAGGCCATTCCCCTGAACCCAATCGATTCACCGACTTGATTTCCGCGTACCTGGCCCCTCTCCAACAACTTCCCTCCTCTCTTCTTCAACAGCACACCCTGGGCGAACTCTGTGAGCAACTACAGGGAAAAGACGCCGCGCAGGCCTTTTTGTCGCATTTCCCCTACGATTCCGAGATTCACACCCTTCGTGCCGACCAGGCCCTTCAGAGCTTCTCGTACGAGATGGGAACAAACAAGGGATACGTGGTATGCAAAGAAGGACTCGATACGTTGATGGAGCGAATGGCAAAGGACTTCAAAGCACGGGGCGGAAGAATCCGTATCCAGTGTGAGGTAACCAACGTACGTTCGACCGAAACGGGAGCCTGCCTGAGAACGCGTCATCGAGGAACCGTCCACCAAGAAGAAGCCGACCGAGTGGTGTTGGCCGTCTCCGTCGAAGGATTGCGCCCACTTCTTCCGCACCATCCGATAATGAAACAGCTCGTCATGCGCCCTTTATTTCGAATGTACGCGGTCTTTCCCGTCTCCCATGGCACCTGTTGGTTTTCCGACCTTTCCCATACCGTCACCCCGACACCGCTTCGCGATGTGATTCCCATCGATGCCTCCAAAGGAATCTGCATGATTTCCTATACGGATGGCACGGACGCCGAGTACTGGATGCGACAGAAGGAGTCCGCGATTCCCCGCTTGGTCATGAAACGGGTGCGCGCCTTGTTTGCCGACCGAATCATTCCCGAACCCCTTTTTTTCAAGTTGCACCCCTGGAAAGAAGGATGCACCTACTGGCGACCGGGCCCCTATGAGGTCGCCGAGGCCAGTCGAGCCATCATGAATCCGATGCCGCACGTCCATGTATGCGGCGAATCCTATGCGACCACCCAATGTTGGCTGGAGTGCGCCATCGAACACGCCGACGCCATGATGCAGGAATGGACATAAACGATAAGGAAGCCGAAAGAGAAGAGATGTGTGGCATTTGGGCCCTGATTTCATCCGATGAACCCTTGTTTAACGCCGTCCAATCCTTTCATCATGCGAGCGAATTGGCCCATCGCGGCCCCGACTATCATTCCTTTCAAGCCTTCGGACGATGCATGCTGGGCTTTCACCGATTGTCCATCGTGGATGACACCATGACATCCCATCAACCCTTTGTGGTAGAAGATGACATGCGCACTGTCGTATTCCTGTGCAATGGCGAAATCTACAATTATCGCGAGCTCATGGAAGAATATTCGTTGGAGGCGTGCTCGAATGATTGTCGTGTCCTACTGGAACTCTATTTGACCCTGCTTCGAAAGGGACAAGAAGACCTCTTTTCATCGGTATTGAAATATCACATCAAGGGCGAGTATGCCTTTATGATATTGGAATTCGACCGCTTGAAGAATCTGCGCCGCGTGACGGTCGGACGGGATGAAATCGGCATTCGCCCACTGTATGTCAGTGAGCCAACCGAACACGGGACACTGCTCTTGAGCTCCGAATTGAAAGGCGCGATTCAGTATCCAGGAACCATGAGTGAATTTCCTCCTGGACGACTTCGAACCTATGAATGGAACGAATGGGGAATTCAGCGAATCGACGAAACCTCCCATTCGCGTGTCTACGAGGTGGCGATGTCCACCGAGCTGGAGGAGGGTTGGCTTCGTTCTATTCGAACCGCCGTGCAGAATTCGGTGCGCCGCCGATTGACCGAGGTGCCGTGTGCCTGGTTGCTCTCGGGTGGAGTCGATTCCAGTTTGGTTGCCGCGCTGTCCGCCAAGATGCTGGGAACCACGATTCGCACCTTTTGTTGTGGAATGCGAGACGGAACCGACTTGCAGTATGCACGCCAGGTCGCCGCGCACATCGGGTCACAGCACACGGAGGTCTATTTTACGGAACAGCAGGGCCTGAATGCCATTCGCGACGTGATTCGCACCGTGGAATCCTGGGACACCACCACCATCCGCGCCTCGGTAGGGCAGTATCTGGTATGCCAGTACATTCACGAGCATACGGATTGCAAAGTGGTTCTGGTGGGAGAAGGACCCGATGAAGTCTGTTCTTCCTATTTGTTCAATTGGTATGCGCCGAACGGCGAGGCACTGGCACAATCCGCACGAGATTATGTTCAGCGCATTCATTATTATGATGTGAAACGAGCAGACCGATGCATCGCACGGTGGGGACTGGAAGGACGAGTGCCCTTGTTGGACCCCGAATTCATCGAGGCCTACTGGTCGATTCCAGGAGAAGCCCGAATGCCGACCCATAAGGGCATGGAGAAATGGTGGTTGCGTCAGGCATTTGCGGGAATGGACGTGCTTCCTGAGGCGGTCTTGTGGCGAAAGAAAGAGGCCTTTTCGGACGGTGTATCGGGAGAGAAATCCTGGTTTTCGATGGTGCAAGAATGGGTGGAGCCGAAGGTAACGGACGAGGAAATGGCGAATGCGGCCACCCTGTATCCCTATTGTACGCCCCAAACCAAGGAGGCGTATTATTATCGTAGGGTCTTTTGCGAGTGGTTTGGTTCCCGTCGACAAAACGTGATTCCAGGCTATTGGCAGCCCAAATGGTCGGCCAATGGTCAAGAAGTGACAACGTATGTGGACCCTTCTGCCCGAACGCTATCGGTGTATGCGGCGGGTTCGTCGACGTAAACGTCCGCCTTTGTTGAATCGGGGTTGTTTTATAGAACCAGAGTTGGTTTGATTCGAGTGTTCGCGTAGGTGTTGTTCTATAAAACGTTGGTTCTGAAAGATTCGGTCTGGGGTGTCGGTAACGACCTTGTGCACCAACTTTTGTGCCTTTGTGGCCCTCTTAGGAAGAGGCGGAGCCGGTCCAGGTGAAACCACGGGTACAATGGTAGTGACCGTATGCACCATCCGTGCCGCATTATTCGCATCGTCAGGAAGATTCAGATTCGTCTGTTTGCGCTTTCGGGTAGAAACCTTGGATTTGTTGGCATTCGAAGATACATTAACAGGAGGAGGTGGTGAGAATGCCGAAGACGAAGAAGAGGCATTGTGATTCATGGCATTTGACGAAGATACATTAACAGGAGGCGGTGAGAATGCCGAAGACGAAGAAGACGCATTAATACGAGGAGATGGTGAGAATGCCAAAGCGGCCTTCGCTTGTTTATCACGAGGAGTGGCACGAGAATCGACGCCCACCCGAATGTCCTTGCCAGGCGTGCGAATCGGTTCGGACATGCTGCGATGCAATCCGCATGCCGACGACACGGGTGGAACGATGGAAGGATAATACGTTTGTACAAACTTCAAACTCGAATTCAGAATGGAGCGAAACGAATTCTGAGCGTCCACCTGATCAAGGCCATACGAGGGAGCGGAGCTTCCATACAGACTCCACCATCCCGAAGAGAGAGCGCCCTTTCGAGGAGTACGACTCGTAGGTTCATTCAACGACTCCATGGGATGAAAGACAAATGGATTCTTCTTGTCCTTCAGGTCACGGTCTTTAGTAGGGCTATCAAAGAAGGTAAGAAAGACATAGAGAAGAGAAGATGCATAGAGGATATCATGCAATTCAGGCAAAGTGGCCATCATCTTTCTTACAATCGCATTCACTGATTCGATTTCGTTCACTCCCTTTGTGGTTTTCCATCGTTGTAATTGGGCATTCGTAAATGGCTGATACGATAAATGAAGAAGCTCAAGAAATTGAAGAGCCGTACTTGTACGGTTGGTGATGGTACGTTGAAAGTATCCAAATTGATATGATTCTCCTTTATAAAATAATTCACTACCAATCGCATTGTATTCCGCCTCATATTGTGAAAAGGCCTCGCGCTGAATGTCAATGAGAATGGCCTTGGCATTCGAAATGGCCTGCGGACTGGAGGATTGTCTCATGATGGAAACCGCCATGGTAGCGATGGCCAGGGTCTGTACTTCCGATTGGGTCAGGTCGCGTGGATGCCCCGAATCATGCAGATGCTGCCGCATGAGACCCGTATTTCGAATGGCTTGAACCATTCCCTCATATGCATTGAAGAAAGAAGAGGCAGAGCGATACAAGGATACATTCATGGTGGCATGAAGGGTACGATACGCCTCTTCCATTTCATGGGCAATGACCGTGGCATAGCTGTGCTGGGTCAACCACTCACTGAAACTCGGCGGACATCCTTGAACAAATGCAGCCAAATCGGCGCAATGGAGCTGATAAATGTCTTCGGATGTTGCTGAATTCATACCTTGTTTCCACGGATACCCTGCAAATTTTTCAAGCTCTTGATATTCTTTCTCCCATTTGGCTCGATATCGAGTCAATTGAGAGGCATAGGTGTACATGCAAAAAAACACATCAGGATGAAGGGCATGGAGGCGATGAAGCTCCGATTGATTCAGCTTATCCTCGAACCACGCGAGAAGATAGGCATGAATCTCCTTGTATCGCGACAAGACTGCCGCCGCCACTTGTTTTTTGGCTTGGATGGTTCGCTCATAATGTGCCCGATTGGCCGTACGGTCATAACAATACAATGAAATCCGATTTTCCTCATTAAACAGCACATAAGGATATCCATACAGTTTGAAACTGATTTCACAGCAGGCATCCGAGACGATGACCGCCACCGCCGAAGAGGGCAGTCTTCCTCCCGAAGAGGACATGGTTTGGGCCAACGCCCCATCAAGAGGACGAGGAAGAGACGTGAGCGGGGTAACATAGGGTTTATGATATGGCATTTCACTCAGCATGACCACTTGCGACAAGTCCGTCCAGGTTTTAAGAATCGTGGCCAATAGGGCCAAACGGTCACCCACTTGTTCACGGGTAAGCGTCCCAACCGGCTGGTCCTGTTCATTTACGATTTCATAAACAATGCCCTGTAAGGGTATCACTCGGTCTTCATCCTTCGAACCGCGTAACAATTCCATTTCACACCATAATAAGAGTGCATTCACGGAGAGGATTTGTGGACCTGGAATACGAATGGACAGATACTGGTTGGCACGAAGCGCACGAAGATAGGTGATGCGAAGAAAGGAACTGTCAGGAGGAAGCGTAATGCGCACCACACCAAAGAGCACCATCGAGGGAACCGAGAGATGCAGTTCTTTATCAAAGGTATCCTTTGTCATCGAGCCATATCCCGAACCCGCATCGTATCCTGCGGGTTTCAAAAAGAGATTGGCAAGTTGGGTAACCCCTTTTTCATTTTTATGAAGTCGGGGACCAATGCTTCCCATCATGGATTCTACATAAAACGCATGCACACCGTGTTGTCGAAGGGTATCACGAATGCTTTGAATTGCCTTCTCATCATATTCGCCCTTGTCATTTCGAACCTCCCATTCTTGAAGGAAGGCTTCTTGGCGGGTACGCGGTATCCAGTCGACATACAGAGACGAATCCTCTCCTGCATACGCTTTATAGCGAGCCATTAGGGATACATCTTCCGCAAGGTCGGCCAGCACGGCACGACAATTCAATTGATTGACGCCGCCTCCGCGAAGAATTTCAGCATCAATGCGTCGACGCCATGCCTGAAACCATTCCAGCAATCGGGGTCCATGAATGGTTCGTTCAAACTCATCCGCGGTGGAGCCAATGATGCATTGGGCGTGATGGACAAAATCGTGATGATAATCGATATAGGAACGAAGGTATTCGGCCACACGATACAAATTATCCAACGATGGATTCCGTTGACGAAGAGAGACCAAGGAGGGATGATTGGTTAGCGTGACGGGAACACAGCGTTCCACGGCGGCCTCGAGTTCGGGATGGCGCCCCGCCTGGACGATGGCGGCATTTCGGGAAGGCTCTTGAATGGCAAGAAGATGCTCAAGAATATGGTTGATAATACCTTGAGAAGTACGAAAGGTTTTGACCTTCATGTTGCTGTGTTGGTTTTGAAAATGAAACACATCTGTATGGGTCGATGAGGACGCGGAAGCGGACGCCAATGAGGACGCGGAAGCGGACGCCGATGAGGATGTGGAAGCGGACGCCAATGAGGACGCCAATGAATGGTTCACCAAAGAGGCGGCAGAAGAGGCAGGGACATGAAAGGATTGCAAGGCACGAGCGGCTTTGTTTCGAATCTGAAGGACAGCATTCTTATACTTTGGAGGGACCGTGCCTTGGTTTCGCGCCCACTGTATCCACTGTCTCATGTTCGGCACATCTAGCGAAGCAAGTTGGGGGTTCTGTTGACGAATGCCTTCGATATGCTGGAGCACGGCATCAACGGAATCCTGATGATACAATAAGGACAGCGCGCCGATGAGTGCATCCTTCGAATCGGGCAACCTAGAAAGAAGTTGTTCAATCAAACGAAGAGTCACCTTGTCGGATTCACGGGTATTGGACGCCTGGCTTGCCTGATTGGACTGGCTTGCCATCTTCTAGTACAGGAGATAAAGTCTTCTTTCCTTGTACTAGCATGGCACGAGTCGAAGAAGATTGGTGTTCCATCGATGCAGAGTCGAAACTGAATCAGAAAATCGATGTCCTGCAATCGGTCGTACAACAACAATCGGAACTCATTCAACAGTTATCCATCGAAATCAAACAGCTCAAGCAAGAAGTCCTTCGTCCACCGTGTGAGCATCTTTCCTCACAAACCAGTCGAACCCATCAATTATTGGAGGAACTCAAACTCATCAAAGAACGGGAGCTCAATCGAATGCTACGGGAAAAGATTCCCATCCCCTTTTTTTCCATTCATAGTATGAAAAACTCCACCGTCTCCGTACCTTCTCTTCCCAGTCCCCTGTTTTTGGCACAACGAAACCGAGAAGAGAAGAAAGAATTCCAATTATAAGATAGATGAACCCGCATATCGCCCTGTCCCTGTTTCATTTATTGATTGTGGTCCCCTTGTTGTTGTACATTGGTTTTCAACGAACCGACACGCCCTCCTGGATATATTATGCGATAGGCTCCATCGGTGCCATCATCTTCTTCTATCACGGATTCCGTCTGGTGCAGCGACTGGCAGCCTCCTCTTCGAATGCGTGGATCAATGCCATCCATGTTCTCCTGATTGCCCCGCTTCTGATGTACCTGGGGTTCCATCAAAAGGAGAGCCCTCGTGCGGCCTATGAGCTGTTGTTGCTCTTGGCCTTTGGTGCCCTGGGATACCACCTGTTTTCGCTGGTACGACGCCTGCAAACCCACGACACCTTGTAACACCACACACACACCCTGGGGTGAACTTAAATCCGCGGAGAAGATAGGCAATCATGGCGCATTATTACGCAGATGATGAGTGCAATCAATGCATTCATTATGTACGATTTGTAACGGATTCATCGACCTGGACCTGTGAGGTATGCCTGATGACGGAATGCGGCATGTCCGCATTTTCGACGGAAAACAACATCTCATGGGGACGCTATCAGCTGGCGTGTGGGCATCAGGCCCACATACGGTGTCTTCGTACCTGGTGCAAGCGGGAAGGAGTGAGCTGCCCATGTTGTGGTCCCATCGAGCGGGTCGAAACAAATGAATTTTGTAATCGGTGTGAGCACTTTGGCCATACAACAAAAAAATGCGAAGCGCCCTAAACAGAGTGACCCTAAAACAAAAAGAGGGCGGTGGCCCGCCGCAGCAAGGTTCACATTAGGCGCTTGCCGTAATCTCTTGAAGTTTGCCAAATTGTGGGTCTTTTTCCACCTTCATGCAGTTCTTGCAGTGATAATAGAAACTGCAACTGGAAGGGAAAGTTTCCTCGCATCCACGACAATGAATTTTCTTGGAGCCTTCTTGCATCTGCATCCTCTCTTTTAATTGTTCCTGAAAGTGAATACGAAGACAGTGAATAATGCAATTTCCTTTGGTGAGGGCGTGAAAGTCGCACCCATCAAAGGGACAACGAAAGACCTTGGCATCATCCGAGCGCAACTCAGGGTGTTTGGAGCGGACATGGAGGTCCAGCGTTTGTTTTTGAAGAAACCCCTTTTTGCAGGCTTTACAGATGTGATTTCGTTCTTCTACGTGTTTTTTCATATGATAATGCATGGTATTTTGTCGCTTCATGACAATGTTGCATTCCGGGCATACAAAGTGTCCGTCTGCATTTTTGACATAGGAGAGCGTCATGGAGGGCGTGGAATGGTGCGGAGGGCGCTCCGCGGTTTCAATTTTTTAGAGATGCGTCATGTCCCGAATGAGGTCGAGCACGTCGTCGTCGGTTTCCATTCCGACATAATGAGTGGAATAATGGGTCCAGAGCGCATGGATGTCATTCAGCATCATCCCATAGGTATAGAGGGAAAAGGCATGTCCCTCCTCCCATTCTTGTAACAACTGGTCCAGGCGCATACGAATGCGATGACCCAGCGAATACAATTGCTCGTTCTTTTGATAAAAGGTGTCTGCGAATTCCCGCCAATTCAGGGTATCATAGCATTCCAGCTTGGTCGCGCGCATCCCATACCACTCCGCAGGCGGCGAAAATTCATGATAGAGAATGTGCTGAATTTCCTCGAGCAGAAGATGGAGCTGGTCCAGCTCGTGAAGGCTATCAAGTTGGGAAAGGCGCGAAGAAAGGTCCATGATTTGACTCGATACTCACGGTCTGCATGGCGGGGGGAGGGATTCGATTTCAATTTTTTATCACAGAGAACAGAAAATCTCTCCGACAGATAGAATCATGTCCGCTTTTCAACAAACGGTAGGCTCGAAAGCACAAGTGTTTCACGGAACCGCCAAGCGCACCTCAGGTGGCCTCGTCAAGAAAGACCTGATGATGTCGAAGGGTCGCATCATTTCCCGCAAGAAGCATGCGGCAGGAAAGAAGTCCATCAAGCACCTGTTCGCCCTCGGCTACAAGCCGAAGAAGGGCTCGTTCACCTTGATGCGAAAGTCGATGGCGAAGGGAAAGAAGACCCGCAAGGCCAAGCGTTCGGACTAATAAACCCACCTTTCATTCATCCAACCCCGTGTGGTAGTTCCACTCGGGGTTGATGATACAAGTTGATGATACAAGTTGATG
>Ga0164297_10001342_pt1 | contig 26436 bp, 30 predicted proteins | sample GEODES058metaG_FD_113539 | JGI IMG/M metagenome (GOLD analysis project Ga0164297, IMG submission 113539) | Dystrophic lake water microbial communities from Trout Bog Lake, Wisconsin, USA - GEODES058 metaG | ecosystem: Environmental > Aquatic > Freshwater > Lake | place: USA: Trout Bog Lake... | reverse complement strand
TGACTGAAATAGGCACCCAAGCATAGGATCACTGCGTGTGAGCGTGTCTTTTCCGGACCGAGCAACCTTGGGGCTGAACAGCAAACAGACTCAGCGCGAGCAGTCTGAGGAGCGCCAAGCCCAAATCGGGTTTTGAGTCCTCGTGCGCCACCGCTGTGTGATGCCGTAGCGCCGCCCTAATCAAGGTTGACAGCTCCGCATCAACTGCACGCGTTCCTCGATCCTTTCTAATTTTCACAACTCTTCCCTCTTCTTCACTGTGGCGCCGCCTGCGCGCCTGTGCCCGCATTCGGAGCTGGCTGCGCATCTGCTAGAGCGGATAAGTACAGCAGGTTGGCTTGCAACCGCTGCTGAAGCCTGTGTGTGCGAAGCCAGTGAGTGCACAGTGAGTGCACGTTGTCAACAAGCCCACCGCCCACGCACTGTGCGCACTGGTCCAGCTTGCCCAGGTTCTGGTTCTCCAGGATAGCCATGATGAGGGACTGGTTGTCGTCCAGCATCTGCGCCGCCAGAGGGAACACGGAGAGGGCAAACAGGCACCAGCAGGGCGAGGTGTGAGTGTGAAAACCGCACACGAGTGGCACGCGACAGCTTCGCGGCTTCGTAACCACACCGACATGGCGGCGCGCTGAGAGCGTACCGACTGGATGACTTCTGTCGACACGACCTGCGCGCGTGTGCGGCGGAGGACAGGCACTGTTCAACAACGAGAATTGCCTGGCGAGTGCGCCAGCAAAGAGACGCACCACTTCTTGTGTGGCGGCGGGTGTCGACATCTTGTCTCTGTGTCTGGAGTACACGCGCTGTGCGAAGGGCTCGCAATTGGCGCGGATTTGTTCTTTCTGGTTTGCAAAGCCTGCCACTTGCCCTTCGCAGGAGCAGTTCCGCATTCAGGACCCATGGCCGACGAAGCAGCAGACACCAAGAAGTGGACGGGCGCGCCAAGGAAGCGGGTGCGCCTATGAGTTGCTGGCACTTGCTCACGCGAGTGTCCTTCTGCTAATGCCTGCGGCTCCCGTACGACAGGAGGTTGATGACGACTTTGTGGTTGACGACGAGGATGACGGCGAGCGGCCGAAGAAGAAGGCTGCAGGCGCCGCGCACTCTCCCTCGGTCACTGCCTCGGGGGACACAGTCATCTGCGAGTTCGGTGGCCGCAAGAAGGTGACTGTGAACACGTACCAGGGCAGAGTGAACATCCACATACGCGAGGTGCGCACGCAGCGCCCGCGCAAGAAGTCCTTCGGACTCGGACAGGTGTTTCCTAGGCCAAAGGCGGTGCCATTGTGCCTACTGGTTTGCTGGTGCCTACCCGAGATAATTGACGCAGCCACTTGTCTGTCTCCACTTCTTTCACCTCGCAGTACTACGAGAAAGACGGCAAGGAGCTGCCGGGAAAGAAGGGCATCGCACTTACACCCGAGCAGTGGGAGACCCTGATGAAGCACGCGGGTGCCGTGACCGCGGAGATCAACAAGCGCGCTGGTGGTGGCGCAAAAGCGTGAGAGACGCCGACGTGATGATATCAAATGCTGTTTGCTTGTAGAAAAGCCTTCGCAGGACACATAGAGCAATGGAGCCAGAGGAGACTTCGCTGCTTGACCTACCTCCCACAGTCATGTCGCTCATTCTTCGGCTGGTTGATGCTTGTGATGTGTGCAATGTCGCGCGAACGTGCGCTGCGCTTCGCGAGGCGGGCAAAGACGAGCTTGTGTGGAAGTCTCTCAGCTCTCGCTTCCCTCGTATTGACGAAGACTGCGCCTTCGACGCGGCGTGGGCTGCCACTCAATTCACCAGTGGCAGCTACCGCACACTGTATCAGCTGCTCACGCTGTGGCGGGGATGGCCGATTGGCTTGTGGCGAGAAGCGGATAGGCAGCCTCGTGGCGGCCTCATCCAGGTCAGAGGTTTCGTAGAGTATGTGTCACCTGACGAGTCTGTGTTTTGGTTCGCGTTCACTTCGTGGCGGTGGGGTCTCCAAGGGGAGTTGCCAGGCTTTGTGCTCAGTCCTTTCAGTGTGCAGCGCACGCAAGTGCGCTGCGTCTGCGAGGAGGGAGACATCACGATGCAGATGACGTCGATGCACGGACTGATGATTGGGCGGAGTACATACGAACGTGTCCCAGGCCTTTATGTTCCGCTGCAGCGACCATTGCCAGCGCCACCGCCCTTGCCTGGACGTCTGCGCGGCATCTACACCAGCTACTACGGTAGTCACGGATCGGAAACAATTCTAGTGCGCATGATGAGAAGCGGCTACATGAGCACAGGCGACCAGCCGCTGCCTACGCAATTGGCGTACGCTGATGGCAGTCAGCCCGCAATGCGGCTGGAAGGTTATAAGCTGACGGGGGATCCTAATGTGCCATCTGGCAAATTCACATTTGTCGCTGATGCCACAGTGGTCGAGAAGCCAACCGACCATCCGACAGCAGTGCAGCCGTGGGATGCCTACGACGAGGACGGTGCATTGGATCCACATGCAGTCAGCGATCAGCGCCCTATCTTCATGTTTGACGGTACTGGCCATGCCGGAGAACTGAACCTGGAAGAGCGTCGGCCGAGCATGGAGGCCGTTTACCCTCGCTGCTGGGGCCAAATTAACGTCAATCCTGGCTCGTGGGACCCGCAATGGGTGGCAGCCTGCGTCATAGTGTACAGCGCGGACAGGCTTGTGTCAACTTGGGTGAACGCTGATGGTGAGCGTGTCGTCCAAGCCATCGCGTTCAGTATACTCTGGAAGGATGACGACGAAAGGGCATGGAGGCACGCGATGGACTTCACCATGCGCTTGGCCGCCATAGACGCGCTATGAATCACTCAAGCGATGCTATCTCACTCAGGCCTTTGGCGTTTCTTGCCTGGCCCCCGACCCGCTTGCAACGCGATTGCAGGCGGCAGGATCGCGGCCCGTGCATCCCGAGCTTCACACATTCTGTTCACCAGCTTGTTGTGATGGTCGCGAACTCTGTGAACGTGAGCGGCCCGATGCAGCACGTCAATGGCTCGCAGGTAGCGCACCACTCGCGGGTGTAAGCGCCCAGCCCGAGCGGCGTCCCATAGCCTCGTCACTGGACTGCCGAAGAACAGGTTCGACTCCGGACTGAGCAGCTCCTGCACGTGCTCGTCTGTCGTCCCCAGTGGTAAGAACTGCCGCAGAAGCACTTCGCGTTCGCTCTCGTCGAGCACGTTGCGCCACGTGTCTATGCTCAACACGTCCTGCAGCGACTCTAGCTCTAGCATCCCCACGGGCAGGTCTAGCGTGAGGCCGTGGCCGTCGGTCACGGGCTCAGTCATGGTGTTGTCACATCGGCCACTCTCGCGGACGTCCATGGCAAAGCAGGGTTGCTGCTCACGGCGTGTCTGCTGTGTGTTTAATGAGCTGGCTGTTAGTCAAGCGCCCCAGCGATGGAAACACGAGACGGAGTCCGTCCATGGACCCGCCTCCTTCAGCCGCTGCGTCATCACCCGCATCAGCCGAGCCATCCGCAGGGACGAGATGGCCGCACGGCCAGAGCTTGTTGCCCCGCCCGAGATTTTCTACAATGCGGAGGAGGCGAGGAAGTACACGAGCAACTCGCACATGATCGAGACACAGGCGCGTGTGCTGCGGACACTCAGGCGGCGGAGCACCTCAAGTTGCGTGCTGACACCCCTAACTGGCACCCTTGTCAGGAGAGGCTCACAGAGCGCGCGCTGGAGCTGCTTGCTCTGCGTGATGACGGCCCCAAGGTGAGTTCCCCCTTCACTGTGCTGACGGCCTCGTCCCTTCAACTCGTGTCAGCAGCTGACAGGCTCGCCACAGATACTTCTTGACTTGGGCTGCGGCTCTGGACTGAGTGGTGAAGCAATCAGCGACGCAGGGCACCACTGGCGCGTCACTGCCTGCCTGCACATACCCGCCCGCTGCCTTGCTGAGGCGCCGCTCCCTCCAGGGTGGGACTTGACATTTCGCCGAGCATGTTGGACGTCGCGTGCGAGCGTGACACGGAGGGTGACCTCCTTCTTGGCGACCTTGGCCAAGGAGTGCCTGTGCGGCCAAACACGTTCGACGGCGCTGTCAGCATCTCCGCCGTGCAGTGGTTGTGCAACGCAGACAAGACGGGCGCAGACCCGCGATTGCGGCTGAAGGTATAATCACACCCCGCTCATCGTCGATGCACGAAGCCTCACTCCCCTCTTTTTTCTGAACGCTTCCCTTGGCCAGCGCTTTTTCAGCACATTGTACCGATGCCTCGTCCGAGGTGCACGGGCTGTGCTGCAGCTGTATCCCAGCGGTCCAGAGCAGGCAGAGCTCATCACATCAGCAGCCCTCCGCGTCGGCTTCTCCGGTGGCCTCGTCGTTGATTTCCCGAACAGCACGCGCGCCAAGAAGTACTTCCTCGTCCTTATGGCGGGACCAAGCGATGGTAGCATGCCGCGGAATAGAGAGGGTGACGGAGATGGTGACGAGGTGCGTGTGTGACGCTACAAAGCAATCGAGGCTTCAGATGAAGTATGTCGCGTCCAACCGACTTTTTGACATCCTTGTGACTGAACCAGATGACTGCTGTTGACACAGCCGGGCGGCGCAAGCGGCCTGGCAAGGCAGGTGCAGCCAGGGATGGCGAGCGGGCAGTGTTCGGCGCCGGGGGCAAGCGGCATCCGCACCAGAAGAGTAAATCGTGGGTGCTCAAGAAGAAGGAGCAGATGCGTAGCAAGGGCGTCGAGGTGCCGGACGACAGCAGGTACACAGGACGCAAGCGCAAGCACGCTTTTTGACATCTCAGCCGCACGCTTCAGTTAGAAAGCCATCCTTTCTTTACATGTTATAAGAAGGACTTGGTGGTACAAAGTAGTCATAAAAGAATTCGCCCAGCTGAAAGCTCAGGCAACCAAAGCATACCATGACGGCCACTCCGCCAGGCCAGTACCCACAGTCAGCATGCGACGCTGCACTCGCACCCTGTGGCGTGCCACAGGGCCCTTGTGCGCCGCCGAAGCGGGTTGCTTTCATGCCTGCTGCTCCCACTTCATGGTCACCTGTGCCTGTGCCTTGAGGTACGCCACGGGCAGGAGGAGCAGCTTCTTGTGGCTGGGCACGTACGCGCGGAGGTTGAAGTTATCGTACCCATTCGCCTCAATGGCGTCCAAAATCTTGCGGTACAAGATCAGCGCCGCCCATACAGGCCAGCGTGCAGAGCGATCTAGTCCCGCCACGCCAGCCTCGGCGTCAGCGAAGTACTGCTGCGCGCGCGCAATCTGGAACTGCATCAACTTCACCCACCGGGGATCCACCGGACCGCCGGGGGTGGGGGCCAAGCTGCCACTCAGAATCTCCGCCTCGGTAATGCCGAAGCGAGCGAGGTCTTCCAGAGGCAGGTAGATGCGGTTCCGGGTGCGCGCATCCTCCCCTACATCGCGCAATATGTTGGTAAGCTGGTTCGCCATGCCTAGAGCAAGCGCGGCGCGGTACACCGGCTCCACAGGTCCCTTGTACTCGGGCGAGATGCCCATGATGGGAACACTCATCAGGGCGACCGTGCCGGCGACGCGGTAGCAGTACTCGTACAGCTCGTCGAAATTCGCATACCGCCGCTTGATGAGATCCATGCGCATGCCGTCAACCATGTCCAGGAACGGCTGCTTGTCCACCGGGAAGGAATCAACCGTGTCGGTGAGTGCCGCATCAAGCAAGTCAAAGGGGCGGCCCTCGAACACCGCGTCCAGCCGCTCCTGCACAGCCGAGGGCACACGCGCCGTGAAGTTAGAGACGCGCGACTCACATGCGCAGGCACCTCCCTCGCGCAACACAACAGCCGAGCGCGCAGGGAGGAAGAGACGCGCAGGAAAAGTGGGATCTCCCACAGACCCTGGGCCGTTCGCGCTTTATTGCTTAGTGCCAGGAGCAACGCTGGGGGCGGACGCACCGACCACCTGTCCAGCGCCGTGGGCGTGATGTACGCGCTGTTTGGGCCGTCTACGAGCTCGTCGGTGCGGCGGCACCACACTGTGTGGGTCGGGAGTGAACAGTGTGCGTTACTCGCTGGAGGTGGTTTTGACACTTCCTGCGGCTGGGCGCACCGTAGATTGCCCAGATGGCTTTGCGCCGCTTCTCCGTCATCAGCTGAGTGGCTGTACACACGTGGCGCGGTGCGTCAGCGCGGGGGTGGGAGGCGTGCTTGCCTCGAGGCAACATGGAGGGCTATGAACAGAACAGGTGCCCGGGCAGCGCCGGAGAGGCGCCTCCGCGGCGCGAGCGCGACGCAGGCCGCCTCAGGAGCGCACCCATGTAAAAGGTTCTCCCGTAGTCCTCCGTCACCTCGCCGCAGCGGTCGTAGGCGGCCTCCAACACATTTCCACAGTCGAAACACAAGCGACGCGAACTCAGCTGCCCACTCTCGTGCAGCTTCACCGTGCGCAGAGCTGACGCAAGTGCTTCTTCTTCCACCGCGTTGCCCCCGTTGCAGAGCGGGCGGGTGCTCGAGCTGGAGCTGGGTGCTGCAGCCGCAGACGGTGTGGCTGGCTGAGCGTTGCTCACGCGCTGCTCGCTCGCCGCAGCCGCAGCCGCGGCCTGCTTCCCCCGAGAGCTGCCGGAGCTCGACTGCGCGAACACCACAACGCTGCGGCGGCTAGCACTGCCCGCTGTGCACCTGGGCCTGCTCAACGCAGCTTTGCTACTCGGCCCCGGGACCTCTGTGGTGCCCGCGCTCACTGTTCCGCGCATTGTGAATGACATGGCAACTACTGCCTGGGCGACGGGCTCAATGCACTGCCACGCTAGCAGAGCCTCAAACATTCATCGTCTCACATTCTTTGTGCGCTCACTGCCTGCAGCACCTTACACAACATCAATATCTCATGCGCGACGGCACGGCCTGTGCATTGGTTTGTTCCTGGTTCATGTGCGAGTTGATGTAAGTGATATGTACAGACCTGCTGCGCAAAGCGACGCACCGTGTCGCCATCATCCAGCACCTGGCGTATGAGCTTCAGATGCGAGCGCGTGGCTGGCCGGAGCTGCGATTCCTGAGTCGCCCAGAACGGATGCTTCGCCGCAATCCCGTACGCCTCAGCTGGAGTGGGCGCCACGAATGCTGTGCCACACATCGCAAAAGACATGGCCTGCACCACCGCCTCCAGGTTGAAATCGTCCGCATCGTCAGCAAAGAAACGGTCACCGATGGCATCCGCAGGCCTCGTTTGCTGCCCAGCAGATCGGTTATCATTGCGCTTGCCCTTGCGGTACTGGATCTCGTCCATCGTGAGCGGTGGCTTTGCCAGCACTACAGTCAGCCGCGTGGTTGCACCTGGTGATGATGCCGCCTGAAGCGACCAGGCTGAGGCCCCCACATCCACTGGCTGGCTTGTCTGCTTCGCACCTGTGTCTGGATCACGCCAGAATGTGCGATGCAGCCGCATCGGAGCGTCCACGCTCTTCTCATTCGGTGGCGGCGTGACGGTCACTTCAAGCTCGTCAGGAGTAATGAGAACACTCAACTGCTCTACAGTCACCCAGCCCGGCAGCGGCCACTCCATTGTCACATCGCCCTGGCCTTCCGCCAAGCTGTATGGCGGCTGTACAGACCTGAAACCATCCGAATCGCCAACGAACAAGCGCCTCCATGACTGATGGTGCGCCTCTGCTGAGCCCTCCGTGTGTTCATCCCGGACGCGCATGATCAGTGCCAACAGCGTGTTATCGTCGCTCGTGAAGCCTTGCACTGCCGCACTACCATCCAGATGGCCAGCAAGCTGCCTGTCAATCACAGGGCCACTGTCCTCGGCCTGCACCAGCATGCGGCCCGATGGACTCACCTCCCAGCGCAGGGCTTTGTCGCTATATCCCGTGGGAATGTGGATGGCCACAAACAGGAATGCACCCACTTGATGCCACATGTAATAGCGGCCAAAGAGAAGCTGCAATCGATGAGTCTCTGAGCCAGACGCTGTCTTGTCCGACATGGCCAGCGTGCTCGCAGGCGCACGCGCATGTGCCATGGCAGATGCCTCCTTAAATGCCCGAATTTCTTTCAGCTGGCCCTGGGTGCGGTATTGAGGAACGCTCTGCTGAGCGCGCTCCCCATCCTCCAAGCGCTTCAACTCCATCTGGCGCCTGCCCATCTGCGCCACCATGTGCCGGGTATTATGCACCGGGAAATGTAGCCCGAAGCGGCCCTGCGCGCGATGTTGGAAAGCACAGGTGGGCAGCATGGACAAAGGAGCGAGTGTTCACTGGCGCGCACCTTCCAGTGGCGCTTGCGTGTGCAGAACTCGCAGTAGAGGAGACCGCAGACGAAGCAGTCTTTGGTGGATGGCCGGCCGCAGACCTCGCAGATGCACACCAACTGGCTGCTGGGCTCCACCGCCAAGCCTAGGCGCTCCAGCTCGTCGAGCAACGACGCGACGCCAGTGTCCGGCCGCGTCGACACGCCGGGCTCATACCTGCGGGGCGCGCATAGTCAGACACACGGACGCAGTGCGAGCGAGGTTGCGCCGCACAACACAACCAGCAGACACGACCCCCCCAAACCCCACCAGTCTCGCGCCAACTGTGTAACGCACGGTTTGTACTTGGGGTCGAACCCCAGGTCGTCATACGCGGCTCGTGCGGCAGGGTCAGACAGCGTCTGTTTTTGACGCCGGCGTAGCGTGTGAGCGTGTGACTCTGTGCTATTGGTGTGACTGTCCGAGTGCTTGCCGTCTAGGACACGTACCTCATAAGCGTGCCTCACTGCCGCGAACGCTCGCGCGTCGCCGCCCTTGTCTGGATGGCTGGTTCTCGCGGCGACCCGGAACGCGGCGCGCAGGTCCGCGAGGGTGGCCTTGCGGGTGACGCCCAGCAGCACATACAGCGACCCTTCTGGCTCTCCAAACTGGAGCAGCAGGACGGTGTCAGCGCACATGTGAATCCAGATGCAGCTCAAAAGACGTACCTGAGGTCGAACCATAGGAGTGTTTTGGGGGGGGGGGATCCGGAGGATGCGCCCAAGTCACAAGTCACCGCTGTGGACCACAAGCCTTAGCCGCACGTAGGCTTGAATGACAGAGCACATCTTCTTACTACAGGTATGGAGCTCAAATGCACGTCGTTCTAGAACGACATTCTGTCTCTGCAATCTAAACAAGCACAGCATCATGCGCGTTGTCATGGCTCGGCTGACGCAGGCTCGCCACCGTTACCCTCGAGCTTCGGCGCATCCACCTGTGGTTCGGCGTGGGCATCGCCCATAGGCGCCTCGCCACTTGGCGGCTCCGCCTTCTCCTGGACGATGGCAGCGTCGTGGGCCACCACTTCCTGCTGAGTGTCACCGCCCTCGTCGCCCGGCATCGCCGGCTTGCTAGCTTTAGGAGGTCGAGGATGCCCCTTGGAGGCGCAGTACGCGATACCCTTCTTGATCTTGCGGCACAGAGCGCATGGCAGCTCGTCGTCGTCATATTCAACGCCTGCGCCTGTGTCGTCTGGCGATGCGCCTTCGTCTCTGAGCAGTGGCATGCCAGACGGGAGCGCTGCTTCAGTGCCACCGTCTTCATCAGGCAATTCATCGTCAGCATCGTCGTGGCCAGCACCGCCGTCAGAGAGGCCGCCGGCAGACTGTTGTTGCTCCGTGGTCATCGCACGCCGTTTTTTACCCCACGCAGGTGGCGCCGCAGCTGCACTGCCAATGGCGGCATCAAACTCTGCGACTCGCGGTCGACGGCGCTTGGACACAGCATGGCTTGGGGACCCAGACCGCCGGGCATGTGCGCCAGCGTCACCGAGCGGGTGCTCATCAGATGCACCTCCTGCAACAGCAGCTGCTGCAGCCGCCGCGGCTGCCGCTGCCGCAGCTCGCTCACGACGGGCTTCCCGGGCAGCCGCCTTTGCGCGAGCAGCAGCCTCGGGCGAGACAGTGACACCAGGTTTGAGCGGGACTGCGTCACTGCCAGGCATGGCTCCGCCCAAAGCAGCATTGCGACCACCGCGACCGCTGGGTTGCGGCGCAGTGATGTCGCAATCGCCACCAGATGCCAGAGCCTCCTCGCAGGCAGCCACCAGAGCTGGAGGCCAGCCGCTGTTGTGCACAGGCCGCACAGCATGCTGGGGCGCCCACAGCGGGATGCGTTCGCGCAAGCCGTCTGCATCGTAGCGAAGCGCGTGCTTGAAGGTGGCCGGGTCATACGCCTCCAAAGTGGCTGCGTACCACGCACCATCCAGTGGCCAGTACACCTCCACTTTGCGACCCAGCGCATTGGAACGCTCCGCCGCCAGGATGGCGCCTGGTCGACGAGCTGCCAGAGCAGTGGCGAAACGCACGGCCAGACAAGTCCCACGACGCGCAGGAGGAGCGTTGCATGCCGCGCATGAGCCACAGCGCCCTCCCAGTGGGGCAGCGAGCGTGTGTCCGTCAGCTGCGAGTGCAGCTGCAGCAGCGCCGAGGTGGTGACCACCGCCGCGATGAGTGTGCAGCCGCTTGCGCTTCGGCGGACTTGGCGGATCGTCTTCATCGTATGCGGCGCCAGCGTCGTCACCGTCCAGCGCGTACAGGTCACCGCCTTGCATGTGGTACTCGTGGCCCGTGTCATGCATCTGCGCCTCTTCTTCGCCCTCGTACCGACCGCCGCCTTCGCCTTCCCCTCCAGTGGGTCTCTCCACGCTGAGATCGCCCTCCCAGCGAACGACCTCGCCGGAGCGCCAAAGAGGCAGCGCCTCGCGGCAGCCGTCATCATAGATGAGAGTGTGTGCGACGCGCCGCGGGTCGTACGACTCGACCATGGCTCCAAAGAAAGCGCCGTCTCCTGGAGACGTTGTCCCTGGACGGCGCCACCACACCTCTACACGGCGGCCAACAGCCGAGTGGCCAAGCATCGCGATGGTAGCGCCAGGCACCTCTGCACTCGCCGCGGCGGCGGCTCTGATCACGAGGCAAGCAGCCTTTGCAGCGGCCTGTGCGACGGCAGCGGACGCGCCCTGCTGCGCAGCACTCCTTGTGGCACGCTCACAGGGAGCGCAGCGGCCACAGGCGTTGCCATGAGGGTCAACCACCACGGTCAATGGCTCTTGCGCCAGCGGCTGGTGCGTGTTGTTGTTCGCTGCATCCACCAGGTGCGACAACCGCACACGCGGCAAAGCACCAGGGGTGACAGCCTGGGCGGCGGCGGACGTGAGACCGGCGAGAGCTTGAAGTGCCCCCCACTCGTCATCCATATCGCCAGCATCCTTCACGCCAGCGTGCAGCCCGGCGCCATGCTGCATGCCTTGCGCCGCCCCAGCCTCGTCATCGCCGTCGTCAAACATCGCGTCATCATCTTGCTCCTCCTGCTTCTGCTGCTCAGCAATCTGCTGCTTGGCCCGGACGGAGCCCGCGCGCTGAGGCATGATTCGCGACGGCGGCGGCCTCGGGCTCCCAGGACCGAACTTGGATGCCTTGCCGGATGCAGTGCGACCGCCCAGCGGGGCTGGAGGGGAGAGCGCGTCCGCGCCTCCATCGTTTCCACCAGCCCCATTCTTGCGCTTGTTCTTGCCTTGCCTTCCCGGAGGCACGAACCCCGCGTCGCCAGCTGCTGCGTCGCCAGCATCCGATGTGCCGTGCTCGGGGCACAGATGGTGGCACCACAACTCAAGGACTTCCTGGCATCCATCGGACTCGTACTCCACACCGTGCCGCCTTGACGTGGGGTCATACGAAATGACTCGCGCCGCATACCACATCTTATCCAGTGGCCAGTGGATGCGCACGCGCGCGCCGATGGATGCAGCGCCTTGAAGCGCCATGCTGGCACCACACAGCGCAGGGGTTGCGCCCTCGCGAGCCGCAGCCGCCAGCAGGCGGCGAAGCACGCAATTTCCAGCACCTCCGCGCTGGCACGCCGCGCACGTGCCACAACGAGGCGCACGTGCGGCTGCTGCGCGTGCTGAAGCCAAGGCGATAGCTACAACACCGGGCGGCGGACGCTCCTTGGCGGCTGCGGCTGTTGCGCGAGCGGTATTCGCGGCTGCCAGTGCGTTGCGCACAGCCGCCACAGCGGCGTCTGCGTCATGAGGCACACTCGCCCCCGTGCCCGGTGAATCGGCGTCTAAGTCGCCTTCAGGGGGCTGTGAGTTCTGGTCTTCATCCATGCCGGCGTCGCCAGCGGCAGCGGCAGCACCGCCACCCTCCTCGTCTTCAACTCCCTCATCATCATCGCCAGCTTCAGCACCAGGCTCACGAGGGGCATCGCCTGCGGCGCCGCCGTCGTGGCTGCCACCTTGTTCGTCAGCAGCAGCGGCATCTGTCAGCACACCTGCACCGCCTGCACCTTTATCGGCATCGTCGGCATCACCTGCGAATGCTGCCGCTCCGCGGCCTCGTGTTGAGCCCTTCTTCGGTCGACCGCGTCCACTGCTGGGAGCGCTGTCCAATGCGGCGGTTGCTAGCGCCGCGGCTGTGTCACCGGGTGTTGCTCGACGAGCTCCACCACTGCCCCGCTGTGTCGCCTTGCCTGCAGAGCCGCGGCCGCGCTTGCTAGATGCGGGCGTCATGCCTGCGCCACGAGTATGGGTAGGTGCTCCTCCATTTGCTTCGTATGCAGCGCCTGTGCCTGCGGCATCAGCCTCACACGCAGCATCTGCAGCTTCAAGCGCCTCCGCAAAGCGAGTGACCCACACGCCGCGGGCTCTGCGGTCTCCCTCTGCGCGCAGGTGCGCCCTGAGCACCGCGAAGGGACGGACAGCATCATGGCGCAGCCATGCGAATGCAACGGGCGCATCTGCAGCCGCGAAGAAGCGGACGAGCGTGCAGGCGGGCTTGGCAAGCTTGGCAACAGCAGTTGGGGCGGTGGAGGGGTCCACCACGCGTGCAGGCCACCACACAGGCGCGCCTCGTGCAGCGGCACGCATGCGTGCCCATGACAGGTGGCCTACATCAGGCACGGGGAGAGATGCGATGACTGCGGCCAGGCTTGGCGATAGCGGAGCGCCCCCACCTGCAAGATGCCCGCCTGGAGTCATGGCGTCTTCGCCATCTGCAGCGTCAACGCCCTCTTCTTGACCGTCAGCCTCGGCAGCTGCAGCTTCAGCCGCCGCGTGCTGGTGCGTCTCCTGCATGTCATCGCGTTGCTTTCCCCGAGCCTCGTCCTTGTCGGCGCCTGTCGGTAGCACAGCGTGGCCGTGATGTCCTGGCTTACCAACCGCGACCGCAGTTACCATCGGCTCGTCTGCGCCACTGCCGTGCTGTTGCTGCCCGTTGTGGTGTGCAACAGACGCCGCCGCCACCTGGTGGCTGGTCGCCGCGCCGTGCGCGTGCGGCTGCGCGTCGTCGCACGCTGTGGCTGTGGGAAGAGGTGACACGCCGTCACCGGACAGGGACTGCCCGGCTGCAGGCGGACACGGCGGCGGGCACAACGCTGCAGGTGTGGCTGCCGGGGCCGGGACAGGCCGTGTGACTCTGTCTCCTGTCGGGGCGTCTCCGCCGTCTTGCCGCCCTGGACTGTGCCTGTGGTGCGAGATGCGTGGCGACGGCCACACGCGCGGGTCAGCAGCTGAGCGCTGTGCGCGACGCAGGAGAGAGGACCTGCACCCGCTGAGGGTGAGGCCTCCACAAAAGGCCTTCCACCCCCCACGCAGCGCGTCCCAGCGCGCCCGAAGCACGCGCGCGTGTACAGGCCACGCCAACGAAGCGAGCGGGGCGGGTGCGCCGCACACAGCGCGCGTGCTTGCAGCCTGGCTGGGGCAAGCACACCGTGCCGTCCGCCGAGGACGTCGGCGCTGGTGGGCGCCGTGTTGCGGGGCCTTTGCGTGCTCACACGCGGCCGCGCGACCCCCGCCGTGCGTCGCCATACGACCCGGTACAGCGCTGGCGGTTGCTTGCTGCGCGTGGTGCCGCGCGTCGTGCGCTGCGGGCGCATAGCCATCGGGGCGGCGGGCCCTGTTTTGGGTGCACAGGGAGCGCAGCGCTGTGCGACCCAGCGCCAGCGACTCCGCGTGCGCGCAGTCCACGCGGCCACAGAGCACGGGGCCGGTGCGCGCGTGGCCCGCTGGGTGCGGGGTGCACGCCCAGGCACTGTGTCTAGGTAGGGCCCCGATGCAGTCCTGAGAAGCGGGGACGTGCGCGCACCAGGTTGCGACTCCACTTGGCGCTGCCTCACCGTCGGGCTGATCACGTGCTCCGCTCTGCGTGCGCGTGGGCCGCGCAGGCGTCAGAGCACCGGCGGCGTCGACAGACAGTGGGTTGGGGGGGGCGGGGGCAAGCCCCAGCAGCACGGGGCGCCACAGCGCGAACAGACACGCACCTCTGGCGGCGGCCCTGTGTCGGTCTCCATGTGGCCCGGCCTCTCCAGGCACCTCGCCCCACACACGCTAGACTTTTGGCGAGGGCACGTGCTTTGGCAGGCCACCTCATCACCCTTTTGCAGAGTGGACGCACGAGCAGTGACGCAACCAGCACGCGTGTGTGTGTGTTTCTAGTGTTTCTAGTGTACCTCACACACGTTGCGCGCGATCCTCTGCCACAGACCAGCACTTCCCAGAAGCGGAGGCCACCTGTCGGCGCTCCACATCCGCAGCCTCTTGCAGGCCAGCTGCGGCGTCAGCCACGGCAGCAGGACTAGCCCGCGCAGCAATACTCTCCAGCGCTTCTGCGCGTCTGATTGCTTTGGCGGCGTCGTTTCGCCCCTTGTCTGCAGAGGTGCATTTCGTGAAGCAGGGCACGTTCAGCGCATCATCCTTCTCCAGCGGTGGCGCCTCTTTGCCGAAGGACCAGGTGCACGAGTAGTCTGTGTAGTTCGGCTGGATGTGCAGCTTCAACCCGAAATCATCGCCTAGCCAGTTCTGTGTCGGCACCTTGCAGCTATTGACGCACACACTCGCGCACTGCGCTGCTTCCAGGAAGCGACACCGCTCCGCCTTGACAGCTTGAGGCACTCGCCAGAGGCGTGGAAGACGCAGGGAGCGCAGGAGGGAGTGCAACTGAGGTGGTGCCCGCACAATGACGTGCTCAGCCGGGTGCAGCGGGCCCATAAGCCACGGAAACAACGTGGAGAAGACGACGTAGAAGCTGAAGTGGAGCAGCCATGGTGGGAAGGTGGGCGCGATGAGCTTCCTCCACGCAGCAGGCACCCAGCCGAGGCCGAGGCCAGGCAAGATGCCTTGGAACACACGGCGCGCTGCCGCCTGCACGTCCGCCGCGGTGCCAGGTCGGTCGTTGACTGCGCGCACAGGGGTCATCAGTGCGTCGAAGTTCGTCCACGGCCGGGGATCCACGTCGGCGCCAACCTCCGCGACGAGCAGCTTGCGGATGAGAGCGGTCAGGAGAGCGCTCTGCGGCAGCCTGTCTATGCTGGAGTAGTCCACGCGGCCGTCAGGCAGCATGGGGAGACTAGATTCTGCGGGCGGGTCACCGCGCCACGCGGCTGGTGCGCGCCCCGCGGCGTCAGCTGAGGCCGCACCACAACTCTGGCGCGAAGCAAGAAGCACAACACAGCCGCCTGCACGTCTGCTGCTACGACGTGCTCGGCACGCAGTCCGCGAGACAGCTGGGCAGTGATGCGCGGCGGAGGAGGGGCCAGCGCGGGAGCGGACTGGCTGTGTGGAGGAGGCAGACGGCCAGCTTGCTGCGACGAGAGCTTCGCTCATGGCTGCCGTGCAATGCATGTCTCCGGCGCTGTGCCACTCGACGCGCCTGCAATGGCTTGCTGGAAGCGCCTTTGTGATGGGAGGCCCCGCGCTCACGTCAGCAGTGCTGCGGGGGGTCGAGGTGCACTTTTCATATGCGCGCAGCGCAGCGTATCGCTCACAGCGTGCACCGTGCTTGCGTGGTGCATCAGCATGTCGTGTCGCGGGGCTTCTCTGCAGGCGGCACCACCGCCGTTGTGGCAGCTGCTACAGGCGCAGAGCCTCTCAAATGGCTCGGCCGCGCCTTTGTTGGCCTCAGCTTCGCAAGCAGTGCCTCTGCCGTTGCTCTCCATCTCACTAGCCCCGCTGTCGCGGAGCAGCAGCTGTCTGCGCCGCCGTTGTTGACGCCGCCAACACTGGTTGAACTGGTGCCGCGAGCCGCTGTACTGTGCTGTTTGTTCTTGCCGCTGCTTCTCGTCGCACCTTTCGCAGCTTTCTTCCCACGCTTGCACGCGAGCTTCTATGATTTGTTGACTACGACCTTAGCACGAGCCGGGCCAGCCTTCATCAAGTGGGGACAATGGGCAGCCACAAGGCCTGATCTGTTCCCGCCAGCGCTGTGCGAGGCTCTGTCGCAGCTTCACCGGCAGGCACCTGCTCACGGATGGGCGCATACTCGGCGTGAAGTGCGCGCTGCTTTTGGAGGACAGTCATTGGACGACGTGTTCATCTTCTTCGACCCAGAGCCGCTGGGTAGTGGGAGCATCGCGCAGGTGCATGTTGCGCGTCTCAGATGCGACCCCACTCGCGATGTGGCCGTCAAAGTGAGGCACCCAAACGTGGAAGACCGCATGCGGACAGATTTCGAGTTGCTGGGTCAGCTCGCTGCTTTAGCAGATCACGTGCCTGCGCTCGCAGCGCTGAGACTGCGAGACACACTTGCCCAATTCGGGCATGTCATGGCTGCTCAGGTCTTCCTGTCGCGTGAGGGCGGCAACTTGAAGGTCCTGGGCGCAAACTTGAGATCAGCACCTCACATCGGCGTGTCTGTCCCGACGCCACTACATCCGCCTGGCCAGCGAGATGCCTGCGACGCGGTTCTGGTGGAAACGTACGAACCGGGACAGCCGCTTAGCATTGCCATCGCAAAGGGCAACCTGACAGGAGAAGCCCGTCGGCATGTGGTTCAGAGCGGCAAGGAGGCTTATTTGAACATGGTGCTTGTTGATCATTTCTGCCACGCGGACATGCACGCAGGCAACATATTGCTCGAAACAGTCCCTGGCCGGGCCCCAAAACTGGTGCTTGTTGACGCTGGTATGGTGGACCGCTTGTCCAGCGCAGAGGCGGAGGCATTCGCATCTCTGTTCTTGGCGTTCGGCCATGCGGACGGCTTGGCGGCTGCAGACGCGCTGTTCGCGTGCTGCAAGACACACAAGGCAGGCGATGAGCCCAGTCTGGATAGTGTGCCACGAGCCTCCACAGACGCGAACGCGCGCGAGCAGCAGCGCATTGCACTTGGGCAAAGCATGCAGCGCGTGTTCGACACACACTGCCGCGGCTTCCGGACCGGCGCAGATGTGGGCGCTGCACTTCGGGGTACACTGGGCGCGTTGCGAGAGCACGCTGTCCGCCTAGATGGCAAGTCCGCGGCTACGCTGGTCAACTTGCTGTGCGTGCAGTCCTTTGCGCATGCGCTGGACCCGGATTACTGCCTCCTAGATGCGTCCGAAGGGGTCCTCAGGGCACACGCGGTTCTGGGCACAGCCACGCTGCGGCTCATCTCTGCAGCCGTGTCGCCGGCAGTGGCTACTGCCCGAGCAGTGCATGAGGCGTTTGTGTGGCGCCTGCCACACGTGTTGGCCAACAATGCCTTGTGAACGAGATGAGATGATGTCTAAAAGGACAGCCAGTCGCCGAGTCTCAAGCCCGGTTGCCCCCCTGCTGATGCCATACACGCCGCGTCTGCACGCAGTGCTTCCAGTAAAAGATACGCTCCCAAAGTCGTAAGAACATGCATGATGTTGTGACTGTTGATGCCATAATCCAGCTTGCCCGGGAACCATCGCTCCGGCACGAAAAGTGCATTGCAGGCGCCCCCGACGGCTAGCACAGCCTCCATGGTGACATAGATGCGCGTTGCAGCAGGGCAGTGGCCGCCGAAGCCGCAACAACGCAGAGCTACGCACATCCATCGGGCCAGGACGAGGCATGCCAGTGGAATGGCACGCTCTGTTTGGTCCTTGCTCCGCGTAGCCCCGCATGCGAAGAGTGCGCCCACATAAGAGACGATGAACAGGAAGGTGCGCAGCTGTGGGTGTGACCAGAAGCCATAGTGCAGGATTGCGACTTGCGGAACCGAGAGAACAGCCACAACGCCCGCAACATCGGCGCACAGCAGGTTATGGTACCGCTCGGGCCCACGGTGGTGTGTGCTGCAAGCCGCATGCGCCAAAAAGGTGTGGTACATGACACTCAGTGAGAAGCTCAACACCATGGGCAGCGTCGCGCACAAGCGCAGTATCGTGTGCCCAGAAGACGTCATGCCCGCGTGCAGGGGCGTCAGCGCAGCGTGCACGCTCAATGCAGCGGCGAAGGCGTGCGTCCAGATGTTCAGGCTCTCGTTATGCCACTGCGGCGGCAGGGCGCTCGCACAGCACGCGGACGTGCACAACCCACATCGGTAGCCGTTGCGAATAAACACGTTGAACTGCAAGTGAGGCGGAACTTGAGTTATGTGGAGCAGCTGCCCGGGCAAGCTGCACACCACCTGCTTTCCACCGTGTAGCTGCTTCCTTTGAAAGCGTGACAGGGCTTCAGGGCTCGCCTCATGTGCGCCCTCATACAGCTCGGCCGTGCCTGCAACCCGCAGGACGTCGCTCACGACGGCAGCAAAGGACTGTGCAAGACTTGCGCGCTGCTCCCCGCCCCCGTTGGATGCCGTCCCGCTGCTCTTGCGATGATGCAGCCGCGGCGATCTGCGGGGAGACAGAGCATGGCTCTGCGCCATGGCGAGCCGCTTCGAATTGGAGTGACGTTGGCGGCCACGTGTAAGCAAGTGCTCCTTTCGACGGTCGAATGGCGCAGTCTGCGGAACAGCGACTTGACGAGGTGCAGGTGTGCCGCTCATCGCAATCATTGCGAGCTGGAGCTGCCGTGTCCCTGAACTTCCGCCGTTGACGTCCCTGCCTTCATGCGCAGGTCCGCTCTGCGGTGGACGCTCTTTTCAAGCACCTCGCCAAAGAGCAAGCCAGCAAGAGCAGCTTGCTGGAAGAGGAGGACATCTTCAGTCTGGTGCGCACCGTTCCACACCCAAGCAGCCGCCAGGGGCCTCAACTCAACTCCGACACGGTGCTCACCGCCTCGCAGGTGGTTGCGTTGAAAAAGATCCCCGGCCACGGGTCCGCGAAGCCGCACAGAATGTGCGTCACCCCTGCTCCGTGTGTGCCCCGCGCGCACACGGCGCAAAGCCACAGGATGCGGCATAGGACGAGAAACTTTGCTTTTATGGATTCCCCTTCACACGGCCACACAGCCGCATGACTGAACACAACAAACGAACGCCTCCGATGCCGCCACGCGTGTCGTGAGCGCAGACGCCACGGACATTGGTGCCCCTAGACACTGACACACATCCTCGCCTGTGCGCAGCACGCTCCCTCATCCTCTGTGGCAAGTGGACGGCTCTGAGGTGTGCTTGTTCGTGAAGGACCACGCAGGCGAGGGCCAGAAAGCGGCAAAGGAGCGCTTGGCGCAGGCCGACTCGTGCGGCGTGACCAAAGTCATAGGTCTGTCCAAGCTGAAAGCAAACTACAAGCCCTTTGAGGCGAAGCGCCGCCTGTGTGCTTCCTTCGACCTGTTCCTTGCCGATGACCGCATCCTGCCGCTCCTGCCGCCGCTGCTCGGCAAGCAATTCTTCAAGAAGAAGAAGCAGCCCATCCCCGTGAGTTTGGCAGGCCCGCGCAGCGACTGGGCGGCTGAGATGAGGCGCGCTACCGGGAGCACGAGCTTCGTTCTCGGCGGCGGTGCATGCAGCGCGGTGCGGTGCGCACGAAGCACGCAGGCTGCGCAGCAGGTGGTGGCCAATATCTTGGCTTCTGCCGCTGGCGTCGCGCATTACGTGCCCAGGGGCTGGTCTAACATTCGGGCCATGTACTTGAAGACGAATGCGAGCGTCGCGCTGCCCATCTTCACATGCCTGCCCAGCCTTGAGATGGAGGGGGAGCAACCTGGGGCAGAGCGCAAGAAAAGCCGGAAGAGCAAGAAGGCAAAGACAGAGGGCGGCGCTGATACAGCTGCAGAGCCGAAGGATGCGCCAGTGGCGGGTGCTAAGCGAAAAGCCGATGAAGCAGCACCTGCAAAGCAGAAGACAACCCCGGGGACGACACTTGGGGCGCAGGCTGCTCGCGCGGCGACTCAAGAGCCAGCTGGCAAGCGTGCCAAGCGATGAGTGTGTGTGTGTGCGCCTTGTCAGATGCAATTCCAATCCTTTGTCCAATCCTTTGTATCCCTGAAGGCGGCAGCATGCTCAGGGCGCTCCAGGGGCGGAGGTGCTGTCGCCGTTGCTGCGTCTGTACATGGGTTGCGAAGCCACCAGCTGGCGACGCATCACGGTGGCCGAGCTCACACCCGGGGGCGGCAATCCGTGGCCATTCGCGGACTCCACATCTGCTGCTGCCCCTGCGTGCACTGACAGCGGCACGGCTTCGCTTTCACCATTCGGCACCTCATCGGGTGGCGCCGCACTAGTCTCTGATACCCCAACGATGGTGACTTTTCCCGTGTTCGACACGGCGTCAGCCTTGACTGGCAGCGGCGATTGTAGCTGCACAGCTTCACGGAACGCACTGCCTGTCATACCAATGACGGCAAGCGAGAGACCGAGAGCATGCTTGAGTGTGAACACGCCTGAAGTTGAGAACGCTGCGTAGCTCAATGCGATGGTGAACATCTTGCGCGCAGTAGTCACGAGAACAGTGGCCTTGCTGCCCGCGTAGCGAATGCAACCCAAGTATGCAAGCACGCCCAGGTAGCCTGCAACGCTTTGCGCAAGGAGTATGCGCAGAGCGGATCTGTGATTTGCGAACCAGGCACGTACAGCCACTGCCTCGCCCGAGGGAATCCATATGGCGGCAGTAAGCGTGGCGCTCAGCGCATTCGTATTCAGCACCACCGCCGTTTTAGGCTGCCCCAGCTTGCGCAGCAGGCGCTCCTGCAGATTCGGCGCTAGGGCATCGCAGCAGACAGAACCAACGAGCATGGACATGCCGACCAGCTGGTGTGTCAGATTCGATCCCCGCGACGTTGTGTTCGCCACATCGGATGCAGAGAAGAGCGTTAAGCCTCCGGCAAGCATGAGCGCGTAGCCGTAGTCTGACCAGGTGTTTGCACCACTGTTCCCGATGATGGCTCTGAAAAACATGACTGGCAACACCTTTGACGACTTGAACAGCACCTGCGCCGGGTGACACTTACCATGGTAAGCAATGCATTCCAGAAGCTAGCTAGCTAGCTAGCTAAGCAGATATAAAAGGCACGGACCTTCACTGGCTGGCTCACGAACGCGAGGCTGCCATTTGCCAAGCCAGCTGACAGCGAGATCATGAGACCGAGCAGCAGGTAGCTGCCCGTCACCCCCAGCGCCGCGTCTCGCCAATTCGGCTTCACTGCTGGTTCACTGTCCCCGTCAACGGCGGTCACACCTCCTCCGACTGCGCGTATCGAAGCACGAGACGCGCGCGAGTGTCAGCTTTTGACTCGGCGCGTGAGTGATAAGAGGCGACCACGGGGAGTTCGGCAACGCTGTCGCAGAAGGTAAACAAGCCCCACATGTGTGCGCTTGCTGTGCGTACACGCACCCTCGCTGGAGCGCGGCTTTGGTGCTTTTGTCTGCGCAGCTGCTGCGGTTGCGTCTGTTGTCGCAGGCATGATACTGCTGACGGCGCCTTCAAGGAGCGACCCGAGCACGCAGGTTGTCTGCAGAAAGAGCGCCATGGTTGTACCGAAAGGCGCGAACCCCGGCTGCTCGAACATAAGTTGCTGCAAGCCGTCGTGCACGGCCCAAAGCAGGAATTGCAAGACGATGTAAGTCAGCATCACCGTGCTGCATGAGAGACCTTGTGCTGACCACATTCCTTCCACGCTAGTGAGCATGCGCGGCGCGCAACATCCTAGATTGGATCCCAGTGATCGCAAGTGCACTACATGGTGTTCACGGGATGGATTGCGCGACAGGGGCGGCCAATGTGGACCACACCAAAAAGCGCGGCGCATTTCGTCCGACAACCACGGCTACCTTCGTGGACAGGCTGGGCGCCCCGCCAGCGGTTCCGGAGGACATTGCTCTGGCCTGAGAGCCATGGCGCCACCGGGCGCGGTGGACGCGGCTCTCGTTGTTGGTGGTGACAATGGCGGCGTGGAGGTCCTGGCCGCACCCCAGCCGCGGCGCTGGTACTGCCTGGTCAAGGTTCAAGGCGACGGCTTGGCTGCTGCGAGCGTGGAGGACGCGGGCGTGGTGGCGGCTCAGCTGAGCGTGGACGACGTGCGGGCGTGCAACTCGCCGGCCCTGAGTGTGAGCCTCGAGGACAGCTGCCCCGTCGGCGCGCCGGACTCACCGGAGACGAGCGTGCACGGCCACGCCCCCGTCTTCCGCTACGTGCCCAGCAAGCAGGGCGGGCCTTGTGACCACTGCGGCACGCACGGTGCGTCGGCCCGGGTTATGGCACACCGCTGACAGAGGGAGCAAAAAAGCACCTTCGACATGCGGCGGCGACTGACTCAATACGCGGCTGCGACACGGCGCGCGGCCTCGTTCCCGGTGTCGCACGCGCGTCGGGCACGGACGCGCAGCCGTGGGCGCAGCACTGTGGCTGGGCCGGCCGGCGGCAGCTGTGAGTGAGCGAACAGGCCTGACTGACGCCAACCGCCTGCGCCCCGTGCCCTCACGCACACAGAGTCGCCCCAGTGGCGTCGTGGCCCAGCTGTCAAGCCGGTGCTGTGCAACGCCTGCGGAACCCGCTTCCGCCGCACGGGACAGCTGCACCAAAGAGTTGCCTCCGAGTCGCCTGCGCAGCGCCGCGCCGCAGGGGAGTTCACCCTCACCGTGGTCAAGAAGCAACGACTGACCCTTGAGGAGTGCGTCATGGTGCGCTGCTAAACGCCAGGGGCCTGCTAGGGTGTGTGTGCGTGGGTACGGAGACTGCACTGCACTGCTCCTGCAGTGTTATGGGGCGCTGCATTCACTATACTGGTTGCGTGAAGCCAATTGAGCGGCGTGGGGCATGGAGGAGGGGCATAATGGGGAATCTGGCATCGCGCAGATGAGGTAAGCGTGAGGCACAGTGTCCTTCAGGGCGCAGTGCACATGAGCTGCACCGAGCGCGATGGCAGCAACGTGCTGGATGGGGATGGGGATGATTGGGCGCCGATGAACAAGGTTGGTTGGGCCGAATGGCCCAACGGGGAGTCCGACTGGGAACTGGGTATCACCGCAGCTTCGTGCTGGCGGGATGACGCCCAGCTCTTGTGAGTCTGACATAGACCATGCAGTAGTAACATAATAGGATTGCATGCCGCCAACGCTGTGTCATCCACGCGTCGTCATCGGCTCATTTACACCCCTACACCCCTCTGCAAGATGCCCGAGCTGCCAGAAGTGGAGGCGTCGCGTGCGTTGCTCGAGTCCGTCCTCGTCGGCAAGCGCATCGTCAAGGTCGATGCCGCGGTCGACGAGAAGGTCTTTGTGGACGTCACTGCGCCAGCGTTCAACGCAGCGCTTCTGGGCAGCACCGTGCAGGGAGTCCACAGGCGCGGCAAACACCTCTGGTGGCAGCTGCAGGACCGCCCCACGGTGTCTCCGTATTACCACTTCGGCATGACGGGAAGCTTTGCTGTCCGTGGCCTTGGCAGCACTAAATACAAGTCCTTTGTGGTGGATACTTCTCAGTGGCCACCGAAGTTCACAAAGCTGACGGTGGAGCTCGCGGACGGCACTGCCATCGCGTTCACTGACCCACGACGATTCGCGAGAATCAGACTGCTATCGGGAGAGCCGCTGCTCAGTGAACCACTGAAGCAACTTGGCCCGGACTTCCTTCTGTCTCCGCCATCGCTCGAAGACTGGACTCGCACGCTTTCGAAACGTTCAGCGCCTATCAAGGCCTTGCTTCTGGATCAGAGCGTCGCATGTGGAGTCGGCAACTGGGTGGCGGATGAGGCCCTCTTCCAAGCACGCGTTCACCCAGAGAGCCCCGCCAATGCGCTGCCGCCTGATGCAGCGGCAGCGCTGCTGGACTGCTGCGTGCGAATCTGCAGGCAGGCGGCTGATGTGCAAGCAGACAGCGATCGATTCCCCCCAGATTGGCTCTTCCATGTGAGATGGGGCAAGAAAGCGGGCAAGACGAGTGAGGGGCATTCCATCGCGTTCGAGACAGTCGGAGGCCGCACCAGCTGCTACGTCCCGGCGTTGCAGAAACGCGTCTCGGCGGCGGCACCGAGGAAGGCTGCGCGCGAGGAAGGGGCAGTAGGCGAAGGGGCTGCATCCGCGCCGAAGCGTGCCAAAAAGAAGCCCGCTGTAGAAAGCGCAGCCGTCGTTGCAGCGGTGCGCAAGGCGTCAACGCGCGGTGCACGTGTCCTGTAGTAGTGCTACTAGATTCGGAACCAGCCTCGAAAACGCGCCGAATGGTCATTCAAAGCCCCCTCGACCGAAGTGTAGTATGGCGTCATCCGACGAGGGCGGTCTTCTCTTCATCGGTGACCATTGCGAGCTTCCAGGCTGCAAGCAGGTGGACTTCTTACCCTTCGTTTGCTCTGGGTGTAAGGCGACTTATTGCCTAACGCACCGCAGCGCACGGGAGCACGAGTGCCCCAAGGCCGGTGCGTTTTTGTAAAAGCTGTGCGAGGCACACGTGCCGGCATTTCTTGAGGCGTTGCCGGGACGGAATCGAAGGTCGCTTCTGTGGGCACTGTCAAGCCTTCCACACGCCCAACTGGCGGGCAGAAATTACAAGGGCCCAACTTACACGCGCTCGTGACCCTCAACAGACGCAGCCGACGTGACTGTGATTGTGTGCCCACTCTGTGCAGCGACAATACGCTTGCGCAGTGGAGAAGACGCAAACGCAGCGTGGGCGCGACACGCACTGTCCTCGGTTGAGTGCACTCCTTCTGCTTATGAACAACGCACTCGCAAACCGCGCTGCTGCGTGGCCACCTGTAAAGAGAAGCTCGTGTTCAGCAACACGGTGGTTTGCAAAACTTGCCATTCGCGCACGTGCTTGAGGCACCGCTTCTCCTCCGACCACGCGTGCGGCAAGCAGCGCGCCCCTACTCCTGGTGCTGCTGGCGCCGCTGCGATGGCTAGGCAGACACAGATCCGTCCGGCGGTGCATCGCAGAGAGCAGTGTCCTTCTTGCAGTTGGAGTTGCGAAGATGTAGCCACGCTGGTTGCACACTGCGAGCAGTTCCATGCCACATCCACACAGCCTGCAGCTGCCCATCCAGTTATGCGTGCTGGTGGGCCTGGGGCAAGAGAGGTCTGCCCCATCTGCGGCGCACGGTTTCACGACGTGATCGCGCTGGTGGAACATCATCGAGGTGTGCACGAGCCTGCATCCGGGGGCGATGCAGCGTGCCACGTCTGCTGATATAATGATCAAATCCTCGCGCCACGCGTCAGCGAAAAGTCACTCGTCCTCTATCCGACGCACCATTCCATTGGAAAGCCGCAGCGCCATGGGCACGTACATCATTGTCCAGCGGCGTCATGCTTGCGTGATCAACCTATGAGACTCCTGCCGCGAGAGCCCAGCCGGCGTGCCGTGACCACCGTCGTCTCTGTGGGTGCGTTCGTCCGTCTTTGTGCGCTACGCTGCGGCGCTAAATCAACACTGCTCTCGTCTGCTGCTGCGCAGCGGTCACTGGTGTCCTCGCGTGGAGCGGTTGGTCGGCCTACAGCTCCGCCGTGCGCGAGGACAGGGCGCCTGCGTTGACGCTCCGATCAGAGGACCTCGAGCGCCAGAAGACGCGCGGCATGGACCCCGAGTCGGCGACTCGCGCTGCGGAACAGCTGCTGAATGCAAAGCAGGCGAGTAAACCGCTGGAGGAGCGTCTCGCGGAGCTGGCCAGACTGGAGACATCTGAGCTACAGCGCCGCCTCGCACAGCTGCGTCTTGCGCCGAAGCACATGGACTTTGAGAGCGAGAAGGCGGAGCTGAAGAAGATCCTCTGGCAGCGCGGCGAGCCTGCTGAACGGTGAGCCTGCTGAACAACGGCAATGGCGGCGTCCTGAAGCTAGGCGGTGAGACCGCAAGACGCGATGTGGAGGGAGCGGACTGCCCAGATGCCATGCCGCCATGCCGTGCTGGCGCATGGCGGACGAGTTGCAAGCATTGTGTGAGTCTCATCACACCGTGTCCATGCTTGTTTAAGAGCGCTGCGTCCACACCCCTTGCTGTGCTTGTCTGAACTCATCATCGCTCACAAGGACCGTGGCAATCTTGTTGCCGTCGAACGTGCGCCCATTCAGGCCAGCGGCACATGCAGCTGCGCCAGCAGCGTCTGCATACTGGATATACACGCGTCCAGGCGCGCCAGAGGCGAGGGCTTCTGCTGGTGGGGGTGGAGCAACCACATTGAGGACCGCTCCGAATTTGCCAGCCTCCTGGCGGCAGTCTTCCACAATATCTTGACGCTCCGGCGACGTGTCTGCTAGCGCGGCACAAGACACGATGTTGTGTAGCAGCACGCAGGTCAGCCCCGCTGCAAGGATGGCGGCCTGCTGTTGCTGGAGCTGCTGTTGCTGCTGCACCACGGCCATCATGGCCTGCGCGCCAACTGCAGCGGCTGCGCCCGGTGCGAGCATGCCGCCTTGAGGCAGGGTTGCGCGA
>Ga0164297_10001339_pt1 | contig 26465 bp, 19 predicted proteins | sample GEODES058metaG_FD_113539 | JGI IMG/M metagenome (GOLD analysis project Ga0164297, IMG submission 113539) | Dystrophic lake water microbial communities from Trout Bog Lake, Wisconsin, USA - GEODES058 metaG | ecosystem: Environmental > Aquatic > Freshwater > Lake | place: USA: Trout Bog Lake... | reverse complement strand
TTGGAGAAATATGAGAAACTAGTATGTATGCCCTGGCCATCACTATTGAAGAATGGCCTTACTCTTCTATATGACCTAAGGGCTATCAATATTTATACATAGGTACTCCGCCGGACGCTTACGCATCAACCATGTAGTTAGTGTATTGTAAATAACACCCTTACGTACCACAAAAGCACTCATGGCTAAATCAATCTTGTTGTTATTTTATAAATTTCTTGGATCTGCCTACTGCTATAGTAACGTCTCCCACGCAGATATTTTCTCATGTCTTTCTCAACTACTACAATGCGGATCTTTTCATCCATTCATACTATCAAATGTTTTCTGTTTGTATATTAATTAGGTACCTAGCATGACGTTTACGATCTTAAGAGGTAAATTCTGCAAATCTTCCGCTATTCATCCAAATAATTACTGCTTGTTATTTGAAGCCTCATCATAATGGTTATTTCTTTGTCGGATTATATTATCTTTCATGGTAGGTTATTTAATTATTGTAACCTAAACATGTTCGTTAATGCGGGTAGAAGGGGTTTCAACTATTAGTTTATATTGGGATATTAAAAAATGAAATAAAGTAAACTAAAGTTCTTCGTAAAAAGTTATGTCTATAATATGTTCCAAAATGACCAGATAATCCCTTTACTAGAGGTCTATTGATAAGATATGGTGTTTTACCTTTGATTAAAGAAATCCAAGTAAATACTGCATGTTCCATTATATAATACGTCCTATAATCAATTTTATCAAATATGTGATGTGCATTTAAATATGCAGATGCTTTGAACGCGAAAGCCCTGGTATCTACTACAGGACCACTTAGCATTTTCCATGCAACTGCATCTGTTTTAATTTTGCTTATATATTTTAGGCAAGATTCAATATTTTCTATAAAGTATTTACCTGTAATTTTGAATATTGTTATATCGTTAAGGTGAAAAGACCAATGCTTTATCGCATTGGTAAGTAATAAATGTTCGAGCATACCTTTACCCAAATAAGAAAGTGTATCATTTTGATAAAAGTAATGAGATTTATTTTTACTTAAGTTTAATTCTTTAATAAACATATTCGCATAGTTTTCATCGCCAGTAAGTGCAACATACATAGGATAATTTGATTTGATTACTGATTTTAATAAAATTAGCGAGTCTACAGATGCTTTATATCTTGTATCACTATTTGTTAAACCAGAATTAGTTTCATCAGGTGGTTGACCAAGAAAAATCGTTACTAGAATCGTTATATTATTCATTATATGATATTTTTAAGTATATTATAATTTGAATATAACTATATTACATTATTTATTAGCGTCATTGGAAAATAATGAAGTTAAAGTTACGGCAAGATTTTTAGTATTAAAATTATTAACATAGCAAATGTAAGCATTATTTCTCATATTTGACCTAGTAGAATTATCCGTGTTAAGATAGTTTATTAATCCATTTGTAAAGCTAGTAACTGTATCATCTGTAATAAATCCAGCGTTATAATCTTTAATTTCATAAAAGATATTTACTTTATTGGTTATAATTACAGGTATAGATAAAGCAAGTGACTCGACTATAGATAAACCAAAGTTTTCTTGATGTGAACAAAGTGCAAATAAATCAGAACAAAGTAATGCACCAAATTTTACATTTCCTTGTATTAAACCAGTAAAAGTTACTTTTTTTTCTAAATTTAATTTTATAACAAAATCATTTAAATATTCTTCATATTTGTGAGCTCCGCTACCGCATATTATTAAATGTAAGTCTTTTGAGATAGAACTAGGAACCTTTAATAAAGTATTACTAAATGATTCTAATAGCATATCTATTCCTTTTTTTTCATGCAAACGGCCTAAATATATAATACATTTATTTTGCGCTAAGTGGGGGTATTTTTTCAAAAATAATAATCTGCATGAATTATTATCTATATCTGGATGTGATATACCATATCCTGAAACAAAAGTTTGAAAGTTATATAAATACGGGAAGCTTTCTTTTGCCAATTTTTCTTCCTCTTTACATGTAAACATTATTCTTTTAGCAAATTTAAATGTATAATATTCAAATAAATACCAGTATATAAATTTTTTAAAATGTTTTAATTTATAGGTTTTCTTAAACCAAGGATCTAACATTCCGTGAGGATATACGTAATACGGTATGTTGGATCCTATTAATCCTATAAAAGTACCAAGTGAATGAAACTGCCATATTCCATTAATTATGATTACATCGTATCTAATTCTATTTTTAATTAACCATCTAATAATATTTATATTTAAACCATACACTCCAAAACCTTTACCTAAAGCATGACATTTAATTTTAGATTTTTTTACCCAATCGCAATCTTTCTTATCAAGACATAATATTTCAATTTCATGCCCTATTTTTTTTAATTCAATATATAATTGATTAATGCCTTCAATTGGACCTCCTCCAGCTGGATTGACCGATCTTATTGAGTGAAGAATTCTCATATAATTTGTTTACCTATTGTATAGCAATTCTTTTTCCTTCACTGTTATGAAGTACTCATATAAACATTGAAGTGTTGTGTAAAGAAATCCTTCGTATCCATCTAAAATAGCACCTCTATATATATACATATATATAAATTTTAGTAATGGTCTTAAAGGCAACATATAGTAAATGCCTTTTAAGTGAAATCTACGTATATTATAATCACTTGATCCTAAGGCTAACGATAGGCTGTAATTAGTGCCCTTTATACGATCAGAAAATGCCTTATGTGCTTCTAAAGTTGAATACCTATTGTGTCTGTCGATCCAGTGAGAAATTCCTTTAGAAAACGGATAATGATTAAAATATGAATTTAAATCATGCACTTCTCCGTTTGGTATGAGTACTTCGTTAATTTCACGAATATAATGTACTTTAGTGTGTTGTACTAGTCTTATATAATAACGAGTAATTTGAGTATGCTTAATCCATTTATTGTATATGTAGTCTCTTCTTTCTACACGCACTGCGGTATATTTAAGGTCAGTATTGTTTAGAAAGTTACATATTTTATCTTTAAGCAAAATAGGCATGCATTCGTCCGCATCTAATATAAATAGCCACTTATATTTATAGGATATATTTTTAAGTCCAAAGTTTCTTTGATCAGAGTAATTAATAAATTTTTTGTAGTGTATATTTACATTAAAATTACTAGCAATTTTGATCGTATTATCGGTACTATAAGAATCAAGTATATGTATATCATCGCACCAAGCAACTGATTGTAGGCATCTACCAATGTCGTTCTCCTCATTGTAGGTTAATATTAATATGGAAAACATTTTTATGTTTCAGTATTTGGTCTAATAATTCGTTCTTTTATTATTCTAGCAGGATTACCTGAGTATACGCACCAATCTTCTGTATTTTTATATATAATGCTTTTAGCGCCAACAATAGAACCCGTACCAATAGTTACTCCAGGTCCTATAAATGCATCTGATGCTATCCATACGTAATGATTTATTTTGATCGGTTTTTTTATTAGCGAAAAATTAGGATTTTCATAATCATGACTGCCTGTGCATAGATATGCATTTTGAGAAATAACAATTTGATCTAAAATAATTATATTTTCTAAGTTATATAGCGTCACATTTAAGCCAATCGCTACATGATTACCAATTGTGAGTTTCCATGGTATGAGAATACTTGTTCCTTTACGTAAATATACATTTTTTCCTATTTTTGCTCCCCATAATCTTAGAATTAACACTTTAAGTTTACTTAAAGGAGCAGGAAGGTAGTATATGATAGGACTGAAAAAAATAAGCCAAATTAATCTAGCTAGTTTTACAGAAAATTCCTGCCTATGAACTGATTTACTAATGTCCATCTTTATTCTTTTATAATTTAACAAATATAGGCATAGCTTTATATTTAAAAATACTAGGTATAATTTTTAATGATACTAAGTATCTCGAAAAATATTTTTTGGGTGAACTTATAGTTCTTGCAAGCCAACCTAAATACAAAGAATCAACCCATTTTGGTATGTATACTTGTTGACCAGATATGAACGCTATAGCAGCACCTAGACATAGTATTGTTGGTTTGTACGAAAGATTGTTCTTAAGATAGTATCCTAGTCTCTCCTGTACTCCTCCGCCTATATTTATAACTACAAATTTAGGTTTTTTATTTTCAATATTTTTAAGCAGCTCAAGATCGTGCAAAGATCCTAATGGATATATAGGTGCTATATAAACGAATTCGTCGTCTAATAAAATTTTATTATTATTTTTTAGCCATTTTCTATTTTTTACATCATCCTCAGCATTAGGCATGATCCAGTATGTAGTATCTTTTTTACAAAATTCTTCAGACTGAATTAAAGTTTTTAGATATGTTAGTCCTGATATTCTTTTAATCCAGCGGCCTGTGCGTAAGAACCAGACGATAACCATGAGTCCACTGTCAGCTATAGCAATATCCGCATTAAGTAGTGCATCATAAGTAGCCTTATCCTTAATCATCCCGGCTAGTACCGGAGCAGAAGGTGCTACAATGAGTCCAGCGTGTTTTGAATTTATCAATTTCTCTAAAGAGTCGTCAAAAAACTTTATACCTAAAATTTGTGTAAATTTCATCTAATCATTACTTATGTTTTTAATATTAAAATAGTATTTTTATAAAATAAAATTTAATATAGCATATAATATAAATTTGAAGTTTTAATAATCATATCTGTCATCGTTATTTTAATAATAGTATGTAATCAAATAGTAGTTAAATATGAATATTATATATTAATACGCGTTACTTTGAGATTCTATTATTATATACAAAGTTTTGACTATTACTTGTAGGTCTAGCCAAAGCGACCAGTTTGAGATATAATATAAATCATTCTCAATTCTGTGTTTTAAGAGCTCTGGATCTGTAATTTCGCCACGGTAGCCTTTACACTGCGCTAATCCTGTAATTCCCGGTTTTATATAAAACCTTGTTTTATAGTTTCCTATCATTTCAGAGAAACTTTCATCGTGGATAGGAACATGTGGCCTAGGTCCGACGAGACTCATATTTCCTATTAGAACATTTATAAATTGTGGAAATTCATCGAGACTTGTTTTTCTTAAAAATGCTCCAAAAGGATAAATTCGTGCATCACCTTCCTTAGCTTGGATAGCCTCTTCCGATTCACTTCGTTTTACTGCATACATTGTTCTATATTTAAAAATATAGAACGGTTTCATTCCATACCCTGTTCTTTTTTGAATGAAAAAGAGAGGCCCTTTGGACTGTAAGGTTTGCATGATAAGTACCCATAAACTCAGTAATGGTAGTATTAAAATAACAACGGGCAGTGATAGTATAATATCAAGCAAACGTTTGATAATACGATTTATAGGATCTTCAAGGGGTTCTTCTTTTAGTGTATAAAAATGATTATTTTGCCCTCCTGTCAAAATGAGCGGACGATTAAAATAATTTGCCGTATTGCTATAAATTAATAGTCGGCATCCTGTTTCCTCACATAGGTGTATTAACTTATTCCCCTCGTCACGACTACGAGGTGTTTCTAATAAAATAATATTTTTAATGTTTTTATCTAAAATCGTATTTTTTAAATCTAATAGCGTACCTAAATAGGGTATATCCATGTGTGCTTGATTGCTGGCAATAGTAGTATCATTCTCGAGTGATATTAATCCAACAGGTTTTAGTCCTAAAAGATCCTTTGTTTCTAACCAATGATTAATTTCTTGTATCGATACCTTTGAGCCAACCAAGAGAGTGTTGGTTTGCTTAGTTTCGTTAAAAATAACCCTAGATACTACGTGAGGGCAGTATTTATTTAATATAATTTGGGTTACTAAAGAAATTAGAATAAAACTAGAAATAAACAAACGACTGATTCCAATTTGTTTAAAAGCGAATAAGAAGCTAAAGAGTAGTATGCTCATGTAAAATATCTGACGAGTCGCTAGTTCTGCAGCTTTGACCCATGATATATTACGTAAGCTCGTATCTACTTCCTGAATTTTTCGAGAGCCAAGAATTATCCCGAAAACGATACATACAATAAAGCTTGAATATGGAACGCTCGGGGTAATGCCTTTAGTTCCAGGTAAATTACTGTATATATTTAAGTAGATGATAAAGAGAATGCTACTTACACAGCATAAGCTTAGTATATGTAGACCAAGGATTCCCTTTAAACGTGAGTGGATCATGATCGGTATTACGCCGTTTACTTAAAATCTGGTTAGCTTTGTAAGCATAGCATCCTGAGAGGTACCCGTTGGTATTCTCTGACTCGTTTAATCGTAACTTCGCCAGTATCTCGTTTTGTTCTCGGGTCTTTTCTAATCAGACAAATAAACGATTCGAGTGAACCAATGGCTTCATGAGTCATTATATTAATTTCATATAAAAGTGCGCTACGTAACAGGGGAGTTGCTCCGAGAGTGTGCCCCCTAAAATCCTTAGATTTTTTAAATAGAGAATCTCGTGTCATTAGTGTCACCATATTTACTCCTTATTCTTGTCCAATAAGACCAAGTTTCATCGCATACCTCGTTAATTCAGGTGTACTATATAGCCCTGTTTTATTTTTTATCCGTGTTCTATGATTTGTTACGGTAAAAACACTAATCCCTAAATTATCCGCAATTTCTTTAGATTTTCTTCCCTCTGCTATTCCTAAAAGCACATTCTTTTCACGCTTAGATAGTGTCACTCCCTCATCTTTTAAGGGAAACGGCGAATTCTGGATTTGTTTAACACAGGGTTCTACAGCGGGGGAGTAGTAGGTAGTTCCATTTACTACCTGCTTTATCCCTGCAACTAACGCATCAAAGCCAATATTGGTATCAATATAGCCATCTACACCTGCTGTGAGTGCCTGATTAATATATATAGGATTCGTAAGTGATGTTAATACAATGACACGGGTCTGGGGTGAGACCCTCTTAATTAATTTTACCGAATCTAAACTGTTTCCATCACGTAAAAAGCAGTCCAACAGGAGTACATCTGGCTTTAAGGCACCTGTTTTTTCAATGGCTTCACTACAGCTTGATCCTTCAAACAAAACGGCACAGACCTGATCATGCTCTAACGATTTCGCTAATGCGTATCTTAAGCACGCATGATCATTAATGATTATGAGATTAATCAAACGATCTTTAGACCTTACTGTCATAGGTACGTTTATATAAATAGTAATTTCTTTCTAACTCACTGCACACGCCACCAAACAATTACTCAAACGCACAATTGTTTATTTTCTTTTATATCGTTTTTCATGATTTTCTTCTAAAATATTTAGAAACAATCATTTAAACGCTTCTATTTATCATTTTTTATAACCTGATATAAGTAAGTAATTACTAATATTAAAAATGAGTCTCCATAGTTTTCATATCAATCATGAGCAGTACCTAAGTTTCTTATAATCTATTAGATTGATTATGCTCCTATTGGCGCTGTGATTAAAAAAATAATACTGACCATATGCCTTCTCACTCATCTACGCTTTCCCTCTCGACCTGTTGGTTAGCGTATAGGCATACCGACGGCTATGGTCTTATCCAAGAAGTCAAAGCCCTAGGCTTTTCCCATGTAGAATTAAGTCACGGCTTTAAACCCTCGCTCGTCCCTGGGGTACTCAGAGCCTACGATGAAGGACTTATATCAGTTACAAGTATTCATAATTTTTGTCCTACACCACCTGGTCCGTATTCACTTTCCCCAAATTTGTATAAACCGTCCTCGACACGAATTTCCGAAAGAAGCGCGTGGATTCGGTACACGAAAGCAACACTTGATTTTGCAGCCCGCTTAAACGTAAAAGCCGTGGTATGTCATTTAGGTTCCGTAGGCTTTTTTTGGTCATATCCGCTTAAGCCTTTAAAGAAGTATCTTGAAGCGTCTCAAGGTACAAACTATCTCAAGGATCCTACCTTTATTCAGCTTAGGGATAAAGCGTTACTTAAAATCAGAAAGCGTAAGCCAGGTTACTGGGAAAATACACTCCTCGCCTTAGCAGAAGTAGTCCCTTACGCGAAAGCTAACGGTGTTTGCTTATGTTTTGAAGTCAGAGAGAGTCTCGATGAACTGCCCCTCGATGAAGATTTTATTTCCTTATTTAATCACTTTTCTGACAGCGAGGCGTGCGGATATTGGCATGACATTGGTCATGCTCAAATTAAGCACTTAATGGGTGTGATCGATCACCGAACGCACGTACAAGGCCTTAAATCAAGAACGGTTGGGTTTCATCTTCATGATGTTACAGCTAATCTGAAAGATCACCAAGAGATAGGTACGGGAACCGGGGATTTCTCACTCCTTAAAGACTACGCTAAACCTTCTGACTTCTTAGTCTTAGAGCTGAGTCCTTCCTTATCTCAAGAAGCCGTACTTCGATCAAAGCAGTTTATAGAAAATATACTAACACCTTAACTCGCTTAATACTCAAAGCTACGATTATCTTCTCAGGTGTAGGCTTTTGAGGGAAAGCCCATGGCCTTCTTTAATCGCAATACGTAGCTGTGTTAAAGTTAAGGTTTCAAGAATCAGTTTAAGCGGGGACTCCCCAATAAAACGGCAGGTTCTTTTAATAGCGTAAGGTAGCAGGTATAATTCACAGCCAATCATGGCAAGTGCTGGACCATAAATACCTAAGTGGGGGACTAACACATAACCCACAATAAGACTTAAGAATGTAGCTATGACAAAACGAATGCCTAGGCCCTCATGGGTATTCGTTCCCATGAGTAAGCCTGTTAGTACGCCCCACAGTCCATTGAGTCCTGCACTTGCAAGAAATAGGCATAACAGTGTTTTATCAGGTATCACTTGATGGTGCGTCCACAGTCCAATAAACCAAGGCCCCAAGCTAAAAACACCAATTGCTAAGATAAGGGTACATATAAACGCGAGTTCAAAGGCTAGAGCATTAAGGCGTCTCAGTTTTAGTTTTTCACCACTCCCATGCAGATATGAAAATTCTGGCATGATACTTGATTTAATCATGGTAACGGACTGAACGATAGCACGAGTTAAGGCACGTGTCGTTGTGTAGAGTACAAGTGCAGATGTTCCTAGGAGAGTGCCTACCACAAAGTTTAATCCCTGGAAGTAAAAAGCTCCTCCTAAACTGAATGCTAAAAACATGAGGGAGGGTAGCATGATACGTTTTAATTCTGTCCACGAAAAATGGCTTATTCCTAGCGTTAATTCATGACGTAAGAAACTACTATCAATATAAAGTACTACACAGCCCACGATTCTTAATCCAAGCATAGCAAGAGCTAAGGTAGCAAATGAGTGAGTGTGCCAAGCCGTGCATAATGTCATAGCTATTTCAACAAGCCTAGCTGTTGTCTGAATTATGGTAATGCGTGGGTATGCATAAGCAGCACGGTATAAGGATCCAAAAATGCCAGCTACTACGCCTAGAGTTGTATAAAGTATCAGTGCTACAACAGCAATGCGTGCATGCGGTAAGTCAGTAGTCGTTAGGTTCAGCCACTTTGTCCACGGTACATATAAAGAGACGAATATTGAAACTAGAGCACAGACTACTGCCGCAACTAAGAGAAACACCCACGCAGTATGTAGTGCTTTTAGCGAAGCCGTGTGGTCGCCTTTAGATTTATGGATCGCGACATCATTCGATGACATCGTACTAAAGCCAGAATCAGCTAAGGATAAATAACCTGGGATTGTAGCCAGTAGAATCCACTCACCATATTGTACCTTAGTCCAAAAATATAGAAAACTAGGTACGAGTACAAGTTGAGCCACGATACCCGCTACTTGACTATAGGCGTTAGCAACTAAATTAGAGGTTAATCGCGAACGTAATGATAACATTATGAAAATTTATAATATAACAATATATAATACGTAGTAACGTTTAATATATACTTAACAACGCTTATATATTTATAAAATAAGTAATTCGAAATAATATATAGTTGTAATTTGCTAACCGCGTTAGCCAAAAGTGATCAAAATATATGGTCAGTTCATAAATTAGTAAATTATTACTAATTTAATTAAATGGAAGTATTCTTATGGGGGATTAACCTGTATTATAAGAAACGAATAAAAGTCATTTATAATCCTTTATCTTACAAAAATGAATACACATATTTTTAATGTCATAATCCCAAGGGTACGTTCTTTAGGAATCGCCCTAGGTCTAATGGCATGTACCTGCGCTTTTGGTCAATCGTCGACACCACAGACCTACGTATTGTCACCTAAATTACAGCAAGCAATCACAGCTGCAGTTAGTTCAGGAAATGCTGAAGCACTCACAGCAGCATTAGCCGAAGCGGTTGCAGCTAATCCTTCGGCTGCCTCAGCAATAACTAGCGCAGCAATCGCTCAAGCACCGCAATTAGCGAGTAGTATTGTTTCAGCTGTTATCACCTCAGCTCCAACCCAAGCAGCAGCAATTGTAAATGCCGCTGTCAAAGTAGCTCCAGCGCAAGCTGCTGCGATTGTTACCACTGCAATACAAACAGCACCCACGCAAAGCGTTGCTATTGCATACTCAGCAGCTCAAGCAGCACCGTCGAGTGCTGTAGCAATTTCACAAGCCGCCGTAGCAGCCAATCCGGCTCAAGCCGCATCTGTTGCTGCAGCGGTTGTACAAGCAGCTCCAACATCTGCTGCAGCCGTCGTGCAAGCTGTTTCCATAGCAACGAATACCAGTGTTGCTCAAGTTCAACGTGAAGTACAACAGGCATCAGTAAGTGTTCAACAAGTCGTAGCTTCCGTTGTTACTAATGCACCGAGTAGCTCGTCTAGTGTTGGAGATACCGCGACTGTTGCACCGACAGCAACGACTCAAACTCAAACCAATCAGTCGGCTCAAACAAGCCAGTCTAATGTTAATTCTACTCCAACGAATACGATCACAACACCCCTTGATCCAAGCTTAGTCGTCAGTCCTTCTCATTAAAATCTACGGGTAATGTTAGTTATGAAATTAAATTCTTACAAGCACACAAGGCGCAGTATAGCTCTATTAGCAATTGGGCTTTGCGCATCTAGCTACGCTCTATTTGTTACTGATACAGGTGAATTATTTGTTAAAGCAAATGCAGACCTCACCTATGACAGTAATATTTTCATGGCAAATAAGGCCACCAGTGATTCGCTTGTGTGTGTTACACCAGCACTAAGCTATCAAAGTAAGGCTGATTCTTTATTAACTGAAACTTTTAACGCAGGTGAAGCATTCAACCGATATAGTAAGCATTCAGGGTTAAATGACGCACTCACATCGTTAGATGGAAATCTAGGTTATGAAAACGGTAAAACCTCATTGAGTGCTACCGCCTCCTACAGCGAATTAGCTCAAAACTCAGTCGATACCCGCTTAATTGATAGTCTAGTTAGACGTAATGTTACGCAGGCTACCGTTAAAAGTTACTTTGAATTGAATTCATTTACGGCCGTAGCATTTGCTCCTAATTTCGATAATAATACCTTCAAAATCAAAAGTTTTCAGTCGTATAAAACAACTGAACTACCTATTGATTTTTATTACATCTATAACCCTAAGCTTGATTTAGGTCTTGGTTATCTCCACCGCCAAACCTCCGTTGCTGTAGGAAATAATAGTACGAAAGATAATCTCATCTATTTTGCAGCCAAGGGTGAGTTTACTCCGGATATAAAAGGTTATCTCAAGGTGGGTTTTGATCATCGTACGGTCAATGCAGGTCAGTCCAGTACAACGCCTGGAGTTGATTCCTTACTAACCTACGACTTTTCACAAAAAACCCAGTTTAATCTGCATTTATCCAACGATTACTCTGTAGATGGTTTTGGTGCTTCACAAAAAGTAATGAGTATTGCACTTGGAGCTGACAGTAAACTAAATGCAAATTTAAGTCTTGGTTTTACGACGAGTTACAGAAAATCAAATTATTTTACAGGAAGCACACAAGGTAATGATACCCATTATTACGAAAACGAAATTCATACTACCTATGCTGTAAGCCGTAATTTTAACTGTAAGGCAGCTGTTGTTCATAGAAATTATACCTCAGTAAAGCTCAGTAGCAGTAATTTCAATGGAACGGGTATAACCTTAGGTATTTCCTATCGCTATTAAACATAAGGCTTCATCTTTTGCTATGCGATATATGTTTAGATTCTTAGCGCCTTATTCTTTTTCTATAGCGAGTCTACTTTTTTGTAGTTCACTCGTACATGCAGACGACAAGGCGCACGTTGCTCGAATAAGTCGTGATTATGTCTTACAGCCAACGGACTTAATTCATTTCGAAGTCTATCAGGAAGCTGATATGACCTTGGATGTGCGTGTCTCCCAAGATTACACGCTTCAATTGCCACTGATCGGTGTCGTAAGTGTACGAGGCGAGACTTTAAATGAAGCGAGCCTTCATATTAAAAAGTTATACCAGAATGGATACTTAAGAGATCCTCAAATTGCTCTTTCTGTTAAAGAATATGCGATTCGTAGTGTAAACTTACTAGGAAGTGTCACAAGTCCTGGAATCATTAAATTTCAACCTGAAAAACCGCTCACCTTAATAGAAGCAATTGCTGGAGCTGGTGGATTCACTCGGCTTGCCGATAGACGTAAAGTTAAACTCACGCGCAGTGATGAGCATGAAGTCATTCAAATGAACGTAATCGATGTGGATGCTCTCATTGAGGGCAATAATGTGAACGCCTGGGTCTTAAGGCCAGGAGATGTTATTTTCGTTCCTGAGCGAGTCTTATAATTCTATGCAAGGTAATCCAAGATCTTCTGATACGCCACCAAACGAATCGAGCGATGAAAAGCACCCAAGGCGCCGGTCTTCCTATGGGGTTGGCTATGGTTATCCAAGAAGTGGAGGCTACGGAGGTTATGGGTACGGCTATAGTAATTATGGATCAAACTATGGCTATGCAGGCTATGGGGGTGATGAAGAAGACGGCTTAGCAAGTCTTAGAAGGTACTTACAAATTCTTCGGGAAAGAAAGTGGTATGCGCTTACTGCATTTTTCGCTATCTTTTTAGGTACTGTCCTTTACACCTTTAGTATCACGAAGGTCTACGAAGCCCAAGCTTCCGTACAAATCTTTAGAAAAGATACAGCTGCTATCAAAGTACAGGAAGTCGTTGAAAGTGAAGTGAGGTCTGCTGAAGATTTAAATACCGAAGTAAAACTCTTAGAAAGTACGACTTTAATTGAGCAAGTAGCTAATCGTTTAACCGAGGATCAAAAAAATGAACTCCTAGCTCCCTATAAGGTCGCAACGCTCAGCCGTGAAGAAGTCTATAAGCGCTTACTCAAAAATAGAACGATTGTTCCGCAGCGTCTTAGCTTAGTTATCAATATTAACTTTGATCATCCGTCGCCAAAGCTCGCTGCTACCATAGCAAATCTGTTTGCTGAAGAATATATTGCAAGTGGAGCACACTTACGTGTCGAAAATGCAGTCCGAGCCGGCGAAGAATTAAGGCAGCGCTCAGACGAACAGCGAGCAAAAGTATCTCAACTTGCAATTAAACTCCAAAAGTACCGCGAAGATCATGACATGGTTTCATTGGATCAGCGTAAGGACATATTAACCGAGAGACTCAAAGCAATAAGTGTTCATTTAACCCAGATTCAGTCTCAAGCAGAAGAGGCTCGTATTCGGTGGGAACAAATTAAAGCAGCTAAAGAAGTTGGTGCTGATCTCACCGCTATTCCTAATATTGGAAATGATCTTTCTGTACGAAAATTAAAAGAAGACTTAGCTAATCTAAAAATTACGGAAGCTCAGCTTTTACAACGTTACTTACCTGGACATCCGAAGGTGAGAGAAATTGACCAGCAGATTGCTCAAGCAACGAGCCAGTTAAATCTCATGGTCGATGGAGTTGTTAAAACGATTGAAAACGATTACCTAACGTGGAAGCAGAATGTAGAGCAGGCACAAGCTGACTTAAAAACTGAGGAAGCAAGATCCCTAGAACTAGACCGTGCTGCCGTCGCTTATGGGGAAGTAGAGCGTGAATATAAAATTGCTGAGCAAATGCTCCAAAACCTTATTTCACGTATGGCTGAACTCACGATGACAAGCGCTATGCAAAGTTTGAATGCTCGTATTTTAGATTTAGCTAAAGCACCTAAGATTCCTATTTTACCGAACGTACCATTATTTTTAGCCCTCGGTACGGCAGGGGGAGCCTTTATCGGTATCATCCTAGCATTCGTGGTTGCTCGCTTTGATGATCGCATGCAAAGCCCGCTCGATGTTGAGCATGTCTTAGGGCTACCTTTAATTGGGGTAATTCCTCATTCTAAGCTTGAAGATCCCCAAGCTTTGGCGAAAGCAGCAATTACAGGTGCAGACAGTGTGATTGAGGAATCGCTTCGAGGGCTTCAAGCACTCCTTAATCTAAAAGAAGATATCCAAAAGTATAAAACGATCCTCATCACAAGTACGATTCCTTCTGAAGGTAAAAGTTTTCTCTCCGTGAATCTTGCCTATTTGTTTGCAGGCAAGGGAGAACGGGTATGCTTACTGGACTGTGATTTAAGAAAACCATCCCAGCATCGTTTACTCGGCACAGAGAATGTACGCGGTATGATTGAACTTATCGAAAAAGGTCCTGCACTCTATGATGAAATTAAAGTGCAGATTACGCCCAATCTAGATTTCGTCGCTTCCGGTGGTAGGTCCAGTAAGTCAACACGCTTACTGATGGATAAGAATTTTAACCTGCTCCTCCTTGAACTTAAGAAAAAGTATGACCATATCATTATCGATACGCCACCTGTTGGTGTTTTAAGTGACGCTTTAGTTACGCTTCAGCTCGTCGATAGCTGGCTTTACGTCGTTGAATTTAACCGTGCTAAGAAGCAAATGGTCAGTGCTTGCGTTGCTAAAATGCACGATTCTAAGGTGCCTTCTCTTGGTGTTGTAATGAACGGGGTAAAAATTGGTACAACGGGTTACTCGTACTACGGTAACTACTATTACGGTTCATACCATCAGTATAAAGATTATCACGCTGAATCCTAGGTTTTACCCGTGAAACGTAAGTATCGAAAGACGGATTCAGAGAAAGAAATCACTTCCGAGGCAACACCGGTTGCAAGTAAGCATTCCCCGGATCTTTCGCAGCATGAACGCTTACTCGTGACGGTTGTATCGCTTCATGTGTGCTTTATGCCTTGGGCGCTAGGATCCGTGCTTCTTCTGCCTCAGTGTTTGTGTTTTGTTTTTTCATTAGTCGAGATCGTCATTTTATTTTTACCAAGCTACGAGTCATCGATTAAGCAACAGGCAAGAGCGAGTGAGCGACTTCTACGTTTACCGGCCTTCTGGATAGGTGCTTTATTTATTCTTTATTTAGTCTGTGGCCTGCTTAATCCAGCATGGGTCTATAAAACAGATCATCAGTCGTGGTGGATTGAAAGTATACATTTTAAAGCGTGGTTACCGCATGGAGTTCTAGTTCCGTTTAGTTCAGGAGGTCCTCTTAGGTCACTTATGCTATGGAGCTCAGCTTGGCTAACAGGATGTGCTATTGCAGTTGGGTTTACGCGCTCTCGCATGAGTCGCAATTTACTGACTGCATTAACCCTGAATGGAGGCGTATTAGCTCTATTAGGTATTTCTGAAAAACTCTTAGGGGTTAATATACCAGCGTCAGATTTTGGAGCTGCATCAGGTAGTCTCCTCACGTTATCCTTTGTTTATAAGAATCACGCTGGAGCATATATGCTCATAATTATCAGTTGTAGCTTAAGTTTAGCGCTTTGGCATTTTGAAAATGATTCTAAGCGAGGAGATAAATCGAATCCTTCAGGGCTTTATGTGCTTTTGACCCTTATTTTTAGTGGCGCTATTATGACCTCTTATGCACGGGGTGCTACAATAACGATGTTATGTCTGATCCTGATCATCTTTATTATTTTCATCCTCAAATGGTGGAAGTCTATATTTGAAAATGCTGTTATTACTTTAACGATTGGTGCGATTCTTTTTTCTGTGCTTATTATAGGATTATATTCACTCAATGCGGGAGAAGCTTGGGACAGAATAGCGAACGGTTTAGATGGAAAAGATGGCTCATTGGCCTCAAGAGAAATTGCTACTCAAGCAGGCAATCTCATGGCTCATGATCACTTCCTGTTTGGCGTTGGAGGAGATTCCTTTAGGTATGTGTTCCCCGAGTATCAAAAACTTTATCCTCAAATCTGGACATTTGGAGATAAGGGTCCTCGTATGGTGTGGGAATACATGCATAACGACTTACTCCAATACCTGGTGGAGTATGGTATCGTTGGGGTATCTATTCTCGTACTGCTTATTGGGGCGACGTTATATAACTGGGTGCGCTACGATGGATACAAACGAACCTATAATGTATTTATCCTACTAGGTGGAGTTGCCTTACTCTTTGCTGCTCGCTGGGACTTTCCTCTGCAGTGCCCTGCGATCTTTATAACAGCAATAGCGCTTGCTGCTGCCTCTTGGGGTAATTTAAGACGGCGTATAAAGCCTGAAAATAATAAGGCCTAAGAGAGATCCTGTAATATCGATAGCAACGTCTGTAAGCGATGCGGTTCGTGATGGGACGAAGCTTTGGTGAAATTCATCACTAAAGGCTAGGCAAGTACAGATGCTCAGTGCTAAGGCATATCGTGTTTTTAAAGCAGAAAGCTTAATTTTAAATACTGGTACACTCAGGGTATTTACCACAAGAAGCATGAGTATGCCGTATTCAGTGATATGTGCTAGTTTACGCAAAAACAGATGAAAGTGCTCAAAGGAACTGAATTTTGCTAAAGGCCCTAAACAGGCATATAAAGTCTTAGCAAAGTATTGTGAATGAGCAGGTGAGCCAATATCTGTTGATAAGATAAAATTAATTAAAATCCATGCTATTAAAAAACTAATACGCAAAAGAACTGGTCTATTTATGTTAAGAATTCGAACCATGGGTAAGTATACTAATCAAAATATTTTTTAAGTAGTCTTACATATCTAAATATCATTTAGTTCTAGTAAGACTTATTAATATTTAACTACTTTTTATTAACGCTTTTAATCAAAAGCATGTGCCTAAAATATTAGTAATAATTAACTAGTGCGTATGGAGTTTGTATTTTACACATATATATAATTGGTGTTTTCTAGAGATTCAGGGTTCTAGAACTAGAGAAATAACTTTAAGAAAATTATGAAATCATTAGCGAACTTAATAAGAGCGAAATTTTTATTTCCAAGCTTTGTATTATTTTTAGCGATATATGTTGGAGCCGAAACTAAGTTAAGTGCAAGCACCGCTACCGTCACCCTTTCTGGAACAGGTATAACTAATGCAGTAGCAAATGTAGCTCCTGTAGTTATAGATCCCGGTATAACAGTAACGAGTACCGATAACACAGCATGGATTACGTCGGCATTGATCGATGTTGGTACAGGATTTCAATCAGGTGATATCCTCGGTGTAACAGTTCCGTCCGGTATTACTTACAGTTTTAGCAGCGTTACAGGTATTTTAACAGTTACGGGTGCGGGCACTCCAGCTGCATATCAAGCAATCTTTCGTAGTGCCGTATTTAGCACTACGTCTAACGTAGCAGGAAGTAGGGCGATAATCTTTTCAGTAGGTGCTGCAACAGCTAATCCTTCAAATGGTCACTATTATCAGTATGTCAGTGCTCCTGGATTAACTTGGGATGCTGCAAGAACAGCAGCTTCTCAAAGTTATTATCAAGGTATGCAGGGTTACTTAGCGACTCCTCGTAATGCAACAGAGAATAATTTTATTGTACAAAAGTTAAGTGGTGCAGCATGGATTGGTTTTGCAGCTTTAACGACGGTTCCTTACACAGGAACATCAAACCTTAATACGAATTGGACGACAGCTGGTGGAACGACTGTCCCTGCTGGTACGTTAGAGGCTGACGGTACAACTTTATCTAGTTCTGTTAATTATCCAACGGGTAGGGTATGGTTTTTCGCAACAGGTCCTCAGGCAGGTATGCCCCTTGATAATAATACTAGTTCTGGTAGCAATACTCCTATTGGGGGTGCCTATAATCACTGGAATGCGGGTGAACCTAACAATGCGGGTGGCGAGCCTTGTGCGGAAATGTACGCTGGGGTGGGCGGCAGTGCGGGTTATTGGAATGATTTAAGTAACACCACTGCGCCTGGTGGATATGTGATTGAGTATGGTGGTATGCCAGGAGATTCTCCCCAATTGGGCACAGTAACGTTACGTATTGCTGTAGGACTTTCACAAGTTTCTACGTTGTCCAATCTAACAGCAAGTGGTGGTGCTACGTTGTCTCCTGTGTTTAATACAAATACGTTAAATTACACGTATACCCCAGGAAGCAACTTATCCAGTATTACAGTTACGCCTACCGTAACAAATGCAAATGCTACAATTGCAGTGAATGGATCTGCTGTTACCTCCGGCCAAGCTTCTCAGTCAATTATTCTCGTAGCAGGTACGAATGTGATTAATATTGTTGTGACAGCTCAGGACGGATTTACACAGACAACTTATACCTACACAATAAATAATCCTGGTAATCCTCCTAGGATCACATCCATTACGCCTACAACAGCCTCTGCTGGAACAGTGATGACTATTGTGGGAACGGGGTTTAGTGCGAGTAGATCCTCAAGTTCTGTGGATGGTATTATATTATATCACGAGTTTGGAAATGGTACTGCAACACCAACGGGTGGTTTAGGTAGCTATAATGGACTTGGTTCATTTACGATCGTAGATGACAGTCATATAACCTTTACAGTACCTATTTCGACGACAGCAGGTGTTACCTCGGTCGCTTTACAATTATCTGGCGGATCAACTGTTTATAGCGATCCAAATTTCAACGCAAGTGGTTATACTTTTACGTACAATTTGCCAAGTCCCTCAACAGACGCAACGCTTTCAAGTCTGACTACCTCGGTTGGTACGCTATCACCTACATTTATTAGTGCTACTACAGCATATACACTATCCGTTGCAAATGGAGTTACATCACTCAATGTAACTCCTACCGTTCATCAATCTAATGCTTTAGTAACGGTGAATGGAGCCTTGGTTAATTCAGGCGTATCATCAAATGCTATCGCACTCAATGTAGGTACCAATGTTATTAATGTTTTAGTTGCCGCTCAAAGTGGTGCTACGATCAATTATACGATTACGGTTACTAGAGCTGCACCTCCCGTACCACCAAGTATCGCAGGTGCAATATCGATTTCAAATACGGCACAGACTTACACAGGTAAACCCCTCGGTGTGACGACTTCGATAAGTCCAGCTTCAGTTAATTCAGAGGTTATTTACTATCCTGGATTTACCGTACCAACTGAAGCTGGTACCTACTACGTCTTAGCTAATATCTTAGATAATACGTACTACGGATCACAGACAGCGGTCTTTACAATTCTTCCCGCAGCTCAAACCGTTACAATTGCTTCCCCTGCTAATCTACGTGTAGGTGTTGCAACTCAGCTTAATGCTACCTCAACGTCTAACGGACCTATTACTTATGCTGTGGTATCTGGCAATGCTACGATCAATGGTTCAACACTAACTGCTAAGGATACAAATCCTATTGTAATACAGGCTACCCAAGCAGGTACAAATGACTATCTAGCTGGATCAGCTACTATAACAGTTACTGCTTTAGCCTATGCCCCGATTGTGGTTACATCGAATCCAAGTAATCAGCTTGTTCGCTCTGGAAATACAGCAACATTTACGGTCAATGTTTCAGGTCAATCACCTACCTATCAATGGAAATTGAACGGTGTTCCAATACAAGGAGCTACTTTAGCTACTTATACTGTAAGTGCATCAGCTGCGAATGTGGGTAGCTACACCTGCACAATAGGTAATGATGCTGGATCAGTTACCACAGCTGCAGCAACACTCACACTTAATACAACACGACTAACAAATCTATCAGCTAGGGCAGTCATAGGTGCCGCTAATTTCACAGTTGGATTTGTTGAATCTGGAACCAGTTCTAAATCTATCCTTTTACGTGGAGACGGTCCATCGTTAGCAAACTATGGTGTAACATCTCCTCTCTCGAGTCCTAGTTTAACCTTATATAATAGTTCAGGTTCAACGCTTGCTTCTAATACAGCTTGGGGTGGTGGAGCAGCACTTTCTGCATTATTTAGCCAATTGGGAGCTTTCCCATTTGCTTCTACATCGAGTGATACGGCCATCAATCAATCGATCTCGGCTGGTTCTTATACAGCTATAGTTTCGGGAGCAAATAATTCCACCGGTGCGACGATGGTAGAAATCTATGATGCTGATCCATTAAATGCACCATCTAGAATAGTTAATTTATCTGCTCGTGGCTTAGTTGGCACTGGAGCATCAAGTATTACGAGTGGTTTTGTTGTATCAGGAAATTCGACAGAAACGCTTTTAATACGTGCAATTGGTCCTACATTGGCTACCTACGGAATATCAGGAGTATTAGCCCAACCAACGCTTACTGTTTATGATTCAAAAGGAAATGCTATTGCTTCCAATACAGTATGGGGAGGAAGTTCAGCATTATCTCAAGCGATGACGCAAGTAGGAGCGTTTAACTTAACCAGTACATCTGCTGACTCAGCAGTACTTGTGACATTACCAGCAGGATCTTATACAGTACAGGTCTCTGGCGTTAATGGAGCTACAGGTAATGCGCTAGTAGAGATCTATGAAGTAAGTAGCCCTTAACAGTGATAAACACATAATATGTAAAAGCCACCGTGCTAAAAAGCTGGTGGCTTTTGCATATAGGAAACTCAGTAATTAAGAGTTAGCCGCTAAGTATTGAGTATAAAACTAAAATTAATTATGTGCTATAAAGAGTAGTGAGCCGATTATACCTTTATTGCCTATACCATAAATCCTAAATCGGCATTACTAAAGCGTCCTATATTCGGAATAACCGTAGACATATTACTTGCTGATACCCCAAACCATTTTGCTAACGTGGCACTATACTGATCAACCGACGTGCTAGGAATCCATCTTCCGCGGCCAACATCGTCTACACCACCTAATGTTAAGCTAGGCATCTTACCAAAGATATCTCCGCCTTTTACTGCACCTCCCATAATCATTTGAACGTTTCCCCATGCATGGTCTGTACCTCCTGAGTTAGGAGCGTAAGTTCTTCCAAAATCAGATGCTGTAAACGTTGTAACTTGTTTATCAACTCCTAGTTCAACCGTCGCGTTATAAAAGGCGTTCATACATGCACTAAGTTCCGCTAGGAGATTACCATGTGACGCTAATTGAGAAGCATGGCTATCATAGCCTCCAATATTTACATAATAAATTTGCCTTTTTAAACCAAGGGTCGGTGCTAAAGCGATGAGGTTAGCTACCATTTTTAGATTGTTACCTGTATAGGTTGAGGGGAAAGTCGTTTTAAGATTTGGAGCTCCTTGTAGAACCGTATTTAAATATTCTGCACTGCTCGCAGCATCTGCAGTCGTTTTTGAGAAAGCTGATCCAAGTATATTGTTATAAGAATTCCCTAGAATTTTTTTCAAGCCTTGGTAGGCCTGGTATTTATTTTGAGGATAACTATAATATCCATCGAGTGGAGTAGCACCACCACCTCCAATTTCATAAGGAGCAACATTTTGGCCTACTTGAAAAATGTTTGTTCCAGACAGGGATAAATTCATTGATATACCAGCATTCGTATTCAATGAATTCATTAAATCTCCTAATCTGCCTCCCCAGCCGGTTTCTAGAATAGGTTGATCCGAAATACTACATTGCCACTGATTTGATTGATCTAAATGCGAGTAGAGCTGAAGCGGTATAGAATTGCCTTTTTGGTATGTACTTAAATCTGTGGGAGACACCAAGGTGCCAACATTTGCGAGGAATGATAATTTTCCAGACGAAAATAAGGATTGAATTTCAGGTGTTTGGGGATGTAGTGCGTAACTTTTTCCGTCGCTGTAGGATTTAGGTGTTATAGGTAGCAGCGTTTTTTGATCCAATGCTAGTTCTGCTCTCGCTTTATTATAGCTACTATAGGACGCTGAATCATAAGGTATGATTGTGTTACCTCCATCGTTTCCTCCTCCTAAAAAGATACATACAAGCGCTTTAAAATCTGTGCTAGCGTAGGGCTTTATGGTTTGAGTGTTGTCTGCTGCCATTGCTCCTATGGCCTTAAGTTGAGATAAGCTAGAGATGACTCCTGCTGTACCTACTGCAGCGCAAGATGCATGTCTAATAAATGAGCGGCGAGATAGATTGGTTTTTGTATGAGACATCTTATTTTTGAATAGCGCTATCTGGTGAAGCAACAATCATATGCAGTGCTAATTGTGTACGATATAAATTAACGAGATCAGGAGATTCCCATGTAACAGTTGAGCCATTCCATGTGGGTGTAAGATCATAATTATTTCCTGAACTATCTTTTGCTGTAGTACCTACTCCATCGTTTAGTAGCCAGCAGCCAACGAGTCCTTGTTTATTGCTTGGGACACCCTCTGCCATGGATTGTTGTATTTGAGACTGCGTACGAGCAACATTCCAAAACCGTAGTTGAGACATGTACGCAGGACTAGAATTTGTCATGAAGTTAGATGTTATATCTGCTATAGGCCCTGCGCTCGAAGCTATAGAACTTTGAAGAACTCCGTTCACATAAAATTTAAGAGTGGATCCATCATATGTTCCTGCTAAATGAGCCCATTTTCCTATCGTTAGAGGGCTATTAGCTGATAAACCATAAAAATTATTCGTAAGTGAATTCGACATTTGAATTCCTGGTTTTCCGGATGAATCTATAATCAGCTCATAGCATACATAAGGTGGTCCATTAAAATGGCCTCCTTTACCTGCAATCCAGCTAAAGTTACCTATATTTGTAGGATAATACCATAATTCGATAGTAAAATTAGAATTAGGGTCAAACGCTGCTACTTGCGGGGCTTGAAGTGAGGTATCAGCGGACAAATATGTTTGTTTTACGCCAGGATAGTTTGCAACAGAATCCGGTACCGTTATCTGACTAAGATAACTTTTAATTATATTTTTTGTACCACTTGACATGTTACCTCCACAAAAAATGAGATCTAACTCTGATAATAAGCCGTCAGGGTTTTGTGCAAGAGGCGTATATGCACTAAAATCATTTACTAAGTAGGGAGAGGGAGTAGGTGCAAATGGATCGGTCGGAGGTGTTTTATATATAAATGATGTTAGAATGTTTGGCTGACTTATTGCGTAGTGAGAATCAGTAATTTGCATTTCTGGTGCTACAAGACCCGCTTGGGCTATGATACCTGGCTGTGTATAGCCTGGACTAAAAAAGTTAAATACGGATGGTGCACGCTGTGGTACTTGACCTAAATCACCTCCCCAGACAAACATACCGCTAGGAGAAAAGTTAGGCCCTAGTATTTTAGGGTCACCCCAATACGAATCCATAAATCGTCCGTTTGGAGCTGCTGTTTTAAAAGCACGCATTTCTGCGACGAAACGTATAATAGGCTCTTTAATTTTTCCATATCCAGAATTGTTCAGAACATCTGGAGACCTTGCTTCATAGTCTGTCAGTATTGCTTTAACGACAGCTCCGAGATCACCTCTTACATTTTTTCCGTTATTAGCAAATACTTGGGAAACTCTATAAACATAGCCAGGGCTTGGGTTACTCGTTACTAATTTTTGTATGAGCTGTTTGCATATAAAAGGACCTGTATTGGGGTGATTAAATAAAGTATCGAGTAGCATTTTAAGATCTGCTTCACCAGTTTGACCCGCAGGTATCGTTGTAGGTGTTGCTTGAAGCGGATTTAATTGCTGTAAACTGATGATTTTCTTTTGATTAGTATCATGATAATTTTGATACATGACTAAAGGTTGTATGCGAGAGTCGGTGTCTTGATATACAATGCTTGTTTGAGTTGGCTCAAAAAAATTATTCGTCTTACTTTTCCAACTCCATCCTGTGAGTACCTTAGCCGTTTCCGTGATTGTTGTGTTGTTATAAGTTGGTATCGGTTGACTCTGAGAATCTAAGAGTAAAGTGCCGTCTGGATTTAATTGAACTAAGCCAACCGTGAATAGTTGTTGTAATTCACGTGCATAGTTTTCATCAGGGCTAGTACCTGTTAAAGGATTTGCTTTTTGATTTTGTAAATAGGTTAAATACTGTGCCATTTCTCCATTTAGCGTCACTAAATTGAGTAAATCTCTAAAGTTACCAAATGCGTTCGTGATCAGCATATCGTAGTATTTTGAATCAGGCTCTGGGCAATCAAAAGTACTGCCATAGATGACAAATAATTCACTTAGAGCAAATGCGACCCTTTGACGTAATTGATCTTGTGATGTAGCAGCTAATTTCCACCAAGCCACTAAACTGTCGGTCGAGTCAACGCTTGCTATTGGAAATCCATCATAACCAAACGGAGGTTTTGGAAATTGTGCTAACTCCTGAACCATAATTGGCCACATAAGAGTTGGTGTGAGCGACATCTGCTTATCTATCCAGGCACTTATGCCTAAATTTTGTACTTCAGCTATACTTGCGTCAGTTGGACCAAACGTGGCTTGAGATAATAGCCTTGATGCATCAATTGCTGTTGGGTTTGTCAGAGAAGACGTAGCTAGTTGTGGTGCATAGGTAGGTGCTGAAAAGTTTTGTGTTCCCTGAGTTTGCGTGAGGGTTCCTGTTAATTCTCCACTTGGAAAATTTGCAGAACCTATACTTACGTAAATTTGACCGCTATTAAGAGCAGTGATAATGTCATTTACGGATAGGTTACCTACGCTAGTGATAACCCAATTTTTTTGATTTACTTGTCCTATAGGTATTGCGGTGAGGTAATCGTTAGTGCCAGCAAGTCGCAAATAGGCGTTCGTCTGAGGCGAACTTAAGTTAGATATGTTAACACTCACTACAGCATTTCCACTCGAATCGAAGGTTACTGAAGCATACCCACTGGCTGTTGAGCTTGTAGCGGTAGATGATGGACGTAGCTGAGTAAAAAAGAGGGGAGCGTTTGGATATATTTTTAACTGTGTACTGGTTGTTAAATCATATACTTCGATTAACGTTTTTCCTGACGCATTATTTACACCACTAGCTTGTATCGTGTAGCTTCCAGGCTGTAGGGTAACGAGTACAGCTGCATCTTTACTTCCATCGGTTAAATTAAAGGCGCCGCTTTGGGTAAAAGCAGAATTGAGCGTTTGAGCAATGGCTGCACTTTGTCCTACAGGAGTTTGCCAATCATCGTTTTGAGCAATAACGTTACTTCCTGAGAAGACTTGCAGTTGTGGATTAGGATTAACTCCTTGTACGCCGTAGTTAGTTAAAGTTGGTCCTACAGCTCTTATCAGTAAAATGCGATTACCTGAGCCTTGAGCGACAGTAATTCCAGCTGTGACTATACTGCTTCCAGTACCGCCTACTTGAACTAAAGCAGATAAATTTACAAGCTGGGTAGTTGTTGCGGAGACCTCATACATTTCAATGATAGTATTTCCTATAGGATTAGAACCCATTCCAGTTACTTTGACTGTATAATTTCCAGCAGGTAGAGTGACAACGACCGCTGCGTCTTTTGAACCCGCTGTTAAAGGAAATGCTCCAACTTGAGTAAATATTGATGTAAGTGCTGGATCCCAATTATCATTCGATGCGATTGCATTTCCTTTGCTATCGTAGACTGTGAGAGATGGGTCTGGTATAACGTTAGTGATACCAAAATTGCTTAAAGCAGGACCTATAGCTCGTATAAGTATTTGTTTAGCGGGACCTTGGCCTATTGTGAAACCAGCTGTTAAAGCATCGGAATTAGTTCCGCTCAAATCTAATACGGATAAATTGGAGAGGTGTGAGGTTTGCGCTACTAATGATAAACTAAATATTAAAAAAATACCTACTCCGTTAAAAAACTTAAACTTCATAAATAATTATCTATTATTATTATATTATATATGTTCAGTGATTTTATTAAGAGCAAATGAGCTAATCTTTATTTCTATTTATCATTGAAGCTAAGTGTACCTTTTAGAGTAAGTTACTTTGATACCTCCTCTTAAATTATTTTGGAAAATAAATCTTCTGAATGATTTTTTTCGTATATTTAAGAAATTACATAAAAACATAATAAACAATGTAATATGATACAAAACATCTATTTTATTGCTATACATTACTAAATACATAAACTTTATAATGTTATAATTAAACAACTCCTTTACCCATGAAATTTGAAACACAACAACTACACGCGGGCCAAGTAATTGATCCAGTAACGCAATCTAGGGCGGTTCCTTTGTATCAAACAACGGCCTACCAATTTAAGGATTCTGCACATGGTGCTCGTCTTTTCGCACTGCAAGAATTTGGCAATATCTACACCCGTCTTATGAATCCGACAACGGATGTCTTTGAAAAAAGAGTAGCTGCTTTA